>Ga0068855_100010063_pt1 | contig 11398 bp, 7 predicted proteins | sample KBSCornC52_FD_66592 | JGI IMG/M metagenome (GOLD analysis project Ga0068855, IMG submission 66592) | Corn rhizosphere microbial communities from Kellogg Biological Station, Michigan, USA - KBS Corn C5-2 | ecosystem: Host-associated > Plants > Roots > Rhizosphere > Soil ... | reverse complement strand
CGCAACGACGGGGAATACTGGAGCCAGATCGAAGAATATCTCCGCGATCACTCCGACCTGCAGATCAGCCACGGCATCTGCGACGAATGCTACACCACGCAGATCAAAGAGCTGAAACAGCAGGTTGCCAAAAATCCGCCACCCGCCACGGAAGTTCCCAAGCGGCCGAAGCTGACGATTAGCCTCGAGCCGTGAGGCCGGGACAGTAGAGGCATCCCGGGTGCGCGTTTAGCACGGACGATCATCAGCCCGGAGGGCTGACAGGACCGTAGCCGGGGGTAAAAGCGAGCTTGCGAGCGCCACCCCCGGGAGCCTGTCCCGAAAGAAAGCTCGCACCCCGGCAGGGGTGCCGGAAAATGGGGGAATGTCCTCCACGCACCATGCGCTCTACTATCATTTCGTCTTTGGAACGAAGGATCGCGAAATGTGGATTGCGCCCGCGTGGCGCGACCGGTTGCACGCTTATATGGGTGGGTTGGTCCGGACCGCCGATGGAATACCAACGGAGATTGGTGGAATCGGCGATCATGTTCATCTGCTAATCGGCCTCAAACCGACCCACCAATTGTCCAAAGTGATGTTGGATGTGAAGCGCCAATCCTCCGCGTGGATTCACGAGACGTTTGGGTTGCATGGTTTCTCGTGGCAAGATGGTTATGGAGTCTTCACGGTAAGCCATTCGCAAGTCGACACAGTCCGAAACTATGTCCAGCGCCAGGAAGAGCATCACCGAACGCGAACCTTTCGCGACGAGTACCTTGAGTTTCTGCGTCGCCACATGGTCGAATTCGATGAACGGTTTGTCTAAGCCTCGGTTCCGCCACCCCTACCGGGGTGGTCTCGTGAGGGCGTGCTCCCGGGGGTGTTACCCCCGGCTACGGTCCGGGAGCCCTCCGGGCTGGCATCTGCGCACACCTAACGGATCGTTCCCCTACGAGAGAGCCCGCTTCAGCAGGTTGTGCGTGATGCGCTGGACGCGTTCGTCGGGGCCATGCGGTCGGGACCAATGGGACCACGGCAACATGTGCCCGGGCGGTGATGAAAGACCCTGCACCCAGAAAATGGTCGCGGCGTTGAAGACGAAATTCTTCTTCGGGCCGGGATAGATCGTCGCGGTGTAACGCGAGGGATTCACGCCTCCCGCCCAGACGAGCCCTTCGGCGACGATTTCGTTGCCGGGAATCTCCGCGGGCGAGCCGTGATGCTCCCAGCCAACCAGGCCCGGGATGCTGTCGCCTTCTTTCATTCCGGTGCCTTCGAAAATCCAGTGATTCGGCCGCGCGCACGTCCAATCGCCACCGCCGTTGAAAGGTACGACGCTGCGCGCACCGATGATCAGACTCTCATCCGGGCCGACGCGTTTGAAATCCTTGGTGAAAACCTTTTCTTCCTTCGCCACCTCGGCGTCGGTGAGCCCGGCAAAATGGCCGACGCGCTCGATGATCCGCTTTTCCCGTCCATCGCTCGACGGGGCCAGCGGCGACACGGCAAAGCACGCATTCCCGCTCAGCCAGAGGACATTCACCCCGGCTTCGATGGACTTTTTCACCGCGTCGTATTGCCGCAGGTCCCAATACTCATCGTGGCCGGTGCTGATCATCGTCTTGCAACGCGTAATCTGCGTCGCATCGAGGCAATCGCTGTTTGAGCAATAGGTCACATCGTAACCGTGTTCCTCCAGCCAATAGGCGAGCGGGAATTCGAAGCACAACCATTCACCGGAGCCGATGGATTGCGGGTTCTCGTAGATCTGCACGTATTTGCCGTACGGCCGATCAAAGCTCGCCTTCACCCCGCGCGCGTGGGCACCGCGCGGGTCTGTATAGAGCGACGTACTTTCCGGCCACTTGTTGTAGGCCTGCCAGGTATTGTCGCTGCATTGCAGGAGAATGTCCGCCGGGCGCGTGTCACGCACGATGAAGACCACGTAGTTCTGCCAGTAGGGCTTGTCGGAGGCTTCAGGGTGGGTTGTGAGACGGCCGAGATAGACGCCGCTCGGCCAATCCTTCGGAATCGTGAGCGTGGCGCTCGGCTCCCATCGGCATTCCATGATCCGCTCGTCGCCCATCACGGGATCGGCCTGCTTTTTGCCGTCGAACGGCCCGAGCGTGGCCATCAAGCGTGCGCCTCGTCCGCCATAGTAACCCGTGCGGAAAATCTCAATGTGAAATTTCGCCACCGGATTGGTACTGACGAAAATCTGCAGCGACTCCCCAGCGAGCACGGATTGCTTCGAGCAGTAACCCTCGATGGTCGAAGCGCGCACGCCGGTGGTCTTGTCGAGCCGGACGCGCGTAAGCTGCCAGTCGTCGGTGCCCGGCTTGCGGTTTTCGTCGGCGATGAGCGTCGCTTTCTTCCCGGAAGCGGCCGGCGTTATTTCCGTGGCGCCGTGCACCGCGCCAACGAGTGCCGTGGCCGCGGAGGCTTTGAGGAATTGCCGGCGTCCGACGCCGATGGATTTACGGGTGTTCATAGGGGGCGGGCTGCTTGGAGGAATCAGTACGAGAGCTATCGTAGCTCTAACCCCGGATCAAAAGGAGCTTTTAGGGAATTTGTGACGGCGGGTTGCCTGGACCGCGAAATGAATCAGCCCCTCCCCGCGTGTCATTCTGAGCGGAGCGTCCCATGGGCGTAGGCGGCGGGACGCGCAGTCAAAGAACCCCGTCGCTTACCAGAGGTCATCGCTGGTGGTTCGACGGAGTGTGCCCGCAATCCCGTAGACACCCCGCTGGTTGTTCGGCCGGGTTCGCCTCGCAGTCCCGTAGGCGTCTCGCTGGTTATTCGGCCGGGTTCTTCGACTCCATGCCCCGCCACCTACGCCCACCGGGGCATTCCGCTCAAGAATGACACGCGAAAGGGAGCGTCTGCTCATTCCCAGTCTCGCCGGACGGAGCTCACGACCCACCGTCCGATGAATCTTTTCCCCCATCCATCGGCGATTCCTGTTTCGAGGCGGTGGCCGCCGATATAGCATGAACGTCCAAACGATGTCCGAGATTCGCCATAATCGGCTCACCAATGAGTGGGTCATCGTCGCGCCGGAACGGGCCAGTCGCGGCGGCAATCTCGTTTCTCCGAAAAAGGCGACCGACTCGCCCACCTTCCTGGCCACCTGCCCCTTCTGTTCCGGCAACGAAGCGATGTCTCCCGACGAGCAATATCGCTGCAGCGGACCGGATGGCCACTGGACCCTGCGCTCGGTGACCAATAAATTCTCCGTCCTCTCGCCGATCGGCGAGGTCACGCTGGCGGAAAACTGCGGAGCGATTGGCGAGACGGTGAATGGGGTGGGGCTGCATGAGGTCATTGTCGAGGGGCAGCGGCATTCGCTCACCTTGGATCTATTCTCGATCGAGCATGTGCAGCAAGTCGTCGAAGTTTACCGGCATCGGTTCCACGCGTTTTACGCCGACCCGCGAATTCATCACGTCATCATCTTCAAGAATCACGGTCTCGACGCCGGTGCCTCGCAGCAGCATCCGCATTCGCAAATCGTCGGCTTGCCCATCGTCCCCGGACAGATCGTGGACCGGCTGGAAAACATGCGCCGTTTCTATAATGCCTCCCGGCGCTGCATGGCTTGTGCGATCATCGCCGAGGAACAAGCACACGGGGCGCGGATCGTGGCGGAAAACGTCCACTTCATCGCTTTCATCCCCTATGCGGCCCTATCGCCGTATCACCTCTGGATTTTTCCCAAGGAACACGGGGCCTGTTTTTCCGAACAACCGGAGGAGACATGGCGAGCGTTGGCCCAGATCGTCCACACTGTGCTGCTCAAGGTGTATGGACTGCTCGGCGATCCACCTTTCAATCTCGTGGTGCGTTCGCTCGGACCCGACGAGAAGCATACCCCGCACTTCCACTGGTACATCTCGATCGTCCCCCGCGTGAACAAGACCGCGGGCTTCGAGCTCGGCACCGGGATGTACGTGAATCCGTCGATTCCCGACACCTGCGCCCAGCGGCTGCGGGAATTTACCATCACGTAAAAGGCGGTACCGAACCTGATTCGAGTAAGGAGTGACCACGGATTACGCGGATTGCACGGATTACAGAAATCCTCGAACAGGCCACACCGGGCTCTGCTCCCCTTCGCCCGGAGACGACCGAAGAGGATTACGCGGTTATCCACTATCCACTATCAACTAATTTAATCCGCGTAATCCGTGGTAAAAACTCCCTCTATCCGGGTTTCGGCACGTCTCCAAACCACTGAAGCCCAAAGCTTTTCAGGAATCTACGGGTTATTTTCGGTAAATCCCCCCTGGCTCATACAATACTGAGCAGATGGCCGAGAACGCACCAGATTCCCCCTCTTCGGAGCAGTTCATCACGCTGCTGAATGCCGCGCATGGGCGGCTGCTGGGTTTTCTGCGCGTGATGCTCGGCAACAGCGCCGATGCCGAGGACGTGCTGCAGCGGGCGAGCATGACCATTTGGCGCAAGTTCGGAGAGTTCGACCCGAGCAAGGATTTCTTTACCTGGGCGAGCAGCTTCGCCTTTTACGAGGCCAAGAATTTTCAACGCGTGGCGGCGCGCTCGCGGCTGCATTTCGACGATGATCTCCTTCAACGCCTGGCGGAAGAGCGCCTACCGGATCTCGATCAGCGTGAGGCGCGGCTGGCGGCGATGGATCGCTGCCTGGAGGAGCTGGACGCGCCCGGCCGCGAACTGGTCCGCGAGTTTTATCTCAACAAGACCGAGATCGCCGCGCTCGCCGAACGCCAGGGCCGCGCCCCGCAGACCCTTTACAACAAACTCAATGCGCTGCGCCGCCTGCTGGCGGACTGCATGAAGCGCAAAACGACGCAGGAGGCGGGCTCATGAATCCCGAATTGAATTTCCAGGAATGGCATCGGCTTTTCACCGCGAAAGCGGATGGCACGATCACACCGGAAGAGCACCAACGTCTCGCGGCGTTGTTGAAGGACTCGGCGGAAGCGCGCCGCGAATGGTTTGCGTTTCAGGATGCGGAAGCGGCGCTGCTGGCGTGGTCGCAGCGGGAAGCGCTGCGGCGGGAAGAGGGCGTGGATGTGGCTTTGGCGACCAACGATTACGCCGGGGCGCAATCGTCCCGCCATGGCTGGCTGCGTTATGTCGGTACGCTGGCCGCGGGGATCGTCATCGGTCTGGCCGCGTGGGCGCTCTGGCCGGAAACTTCTTCCTCGCTCAGCCCCGCGGATAACCGCATCGCGGCTCGGGATGAAGCGACCACTTCGAGCGTAGCCATGCTCTCGCGCGGCGTGAACCTGGAGTGGGATAAATCGGTGGCCGCACCCGCGCTGAATGCTCCGCTACCGCCCGGCCTGCTGCGCCTGAAGAGCGGCGTCGCAGAGATCGAGTTTTTCCAAGGCGCGCGGCTGTGCGTCGAGGGGCCGGCGGAAATCCGGCTCATCTCGGCAGGCGCGGCCTACTGCCAGTATGGGAAATTCAGCGCCCATGTGCCGCCGCCGGCGCGGGGTTTCAAGTTGAGCACGCCGAAGGGAGACATCGTGGATCTGGGCACGGATTTCGGGCTCGATCTGAATGACCAATCGCCCGAACTGCATGTCTTCAAGGGCGAGGTAGAGCTGCATCAGCCCAAGGTCGAGATGCGGAAATTGACGACGGGCACGGCCGCCGGGCTGGAGAATCCGGGTTCAAATCGCCTGCTCGTTGCGAATGCGGCAGCGTTTGTTTTCAGCCACGATCTGGACGCGCGGGTTTCCGCCTCCCGACGGGAAGCGTTTGATCATTGGCAGCAAATCAACGAGCAGCGGAATGCCGATCCCGATTTGCGCGTGCACCTGGATTTTCAGGACCCGGATGGCGCGCGTTCGCTGCACAATGCGGCCTCGCACGGCGAAGCGATCGCCGCAGGGACGATCGTGGGTTGCAACTGGACGGAAGGCCGCTGGCCGGGCAAGCGCGCGCTGCAATTCCACAGCGTAAGCGATCGCGTACGGCTGAATCTGCCCGGCGAATATCGGCAATTCACCATCGCCGCGTGGGTGCAATTGCACAGCCTCAATGCACGGCAGGATCAGAGCTCCATTTGCATGAGTCAGGGTCTGGAGGTCGGCGATGTGCACTGGCAGGTCATCCATACCGGCGCGCTCTGCCTCGGCATCGTCGCGGAAGCGCATCCGCATGTGACGGACGATTACATCAGCCCGGTGGTCTTTACGCCGGATCGTTTCGGTCAGTGGGTGCATCTCGCCGCGACCTTCGATATCGCGGCGAAAGAAGTGCGTTTTTACGTCAATGGTGAGCTGCTTTCCCGCCACACCCTTAAGCGGCCCATCGTGCCCAAGCCCGCGGTCGCCGAACTCGGCAATTGGCTGCCGGCTTCCGATTACGCCGGCTCGCATCCTGTCCGCAATTTCGTCGGCTGCATGGATGACTTCAGCTTTTACGCCCGCGCCCTCAGCGCCGACGAAATGCACCAACTCGCCCAATGAAACTGCTCCCCCTCCTCACCCTCACGTTTGTCTGTTCCTTCGCTCCGCTGCGCGCCGCAATCACCGCCGGCCATTACGACATGGCCGCGGCGCGTGACACCTCCACGCTGGAGACGCGCGTCATTCAAGACTGGAAGCCGTGGGCGAAGGACCCATCGATCCGCCAGAAGCTCGTCGAGATCACGGTCTGCGAATGGTGGCCCGGACAGAAAGTGCGGCTCCCCGTGACGCTGCTCGCGCCAACCACCGGCAGCCCCTGCCAGAACTTGATCATCGGCAATTGCGGATTGGACCTGACGAAACCCGCGTCTCCCTCCGGCGCAATGCTTCGGCTGTTGAAAGAAAAAGGCGTGGGCATCGCCCTCATCGGCATGAATACCGTCGACGTCATGGAGCCGGTCGGCAAACTCGACGTGGGAATGAAGGAACATTTCCTCAAGAGCAAGGATGCCCGCTACACGCCGGCGTGGATTTGGGGGATGAGTGATATCCGCGCGGTCACCGCGGCGGCCGCGGAGAAGGATGTCTTCCAGCCAGTCAAAGTCATCGCTACCGGCGGTTCCAAGCGCGGGGTCGCCACAGCGGCGGCGGGCATCGCTGACGATCGCATCACCGCGATTCTGCCGGTGGTGGCGCCGATCATCGATCCGCCCGGCGGGCCGTATGTCGAAGGCACGCGTCCCGCGGAAATCACCAAGGCGAACGAGCAGTTCCTCGCCGACACCGGCGCGGGCAAACTGCCCAATGTCCCCACGGCGGCCGTCGATTCGCTGGTCAATCGCGAGAAGATTCGTGCCGCCGAACGCGTCACCCTCGATGAAGCTCACAGCGCGGGCTGGACGCCGGATGAGATCAAGGCGGCAAGCACGCTGGCCTGGGAAGTGTGCCGCACAACGAATTATCTACCCGCACTGCAAAAGCGCGGCGTCGAGATTTTCTACAATGAAGGATCCAACGACAATGTCGGTCCCGGCCTGCGCGAACTCGGCCGGCGTTTCCCCGAGTTGCCGATCTATGTTGTGCCCGGTGGCCAGCATGGCGGCGCGAAGACGGCGGGATTTTTGAAACAAGTGGGCTCGCTGCCCGAGGTGGATGAAAATCTCTACGCCTTTGCCGAGCATCATTTCTTCCACGCCCGGCCGATGATCGCGCCACCGAAAGTGACCTCGCATTGGGACGACGCCGCGCACCGGCTACAGGTCACCGTCACCTTCCCCGACAAAGCCGAACCGCAGAAAAACGATCTATGGTGGTCGGTGAACCGGCATCCCGATTACACCCTCGCCATGGAGTACGACGTCTGGGAGAGCGCGCCGATGCACCAAACGGGACCGGCGACTTTCGCCGGAGAAATCACGCTCTCGGAAAAACCGAAAACCCTGGATCTCATCACCGTGCACCAGCACACCGCCAACGGTTCCACGCTGACGATGTCGAGTCCCCTACTCCGACCGGAAATCCCATGAAGCCGCGTTCCTTTTCCTTGCTCCTGCTCGTCGCCGCCGCGACGGCAAGCCCGCTCGTTGCCGCACCGAACGCGCAGCAAACGGAATTTTTCGAAAAGCAAATCCGCCCCATCCTCGCGAACCGCTGCTATGAGTGCCATAGCGTGGAGAAGAAAACCAAGGGCGGCCTCGCGCTCGACAGCGCCGCCTCCACCCTCAAAGGTGGCGACACCGGCCCGGCGCTGGTCCCCGGTGACCCCGAGAAAAGCCTGCTCATCAGCGCGGTCCGTTATCAGGATCACGACCTGCAAATGCCGCCGAAGCGCCAGCTTTCGGCCGAGGAGGTCAAAGCGCTGGAGGAATGGGTGAAGATGGGCGCGCCCGATCCGCGCACCGCTCCGGTGGTCGCGAAGAAAGGACGCGTCATCGACATCGAGGAAGGCCGGAAATTCTGGAGCTTCACGCCGATTGCCCAGATCGAACCGCCCAAGGTGGAAGGGGTGACTTCTCCCATCGATGCTTTCATCCAGGCGAAACTGAAGAAGGAAGGACTCCTTCCCGCGCCGCCGACAGACAAGCGTACGCTGATCCGCCGTGCGACTTACGATTTGATCGGCCTGCCACCAACGCCGAAAGAAGTCGCGGATTTCGTGGCCGACAATTCTCCTGAAGCTTTCGACAAGGTCATCGACCGCCTGCTCGCTTCGCCGCAGTACGGCGAACGCTGGGGACGGCACTGGCTCGATGTCGCGCGTTACGCGGACTCGAACGGCATGGACGAAAACATTGCCTTCGGCAACGCCTGGCGTTATCGCGACTACGTCGTCCGTTCCTTCAATACAGACAAGCCGTTCAACCAATTCCTCATCGAGCAAATCGCCGGTGACCTCCTGCCCTACAGCGAAGACGCGATGACCGGCACCGGCTTCCTCGACCTGGGCGCACGCGTGCTCGCCGAACCCGACATGCAGAAGCTCGAGATGGACACCATCGACGAGCAGATGGACACGATCGGCAAGGCCTTCATGGGCATGACGATCGGCTGCGCGCGCTGCCACGATCATAAATTTGATCCCATTCGGCAGGCGGATTACTACGCGATGGCCGCCATCTTCCGCAGCACCCGCAACCTCGCCGACGAGAAGATGGGCGCGATCAAATTCTGGTACGAGCACTCCCTTGCCACTCCCGAGCAGGTCGCGGAGAAAAAGAAATACGACGAGGAAGTCAAAGCGCAAAAAGCGAAGATCACGGCGATCTCGACCAAGGCACGCCGCGAAATTCACGAGCATCTGGAAAAGCGCGCGACGGATTACCTCGTCGCTGCGGCGCTCCTGCCCGAAAAGCCCAAGCTGGCCGATGTCCTGCCGGTAGCCAAGGCGCACGATCTGGACGCCAATGTCCTGCTCGCCTGCCGACAGTATCTCGATCTGCATCCGACGCTGCCGTTCTTCAACGTGTGGCGGGACCTGGCGCCCGGCCATGATGCCGTCGCTCTGCACGAGCATTACGATGCGGTTTTCGCCGACGCGCTCGCCACGAAGAAAGGCGAAGCCTACACCGCGCTCACGGATCTGAAGGGCTTCCTCGGCCTGCCGGCCAAGGACGAAGACATCCTCGACAAAGCGACGCTCGCCCAGATCGCCGCCATGACCACGGAGGTCACGGAGTTCGAGGCGAAGGAGCCGGATCTCCCTGCGCTCATGAGTGTGACCGATGGGAAGATCTTGAAGACGTTGCCGATTCATTTGCGCGGCAGCTATCTCACCCTCGGCGAATCGGTGGAACGCGGTTTTCCCGAGGTCATGCGCACGAGCTTTGCCAAACCGATCCTGCCGGCGAAGCACAGCGGCCGCCTGCAACTCGCGGAGTGGATGGCCAGCAGCGAGCATCCGCTCACCGCGCGCGTCATCGTCAACCGCGTCTGGCGCTGGCATTTCGGTCAGGGCATCGTCGCCAGCACGGATAATTTCGGCGAACTCGGCGCACGGCCTTCGCACCCGGAATTGCTCGACTGGCTGGCGCGCAATTTCATCGAGAACGGCTGGTCGATCAAAGACCTGCACCGCCTGATCATGAAATCGGCGGTCTATCAGCAGGCTAGCACGGTCAGCTTTTCCCCGTCGGACAAAGTGGATCCGCGCATCCTCGATCCCGAGAACCATCTGCTTTGGCATGCGAATATCGAGCGCCTCGAAGCGGAGGAAATTCGCGACGGGATGCTCTACACCTGCGGCTGGCTCGACATGACCATCGGCGGCAAGACTATCCCGTTGCACAATCGCGAGTTCGTCTTCAATCACACCAGCAAAGACGCGACCACCTATGAGAGCCCGCGCCGCGCGCTCTATCTCCCGGTGATCCGCAATCATCTCTACAACATGCTGGAGCAATACGATTATCCGGACCCGACGATGCCCACCGGGAGCCGCAACAGCACGGTCATCGCGCCGCAGGCGCTCATCATGATGAATTCGCCGGTGGTCATGGAAAGCAGCCAGCGCCTGGCCACGAAGCTGGCCTCGTTGCCCAGCGATCAGGAACGTGTGCAACAAGCTTACCAACTCCTTTTCAGCCGGCCGCCCAAGGATCACGAGCTCCAGGACGCGCTCGCCATGGTCCGCGAATTTCGCACCACGGAGCCGCCGGAGCGCGCGTGGGCCATCTTCTACCAGGCTCTCTACGCCGCCAACGAGTTCATCTACCTGAGGTAACATCATGCCATCCGAACCCTTCGCTCCTCTCACTCGTCGAAGCATGTTGCAGCGCGCCGCGGCCGGCTTTGGTTATGTCGCCTTGCAAGGTCTGCTCGGACGCGAAAAAGCCCAGGCGGAAGTCATCCCCAATCCGCTCGCCCCGAAGCAGCCGCAATTCCCCGCGCGGGCCAAGCGCGTCGTCTTTCTTTTCATGAAAGGCGGCCCGAGCCACGTGGATACGTTCGACCCGAAGCCGCTGCTCCAGCGCGATGGCGGCAAGCCTTATCCCTACGAGCAGCCGCGCGTGCAATTTGCCCAGACGGGCAAACTTTTGAAATCGCCGTGGAGCTTCAAGCAGTACGGACAGAGCGGACTGCCGGTCAGCGAGCTCTTTCCGAATGTCGCCCAGTGTGTCGATGATCTCTGCATCCTGCGCTCCGTGTACGGCACCAATCCCGCCCACGGCGGCGCCTGCCTCAAGCTGCACACCGGCAGCGATACGCAAATCCGCCCGAGCATGGGTTCATGGGTGCTCTACGGGCTCGGTTCGGAAAATGAGAATCTACCGGGCTTCATCACCATCTGTCCGACGCTCGCCCATGGCGGGGTGAACAATTGGGGCGCGGCCTTCCTGCCCGCGTATTGCCAGGGCACGCCGATCGGCAACGCCAGCATTCCCGCGGACAAGGCGCTCGTGCGGCACATTCGCAATGACGTGCTGAGCAGCGAGGTCCAGCGCAAGCAACTCGATTACATTGCCAAGCTCAACCACGAGCATCTCGACCTCACCGGTCCCGATCTTGCGCTGGAAGGA
>Ga0068855_100010062_pt1 | contig 11399 bp, 8 predicted proteins | sample KBSCornC52_FD_66592 | JGI IMG/M metagenome (GOLD analysis project Ga0068855, IMG submission 66592) | Corn rhizosphere microbial communities from Kellogg Biological Station, Michigan, USA - KBS Corn C5-2 | ecosystem: Host-associated > Plants > Roots > Rhizosphere > Soil ... | reverse complement strand
ACGCGTTGATCACATAGTCCCGATAGCGCCATGCATTCGGTTTGACCCCATCTCGCTCATAGCTGTTGGTCTCGGCGAAATGCACAAGGTCAAGCCAGTGACGCCCCCACTTCTCGCCATATTGGGGTGACGCGAGCAGCCTGTCGATCACTCGTTCATAAGCTTTAGGCGAAGAGTCGGCAACAAACGCGCGAACCTCCTCCGGTGTTGGCGGCAGGCCGATCAGATCATAGTAGGCGCGGCGTATCAGCGCGGTTCGAGCGGCGGGAGCGGCGGGCGTAAGGTGGTTCTTGTCCAGCTTTTGAAGGATGAAGGCATCGATCGGGCTCTTAATCCAGGCTCGATTCTTGACGGACGGTATTTGAGGATTGCGAATCGGCTGGAACGACCAGAACTTCATGGTCTCCGCGTTAACTTGCGGCGGCTTGAATGGCTTCGGGGCCTCTTCGGAACGCGCGGAGCTCGCGTACGGCGCGCCCATGTTTACCCATTTTGTGAGCGTTATGATCGCGTCGCCAGGCATCTTGCCAGACGGCGGCATTTGAGGGCCCTCGTAATGGATCGCTTTCAAAATCAGGCTAGAGGGCAAATCGGTAGGCAGGATCGCACCGCCTGAAGGACCGCCCTTGAGCAAGCCCTCCCGCCGCGTGAGGTCCAGCCCGCCTGCCGGCTTTGTGCCGCTATGGCAAGACAGGCAGTGCTTCTCCAAGAGAGGTCTCACTTCAGCCTTGTAGAACGCCTGATCTGCTTGTGCAGTCGCACTTTGCTGACCTAGTCCGGGCGCGGAGCAGATCAGAGCAAGCGCGCCGCCAACAATCGCGCTGGTTACCCATTTTGCCGATAACCGAACGTGCATTACGCAACCACCTCTTTCGTTCGCTGCCTCTCCGGCTCTCTGTGCGGCGCGGCAGGAACGCGGTACGGCCGCGGCGAGGTCCCCGCCAGGTAGTGTGTGTCTTTCATCGGCATGGGTACCAACGTACTGAACAGGTGCTCAATCACTGCTGCAACGGCCCCCTGCCGCTTGCTGCCGCGCGCCTGAACAATGTGACAGTCTTCAAACGAGGGGCGCAGCGCACGCTTCCCAGCCGCTGCGACCAGGTTCACGAAGAGATTGTCGCTTGTCCTTAGAACACGGCTGTGAATGAACAGTGTAGAGGGATTGAACAGGTTGATTACCGCGGCTACACCGATCGCGAGGTAATCTATCATGTCATCGAGAGCGTCCGGCGGCGCCGACAATCCATCTGCTCGAGCCGCAGGCGCTGCCGCGGAACTATCGTTCTTTCGAAGTCCCTCCAGGTGCTCAACCAGCTCATCGATGGTGATGCGGCGGCCAGATTGGCGAGAGACAGCCCAGGCAGCGGAGGTATCGCACGCAACGGTCTCCAGGCAGCCGAAGTTACCGCAGCCGCATTGCCTGCCGTTCGGAACCACGGTAATGTGCCCAACTTCACCCGCCAGGCCCCGGTTCCCGGTCAGCAGCTGGCCGCCGCTCATCACGCCCAGCCCCACACCGCTCGTAGCATCCAGCATGGCAAAGTTGTCCAGGCCCCGTGCACTGCCGTAATACCGCTCCGCAAGGCAGAGCGCATGAGCCTCCTGGACGAGGATGCACTCGATTCCCAGCCGATCGGACAGGTCGCGCGCCGGAGTATGATTGTTGGTGATGGGAACGTTGGGCGATAGGATGCCGCGCTGCTGCTTGTAGTCGATCAGCCCGGGGACGCTGATTCCCATGCCGAGCGTGCGGACGCCACTGCGTGACATGAGAGTTCGCGCGTGGAAGGCAGCCTGATCTAAAAGTGATTCATAAGTGGAGGGTGACTCGAATTGGTGGATCTCATCGCAAACCGTACCGTCCAACCCGGCAGAAACCACGCGGCAATACTCCGCATCGATCACCAGGCCCAATACCTGCGTACTCAACCCCGGCAGTCGCAGTTTACGGGCGGGGCGGCCGCGCACTAGTTCCGGGGCTTCGCCCTCCTCCAGCCAACCGCCCCGCACAAGAGCCTCGACTGCCTTGGAAGCCGTCGGCGCGCTGATGCCTGCATAGCGGGCGACCTCCGCACGCGACATCGGTCCATGGGCCTGAATGGCCCGCAGTACCTGCCGTTCGTTCATTCGGCTTAGCAGCGAGGGTTGGATCAGGGAGGGAGCAGTTGGAACGGCAGTCATGAGGCGTCCTTAATCTCGATTTGGAGTGCGTTCTCGCGAATTGTACCGCCGCGAATACACATTGTCAAGCAAATAAGTAAATACTCCTAAAATAATCAGCGCGTCGCAAAATTGCTCGTAAGGCCGCGACTGTTTATCCTTGACTTTCACGACTGCGTTTTGTTATTATCCTGTATCTATTCACGAAGTGCGCGCCGCGTCACACGATTTGTTTTTACAAACCATGCAATCGAACCCGCTTAGAATCGAAATGTTTGGCGGGCTCCGCGTATGCCCACCCAATTGTCCGGCAACTCCGATGCGGCACAACCAATCCGGCGGGCTGCTGGCGTACCTGGCGCTGCACCTCAACAAATCCCACACACGCGAAGAGCTGGCGACTGTTTTTTGGCCGGACGAAGATCCACAGACCGCACTGCAGCGCCTCCGTAAAACTCTCCATGTTCTGCGACGGCAATTGGAGCAGGCGCCATTCGCCGAAGGTGAGATCCTTCTCGCCGCGCGTGCGACGGTGCAGCTCAGCCCGGAAATTGTTCGGACCGACGTCATCGAGTTCGAGGAGGCGCTTCGCAGGGCGAACCTTGCCCCCGACCTGCAAGCACGAACTTCGGATCTGATGCAAGCATTAAGCATCTACCAGGGAGAGCTGCTGCCCGGGTGTTACCTCGATGGATTCCTTGCTGAACGGCGACGGTACGCCGATATCCACTGGCAGGCGCTGATTCGACTTTCCGAGGCGCTCGAAGAAGCTGGCGATACCGATCGTGCGCTTGAGTATGCGCGGCAGGCCGTCACATTGGAACCGTTAGCCGAAGACGCTCACTGCAGACTGATGCGGCTCTATGCGGCAACAGGCCAGCCGTCCGCGATGCTCCGACAATTTCAGGAGTTAAAGCGGACTCTCAAAGAACAGCTAGGTATCGAGCCCGGCATGGAGACGATGGCGCTGGTGGAGTCGCTCAGCCGAAGTTCTTCGAGGACAAACGGTGCCAATGGCAATAACGACAGAACGGCGCAAGCGCCGCTCGTGTCTGCGCCGGTGTCAGAGAACAAAGCCACGGGAGCGTCCGAAATATCGGCGACCGCTGCGCCTCATCACGCCGGCACCAGCCCGATACACCGAAGTCAGTCGCGCCGCCTTGCGAACATTCTCGTAGCAGCGGGCGCTGTATTGCTCCTCGCAATTTGGGTTGGATTGGGCGCGATGCGGAGAAGCAGCCAGCATTCAAAAACCGCTTCCCGCTCTACACCTCATGGCCACCTGTTCTGGCGGCAAAGGTATAAACCGAAACTGGGCGACCGGGACAGCCAACCTGTTGCAATTAAAGCCGATAGGGATGGTTACACTATCGTCGGTGGTTTTGTGCAGACACTCAAGAGCGATGTAGACGCTGTCATTGATAAGTTTGATCCGTACGGGAACACTGTTTGGGAGTACCGGTTCGACGGCGAAGCGCATGATATGGACCGTCTCACTGCCATGACCGTCGGCCAGGATGGCTCTACTTATGCGGCAATTGAGTCGATGGGCAAGAAAGGCTCCGGTAAGGAGCGCTTGAGCGAGCTGGATATTGTGGTCGTGAAAGTATCGCCGGACGGGAACGAGCGATGGCGTGACACCTACCGGGGAAAGGCGAACGGCCTCGACTCGCCCGCAGACCTGGCGCTGGATGCGTCGGGCAATCTCTACGTCGTGGGCCGCTCCTCACAGGACGGCGCGGCGGAACATGCTGTGGTCGCTTTAAAATATAGTCCTATCGGAAAACGCTTGTGGGAGTATCGGTCGAGGTCTGCAGGCATCGATGAGCGCGCCGTCAACCTGGCAGTCGACAACACCGGAGTCTACGTTGCCGCTCATTCAGCTGCGCGGACCGGCCGCCTGCGCGATACCGATCTGCTCATTAAGCTCAGCTCGGCGGGAAAAGAGATATGGCGTTACGACAATCCAGGCATTTTGGGCGGATCGCTCTGCGCTCCTCGCGTGGCAGTGGATGTCAACCATTCAGTTTATTTTGCCACACAGGCGCCGGGAACCAGGCAGGGGATTTCGAGGATTGAAATGACGAGCGTACTACCGACGGGCCGCCCAATCTGGCGCTGGGAAATGCCCGCAACAGCGGATGACTCAGACTTTCCTTCGGACATCAAACCCGATCCTCGGGGAGGAGTGGTTATCTGTGGACTGCGGACGAAGCCGGTGGCGTACATAATGTGTGCTGGGCTCCTGTCCAACGGCGACGCCCGGTATATTCAGAAGCTCTACACGGATCCTGGTCCGCAATCGCCTTATCCGACGTTCTCAATCGACAGTAAGGGGAACATTGCTTTGATCGGATCGATATTCACTGGCATTACTGGGGTGAATGGTCACGACTCAGACGTACTGAGCGCATTTATTCTCAACGACGGCAGCCTGGCGTGGCAACATCAGCTCGATGGAGCAGACCATTTGACGGATTACGGCGACGCAACGTCCACCGTAGAGGGCCGTATCTACATGGCGGTGCAGGTACAAGAGGGCGGTGTACGCGAAATACAGCTGCTCAGATACAGCCCTTTCCCCGAATGATCCCCAACCGGGCTGCCGTTGGATTGAAGATCATCCCCCGCCGCGCATGAAGCGTGCGGCTTCGCGCTCATACGTGTTAAACGGGTTCTTCAGGTCCAGTTGGCGGTTTCGCTCAATGTAAACTGCGTCCCAGTCAATGACATATCGCGTGTTGGGACGGTGAATGAGCTGGGTAACGATCTGCCCGCGGCCCAGCGCACGTGTGTTCGAAGGAGGAGTCGTGATGGCCAGGTTCACCTCTTCATCGGTCACCAGGCGTCGCATCGCGCCGGCCTCTTCCAAACCGTAAAACAGCCCCCTGGCAGGGCTAACGTTGTGGTATTCAAGATCGAGGCTCTGCATCACATCGTCGTGCCAGCCCACTCCGTTCTCGTCAATAAACTGTTGATACAGCACGCGCTTCGCCGACCAATCCAGCCGGTCCGACGTGGAGAGCGGGTCCGTCTCCAGCGCGTTCAGGATCGCTTCCCATTCGGTGAGAACCATGTCGGTCTGCGCGTCCTTGCGATGCAAATAGCGCTTCGCTGCGTCGAGGTAGCGGCGCTGAAGCTCGATCGCAGGAATGGTCTTACCATTGCGCATCCGCACCGGCCACTTGAGCGTGGGATCGCGCGAAACCGACCGTAACGTCTCCAGTGGATCGGCAAGCTCGACGTCCGGAGGCACCGTCCCCTCTTCGATCAAGTCAAGCACAAGGCTGGTCGTCCCGACCTTTAGCATGCAGGCATACTCGCTCATGTTGCTCTCGCCGAACAGCACATGAAGACGGTGCAGATTGCTGTAGGAATAATAGGAATCCCACTTCGGGTTGATGATCGCCCGATTAAACCGCACGCGCGACGAGATCGTCTTGACGATGTGATCCGCCCGCTGCGACAGCTGGAAGTCGACCGTCGGGTCGATCTCAACTCCGTAGAAGTTGGAAACCCAGACGTAGTCCACTTCATGCTCACCCAGCGTCATGATGTTGTTCTTGCTGCTGGGGCGCGTCAGGCGATGGCCGCCAACCCGGCCCAGCCCGGCAAAAATCTGGCGAGTGACGAGAAACGGAAGCAGGTAGGAGAGCGCATCGGTGAAGAACCGGTCCTCGATCTGAACGAGGTAGTTTTCGTGGCAGCCGAAGGTGTGCCCTCCGAAGTGGTCGATACTGTTGTTGTGGAAGCTGACGACATCGTCAATTCCCAGATCCTCCACCAGCGATGCCAGCAGGCTCCTGCCCGCCCTATCGTGCCTTACTAGATCCAGCAGGTCTGAGCATTCGGCTGTCGCATATTCTTCGTGGCTGCCGACGGCATCGATGTAGAGCCTTCCGCCATTTCGCAGAAACCCACCGGCTCGCGCCGGCTCAAACGCATAGTCGCGGGCATGCAGATCGATCACGCCGAGTTTGCGCTCGTAAAAAGCGTGGTTTTTCACTTGCTCCACGACCTCTTCGGCAGTCCCTGCCGAAGGATCGCGCACCATACAGCCAAATTCCGTTTCGATGCCGAATATACGCTTATCCATGTACCACGTCCGCTACCTCGCATTTATCTCAACTCTAAATACGATATTCATCCATCGCCGTACGCCAGTGTAGCACGAACATTTTGGTTCCGGCCGCAAAATAATATGACATTGCAATTTGATTGCAACTATAATGAGTTTGTTGGTTGCTCGTCATCGTATCGGGTAAAGATTCGTGCGCGGCAAATCAATGGTTATAAGCGATTTCAGTACAATTGGCGCAGTTAATAAGCCTTCGAGATCGCACTTTGTGACGCGTATCCGATTCGGTACCCGTTCCAGCCTAAGAAGGAGGCACTGTTGAACAGCCCTGTTTTGCCGAAGATTATGCGTGCGATCCATTCAATGTCTTGGTTTGCCGTGTTGACGCTCACAGGTTCGGCTATCCGTGCGGATCCCACTGGGACTGCAGACGCGACGTTTTCTACACCTAGCACAGGCTGGTCGATTGGCTTCGCGGACGTGGAGGATGAAGGAGGCACTTACACTGCTTCAGACTCTTCAAATCCAGGCACCGGCACTGCGTCCATTTCAGTGACGAGGACACTCGGTGATAGGCCGGCCACCATGTCTGGCGCTGTTTACATGCATCAACGTATCATCAACAATTGGAGCCCGTATTTGGACCTTGAAGTTACCATTACGCTGCATGCCACGGCATCCGTAAATGCTTTTTGGCAGGCGGCGCAAGGTACTGCATCGTATCTAGGCGGAGCTAAAACGAATTCCGTCCAGGCTACAGGTGCGGACGTGGCAGCGCCGAACCTTCCCGATCTCTCGACGTCCGACATAGCAACCATAGATGTCAGCTGTGCCTATGCCAATACTGACAATGGCAGTTTCGACGCATGGCTCCATATTGGCGGCTACGCCTCCCTATCTGGTTCTTGAGCACTTTCGAGGAGCCCGCCATGCTCGATTCCCTCCCGCATTATGCTCAAACCATCGGCCGAAGCTTGGGTGCGATGCTCTTTTTTGGTATCGTGACGTTTGCGCTTGCCTCAAGTAGCGCTCTGGGACAGCGGCAGCAGACCGGAACCAATACCGTCGATTTGAAGGCGCACGCGCGGGAGGAACGCTTTGTCAGAGATCTGCAGGCGGTTGCGCATCGATGGAGGGTAAGCTTTGTCGCAGAAGGGACACCGATTCCAAATAACTCTGCGCCAGCAATGTCTATTTCGACATCTAATCTCGACGTTGCCGTCGAGCAAATCGCAGCCGAATACGACTTCGAGTCACATCGTAAGGGTAATGTGTTTGCACTAACAAAGCGCTACTCTGACCCCGCTGATTTCCCGGATATAACGCCCGAAGAGTACCGCATTGCTTTGGACGCTGCGTTGCGTGACCTTGCGGTCTTTAACCCTAAGCTAGGTCACGAAGGTAAAACGGGAACACCAATTGCTGCAATTGGGAAGTTACTGTCTCCGACGCAGCTCGATGGCTTAGCAAATAACGGAGTACCCGTCCGATCACTCAATCCAGACCAGCGTGCTGCGGTGTGGCGAATTGCAATGCATTATTACGTAGAGTCGGATACGGACGAATTGGCAACTATTGCGGTCCGTCTAGGCTCAGTGATTACTCAAGATTCGGTTTTTAGATTTCGGAGATTGGCGGGCGTTAACGCGTTTGGGTATGAACTCCGAAATGACACTTCAGCAAAAGAGTCCGGCGAGACCGCATTCTTTCCATTGAGCCATGCTAACGTTCTGTTCATCGGCAATAAAGGCGTTGCCCCTAACGGCGAGGTTGGGCGGATTACTGCCCGTGACAAAAACGGATTTATTGTACACACAATAGACCCAACGGACCCCGCAGCTGAAGGTAAGAATCCGGTGATTATTCCCGAGGTTACCAATACGGCAACTACCGTAAAACGGGTCATAGATGCCCTAACAGTCCGTTCTCGAGGAGCGAACCAATACAAAGTAGATCCCGTATTGGAGGCCAAAGCCGTTACAGTCATTGGCGGAGAATACGCTCGACCGTTTGAGATATTCGAAGCGATTTCGAAAGTCTATGGCTTACAACTCAAACAAGAGCAGGACCGAAGCATCTTACTTGCTTTTAAGCCAGAGCGAGCTACAGAAGACATTGCTCAGCTGCCCCGAGTCTTAAAGAGCGCCATTCCCGATCCATTACTGCGTTGGTTTCGTGCACGTATTCAGAAGTCGAACCGACCTGCTTTCGCAGCTCGTCCAATGCTAAGAACCGACATCGCTAATCCTTCCAACGAAGCTCGACAGTTGGCGACACGACTCTTCCGGGCGCAAATAGAGCCTCGAATTGTAAGAGACAAGGATAAAGGAATTCGATTTTCAAATATTGCGGACAGGGAGCGGAAGTTATTCGCGTTCGCTGCGGCTGTTGGAGCACTAGGTCAGGTGACGTGGATGACCGAACGTGCAATTCCACCCTACGTACAAGATTTCGAAAGTATTGTTCTAACCGGCGGAGTGACTTTCGCAATTGACGGAAAACCTAGGTTGGCGCTTTTCCTCTCCTACGGGGATCGCCAAACGGGCAGTTTTCATCAGGGCGTGGGATTCATGAACGCCCGAATTCCTGAAAGTCCGGAATAGCTAAGGCTCTCTGAGACCATTTAGAACTGTTTCTAGGTCAGCGGAACTTAAGAGACGGAATCGGCTCTCGCGAGCGCCTCGCCGCTCGAGCACGCCGGCTTCCACAAAACTGTCCTTAAGCTCGTCTTTCAGGAACACACTGTCCGCTTCGTGTTCGTCCAGATCGCGGAGCGGATTCAGATCGTCTTCATCATCGCGCTGATCCCTGGATTTCGGCTTTAGCACCTCGCGCGCCCCGACTGACCACGCATGCAGGGCCAACCGCAGCGCCTCTTCACGGGATCGCTTCGGGTCAGGCTCGCCAAGCCGCTCCAGCATCCGGTCCTCGGCGGCCTGTGTGCCGGCAATGACTGCCGCGCCGTTGGTCTGCCGAAATTCGCCGTCGTAGTTCAAGGTGTAGAACACGTCGGAGCCCGATCGACCGCGCGCAACCTCGCAAAACAGAGCGCGGATCACGAACGGCACGCCTGACCACTGATCGCCAAAAGCCTTCTTGAGCGCCGGGCTGAGATAGAAACCCACCAGCCGCTGCAGAGAGACATCGTCCGGGCTCCGCTCGAAGCCCTCCTGGTGCGCCTGCTGGATCACCGCCAGCCGTATATTCTCGATATCGGCCTGCATGCCAATTGCCGAGAACATTTGGCGATCGTAGATCTCGTAGATCTTGCGCTGGGTGCGGCGCACTGTCAGCAGCAGCAGCCCGGAATCGTATGCCAGGCCGACTACTGGGCTTCCCTCCCGCAAGCGCTCTTCGATCGCGTCCTTGCGGTGCCCGATCGCCTCATTATAATCATAGGGTGTGAACATTCAGTCGTCTCGTTTTCCTTAGCGACCGTGAGCCTGGCGAATAAATTCGCGGCTGACAAGAACGCCAAGTCGGCCTGCGCCGACTATGAATCGAGTGCCCGAAGGGGCACTTTGTGCATCTCGGAGGCGCGGTTTCAACCGCCACCTAACCTTAGCGCCGCGGCGCGATCCGCTCTCCAGCGCGCGCATCGATTTCGGCGACAATTCTGCGCAGCTCCGCTTCGGGAACATCTTCGATGCCGGTTTCGGAGATCGTCGTCGCCAGGGGCAGAACTTTCGCCCATCCTCCAGTGGCTGCATCAAGGTCCGCGGCGATATCCAGCAAGTAAAGTGCTTCCGTCAGCGCCTCATCGCGGGTCATAGAATGGAATGGCTTCTTGGTTTTGACGATGTAGTCAAACACGCCGCGGATTTGCATCGATCCGCTTCCGGCCGCTCCAAATTCGGCGCTTTCAAAACGCGCGCCCATACCATCGTAGAAGAAAATGCGCCCTTCGCCGCCATCCCGGTCATAGGTCGTGAGGATCGGGATGAATCCCCCGATGCCCTGCAGCGCCTCCGGAATACCGGCCCGCACGACTTTTGCGAGTTCGGCGAGCTTACCTTCCAGGCTCATCTCCTGCAGGTAGGTGCGCTCAAAGAGTTTGAACGCTGTGCGCAGGTAGCGAACAACCTCCATCGCCCGCGCAAACGAGCCCGAGATCGCGAGCAGCGTATAGTCGTCAATGGGCAAGACCTTTTCGGCCTTGTCATACATCACGGCGAAGTTAGCGGTCGCACGCCTGTCGCCGACGTTGATCACTCCCTTATCGTACTTGACCGCGATGACGGTCGTGCCATGTGTATCAATCACGCCTGCCCCTGCGTGGCTATTACTGGGTCCGGGGTGGTTGCCAATGCGGCCCGGCACACCTGCAAGCAGCGGCTGGGTTATCGGATGCCCGCTCCGTTGGAGCAGGTCCCATAAATCTACAGCAGATTCCATATCTCGTCCTGTCTGTTTGTGTCAGCCATTACTGGCCGCTTCGCTGGCGGTATCGGCGAGCCGCGTCCGGATCGACACGTTTCATCCGCTTCAGCAAGTCGCTCGTGTCCGGGCGCTTCACGTCCGGCTTGTTCGGGCCGCCGTCATCGCCACCCTTGCGAAGCGGGTCTGCGGGCGTGGTGGGCATCTGGCGGCGGTCTTCTATACGTATGGTCATCATGGTGTCTCCTGAGCCTGTGTTACAGCAATTCAGAAATCTCGGCGGGTCGCCGGTTGATCATCTCCACAAAGTCATCCAGAGTCTCAGCGTTGGCCAGCTCTTCTATTAGCACAGCCACATTGTCTCCAACCAGACTGTTCATATCAAACAAGATGTCCTCGCCCTTGTGGCGAAACGCGATGCCGTTCCAGCCGATACTGCGAACAGCCGAACCAAAGCGCTCCACGAACATCCCACGGATGAACGCGCGTGTGTCCGCCGGAGGACATGTGACCGCGGCCTCGGCGCGCGCATCGGTTACCAGCGTGCGCATCTCGCCCGCCTGCTCTAGCCCGTAGTACAGGCCGACCTCGGGGTCCACATTGTGATAGGCGAGATCGAGGCTCTGGATATGGGGATCATTCCACCGCAGGCCCTCTTCCTCGCGGAACGCATTCAATAAGTTGAATTTAGCGACCCAATCCAGGCGATCGGAGAGCGCCAGGGGATCCGATTCCAATCCGTCGAGTATCGAGGCCCATTCTGCCAGCGTCCAGTCGGCATCGT
>Ga0068855_100010059_pt1 | contig 11400 bp, 15 predicted proteins | sample KBSCornC52_FD_66592 | JGI IMG/M metagenome (GOLD analysis project Ga0068855, IMG submission 66592) | Corn rhizosphere microbial communities from Kellogg Biological Station, Michigan, USA - KBS Corn C5-2 | ecosystem: Host-associated > Plants > Roots > Rhizosphere > Soil ... | reverse complement strand
GGGCTGAGCATGGCCTTGAACTGCAGCATGTCGCCGCTCGTGAAGGTGCGCTTGGCCATGGCCATCGCCATCCCCGAAACGAAGCCCTTCTCGCCGCCGCGCGGACCCTGCTGCCAGTCGTAGACGCCGTTCAGGACGCCATGCAGCATGATCGTCCAGTCGCCGCGCAGGATGTGGACGCCCTCGTGCTCCGAGGCGTCGGGCTGCCAGGCCGTGCCGGACGCTTCTCGGGTCATCGGATAGTCGCCCAGCGCGCCGGTCATCTTGTGCATGGGCATGCCGGGCATGGCCTCCTGCGCCAGCGCCAGGCCGGGCGCGGCGGTCAGCAGGGCGAGCAAGGCGGCGGTCGGCAGGCGCGGCGGCATCGAACTCCTCGCTCGCTTGGCTCTACGCGAATCCACACCGCGGCGTTACACGGCTGCAGGCCAAGCGTGGCCGAACAAGGGCGTTTTGCCGATGCTCTACATGATCCTCAAGGCGGCGATCTCCGGCGTCATCATCGCGACGGTCTCCGAGGTCGCCAAGCGCAGCCCGGGATTCGGGGCGCTGATCGCCTCGCTCCCGCTGGTCTCGGTGATGGGGATGATGTGGCTGTGGCGCGACACCGGCGATCCGGTGCGGATGGCCTCGCACGCCCAGGCGACCTTCTGGTTCGTGCTGCCGTCGCTGCCGATGTTCCTGCTCATCCCGCTGCTGCTGCGACGCGGCGTGGCCTTCTGGCCGGCGCTGGGCCTCGGCTGCCTGCTGACCATCGGCCTCTACCTGCTGATGACCTGGATCGGGCCGCGGTTCGGCCTGCGGATCTGACGGTCAAGGCGCGCTGCTTCGTCGCCTTGAAGGCGCCGACAGCGGCGCTAGGATCGCTGCCGCCAAGGTTCGTCGAGGTGGGTATGCCGATGCATCGTCGCGGAGTGTTGCGGGGCGCCGTTGGGCTGGCCGGCGCAGGCCTCACGGTCGGTCTCGGGGGCGGCGTCGCGCGGGCCGATGCGCTCGCCCCGCGCAGCCTGTCGCTCTTCAACCTGCACACCGGCGAAAAGCTCACCGCCACCTATTTCGAGGGCGGCGACTACCTGCCCGACGCCCTGGCCGCCATGAACCATCTGCTGCGCGACTTCCGCACCGGCGAGAGCCATGTCATCGCCCCGGGCCTGCTCGACCTGGTGCATACGCTGCGCGGCCGGGTGGAGACGGCGCAGACCGTGCACGTGATCTCCGGCTACCGTTCGCCGCGCACCAACGCCATGCTGCATCAGCGCAGCGAGGGCGTCGCCAGCCACAGCCTGCACATGGTCGGCGAGGCCATGGACATCCGCATCCCGGGCGTCGAGCTCGCCCACCTGCGCGACGCCGCGCTTGGCCTGCAGCGGGGCGGCGTCGGCTATTATCCGGGCTCCGACTTCGTCCACGTGGACGTGGGCCGCGTCCGCCGCTGGTGAGCCGCGAGATCAGCGCCGGCGTCTTGGCCTGGCGCCGCGGCCTGGCCGGCGTCGAATTCCTGCTGGTGCATCCCGGCGGTCCGTTCTGGGCGCGCAAGGACGAGGCGGCCTGGTCGATCCCCAAGGGCCTGGTCGAACCGGGCGAGGAAGGCTGGGCGGCGGCGGCCCGCGAGTTCGCCGAGGAGCTCGGCCAGCCGATCACCGGCGACCCCGAGCCGCTCAGTCCCTGCCGAACGCCGGGCGGCAAGCTGATCGTCGCCTGGCTGGTGGAAGCCGATCTCGACCTCGCCGAGCTGCGCAGCAACCTCTTCGAGATGGAATGGCCACGCGGCTCCGGCCGGATGCGGTCGTTCCCGGAGGTCGACAGGGCCGCCTACCTGGCGATCGAGGACGCCCGCTGGAAGATCCACCGGGGTCAGCGGCCGATCCTGGAGGAGGCCCTCGCACGTCTCGGTAGCCGAGATTCCCGCGGCGAAAGCTGAACACCAACGCGCGGTTGCGCGACCGAACACCGATCGAAAACCGACGTGATGCGCGCGCCGATCTTTTCGGTTAGAGCTTTGAGACTCAAACGTTTGTCGGGCGCGGGGAGGCGTTATGGACGACGGAGGACCCGATCGGCTGGACCAGGCCCTGGGCTTGGCGATTCGCCTGCGTCGCCATGCCCGGGGGCTTAGCCAGTCGGCGCTCGGCGAGGCGATCGGGGTCTCGTTCCAGCAGATCCAGAAGTACGAGCGCGGCTCCAACCGGGTGAGCTTCTCGACCATGGTGCGGATCTGCGAGGCGCTGGGCTGCCACGTCTCCGACCTGGTGGCCGAGGTGGAGCAGCTCGACACCGGCCCCAAGCGCGGCCCCGGCGACCGGCACCTGCTTACCCAGCCGGAAGCCGCGCCCCTGCTGGAAGCACTCGCCCAGATACGTTCGCCCGGCGTGCGGCGCGCGGTCTTGGAACTGGCCCGCGGGCTCGCCCGCGAAGGCTGAGGCCGCCGACGCCCAAGGCCGGCGCGGCGCCGGAATTCAGCGCGGTCCGGCATCGCAACTAACAAGTGTACCTGGGGCTCGAATCCATTAGGGGTTTGAGCATGGCCGAGACGCCCATCGATCCGCCCGAGGGCGTCGAGGAACTGATCCGGCTGGCCACCACCAGCGCCTTCGGCGCGCGGGTGATCGCCGCCCTGCTCCGACGCATCCTCGAACTGCAGGACGACGCCAGCGAGGACGAGCTCATGAACCTGATCGCCGAGGTCGAGCGGCAGCTCGCCGCCCAGGACCCGACCCCCGACTGACCTCCACGGCGCGATGCGCGGCGCGGTTGCGTATGACGGACTGCATCTGTGGCGTGTGGCCGCAGTCAAGCTTGGCTTTCCGAGGGGCGGCGGGCGCCTGCGACATTGAGTCGGACGCCGCGAGATCGCGCCCATGCTGAAGATTGTAAACGTCTTCATAAGCTTAACCGTAGCGTCCCGCGCCGTCGCATTCCATGACCGCCTCTTCCGCCCCAGCCATGCTCGACCTCGGCGCCGACCGACGGGGCGTTGCGGCCGTGGAATTCGCGCTGATCGCGCCGGTCCTCTTCCTGCTGGCCGCGGGCCTGATCGACGGGTCGCGGTTCATCGTCGAGACCATGCAGGTCAAGGCCGCCGCCCAGGCCGGGGCCGACTTCGCGCGCAAGAATGGCTGGGACGCCGCGGGCATCGCCACGGCGGTGACCTCGGCGACCTCCATCACGGTGAGCGCCGACCCGGCCCCCACCCAGACCGCGGCCTGCGTCTCCGGCGCGAACCTCGTCGCCCCGTCGGGGGCCACCTGCGCGGCCGGCGGCACCCCTGGGAACTTCATCGCCGTCGCGGCCCAGGCGCCGTTCGCCCCGATCATGCCGTGGCCGGGGCTTAGCCAGCCCACCACGGTGGCGGCCCGAGCCCTCGTGAGGCTCAACTGATGGCGGGGCGGGGCCAGATCCTTTTGCGGATGCGCGACTGTCGGCAGGCCAGCACGGCGGTCGAGAGCGCCATCATCCTGCCGGTGATGCTGCTGCTGCTGCTGGGCGGCATGGAGGCCGCGCGGCTGGCCTGGGAGCGCTCGGCCCTGCAGTTCACGGTCCAGGAGGCCGCCCGCTGTGCGGTGGTGCAGCCCGGCGTCTGCGGCACGACGGCCCAGATCCAGAGCTTCGCCGCGTCCAAGGTGGCCGGCTTTTCCATTCCGACGGCGGACTTCGCGGTGACCACGCCGGCCTGTGGCACCCAGGTGGCCGCCAGCGTGCCCTACAGCTTCGCCCTGTTCCCGATCTTCGCCGCTGCGCCGACGCTGAGCGCGCGCGTGTGCCGGAGCTGAGCCATGGATACGCCCCGCCCCACCGCCGAGCTTGGCCAGGACCGCACAGGCGTCACCGCGCTGGCCACCGGCCTGCTGCTGACCCTGGCGCTCGGCTTCGCGGCCACGGCGATCGACCTGGGCACGGCCTACAGCGCCAAGCGCTCGGCCCAGAACGCGGCCGACTCGGCGGCCTTTTCCGCCGCCAGCGGCGAGATGGCCGGGGCGACCAACATCCCCGACCAGGCCCGCGCCGTCGCGGCGCAGTACGGCTTCACCGACGGAACCGGCGGCGTCACGGTGGCGGTCAATACGCCGCCCAGCGCCGGCGCCTTCACCAGCAACGCCCAGGCGGTGGAGGTGATCGTCACCCGGCCTCAGGCGCGGTTCTTCGCGGGCTTCCTGGGCGTTGGCGGCGGCACGGTCCGCGGGCGGGCCGTGGGGGTCGCCGGGGTCAATGGCAACGGCTGCGTCATCGCGTTCGACACCGCGGCCCTGGGCAGCGTGCTGCTGAACGGCAATCCCAGCGTCAACCTGGCCGGCTGTTCGCTCTACGCCAACTCGACCAGCACCTCGGCGATGGAGCTGAACGGCTCAGTCGACCTGACCGCCGACGCGGTCAACCTGGTGGGCAACTACGCCAGCAATGGCAACGTCCAGATCACCACGACGCACGGCATCCACACCGGCCAGGCGGCGGTCGCCGATCCTTATTCCGACGTGAACGTGCCGGCTTACAGCGGCTGCGACTACACGAACTTCGACCCGATCGCGTCGATCAATATCCCGGCGCACGCGGACGGGACGCCCGTCGTGTTCTGCGGCGGCGTCACCCTCAACGGCAACATCACCGTCAACTTCGCGCCGGGCATCTATGTGATGGACCGCGGGGTCTTCACCATCAACGGCACGACGATCGTGAACGCCCCGAACGTGACCTTCGTGCTGACCAGCAGCACCGGCGCCAACTACGCGACCGTGCTCATGAACGGGACCACCAACTTCACGGCGAGCGCGCCGGTCAGCGGCCCGACCGCCGGCCTGGTGTTCTTCCAGGACCGGCGGGCGCCGTCGTCGGGGGTCAACACGATCAACGGCAATTCGAGCTCGAGCATCAGGGGCGCGCTCTATTTCAAGAACCAGCAGCTGACGTTCAACGGCAACAACGCGACGACCCAGGGCGGCTGCACCCAGGTGCTGGCCGACAAGGTCCTGTTCAGCGGCACGCCGACGCTGGAGGTCAATTGCGCCGGCGCCGGGGTGCGCGCCATCGGAGGGTTTGCCACAAAGCTAGTTGAGTAAGCTTCACCGTAGCGCCTGTGGACGGGACGGGCGCCGCGAGTCATCGCAGCAAGCGGGACCATAACGAGGTCGCGTCTGACGTGCGAACACTGTCAAACGGACCCGTACAGCCAAGCTTGTTCTTTCGGCTGCCGAACGACTCATCCAGAATTCTTATGAATAAACAACCTCTGCCTTTATGTCGCAGACCACAACCATTGCGATTGGTTAACGCAATCTTTAGCGTTGCCGTATCCGGAGGGTGATGTGGCGCCTCAAACGCCAGCCTCCCCCCGGCCATGCCAGAAGGGGGCAATTGCCATGATGAAGTTGTTTTCCGAGCTCGCCCGCGACCGCAAGGGCGCTACGGCGATCGAGTACGGCCTGATCGCGGCCTTTATCGCGCTCGCGATGGTCGCGGCTCTGCCGGGCATCAAGACCGCGCTGTCGGCCAAGTTCCAGTCCGTCAACGCCAGCCTGCAATAGCGGCGTCGAGGGAAGGTCTGGGGTTCGTCCCCAGACCTTCCATCGTTCTCCCTCACGAAAGGTCAGCCATGACGAAGCTCATGCGGGCGCTCGCCGCCCACCGCAAAGGCGCCACGGCCATCGAGTACGGCCTGATCGCCGCCTTCATCGCCCTGGCGATGGTCGCCGCCCTGCCAGGCATCCGCGACGCCTTGTCGGCCAAGTTCCAGGCCGTGAACGCCCAGCTGCAGTAGCGCCCGCGGGGGGCTCGGGCCTGATCCCGAGCCTTCGCGGATTCAAACACTCGGGGGCGATCCGTTGACAATGACCTTGGGCGACACGGCCGTGGGCCTGGGCCTCTCGATCACCGCGGCGGCCCTGATCTGGGCGGCGGTGAGCGACTTCCGCAAGTTCCTGATCCCCAACCGGATCAGCATCTTCGTGGCGGGCGGCTACCTGATCGCCATGGGCGGCATGCCGATGCACGCCTGGCTTCTGGGCCTGGCCACCGGCGGCGCGGTCCTGGCGCTCGGGACCCTGCTGTTCGCCCGCGGCCTGGTCGGCGGCGGCGACGTGAAGCTGGCTTCCGTCGTCGCGCTCTGGGCGGGTCCGGGGTTGTTTTCGGCCTTTGCGCTGGCGACCGGGCTCGCCGGCGGCGCGCTCGCCGTGCTGATGCTCTCGCCGCTGCGCCGGCGGATGCCGGCCGCGCCGCAGGGCGACCCGACGACCGGTCTTCGCCAGCCCATGCCGTTCGGGGTGGCGCTGGCCGCCGGCGGCCTGTGGGTCGCGCTCCTCCACCTCCAACCGATGCTGTAACCGCCTGTGCTCCTGTTAAGCGCCCGTCGACTGAAATTCCTGAGCCTGGCGCTGCTGATGTCCGGGGGCACGGTGGTGCTGACCCATCAGTGGCTGCAGGGCGCGGAGCTGCGCGCGGCGACGGCGGCGCGCGGCCAGTCGCCGGCCGCGGTCGCGCCGCAGAGCCGGGTGCTGGTGGTCCGCACCGCGATGCCGGCCGGCGCCATCCTGCGGCCCGACCAGGTGCAGTGGCAGGCCTGGCCGACCGAGGCGGTCACCGCCTCCTACTTCACCCAGGCCAACAGCCAGATCGCCCAGGTGCAGGGCGCCGTGGTCCGCGCGCCCGTCGCCGCCGGCCAGCCGCTGACCCGCGAGGGCGTGGTGCAGCCGGGCGACCGCAGCTTCATGGCCGCGGTGCTGCGGCCGGGCTACCGGGCGATGACCATCAATGTTTCGGCCTCCACAGCCGTGGCGGGCTTCGTCATGCCCGGCGACCATGTCGACCTGATCCTCAGCCGCAACCTCGACGACGGCGGGCCCGGCAAGCGTTTCGTCAGCGAGACCGTGCTGAGCGATGTCCGGGTGGTCGGGATCGACCAGCGGGCGAATGACGCGAATGTCGCCAAGGACGCCAGCGACCCCAAGGATCCGAAGAAGGCGATCGCCGTGCCGCAGACCGCCACCCTGGAGGTCACGCCGAAGGACGCCGAGGTGGTCGCGGTGGTGGCCGAGCTCGGCAAGCTGACGCTCAGCCTGCGTAGCCTCGCCGACAGCGCGCCGCCGCCCGAGCACCGGGTCGTCACCCACACCTCCGATCGCGACGCGACCCAGATGGCCACGGCCCGGCCGGCGACGCGCAAGGCGGCCGTTCCGAAGGCGGCCAAGGCTCCGCAGGTCGAGGTTATCCGCGGAGCACAATCGTGAAGCGCCTCGCCCTGATCCTGGCGCTGGTCGCCGGCGGGTTCGCCCTCCAGGCGCCGAGCCGCGCGCACGCCACGGCCGAGCTGGTCGGGGCGGCGGATTCCGAGGTCAAGCTGGAGGCCGGCGGCGGCCGTCTGGTGCGGCTGAGCCGGCCCGCCGCGACGGTGTTCGTGGCCGACCCGAAGATCGCCGACGTGCATGTGAAGTCGCCGACGCTGGTCTATGTGATCGGCAAGGCGCCCGGCGCCACCAGCCTGTTCGCGGTCGACGCCAAGGAACAGATGATCGCCAACCTGGGGATCACGGTCGGCTTCGACGAGGCGCGGCTGAGGGGCCTCCTGAAGAGCCAGGTCCCCGACGCGGACGTGCAGGTCGCCTCCGACGGCGGCGCGGTGGTCCTGACCGGCAAGGTGCGCTCCGAGCGCCAGGGCGACGACGTGCTGCGGATCGCGGCCGACTTCGTCCACGGACCCGAGAAGGATGCGGGCGGCAAGGTCATCAACCGGCTGCTGCTCGATGCGCCGGACCAGATCAACCTGCAGGTCAAGATCGTCGAGGTCGGCCGCGACGCCACCAAGGAACTGGGCATCGACTGGCAGTCGGCGCTGGCCGGCGCGGGTGGCGCAACCCTGAAGGTCTTCACCGGCCAGGTTCCGTTCCTGACGACGCCGACCCAGCAGGATCCGGTCCGCCAGGTGATCGCGCCCCCCACCGGCGCGGGGCAGGTGATCGCCGGCTACACCCACGGTCTCTACGACATCAACGCGGCCATCCGCGCCCTGGAGCAGAAGAACCTGATCACCGTGCTGGCGCAGCCCAACCTGACGGCGCGCTCCGGCGAGACCGCCAGCTTCCTGGCCGGCGGCGAATTTCCGGTCCCCGTGCCGCAGGGCCTCAACCAGGTGACGGTCCAGTTCAAGCAGTTCGGCGTCAGCCTGACCTTCGTGGCCACCATCCTCGACGGCGGCCGCATCAGCCTGAACGTCAAGCCGGAGGTGAGCGAGCTTTCCAGCAATGGCGCGATCACCCTGAACGGTGTGACCATCCCCGCGCTGACCACCCGGCGCGCGGAGACGACGGTCGACCTGGGCAGCGGCCAGAGCTTCGCCATCGCCGGCCTGATGCAGAACAACGCCACCCTGAACCTCAGCAAATATCCAGGGCTGGGCGACGTACCGGTGCTGGGCCAGCTGTTCCGCTCCAAGTCGTTCCAGCGCCATGAATCCGAGCTGGTGATCATCGTCACGCCCTATCTCGTGAAGCCGGTGAGCCGGCCGCTGGCGACGCCGCTCGACCACCTGGAGGACGCGCAAGGCCTGGCGGCTGCGCCCGGGCCGCCGCAGGCGGCGGAGCCGGCCGCGAACCCCCAGAAGAAGGGCTGAACCGATGCGCCTCCCAGGCCTTGCCGCCTTGCTGACCGCCGCGGGCGTTTGCGCCGCCGGCCTGGCCGCCTGCGCCACCGACCAGGGCCCGCCGCGTCCCATCGCGGCCGCTTCCGGCCTGAAGCCGTGCGTGCAGCGGCCGCTGGCCGGCGCCGACGCGCCGGTGATCCCCGACCTCGGCTGCGCCACCGAGGCCAATCTGCGCGCCATGATCGCCGATCCGCGCGACCTGGCGGGTGGCCGGCCGCTCACCCCGGCCCAGGGCGACGTGGCCTTCGCCGCCGCGGCGCGCAATCGCACGGGCCAGGACAAGCCGCTGGCCGGCGGCGACTCCCAGGCCGCGCCGGCGCTCGTCATCCACGACACCGGAGGCCATTGATGAACCTGCCGCTGATCGGCGAGCGTACCGCCTTGACGCCGGCCTTCCTCGCCGGGGTCGCCGATGCGACGTCGCGCGACGTCGTGCGCCGCGCCGCGGCCGAGCTCGGTTGGCCCGCTTCGGCGGTGCGCGACGGCGGGGCCGCCGCCTTGCGCGAGCTGTTGCGCGATGCGCCCGCCCCGGCGGTGCTGCTGGCCGACGTCTCAGGCGCCGCCGACGTGACCGCGGAGATGGAGGCCCTGGCCGAGGTCTGCGAACCCCACACCCGGGTGATCGTGATCGGCGAGACCAACGACATCGGCCTCTATCGCAACCTGATGCGGATGGGGGTCAGCGACTATCTGGTCAAGCCGCTCGACAGCGTGGCCCTGCACGAGGCGCTGCGCCGCGCCGAGCAGACATTGAGCCCCGAGCCGGCGCCGGCCGGCGTGGCCAGGACGCTGGCGATCGTCGGGTCGCGCGGCGGCGTGGGCGCCACCAGCCTGGCGGTCTCCATCGCCTGGGAGCTGTCGCACGAGCGCGGGTTGCGGACGGTCCTGGCCGACCTCGACCTGCAGTTCGGAGCCGCCACCCTGCAGCTCGACCTGGAGCCGGGCCGGGGCTTGCGCGAAATCCTGACCAGCCCCGATCGCATCGACGCCCTGCTGATCGGCTCGGCGACGGCGATCCACTCCGACCGGCTGCGCGTGCTCGCGGCCGAGGAGCCGCTGGACGACGACCTGGACATCGGGCCAGCCGCCCTGCCAACGCTGCTGGGCGTGATCTCCGCCGACTGTGAGGCGGTGGTGATGGACGTGCCTCGCCGCATGGACCGGTTGAGCCGCGAGGCGCTGGCGCGCGCGGATCTGGCGGTGGTGGTCACCGACCTGTCGCTGGCCGGCATGCGCGACGCCCAGCGGCTGACCGCCCTGCTGCGCAGCCTGCGCCCGCAGGGCGAGATCGCGCTGGTCGCCAATCGGGTCGGGGGCACGGCCGGCGAGCTGCCGCAAGCGGAGTTCGAGAAGGCGGTGGGCGCGACGTTCGACCTGGTGCTGCCGTTCGACGAGAAAGCGGCCCTGGCCGCCGCCGAGCAGGCCCGGCCGCTGTTCGCCGGGCGCGCCAGTCCCGCGGCGGTGGCGCTTGGCGGCTTCGCCGGGCGGCTGGCGGGCGAGGCGGCGCCGGCCCCGATCGAGCGGGGCTCCTGGTTGAAGAAGATGCTTCGGAGGTAGGCGGTGTTCGGCAAACGAGGCTTGCAGGAGGATCCGCGCCCCGAGCGAACGGCGACGGCGTTGCGCCTGGGCGCCTCCAGCCTGGCGCAGGCCTCGCCCCGCCCCGCCGACCCGCCGCAACCGAGCCTGGTCGACCCGCGCCCGGTCGCGGCGGAGGCCGCCCGCGACAAGCTGCGCGAGGCCGCCGCCGCCGTGCTGCCCCGCGTGCTGGAGCGGATCGAGTCCGAAGTCGCCAGCCGCATGCCGCGCGAGGAGCTGGCCCGCGAGCTCGCCGGACCGGTCCAGGAGATCCTGACCGAGCTGAAGATCCAACTCAACCAGCGCGAACAGCGCGCGCTGGCGGACCTGCTGCTCGACGACATGCTCGGCCTGGGCCCCCTCGAGCCGCTGCTCGCCGACGACAGCGTCACCGACATCATGGTCAACGGCGCCAAGCAGATCTACGTCGAGCAGCGCGGCAAGCTGGTGCTGACCGGCGCCTCGTTCCGGGACGACGCCCACGTGCTGGCGGTGGCCGGGCGCATCGTCAGCCAGATCGGCCGCCGGATCGATGAATCGACGCCCCTGGTCGACGCCCGCCTGGCCGACGGCAGCCGCGTCAACATCATCGTCCCGCCGCTGGCGCTGGACGGTCCGTCGATCTCCATCCGCAAGTTCGCCAAGCGCGGCATCGACCTCGACCGCATGGTCCGCCAGGGCAACGTCTCGGCCGAGATGGCGACGGTGCTGAAGATCGCCGCCCGCTCGCGGCTGAATATCCTGATTTCCGGCGGCACGGGCTCAGGCAAGACCACCCTGCTGAACGCGCTCTCGCAGATGATCGCCGCCGACGAGCGGGTGGTGACCATCGAGGACGCCGCCGAGCTGCAGCTGCAGCAGCCGCATGTGGTGCGCCTGGAGACCCGTCCGGCGAACCTCGAGGGCCGCGGCGAGATCGCCATGCGCGACCTGGTCAAGAACGCGCTGCGCATGCGCCCCGACCGCATCATCCTGGGCGAGGTGCGCGGGCCCGAGGCGATGGACATGCTGCAGGCCATGAACACCGGCCATGACGGCTCGCTCGGGACCGTCCACGCCAATCGGCCGCGCGAGACCCTGGTGCGCCTGGAGAACATGATCGGCATGGCCGGGGTGAACCTGCCGTCCAAGGCGGTGCGCACCCAGATCGCCGCGGCGGTCCAGCTGATCGTGCAGATCAGCCGCATGCGCGACGGCCTGCGCCG
>Ga0068855_100010051_pt1 | contig 11404 bp, 15 predicted proteins | sample KBSCornC52_FD_66592 | JGI IMG/M metagenome (GOLD analysis project Ga0068855, IMG submission 66592) | Corn rhizosphere microbial communities from Kellogg Biological Station, Michigan, USA - KBS Corn C5-2 | ecosystem: Host-associated > Plants > Roots > Rhizosphere > Soil ... | reverse complement strand
GCGTTGCATGATCAGCCCGTTCTCTGGGATTTTTTTGATCTAGATGACGTGCAGGCAGCTTTGGTGCTGAAACACTGGGCTGGCGGAGAACAATTACAGCCCGACGTCCCAATTCACCCATCAGTGATCGAACATATGAACCTGCAATGGCGGGTTTCCGAATATAATCATTTTGGCGAAGGTCGCCAGTTCGACGATTGGCTGATCCGGTATCTTTCGATCTATGATCCGGAGATCGAGGCAAAGGTCAGGACAGCCTGAGCGCAACAATGGGATATCTCCTTTGATTGTAATCCGAACGTTTTCGCTTAGCCTTCTTTTTATACCAACGAGCATTAATCGGTACCCATGTGCCCATTGGCGCAAATCGATGGACATGATGCGCCAAGGTTGATTGACGAGGCTGTTCCAGGCGAAGCAGCAGTGGTCGACGATGTCATCGTAGGATTTGAAGATGCGGTTAGACAGCCAGTTGTCACGCATGAACTGCCATACATTCTCGACCAGGCTCAGCTCGGGGCAGCGTGGCGGCAACGGCACAAGGGTGATGTTGTCGGGCACGATCAGTTCAGCCGAACCATGCCATCCCGCCTGATCGAGCAACAGGACAGCGTGTGCGCCCGGCGCGACGTTGAAGGTGACCTGCCCCCCGAAAGTTCCCTCATTTTGATGTAGAGTCTGTCACTGTAAGGAGCAGACGCATGAGGAAGAGCCGTTTCACCGAGGCGCAGATTATCGGGATGATCAAGGAGCAGGAGGCGGGGCTGCCGACTGTGGAGGTTTGCCGCAAGCACGGGCTGAGCACGGCAACGTTCTACAAGATGAAGGCCAAATATGGTGGGCTCGAAGTGTCGGATGCTCGCCGCCTGCGCCAACTGGAGGACGAGAACGGCAAGTTGAAGCGCCTGCTGGCGGACAGCATGCTGGACAACGCCATCCTGAAGGATCTGTTGGGAAAAGCCTGACGACACCGGGCCAGCGGCGAGACGCAGTGCTGCGGGTGTTGCGCGATTACGAGATTTCGCAACGCCGGGCCTGTGGGCTGATTGGTGTCGATCCGAAGACGGTTCGGCGTGAACGCCCGCCGGACCATAGTGCCATCCGTGACGCCATGAAGGACGTCGCGGGCAAGCGCCGTCGCTTTGGTTACCGGCGGATCGGCATCATGCTCGAGCGCCAGGGGATAATCATGAACCACAAGAAGCTCTACCGGCTTTATCGGGAGGAAGGCTTGTCGGTGCGCCGACGCCGTGGCCGCAAACGGGCGCGGGGCAGCCGCACACCGATGCCTGTGCCGCTGGCGCCGGGGGTTCGCTGGTCGATGGACTTTGTGTCCGACACCTTCGGCGCCTCGCGCAAGTTCAGGATTTTGGCGATCAATGATGACTGTTGCCGCGAGAACCTATGCCTGGTGGCGGATACCAGCATCTCTGGTGCCCGCGTAGCCCGCGAACTCGACACTTTGATCCGGCTCTATGGCAAACCGGCCTGCATTGTCAGCGACAATGGCACCGAATTTACCAGTCGGGCGATCCTGGAATGGGCGGGCAAGAATAAGGTCGAATGCCACTACATCGACCCGGGCAAGCCTCAGCAGAACGGGTTCATCGAGTCCTTCAACGGCTCGCTGCGCGATGAGCTTCTCAACGAGGAACTGTTCGACAGCCTAGCCGATGCCCGCCGAAAACTGGCCATCTGGCGTTATGATTACAACAATGTCCGGCCCCACTCATCGTTGGGGAACCGGACGCCTGCACAAGCGCGTCGAGCCTTCGTGCAGGACGAGAGCATCATGCCCGACGCGCTTGTGCAGGCGTCCGGGCCATCGTATTTAACCGCTGGACTCTCGTTATGATCGAGGGACTGCCGGGGGGCAGGTCACGAGGCAGCTTTTCGGGATCTGATGGCGGACATCAGCGAGAATGGCGGCGAAGCGATCCTGATCGAAGCGCGGCTGCTGGTGAGGCAAAGTGACGCGGATGTGCGCGCCCTGTTCGATGCGGCACGCGACGCGGATTATGCGGACCTGCAGGCTGACCGTTTGCGGCCCTGCTCCTATACCCAGAAGCAAAAACGCGGATTACCGATTGTCCGTCGAACAGCGAGGGCCGCCTCCAATCATTCCATACCGATGCCGACGATCTACCAAATGGCGCATCACGTTCGCTGATGATGAGCCCTATGCTTTTGCCATTAGGCTGTGACGTCCGCTGGTTGATCTTGATCTGAGCCAAAACCATCTTTTTTGGCGGGTGCGCGCAACCTCAAAAGCCAGACGCCGACTAAGCCCATGGCTATTGGGACCGAGAGCAATATGAGATCGGGCTCCAGCACGATGCCAAATGGGCCTTCCCTCAAGGACATCGAGATCGCGAAAGACGCACAGATAACCCCCAGTCCCGCCGTAACCTGCTGGGCCAAGGTCATGAGGGCGGCAGCTGCGCCTCGTTTGGATTCATGAAGTTCAAGGAAAGCAGATGTGCTAAGGGTCGTGAAGATGACGCCGCGACCGATCCCTAGGAATAATAGTACAGGAAGCAATACGAATTTCTCGTTCGTAATCGGCGCGAGCACCAAGCAACCAAGGAGAAAAGTGGAGATTGAACCGCACGCAACCAGCGTGCGTTGAAATCCTATTTTTTTAACGACGTTGCTGGTGAACAGGCATCCCACGAAGTTTCCTAAGAAGAAGATTCCAATGCTTATTCCAAGTTCCGCGGAATCTATTTTATGAGCGGGCTGCAAAATCAACGGCAGCAGCGCCAAGAGAGCGCTCGCTTGAAGTCTAAGGAAAAATCCGCCGCCAGCCACGGCCTCTCGAAAACCCGTATCTCGTAGAGGCGTCACATCTATCAACGGTCGAGCGCTATGGCGGAAGTGGTAGACTGCGGAACAAACAAGAACGGCAAAACCGGCCCAGCAGAGGGCCACGATTGAAGTCGACATGCCGAGACTGCCGCGCAAAGAGACAAATCCAAGGAGAATTATCCCAAGCGACAAGATCACAAAACCGGTCAAATCGAAAGGGGGCGGATCAGCCGGCCTCCCCTTGGGAACGAGAGAAAAAATCGCGAATATGATTATCAATGCAATCGGAAGATTGATCCAGAAGAGCCACTGCCATGAAGCGATCGATGTCAGCCATCCTGCGAACGCAGGACCTGCCAGCGGCCCTAGGAGGCTTGGCCATATTATTGCAGAGTTAGCAGCCGCCCAACGATGCTTGGGAACGCTGCCCAACACTAGAACGCGGCTTAGAGGAACGGAGAAAGCGATAAAAAATCCCTGCGCCGTTCGGGCCCACAGGAAGACAAAGAAATCGTTCGCTGAGGCACAGAAAAGTGACGTGATAGCGAAGCCGATGATACTGAAGCTTAACAACCATCGGGCGCCGAATCTCGCTGACAGCCAAGGCGTGAGAGGCAGGGCGAAAGCAGCGCCCAGCATGTACAGGCTCATGGTTGCCAGGACCGTCTCGGCGGAGACTCCGAACTTTGCCTGAAGTACAGGAAGAATGCTTAGGACAAATGACCAGTCAAAGTTGAATATGAACGCAACGCATGCAGCGAAGGCGACCGACCTCTCCCTAATTATTGATACAGATTCCACGTCAGAAAACCAAATCTTCTGGAATTTTCTCCAGATTGCTGAAAGAAATATCATCTGCTTCAAATATGATCTTAGTCATTTCTACCGCACGATCGAATTTTTGAAAAATGGCAGGCGCCACTTGCGCGGCAGCAGAACGACTTTCCCATGTCTTTCGATCGGGCCAAGCGGCATATGCAAAGAATCGGCCATCCGCCGTTCGGTGCAGGCGGGACCCCAAGCTACCGAACCTCTCTTTGAATAGAGCGCTCATTTCCGCTGCGCGAGTAACGATATCATTCTCATATCCAGAACGTGCTATTATTTCAAAAACCGAAACGAATGTCACGCGTCACCACTTTCTATAACGTCCAACAAATCCTTCACAGTTCTTACGCCGTCAAACAGGCTATCAGGCAAATCCCTAGAGAGGGCTTCTTCAATACCTATAATGATCTGAACCACATCCAGACTATCAGCTCCGAGATCCTCCTTGAATCTAGAGCAACCGGAAATTATATCGATGTTCACTGCCAGTTCATTAGATATTATTGACAGTATAATTTTTTCTCTAGAAACAATATCCGACATAATCTACCTCGCAAAGTCCGGCTTTCATGATTATGAAATTATAGATATACCTTTGTCATGCCCATCACACGCCACGCTCCATCCCATTTTTGTCTTGGATAATATTCTCTGACAGCCTTGGACACGCGCCTTTACAACGGTTTTGTGGCCCAGATTTTGCAGAATGCTGGCCTCACTGCCCAATCCCGATTCCAAATCAATTCTTGGAAGCATCTCTCGTTCGATCAGGTCCGCGCCGGGAAAGCAGGTAAACCTCGGACTTTCTACCGCCGCATCGAGCGGTTGGTCATCAATCAGATGCCGAGCAAGTGTAACTGCATTCCACTGGACTTGCCCATCGCCGCCGGGCGTTCCCCCGACACAGACAAGTCCGTCGCGGTTTGTAACCGCATATGTATGGATAGTATTTACCGGCCGGAATCCGCCCCGGACACAATCGGCAGAATCATCGTTCAAAGTGGAGCTGCGACCGAGGCGATTGTTCCAAATAGTCCCCGTCCGGGAATCCATCACGCCCGCACCAAATCCGAGTGAAATGCTTATAATGCCTGCAATGGCGTTGCCATGCCGATCGCCGACCACGAACTGCGTCGTATCCCCTTCACTAAATTGATATTGCGCCCCGGCATGCCGAGAGCTTCCTTGGATTGATTCCGCAAGCTGCTCGATCGTTGGCCGTGCACCTTGGCCCCGGTACAAAGGGTCCTCCAGCCATTGCTTTCGGCTGCAATAGACGGTGTCGAATATTTCTCGCCAAAGGAGGATTTTCTTCCACTCAGGCATTTCGGACTCGGCAAGACGTGCGTAAAGGCCCACAGCTTGCAACACGAGTGGGCCTTGGCTCGGCGCGCCTGGAACCCATATTTCGGAGGAACCCAACGATAGGTTTTCGACGCTCTCATCGACATCTGCTAATCCGAAGAAGTCGTCGTATTCGAATAGCCCCCCGTTATCATTCGAAAATTCCCGAAGCGCTTTGTTATAGCCTTCTAGAACATCCTCACTACCTGGGCTCTCGCCGACCATAGCCAAGGAAGCGGCGAGTCCATCTTGACGAAGCAGACCCCCGATCTGAAGGCAATCCCCGTTTGGAGCGAAGACCTTCTTGAGTTCCTCATCCCTTTGTATCACAGAGATATTGTTGGCTATCCATTTCGATTGCTGGTCGTCGACTGTCACGCCCTTTGCAATTTGAATTGCAGGCTCCAAAAGTCGATCGAGAGGCATGCTGCCATATTGGGCGTGGAATGCCATCAAGGCTCCGAGACCGGCTGGCGCCGTGCTTGAAAGCAATCCGTAGCGAGGGATTTCTTTGTGGCCATGCGCTCTGAACCACGCGCTGGTTGCATTTAACGGAGCCCGCCCAAAGCTGGTGTGCGAAAAGGCCTGAGATTTTCGAGCATGGAAACCAGTATAAGAAACGTCTCCCCCGAGCCCTCCACACATCGGCAATGTTGCAAAGAGGCATGCGGTCAGGGCGATGCTCGCATCAAAAGCCGTCCCACCGTCTTGGAGAACCAGCGCCGCGGCATTGGATGCTATCGGACAACTAGAACTGACCGCCAGTCCTAGGCCGGTCATCGTTTCCGCCCAAAAGCGAATGTCGTCCAATGTCGACATTTCATTATGGGCGCAAGCTTGACCAGTTCGCTGACGAGGCTCTCCAAGCCTCCCGGTAATGTTTGCCAAGGCTTGCCGCTTGCATTCACCCACGTCGCATATTCCGATGCGCTCAGGTCGCGCCCCCTTTCTACCAGAAACGCATCGTACGTCTCGATATCCTGTACTTCCATCATCGCGACGAGCGCGTCTGGCGTGATGCGTTTCGCTGCGAAGGGCTCATCAGCCAACGTTCCGCCAGCCAAAACGATCGCAGCAGAAATCATCTCATCAAACTCGTCGGACGCAGCGCTTCGCCCAGCCGTCCCGATGGCCATAATGCCGCCGGCCCGGATAGCCCCTGCAAGCGACGCGCAAGACCTGTCTAAATCCGGATATGTCCAGTGCAGTGCGGCATTTGAAATGACCAGATCGAATTTACCGAGAGAAACGGCTTCCTGCATAAGAAGCTGCTTCAACTCTATCTCGATCCCGGAAAGGCTCTCCAGCTGGGATTGGGCGACCGTCAGCATTTCCTGTGAAAGATCGATGCCCAATATCTTTCGGGCCAATCGCTTCTTTGCAAGCTCCTTCATTACGAAGCCCGTGCCACAGCCGGCGTCCAAAGCTTCGCCGAAGGGGCCAAAATCGGCGGCTCGGGACACGAGCAATTGCGCATTGTGGGCCTGAATACCGGATGCGAAGCGCTGGTAGTCAGCGGGATCCTGCCAAAGGTTGGTCATACGTCCCCCAACAGATGCGACATGCGACGCGCTTTGGTTTCCATGTATTTGGTGCGATGGCGATGAGTGTCCGCTATCAGCGCCACCCTCTCCTCGACAGGCATTCCGGACAGAGCGAGCTGGCGAACCTTCTCGGGATTATTCGTCATCAAGCGTATTCGCTGGACCCCGACATGGCGCAGTATGGATGGTACGCCGTCAAAGCGACGGCTATCGACTGGCAACCCCAGATTGGTGTTGGCATCAACCGTATCAAACCCCTTATCTTGGAGTGCATAGGCCCGGATTTTATTCAGTATTCCGATCCCGCGCCCCTCCTGATCGTACATATAAACGATCAGGCCCGCTCCGGCCTTCGCAATCAGTTGCATCGCAGCGTGAAGCTGTGCTTGGCAGTCACATCGCAGGGAACCGAACACATCACCCGTGACGCATGCGCTGTGCACGCGAACCAAGGTTGGTTCTGGCCCGGTCGCACCATAGGTCAGGGTCAGTATCTGCTCGTCCGCGTGCCGATATCCATCGATTCGCCAATCATAGTCCACGCCCCCGATCGAGATCGGAAGAAGCGCGCCGCCAACATGACTAAACAATTCTATTCTCCGTTGATTTGAGGCCGATTATTTCTCGAGCGGCGGCTGGGGTCGCCGGCTCCCGTCCCATTAGCCTTCCGATCGAGACGATCCGTTCCACTAATCGCGGATTGCTTGCCGGTTCGCGTTTCTTCCAGTCGAACAGCGGATTGTCTTCGAGGCCGACGCGGACATGGCCACCAAGAGAAAGCGCCAGCGAATTGGCTGCTAGCTGATGTCGTCCAACGCCAGCCAAAGCCCAGACCGTTGCGGGAGGAAGAGCCGCCAAGAATGCGGAGACATTCGCGGCGTTGAGATCGGAAGTTCCGAAAGAGCCAAGAAGGATGTTCATGTAAAATGGCGGCTTGAATATCCCGCGCCTCGCCAGTTCCGCCGCCATGTTCGCCATGCCCGGCTCGAACACCTCAAGCTCCGGGCAGATACCGAGGTCATACATCTCAGCCGCGAGTTCCTTTATGGTGTCGGGTTGGTTGACGGACGCAGCTCGGGGGAAGTTCATCGATCCGAGTGTCAGGGAGGCCATTTCCGGTTTGAAGGGCGGGGGTAAGCGAAGGGCCGCTGCCCGCTTCTCGAAATCGCTCCAATTTCGTCCAGACGTAGTTACGCAGGTCACGATGTCTGGAGCGACGGCGAGCACTTCGGAAATGATTTCGTGGAAGCGCTGGGGCTCCCACGTCGGCTCCTGATGATCGTCCCGCGCATGAAGATGCACAATTGCCGCTCCGGCGTCGCGGCACCGCCTAACATCTTCGGCAATCTCTTTTGGGGAAACGGGAATATGTGGCGTATTTTCGCGGCGCGGTATCATGCCGGTCGGACATAGATTGACGATAAACTCTTCCATCCGGCACCTCCAGAAACTCAATGAAAATAGTTGAGAAATTTGCCGTGTCCAGATAAAAAGCATTCAATTCAGTTACTTATGACAGTTGACATTATCTACGGAATAAATAGAGATACAAGATTGATTCAACAGAGGCTTGGCCATGCCTTCCGACCAAATTGTAACGATGCGCGAGGGAAGCTCCGGGAGCCTCATATTGATACATGCTATCGCTGGCATGGTTTCGTCCTATGGGGATCTCGCGCGCGCGGCCCCTCGGGACGTCAAAGTTGTCGCCTTAGAAGCACCGAAGGATCTTCGGCCTCTCGCTGAGGCAACCACAATTACGGACATCGCAGATTATTACGCGAAGGTTCTGTTCGATGTGCAATTGCCCCAACCCCTCCGCATAGGCGGATGGTGTGTTGGGGGAGATTTGGCGCTTCGCGTAGCGCAGAAGCTTGCGCGCGAAGGAGGTAGAATCGAAGCGGTGTTTGGCATCGACTCTCGGGTCGACGCATCGCGTCGGCCCGGCGTATTAGGTTACGCCGAAGATGGAGACCCCTTTCTTTGGCGCTTCTTCTCGGAAATAATGGCGTCGAACGAGATCAGAGACCAGCTACTGGCGACGGATGAATTCTGGACGGCGAGCGACTCGGAACGAGTTGAAATGATCTTCACGGCACGCGAAATCCAGACCTCACTTCTGCCGATCAAGCGGCACGATAATCGCACTTGGCAAGTCGACTTTATCAGGCTCTTTCTTGAGGTCGCTCGTCAAGCGGCGCCGCTTGACGATGTGTTTGAGCGCGTGATCTGGTCTGCATCCTCATCTTCTTCCGCCACGGCTCTCAGCGATTTGTCGCTGATCAAGGCGAAATCTATCGATGTTCTTCTACAGGATACAGATCACCGTGGCCTGCTCGGCAAACCATATATCAGCGATCTTATATCGAGAGTGTTTCGGTCCTAATCGCCTGAGAGCCCCTTAGCATATGTCAAACGGATTGATGGAACGCGTAGAAACGGCGCTTCAACGCGATGGATTGAGCCTCGAGCGGCTTCCCGAACACGTTCGCGCCAATGCTTTGATGCTCGCCGAACATATCGACAGCAACAGAAACATATCCCGAGCGGGACGTTACCTTTTTGCAAGGACCTTAACGGAATTGTCTCGGAGTCGGATTGCGGCCGAAAGGCAATTCGTAGGCGAATTTCACAAGGGCCATTTGATAGATCCGATATTTGTAATCGGTCTGCCACGAACCGGGACGACTTATTTATTGAATCTTCTGAGCGGGCTTCCCGGGGCCCGCTCCATCAAAAACTGGCAGATATCGTACCCGCTTTTTACGGGGGGAGCAGCTGAGATGGAGGACGTTATTTCCTCCAAGCAGGGCCAGATTGATCGGCTCTATGAGCGCTATCCAGCAATGAAGCTATCTCATCATGAATTGGCGACGGATCCCACCGAATGCGATGCGATCTTGAATCACGAGTTCCTGAGCTTCCATCTTGATATCAGAATTCTTAGCGAGGATTATTTCAACTTCCTGATCACCTCGGACATGAGGAATTCATACCGATTTCATCGCAGTACACTTACTGCACTGTCGCAAGGCGTCGAAGGAATCTGGATACTCAAATCACCCGTTCATTCCTTTTTCTTAGATCAAATTGTGGACGTATATCCTTCTGCGCGCTTCGTCACGATACGAAGAGATGCCGCACAAACTGCCCCTTCGACCGCGGCTCTTCTCGCTGCGATGAGCTCTCCCTATCTCAATCCGTTACCGGCAAAGGCTTACGGGAGAGCCGCTTTATTGCGGCTTGAAACCATATCTGAAAGGCTGGCTCAATCCAGAGCGGCCCTAACGGATCGCATCTTCACGCTGAATTACGATGAGTTGGTCCGGCAGCCCCTCGCATCGATCCGACGAACCTGCGAACATTTCGGGCTAGGCATGGATAGACGCGCGGAAGAGCATATAGGAGACCTCGCCTCAAGCGCGCGGGCGAGGACAGTTTCCAGTTATAGCTGCGACGATTTCGATATTTCTCAGCAAGATTTATCATCCATCCGAGACGCAATCGGCCAGGAAATCCGATGACGGCCGCATCCAGATCATCACAAGGAACCTCGAATGTTTACAGGTATTGTCCAAGGAACCGCTGTCGTGGAGGCGGTGTCTGACAATGGTGGTATAAGAAGCATAGTCCTTCGGTTCGCACCCGGATTTTGCGAGGATCTCCAAGTCGGGGCGAGCGTCTCTGTGAACGGGGTCTGTTTAACGGCCACGTCGATTATGGACGCCGTCCGCTCGACGTTCGACGTCGTTGTACAGAGTTTGGCGGTCACGACGATCGATGACATTGAACTCGGCGAATCAGTGAACGTGGAACGAGCCGCAAAAGAAGGCGCGGAGAATGGCGGCCACATTTTATCGGGCCATGTTGATTTCAAAACACCGATATTGGAAGTCGTCGAAATAGAGAGCAATAAGCGAGTCAGATTCCAACTCCCGGAGGACTTCAGAGGATATATCTTTCGCAAAGGTTATGTTGCGATAGACGGGTGCAGTCTCACCGTTTCCGATTGCGACAAGCGGGCAGGATGGTTCGAAGTTTGGCTGATTCCCGAAACCCGCCGGGTGACGATCATGGATGGCAAAGCGGAAGGCGCGTACGTCAACATCGAGATCGAACGCCAAACTCAGGTGATAGTGGATACAGTTCGCGATACCGTCGACCGTGCTCTCGGATCATTGCAACCGCTCTTATACTCCATCCTTGAACAGCGGGGCGTCTTGCTCGAGGATTTGCTTCGATTGCCGTCGTTTCGAGAGGCGCCAGCAGAAACGGCCAAGCTTCCCGCATCGATTTCTTCCAATATATCTACCGAAGATTTGGATCGGGAATAAGGCTACCTAGGGTCAGGACCCATTGATATGAGCGTTGCGATGTGATTCAGGCTCCGCGAGGAGACTGGATTTGAGTGACCTTTATTGGCTGACGGACGAGCAGATGGCGCGGCTGGAGCCTTATTTTCCGAAGAGCCACGGCAAACCTCGAGTGGATGATCGGCGGGTGTTGAGCGGGATCATCTTCGTGAACCGCAACGGGTTGCGCTGGCGAGATGCGCCGAGGGAGTATGGGCCACACAAGACGCTCTACAACCGCTGGAAGCGCTGGGGTGACAAGGGCGTTTTCCTTCGGATGATGGAAGGTCTGGCTGCGCCTCAGGCTTCCGAACGCAGGACGGTTATGATCGACGCGACCTATCTCAAGGCGCACCGCACGGCATCGAGCCTGCGGGTAAAAAAGGGGATGCGGGACGCCTGATTGGCCGCACGAAAGGCGGTATGAACACCAAGCTTCATGCCGTGACGGATACCAATGGTCGGCCGATCAGCTTCTTCATGACCGCAGGTCAGGTCAGTGATTATGTCGGCGCGGCGGCCTTGCTG
>Ga0068855_100010049_pt1 | contig 11406 bp, 9 predicted proteins | sample KBSCornC52_FD_66592 | JGI IMG/M metagenome (GOLD analysis project Ga0068855, IMG submission 66592) | Corn rhizosphere microbial communities from Kellogg Biological Station, Michigan, USA - KBS Corn C5-2 | ecosystem: Host-associated > Plants > Roots > Rhizosphere > Soil ... | reverse complement strand
CTTTCCCAGAGCTGTCAAAATCAAGATGAGCAGCTACGACCGCAAACGGCCAGAAGTCGAGCGCGCTAAATGAACGGCATTGCCGTTAGGGGCGAGCGCGTTTGTGGCGGCGGAGTAGCGGCTTGGGTTTGGTAACCGGAGCCGAAGGCGGAGGCCCGTCTTTGTCGATGCTGGGCTTGAGGCGCGAGCGGTACGACTCGCCGTCGACGACTAGATCGTAGGCGTTGTTCTTGAATCGATCGACCGCGCCCTGGCCGAGCAGCGCGTCGTCGAAGACGGCAAGCCAATCGGCGGTGTCTCGGTTGCTGGTGACGATGGTCGCGGCTTTCCCGGTCCTTTCGATGATGAGTTGATAGATATCGCGGCTCTCGTCGCGCGTCATCGGCTCGAGCGCGAAGTCGTCGATGATGAGCAAGTCAACGGTCGTCAGCTCGGTCATGAGCACCTCGCGTGAGTTGTCGAGGCGACTCTGCCGAAGCAAGCGCAAGAGATCATCACCACGGTGAAAGCGGACGTTGAACCCTGAACGACAAGCGACATGGCCGAGTGCGTTGGCGATGAAGGTCTTGCCGACGCCAACAGGCCCAAGCACAACGACGTTGCGTAGAGCTTCGACGAACCGAAGACTGGTCAGCTCCTGCAAGACACGACGATCGAACGAGACCTTGGCTGTCTTGTCCCAGCGCTCGAACTGCATGTCCGGCTCGAGCCCTGCTTGGTGCGCTCGGCGCGTCGATGAGGCGTCGCGTCGTCGCTCGATTTCGTCGGTGAACAAGCCGAGCAAGAAGTCCTCGATGGGGAGGTCGCCCTTTTCGGCGAGCGTGATCCGGTCAGCGAGAGTCGGAACAATCTGGCCGAGACGCAGCTCTTTCATGGCTCGCACAAGCTCGACGCTAGGAGTTTTGGGAGCCATCACTCACCTCCTTTTGGCGCGCTCGGAACCATGGTCGCGAACGTCGATTTATCGCGAGCGAATCGACTCGTTGGCAGCGACACGACACGACCTGGCGGCGCCGTGTCTACGACCTGCTGTGCCTTCTTGAGCATGCGCTCGATGCGCGGCACATCGACGACGTCGAAGGTCAACGAGCTCCTGCAGAGTGCGTCCACCTTCTCGGCGCCGTAGCGCTCGCACAATCGAAGCAAGCCGTAGCCCTGACGCATCTTGGTCCACGGCAGCATGCCGGCGAGCAGACGCTCTGCGTACGCACCAACGTGCTCACCGAGATTACGCGCGCGAGTAATGAGCGCGTCTACACTGCGGGTTGCGTACGGAGCCTTGCCGACCGGATAGTCGCTGGTATCGGTGGAGCGCTTGCCAGGCTCGACTCGGAAGTGAGTTTTAATGAGCTCGCCTTGCAGGTAAAGACGCACGGTCTTCTTGTCCGCGCGGGCGTGTAGTCGCTTGCCGATGTACCGCGTTGGCACCGAGTACAACGAACGCGCCACTTGCACATGGTGATCGGGATGGACTTTTGGCTCTGTCCAGCGCGGAACGTCGAACGGCGCATCAGGTGCGGGGAGCAGAAAGCTTCGCTCTTCAGCCTCGAACACCTCACGCGGGACTCGGCGCGTCGTGCCGTGAATCCTTGTGCCCGCCACGTCTCGCGACCAGCGCGCAGCAGACACTCGGAGCAGCTTGATGTCGTCAGAGAACGTCTCGCCCGCGAACCAACGCTCGCGCACGAACGGGACTTGATTTTCAACACGAGCCTTGTCGCGCGGGTGGCGTACGCGAGCGGGATCGACGAAGAAGGCTCGCGCTTGGGCGTACTCTGCGAACGACGGATTGATCGTCGGGTCCTTTGCACTTGCTCGCACGATGGCGGCCGTCATGTTGTCGAGCACGACGCGGTGAGGGACGCCGTCGAAGAACGCCCACGCAGCATCGAGTCCATCAATGAGCGCTTCAGTTGTTTGCAGGAACGTGGGCCACACGAATTGGTAGCGACTCATCGGCAACGTGACGATGAGCACGTGCAGCTTGCGCCGCTTACCGTCCTCGCCGCACACGTAGCCCATCAGACCGAAATCTACCTGCGCTTCTTCGCCAGGCGGCGGGTCATCGATGCGCACTGTGGGGCTGCGCCCGCCGAAACCAAGCTCCGTTTGAGCCCAACGACGCAACGTTGTGTACGAAACATCCGTACCATCGCGGGCCAATAGCTCATGCACGCGGACAAGCGTGAGTGGCTCGGTTTGCTGCAACCACTTCTCGATCTGAATGCGTCGTGCATCGAGCAGCTGCCGCGGGTCAGAGACCGCAGGCGTTGGGCGCGCCTGCACGCCATGCGCGACGCTGCGAACCACTTCTTCGCTCAACTCCGTGCTCGGTCCCACGCCAAGCGCCTTGGCCGCATCGATGTACCGCGTCGCGGTCCCGCGGCTAACCACACCATCGCGCGCCATCTGTCGCGCGCTCTGCCCCGCCAACCAGCGTCGGAGCACTTCCTTTACGTCGATCATCGTCAACTCCCGAAAGCTCATGGGTGCCTCCCGCCGGCGTCCTGCGCCGTCGTCGGAAGTCACCCTGCCTGGACTCTCGGTCGTCTCGCTCTGCTACCCGGCCAGACGTCTGGAAATGGCTCCATGACCCTGGCGATCGGGTGGCTCCATGATGGTGGCGATCCACCTCAGCCCACCCTGCAGGTGGCTCCATGACCCTGGCGATCGGGTGGCTCCATGACGGTGGCGATACCGTCGAAACCTGGCTCCATCAGGCTGGCGATTGGCACAGCGCTTCGAAGCCAGCTGATACCTTGCGGCGGGCGAGGGGAAATGGAGTTGATCCGATCCCCCGGACAGCTCGTTAAGGACTATGCGCTCTCCGATTTGACAGCGCAAGATTCGAAAGAGGCCGGTGTCTCGTAGCCCAGCAGGGAATGCGCTCGACGACGATTGTAGAAGGTCTCGATGTACTCGAAGACGTCACTGCGTGCCGCTTCGCGTGTCGGGAAGGCATGATTGCGGACCAGCTCCTTCTTGAGCGTCGCGAAGAAGCTCTCGGCGACGGCATTGTCCCAGCAATTACCCTTGCGGCTCATGCTCTGCCTCATTCGATAGCGGAAGAGCCTGCGCCGAAAAATCTTGCTGGCGTATTGGCTGCCGCGGTCGCTGTGAAACAGCAGGCCAGGTGGTGGTCGTCGGGCGAGCACGGCTGCGTCAAGCGCTTCACAGACCAAGTCGGCTGTCATGCGTCCGCGCAGGCTCCAGCCGACGACCTTGCGCGAGTAGAGGTCGACAATCACGGCCAAGTACAGCCAGCCCTGCCGCGTCCACAGGTACGTGATGTCGCTGACCCACACGGCGTTCGGCGCAAAGACTTCGAAGTGCCGTTCGAGCAGGTTCGGTGCCACCGGAAGCGCATGCTTCGAGTCCGTCGTTGCCTTATATTTTCGGGCCGTTTTGGCTCGAATCGCGCTCTCGCGCATCAGCCTAGCCACGCGCTTGCGGCTCACGCGGGCGCCCTCCTTGGCGAGCTCGTTGTGGAGGCGCGGCGCGCCGTAACGCCCTTTGAATTGCACGAAGAGCGCGTGGATGCGGGCTCGCAGCTCAGCGTCTCTGCGTGCGTGTGCCGCCTCCTGCTCGCCCACCCACGCGTAGTATGCGCTCGGAGAAACCCCGAGCACGTCGCACATCACGGTCACCTCGAAGTTTGCCTTCTCCGCCAGGATGAAACGGTAGATGTCTACTCGTCTTCCTTCGCGAAGAAGGCCGCGGCTTTTTTTAGGATGGTCTTCTCCATCCGCAGCCTTTCGTTCTCCTTGCGTAGCCGACGGTTCTCTTCTTCCAGCGTCTCGCCCTGCACGTTTCGCTTGGCCGTGGCTGTCCGCTCAAACTGGCCAGCCCAACGATGGAGCTGGTTCGCGTTGACTCCCAAGTCGTCGGCCACCTGCGCGACCGTCCGCTGGCCACGGTTGCGCATCATCCGCACCGCGTCTCGCTTGAATTCTTCCGTGTACTTCTTTCGCTGTTTTGCCATGTTCCGGACTCCAGGAGCTTACTGGCTCCATCTGGGGTCCGGGAAACCGGATCAGCTCCAAAAGCAAAGGAGACCAGATGAAGAAGCGTAATATGTTGCGTCTGTTCCTGCTCTTATTGACGGCATGCAGCGGAGGGGCGGGCAGTACCGAAGGCGAACCCGGACGTGTCACCGAGGGTGTCACGCTAGTTAGCCTTTTGATGTGTGTTCGACCCGACACACTGCCCCCGGTGGCGCCGAAAGTACGCCTTTCGGAGGATCCGAATCGCCCCACCGTTCTTACGCAGGTCACGGTTCTTGATAACGCGGTGACTGACAGCGGCAGCTACGGCACCGGGACACATTAGGCTACGGTCCAGATCACGGCCGCCGAATGGTCGCAGATGGCGACGTTGATTAACGACAAAACACATCAAACGCAGGTCACCATCACCTACGATGATTCTGTGTCCGGGACGACTAAGCCGATCGTGGGGTCACCAGTGTTCACAGCGGTGCCGCTTCAGTAGAAGGCGCTTGAGTCGTGATTGAGAGGGAGGCGGCGAGGTCGACACTGTGCTGATCGACCGCGTGATTCGCTACGATGATGAGCCCCGTGGGAGGGATGAGCCTCGCGGGGCTTGGCAGCAGCGTGGGGTTGGTGGTCAACGCTCTCAGAAGAGCCATCGCTGCATCCCGCGGTGCACATCTCGTCAATTCTCGCCGGTTGCACGACTGGGGCGCTTTATTTTGATCCTGACGCCCCGAATTCCCAATGCCAATTGCTTACCGTAAGGTGGGCAAGCGAGCGCGAAGAGCGTCCCTTCGCGCTCGCTCCGGACTACGATCTTTTGCGTTCGACCATCCGTGCTCCCGTCCGCAAAAAAGACGCGCGAAGCCTGAGCTTCGCGGGGCTTGCCGCTTCGTCGGCGCTCGTACTAGCGGGCGGCGGCTTCTGTCGCGGTGGCGCGCTCGGTCGCTGAACCCGACTACAAACACGAACGCCCCGAGTATCGCTACTCGAGGCGTCGTGTTGCTGCGCGCGGAGCGCGCGGTCGCTCGCTTACTTGCGGGCGGCGGCTTCTTTGGCGAGCTTCTCGCGGTAGGCCTTGATCATCTCTTCTTGCTCTTGCTTCGGCACGGGCGCGTAGCGCGCGAACTCCATCGTGAAGTTGCCCTTGCCTTGCGTGGCACTGCGGAGATCCGTCGAGTAGCCGAACATGGCGTTCAACGGCACTTCGCAGGTGACGGTCACGTTTTCGTCGCTGACGGTTTCGAGGATCAGACCGCGGCGTTGGTTCACCTGACCGACGACCGAACCTTGGAACTCGATCGGCGCCGAGATTTCGACCTTCATGATCGGCTCGAGGATGGTCGGCTTGGCGCCCGAGTACGCTTCGCGGAAGCCCATCAGCGCGGCCGTGCGGAACGCTTGGTCGGACGAGTCGACCGCGTGCGACAAGCCGTCGTTGATCACGCAGCGCACCGCGACGACCGGAAAGCCGATCAGGCCGCCGCGCTTGATGCCGTCTTTGAAGCCCTTGTCACAGGCCGGGATGTACTCTTTCGGAATCGAGCCGCCCACGGTCTCGTCGACGAACTCGTAGTTTTCCACTGCGTCGGCCGGCAGCGGCTCCATGTAGCCGTTGACGCGCGCGAATTGGCCGGAGCCACCGGTCTGCTTCTTGTGCGTGTAGGCGATCTCCGAGCGCTGCGTGATGGTCTCGCGATAGGCCACCTGGGGCTTGCCCGCGATCACGTCGCAGTTGTACTCGCGCTTCATGCGCTCCATGTAAATGTCGAGATGGAGCTCGCCCATGCCGCTGATGATGGTCTGTTGCGACTCTTCATCTTGATGCACGCGGAAGGTGGGGTCTTCCTTGGTGAAGCGGTTCAGCGCCTTGGAGAAATTCGCCTCGGAAGCGCGATCCTTCGGCGCGACGGCTAGCGAAATCACCGCGGCGGGCACGTGCATGGACGTGAGCGTGTAGCTCACCTTGCCGTCGGTGAAGGTTTCACCGGAGCTCGCTTCCACGCCGTAGAACGCGACGATGTCGCCGGCTTCGGCCGTCTTGATCTCTTCGCGGTCGTCCGAGTGCATGCGGAACATGCGCGGCACCCGCACTTTGCGGCGCTCGTTGGAAATATTGTAGATGGTGTCGCCGGCCGTGACCGAGCCTTGGTACACGCGGAAATAGGTGAGCTGCCCGTATTTGTCCTGCTGCAGCTTGAACGCGAGGCCGACGAAGGGCTTGGTCGGGTCGGAATCGACGACCACTTTTTCTTCGTTCTTGTCCTGGTCGTGCGCCTCGTTGACCACTTCCTTCGGGTTCGGGAGGTAGTGGATCACGCCGTCGAGCAAGAGCTGCACGCCCTTGTTCTTGATGGCCGAGCCGCACATCACGGGGGTCATCTTGAGCGCGAGCGTCGCGCGGCGGATCGCGGCGCGCAGCTCTTCGTCGCTGACCGGCTCCTCGTTGATGAATTTCTCGGCCAAGATGTCGTCTACATCCGCAACGCGTTGGATGATCTCTTCGCGCGCGTGCTTGACCTTGTCGGCGTAGTCGGCCGGCACGTCCTCGACGCGGATCTTCTCGCCGTCGTCGCCGTCGAAGTAGTACGCTTTGCCGATCACGGCGTCGATGATGCCCGCGAACTTGTCTTCAGCGCCGATTGGCACCTGCAGGTTCACCGGGTGATGGCCGAGCTTCTCTTTGAGCATGTCCGAGACGCGCTCGTAGTTGGCGCCCGGGTTGTCCATTTTGTTCACGAACGCGATGCGCGGCACGTGGTAGCGCTTCATCTGCCGGTCGACGGTGATCGACTGCGATTGCACGCCCTTGCCAGAATCGAGCACCAAGATCGCGCCGTCGAGCACGCGCAGTGCGCGCTCCACTTCGATCGTAAAATCGACGTGGCCGGGGGTGTCGATGATGTTGATGTTGTACTCTTCGAACTGCTTCAGCGAGCCCGTCCACACGCAGTACGTCGCGGCCGATTGGATCGTGATGCCCTTCTCGCGCTCGAGATCCATCGAGTCCATCTTGGCGCCGACGCCGTCTTTGCCGCGCACTTCGTGAATCGCGTGGATGCGACCCGTATAGAACAAGATGCGCTCGGTGAGCGTCGTCTTGCCTGAGTCGATGTGCGCAGAAATACCGATGTTACGGATGCGGTCGAGCGGAATACGGGTTGCCACGGTGGCCTCTTCGGTGAGTTGGTGAAGGCGGCCAGGTAGCTAAACCGACTGCAGAAGGGAAGCGGCTATCGCATGGCTCCGAATTCGGTCGAGTGGCCGGTATCCGGCGCGGCCCGCGCATTTTCTGAGTCTAGCGGCGGAAATTCAGAAAATTCAGCAGGTTACACCGCAGGCCCGAGTGGACGTGCCGATTTCGACCGGCCACGAGCGGTCAGCCGATTTTGACGAATGTGAAGACGTGCGTGTGCCCGCCGCTGGCTCCGCAGGTGATTTCCACCGAGCCGCCCATGGCCACCTGGCTCAGCTGATCCGCCGAGATCACGACCGTGTGGGAATGCGCGCCATCCGTGCTCGAATCTCCACTCACCCCCGCGGAGGGCGGAGCGGCGATCGCCGAATCGTCCAGCGTGAAGGTGTGATGATGCTGACTCACGGTGCTGGAGGTGTACACGTCCATGCCGTTGCTCTGGGTTGGCGGAGCTGCGGGTGCATCTTTGCCTGAGCTTTCGGAGCCGGTGCTCGAGTCGCTCGAGCAATGCAGACTAAAAATTCCGAGCGGCAAGACGACGAGGGTGCCTAGGAATTGCTTGCGATCCATGCGAGTCCTTCTCTTTCGACGTAGCTGCGCTCGCCCGAGCTTCTGCACTCCGCGGTGAGGCAGATTGGAGCAGCGAGCAAGCAAGCTTCCCGTTTACCGCTATCCATACGCGGTGCTCCTGGGTCGGTAGCGTTTGCGTCGCGTGTGCTCGGCGAGCCGTTGGCCGGCGCCCTGACACCCTCGCTTCGCGCTGATTATGGCCGCAGCGCGCGTTCGTAGGCCGGGCCGTTGACGTTCGCTGCGCAGGGCTCGATGTGTCCGCGCGATGGATTTAGAGCTTCGAGGCAAGCGCGCACTCGTGACGGGGTCCACTGCAGGCATCGGCTTTGCCATCGCCAAGGCACTGGCCGCCGAGGGGGCTAGCGTGGTGCTGAACGGGCGCACGGAGGCGCGCGTCGAACAGGCGGTCGCGGCGCTCGCCAGCGTGGGTCAGGTGAGCGGCATCGCGGCCGATCTGGGCACAGCAGCGGGCTGTGACGCGCTGCTCAGCGCGCTGCCGAGCGTCGATATTTTGGTGAACAACCTCGGCATCTTCGAGGCCAAGCCCTTCGGGCAAATCAGCGACCAAGATTGGCTGCGCTTCTTCGAGGTCAACGTGCTGAGCGGGGTGCGGCTATCGCGCGCCTATTTGCCGGCGATGCTAGAGCGGAATTGGGGCCGCATTCTGTTCGTCTCGAGCGAAAGCGCGCTGCAGATCCCGGTCGAGATGATCCAATACGGCATGACCAAGACCGCGCAGCTGGCGCTGGCGCGCGGCTTGGCCGAAATGACCGTCGGCAGCGCGGTGACCGTGAACGCCATTTTGCCCGGCCCCACCAAGAGCGAAGGCGTGGCGGACTTCGTCAGTGGCTTGGCCGCTCAGCAAGGCAAGAGCCCGAGCGAGGTCGAGCAAGATTTTTTCCGCCACGCGCGGCCCTCGTCGTTGTTGCAGCGTTTCGAGACGCCCGATGAAATTGCGGCTCTGGCGGTGTTCGTCGCGAGCCCACGCGCGTCGGGGATCAACGGTGCGGCGCTGCGAGTCGATGGCGGCGTGGTGCGCGCGATCGGCTGACGCAGCGGGCAAACAAGGGTAGCTTGAAACCATGTATTACGAATCGCTCACGCAGATGAAGAAGATGCTCGGCCAGGCCGAGAAGTGGCTCGACGCTGCCGAGACGTTTGCCAAAGAAAAGTCGTTCGACTCGAACGTGTTCCTCGGCTTCCGGCTCGCACCCGACCAATTCGCGTTCGCGCGCCAAATCCAGACCGCCTGTGACACGGCCAAGCTCGCGGCCTCGCGTCTGTCCGGAAAGGAGGCGCCCAAGCACCCGGACACCGAACAGACTCTGGACGAGCTCCGCGCGCGCTTGCGCTCGGTCATCGCCTACCTGGACGATTTTTCAGCCAAAGATTTCGAGGCCGCGGCCACGCGCAGCGTGACGCAGCCGCGTTGGGAGGGGAAGGTGATGAGCGGTGCGGATTACTTCCGCGAGCACGCGCAGCCGAATTTCTTTTTCCACCTCACGCACAGCTACGCGATCCTGCGCCACAACGGCGTCCCGCTTGGCAAGCGGGATTACCTGGGCGCGCTCAGTTTGCGCATGCCCTGAGCGCTCGCCCGACACCCTCGGTCTGGGTTCAGGCGGTACTCGCCTGATTTTTGGGCGCCAAAGGCAGCCCCGGGGGCGCTTCGTTTCGCTCAGGTTTCGTGGAACTGGGCGCCCCCGAGCTTTTCGTATCGACTCGCGATGTATTTGGGGTCGAAGGCGGGCTTCGACACCCACTCGAAACCAGCCGAGCGGCAAGGTTGGACTCGCTTTCATGAGCCCGCCTCCTCCCACTCTGCGCGTCGTTTCGCCGGTCGAGCACAAGACCCACTGCCCTTACTGCGCGTTTCAATGCGGCATGCTGGTGACCGATTCGGGCGACACTCCGCTCAGCGTCCGCGCCGACGACGACTTCCCGGTCAACCGCGGGCAGATGTGCATCAAGGGCTTCACCTCGGGCGAGCTGATCGAGCACCCCGATCGGCTGTACGCGCCGCTCTTGCGCAAGGCGAACGGTGAGCGTGAAGCGGTGTCCTGGGACAGCGCGCTCGACTTCGTCGCCGAGCGGATCCTCGCGTTGCAGCGTAAACATGGTCAGGACTCGATCGCGGCATTCGGCAGCGGCGCGCTGAGCAACGAAAAGGCGTACCTGCTCGGCAAGTTCGCGCGCGTCGCGCTGCGCACGCCGCACATCGACTACAACGGGCGTTATTGCATGTCCTCGGCCGCGGCCGGGCAGAACCGCGCGTTCGGGATCGACCGCGGCTTGCCCTTCCCGGTCTCCGATATTGCCGAGACGCAAACGTTGCTGCTCTGGGGCTCCAATTGCGCCGATACCATGCCGCCGATCATGCAATGGGTGTTCGAGCAGCAAAACCGCGGTGGCAACCTGATCGTGGTCGACCCGCGCGCCACCGCGACTGCGCGCTCGGCGACCTTGCACCTGCAGCTCACGCCGGGCACCGATCTGGCGCTGGCCAACGGCTTGCTGCACTTGGCGATCGAGCACGGCCTGGTCGATCAACAGTACGTCGCCGAGCGCACCGAAGGGTTCGACGAGCTCCGCCGCAGCGTGCTCACGAGCGATCCGGCTTCGGTCGAGCGCATCACCGGCGTGCCGATCAGCGCGCAGCTCCGCGCGCTTCGGCTCTTGGCCGAGGTCGAGAGCAGCATGCTGCTCTCCGGTCGTGGTCCGGAGCAGCAGTCGAAGGGCAGCGACACGGTGCTCTCGTTCATCAACCTGATGCTCGCGCTCGGCAAGGTCGGCAAACCGTACAGTGGCTACGGCTGTCTGACGGGGCAGGGCAACGGGCAGGGCGGCCGCGAGCATGGCCAAAAAGCCGATCAATTGCCCGGCTATCGCTCGATCGAAAACGCCGCCGATCGCAAGCTCATGGCCGAGCTGTGGGGCGTCGATCCGCGTGAGCTGCCCGGCAAGGGCAAGAGCGCGTACGAGCTGCTCGATTCGCTCGGGCCCGAGGGCGGCATCCGCGGGCTCCTGGTATTCGGTTCGAACGTCGCGGTCGCCTCGCCGAACGCGAGCAACATCACGAAGAAGCTCGCCGCGCTGGAGCTCTTGGTCGTGTGCGATAGCTTCGAGAACGAGACCTCGGCCACCGCGGACGTGATCTTGCCGACCACGCAATGGGCGGAAGAAGAGGGCACGATGACCAACCTGGAGGGCCGCGTGATCTTGCGCCAGCGCGTGCGCCGCCCACCGCCGGGCGTAAAGACCGATCTCGAGGTGCTCGCGGAGCTTGCCTCGCGGCTCGGCGCGGCCGGCTTCGAATTTCCCGATTCGGAGGCGGTGTTCGACGAGCTGCGCCGCGCCACCGCCGGCGCACGCGCGGACTACAGCGGCATCAGCTACGAGAAAATCCGCGCCGAGCAGGGCGTTTTCTGGCCTTGTCCCAGCCCCGCGCACGCGGGCACGCCGCGACTCTTCTCCGAGCGCTTCGCGCATCCGAACGGCCGCGCTCGGTTTCACGCACTGCCGTATCGACCCGCGGGGGAGCTGCCCGACGCCGAATATCCGCTGTTTTTCACGACCGGTCGTTACAAGGAGCACTACAACTCGGGCGCGCAAACTCGGCGTGTGGGCGCGCTGATCGACGCGCAACCC
>Ga0068855_100010045_pt1 | contig 11407 bp, 10 predicted proteins | sample KBSCornC52_FD_66592 | JGI IMG/M metagenome (GOLD analysis project Ga0068855, IMG submission 66592) | Corn rhizosphere microbial communities from Kellogg Biological Station, Michigan, USA - KBS Corn C5-2 | ecosystem: Host-associated > Plants > Roots > Rhizosphere > Soil ... | reverse complement strand
CGACCGATTGGGCGCCGATGCCGCTCCTCGTCGCCGCGCCCGACATTCCGGAGCGGACGGTCGAGCGGCTGCGCGGGAAGCTCACGCAGCTGCATGCCGATCCCGCGTGGACGCCGCTCCTCGGCGCCGTGCTCCTCGAGCGCTTCGCGCCGCCGGAATCGGCGCGCTACGCGGCGCTCGAGGCGATGGCGAGCGAAGCGCGCGAGCGCGGGTACGAAGCGATCCGCTGACGCATCCCTGCCGCGAACCCGCTCATTCCGCCCGGGTGGTGTATCCCGCGACGAGCTCGTAGTTGTGAGCTTGCGTGGGCTCGCAGTTGCTCACGTCCGCGTTCGGCGTCGACGTGCTCCGGGCGCGTTTCTTCACGAGGTCGAGGACGAGCGTGCGGGTCGTGCAGCGGAGCACGTCCGGCTTCGCGACGATCTCCCGGTCCGTCCACGAGGCGACCTCGAACTGCGCCATCTTCGATTCGAGGAGCCCGCGCCCGCTGATGAAGACCACCTGGGCGGTCGATTCCACGCAGCGCATGGCCGACTTCGCGCACTCGATCGTGCTCGTGCCGAGGGTTCCCGGAATGCCGCCTTCGGAGGTCCACGTCCCATGGGTTTTCACGATCGGGGCGCCGGCGTCGCCCGTCACCTCGAAGTCGTACGTGGGCAGGACGACCGGGTACTTGCGCAGCGACGTGAGCTCGCGATACGTGACGAGGGCGAAGGCGAGAAGGACGAGGACGACGGCCGCTTCGGCGTAGCGGATGGATCTCTGCAGCTTGGGCGCCAGCGTCATCGGGGGCTCCGGTGGGGTGCCGCGAGGATACAACGGGGTTCCCCCGGCATCCACCCTTATGGCGCGTTAAGGCCCGGAACCGGTTCGCCGCCCCAAAACGAAAAGGCCGGCGCGAGGCCGGCCTTCCCGAAACCCACCGCCATCAAAGGCAGAGCGGGCAGGCTGCGTAGACCACCGTCGTGACCGCAGCGAGAAAGACCCCGGCTGCAATGGCGATTTGGCGGGTTCTGGATCTCACGGATCACCTCCTTTCGATGGTTGGCGAATGTCCCATTCTAGCGGCAACGCGGCGTCATTTGCGCGCGCCCGCGTCTTCCACGACGAGCGTCCCCTTCATGTTCGGGTGCAGCGTGCAGATGTAGTCGTAGCGCCCGGGCTTCCGGGCGACGTACGTCCACTTGCCGTCGGCCGCGATGTCCTTCGAGTCGAAGGCCCCGGCCGCCGTGACGGTGTGCGGAAACGGATCGTGGTTCACCCAGGTCACCGAATCGCCGCGCTTCACGGTGATCGTCTCCGGGACATACTTCACGCCGTCGATCGCGACGGTGTGCTTCGTCCCGGCGGCGAACGCGCCCGCCGCGGACGCGAGGGCGACGATCGCGCCCGCGCGCCGCAGCAGAGGGACGCCGCGCGTCACTTGCCGAGCTTCCCTTGCAGCATCTTCGCGTGCTCGAGGTGCGCCACGAACGCCGGGCGGACCTTCTCGATGAGCCCCTTGAGCTCCGCGTTCTTCGCGTTCGGGATGAGCACCTTGTCGATCGCGTCCAGCACCTGCTCGTGGTAGGCGACCTCATGGTCGATGTAGGCCTTGTCGAAGGCGTCGCCCTTCAGCTTCTTCAGCGCCTTGACGTTCTCCTCGCCGCCCTTCTTGAGGGCCTTGCTGGTGTCGTTGTTCTCGGGCTTCACCTTGAGCTTCTTCACGAGCGCCGTCGCCTGCTTGTTGACGCCCGAATGGTCCGTGACCATCTGCTTGCCGAAGGCCTTCACCTCGGGGCTCTTCGCGCGCGCCTCGGCGAGCTTGCCCGCGTCGATGTCGACCTGGTTGGCGGTGACCACGATGTGCGCGATCTGGGCGTCGTTCGGACCGCCCTGGGCGAACGCCGTCCCGGCGGCCGCGAGCGCCGCGGCAGCGATAAAGCTGAGGAATTTCATGGGTTTTTTCTCCTGGGAGGAATGTTGGGGCGCGGCCCGCGCCGCGGGGCCCCGATTTGCACGCCATTCGATGGGGCGCGGGCTTGGAACGTTCCCGTCTCGCGCGGGGCGGCCCGGTTGCCCGTCCAAGGGGCATCGAAGCGCCGGGGCCGCGCCTGCGGTACGCTTGGTGAACCCCGACCAGTGACCGTCGAGGCACCCCCACAGGAGAAAATCAATGACGCCCCGCCGTTGGATCCTTCCCGCCCTCGCCGCACTCGTGCCGCTCTCGGCCGCCGCCAGCCGTTGCGACGACGTCCTGAAGAGGATCGGCTCCAGCCTCGCCGACGTGACCTGCTTCGAAAGCGCCGACCTCACGACCAATAACCCCCTCACGACGCCCCCGAACAACTCCATCCCGACGCTTCCCCCGTTCGCCTTCACGCCCGTCACCGATCGCGCCGTCATCGCCCCGAGCGGCGCGCATCCGACGCCGATCACCCACGCGGTCCCCGGCGTTCAGATCGATGCGCGCATCGCTTCCGATGCCACGGGCGAGGCGCGCTTCCTGCTTCGCCTTCCGAACGACTGGAACGGCCGCCTCGTGGTCGCCGGAGCGTCCGGCACGCGCAGCGAGTTCAATGGCGACTTCGCGTGGAGCGACTACGTCGTCCAGAAAGGCTACGCCTACGCGTCGCAGAACAAGGGCGTGCTGAACCTCAAGCTCTCCACGGCCGCGGATCCGCTCGCATGCCGGCTGAATCCGGCGTCCCCGGTCTTCGTGCGCTTCTACGACAACGAGGACGGACAGCCCTTCACGCGGTGGGCGCAATACATGGTCATCGGCGCGCAGATCGCGCGGGAAGGCGTGAAGGGTGCGTACGGCGACTGGCCGAAGTACACCTACGCCGTCGGCACGTCGAACGGCGGCTACCAGGTGCGCCGCGCGGTCGAGCTCGCCCCGAAGCTCTTCGACGGCGGCATCGACTGGGAAGGGACGTTCGTCGACGCGCCGGGCCCGAACATCCTCATGGACCTCCCGCCGGCGATCCTGAATTTCCCGGACTACGCGGCCTCGGGCCTCGACCCGAACAGCACGGCGGCGAAGAACATCCGGCTCGCGGGCTATCCCCCGGACATCGTGTCGGGAACCAACTCGATGTGGACGAACTACTCGAACCAGTTCTGGGAAGTGACGCAGTGCCAGTGGCAGAAGCGGCTCGATCCCACGTACGACACGTACGGCTCGGGAACCGGGACGTACAACTACTTCGCGCGCCTCGCCGCCTCCGACGTGGGCGCGAACATGGCGAGCTTCGCGACGACCGGTGCCATCCAGGCGCCGCTCATCACCATCGCGGGCACGATGGACGCGCTCCTTCCCATCAACCACCACGCGCGCGCGTACGCCCGCAACGTCGCCGCCGCGCTCGAGGGAACCCCGGGCAAGCATCCGGACTACCGGCTCTACGAGGTGCAGAACGGCAACCACATCGAGACGTACAAGGACACGTTCCCGCAGCTCGAGCTCATCATGCCGCACGCGCAGCATGCGTTCGACCTCATGGTGGAGCACGTGGAGGGCGGCGTCGCCCTTCCGCCCGACCAGTGCATCCCCCACGGCGGTGCGATCGCCGCGGCGCCGTCGCAGCCGGGCCATTGCGCGGAGCTCTTCGTGCCCTGACCGGCGTTTGCGCCGGGGAAGGGCCGGCCCGGGCCGGCCCTTTCCATTCGCATCCATGAAAAGCATTCCGCCTCCGCATCCGAGCCCGCGGCGTCCCGTGTTCGCGCCGCCGCCGGGCGCCTGCGACGCGCATTGCCACGTCTTCGGCCCCGCATCGCGGTTTCCCTACGCGGAGAACCGCCGCTACACGCCGCCCGACGCGCCGTCGGAGAAGCTCGCGGCGTTGCATCGCCATCTCGGCATCTCGCGCGCGGTGCTGGTCCAGGCGAGCGCGCACGGCTTCGACAACGGCGCGATGCTCGATGCGATCGCGCACGACCCGGTGAATCGCCGGGGCGTCGCCATGGTCGAGCCGGCGACCTCCGATGCGGAGCTCGAGCGGCTGCATCTCGGCGGCGTGCGCGCCGTGCGCTACAACTTCGTCCGGCATCTGGGCGGCGCGCCCGACGCTGCGGCGATCGAGACCATGGCCCGGCGCATCGAGCCCCTCGGCTGGCACCTCGTGCTGCACCTCGATGCCGAGGATCTCGTCGAGCACGAGCGATTCCTGCACGGCCTCGCCGTGCCGTTCGTGATCGACCACATGGGGCGCGTCGCGGCGGGGGAGGGGCTCGGGCAGCGGGCTTTCCGCCGCTTGCTCGCGTTGCTGCGCGAAGGGCTCGCCTGGGTGAAGGTGAGCGGCGCCGAACGCGTGTCGACGGCGCTCGGCGATTTCTCCGACGCCGTGCCCTTCGCGGCGGCGCTCGTCGGAGCCGCCCCGGAGCGCGTGCTGTGGGGCACCGATTGGCCCCACCCGAACGTGCGCGTGATGCCGGACGACGGCGCGCTCGTCGACCTCATTCCGGCGATCGCACCGGACGAAGGCGCGCGCGCGAAGCTCCTCGTCGAGAATCCGGCGCGCCTCTACTGGAGGAACTGACCATGGACGAGGCGATCGGCCTCATCGGCTTCGGCGAGGTGGGCGGGCTTTTCGGCGCCGCGCTCGCGGCGGATCGGAGCCGAAACGTCTGCACCTACGACGTGCTCCTCGCCGATGCGACGGCGGCTCCGGCGATGCGCGCGCGGGCGAGCGAGCGCGGCGTCGCCGCGGCGGAGAGCCTCGCGGCATTGCTCGCGCGGAGCACGCTCGTCGTGAGCGCCGTCACCGCGAGCCAGGCGCTCGCCGTGGCGCGGGAGGCCGCCGCGCACATCCGCGAGGGCACGCACTTCCTCGACGTGAACTCCGCCTCGCCCGGCACCAAGGCCGAATGCGCGCGCGCGATCGACGGCGCCGGCGGCCGCTACGTGGAGGCCGCGGTCATGGCCCCCGTCGGTCCTTCCGGCCTCCGGGTGCCGATGCTGCTCGGCGGAAAGCATGCGGCCCGCCTCGCGCCCACGCTCGCGGCGCTCGGCTTCGACGCGAAGCCCGCATCCGAGCGGATCGGCGCGGTCTCCGCCATGAAGATGTGCCGCAGCGTCATGGTGAAGGGCCTCGAGGCGATCACGATCGAGTGCCTCGTGGCGGCGCGGGCCTATGGCGTCGAGGACGAGGTCATCGCATCGCTCGCGGAGTCCTACCCGCAGACCGATTGGGAGCGGCAGGCGGGCTACGTCTTCGGCCGCGTGATCCGCCATGGCCGCCGGCGGGCCGAAGAGATGCGCGAAGCCGCCGCGACGGTGCGCGAGATCGGGCTCGACGGCTGCATGGCCGCCGCGACCGCCCAGCGCCAGCAATGGGTCGCCGACCTCGCGCGCGACGGCGTCCTCGATCCCGACCGCGAATGGCGCGACGCGGCCGATGCCGCCGTCGCGCGGATGCGGCAAACTGTGAGGGCCGCGGATTGACGCCGCGCCGCGGATCGCCCCCCATCGCCGAGGAGCCATGCCATGTTCGATGCAGTCGCCATCCCCTTCGGAGTGAAGATGCTCTTCAACACGGTGAAGCTGCGCCCGGGCGTCACCATGGAGGACGTGGAGCTCGCGATCGGGGAGATGTGCAACGTCGTGAAGGCCGCCTACGGCAACGAGCGCGGCGGCTTCGTCGGCGGCCAGGTGTTCCGGTTCTCGGGCTTCGCCTCGGACGAAGGGTCGCTGGGCGGCGTGCGGCCTTCCGATGCGCACGTCGCGATCGTCACCTACTGGAATTCCTTCGAGCAGCACGAGCGCTCCCACGCCGACGCCGCCTTCCGGGAGAAATTCTCGGCCCTCACCACGCTTTGCTGCGAGAGCCAGGAGCTGGGCTACGACATGCTCTGGCAGGGCGGAGCGTGAGGCCGGCAGCGCGCTAGCGGCCGAAGGCCGCCGCCACGCGGCGCTCGTGCACCACGAGCCCCACGCCGCTCGCGACGATCACGGCCATGCCGAGCGCGGACACGTCGTCGGGCAGGTGGCCGAAGACCACGTAGCCGTAGAAGGTCGCCCACAGCATCTGGATGTACGTGAAGGGCGCGATGAGCGAGGCGGGCGCGCGCAGGAAGGCCGCGATGAGGAGCCCGTGGCCGAGGCCGGCGAGGAGCCCCAGCAGCACGAAGAACACCGCATCGCGCATCCCGAGGGCGCCGGGCGCCTCGGCGAACGGCAGCGCGAGCGAAAGCAGGATCGTTCCCACGAGCCCCGAATAGAAAAGCGTCGTGTGCGCCGAATCCCGGGGGAGCTTGCGTGTGAGGAGCTGGTAGAGCGCGTTCGCGATCGCGGCGAGGACGAGGAGCGCGACCGCCGGGTGGAAGACCGCGGAGCCCGGCCGCACCAGGATCACGACGCCGGCGAGCCCGCCCAGCGCGGCCATCCAGCGCGCGCGCGTCGGGCGCTCGCCGAGGACCGGAATCGAGAAGAGGATCGCGAACATCGGCGCGAGGAAGGCGATGGCGGAGGCTTCCGCGAGCGGCAGGAAGCGCAGCGCCCCGAAGAAGCAGCCCGTCGCCATGACGAGGAAGAGCGAGCGCACGAGCTGGATGCGCAGGTGGCGCGTGCGCCAGAAGCCCGTGCCGCCGAGGTGCCAGGCGATGGGGGTCGTGACGAGCATCTGTCCCGCGTAACGCGCCCACACCACGAGGAAAAGCGGGTGGTCCGCGACGAGGAACTTCGCGGTCGCGTCGAGCGAGCTGAAGAAGAGGCCGGAGAGGAGGAAGAGCGGGAGCGCGCGCCGCAGCGGATGGTCGGATGGCATCGGGCACGCGCCCTCAGCGTCCCTTCCATTGCGGCGGGCGCTTGGCGAGGAACGCATCCATCCCTTCGCGGAAATCGCCGCTCATGTAGCACATGAGGATGAGGTCCTCGGCTTCCTCGCGCGAAAGGCGCTGCTGCAGGCGGCGCAGGCCTTCCTTCGTCGAGCGCAGCGTCAACGGCGCATGTCCGGCGACGAGCGTCGCGAGCTCCTCGGCGCGGCGCTCGAGCGCGGGGAGGTCGTCCACGAGCTCGCCCACGAGCCCCACGCGCAACGCTTCATCGGCCTCCACGAGGCGCGCGGTGAAGATGAGGTCCTTCACGCGCGCGGGGCCGACGAGGGCGGTGAGCCGCGCGAGGCTCGCGCTGGAAAGGCAGTTGCCGAGCGTGCGCGCGATGGGGAAGCCGATGCGGACGTTGCGCGCCGCGATGCGCAGGTCGCAGCATGCGGCGATGGCGGCGCCGCCCCCGGTGCACGCGCCCGCGATCGCGGCGATGGTGGGCACGCGGCACTGCTCGAGCGCCGTGAGGATGCGGTCGATGCGCGCCTCGTAATCGAGGGAGTCCTGCGGCGTCTTGAACGCGCGGAACTGGTTGATGTCGGTGCCCGACGCGAAGGCCTTCTCGCCCTGGCCGCGGATCACCATGACGCGCAGCGCCGCATCGCCGTTCGCCTCCTCGCAGATGCGCGCGAGCTCCTCGTACATGGCGAAGGTGAGGGCGTTGCGCGCTTCGGGACGGTTGAACGTGACGAAGGCGACGTCGCCGCGGCGTTCGTGCAGGAGGTCGGGCATGGGAAGTCTCTCGGTGGCGGGCGGGCGCATCGCGGATGCCCGCGATGATCCGGAGGATACCGCATGAGCATGCCTTGTCGCGCGCGCGCCTTCCGTGCTACAACGCGGCTCCGATTCAAGGGGCCCCGCCATGCGGTACGCACGCTCGATCCTCGCCGCGATCGTCCTCCTTTGCGCCGCGCTCCAGGCGGGCGCGGCCCCGGTGGCAGCGGAGTTTCCGCCCGGCCTGCAGGTCCCCGCCGCCGCGCAACCCGGGCCCGCCTTCGACGTCGACCGCGCGACGGAGGCCTACCTCGCGTTGCTGAGCCCCGAGCAAAGCCGCAAGTCGGATGCCTATTTCGAAGGCGGCTACTGGATCCGCTTGTGGGACCTCGTGTACGGGCTCGGCATCGCCGCGATCCTCCTTCTCACGGGCCTTTCGCGGCGCATGCGCGAAGTCGCGGAGCGCGCGAGCCGCCGGCGGTGGCTCTCCACCGCGATCTACGCGCTGCTGTGGGCGCTCGCGGTCTTCGTGCTTTCCCTTCCGTTCGAGATCTACGCGGGCTTCATCCGCGAGCACGCGTACGGATTGAGCGAGCAACCCTTCGGGGGCTGGATCGGGGATCGGCTGAAGGGGCTCGCCGTGGGCCTCGTCCTCGGCACGATCGGGATCACCGGAATCTACGCCGCGGTGCGGCGCGCCGGGCCGCGCTGGTGGATGTGGGCTTCCGGGCTCGCCTTCGTGTTCACGCTGTTCGTGAACATCATCGCGCCCGTGTTCATCGCGCCGCTCTTCAACAGGTACCAGCCGCTTCCCGAGGGGCCGGTGCGCGATGCGGTGCTCTCGCTCGCGCGCGCGAACGCGGTCCCCACCGACCACGTCGAGTGGTTCGACGCCTCGAAGCAGACGACGCGCATCAGCGCGAACGTGTCGGGCCTCTGGGGGACGACGCGCCTGAGCCTCAACGACAACCTCCTGAAGAAGACGTCGCTCCCCGAGATCAAGGCGGTCCTGGGGCACGAGATGGGCCACTACGTCCTGCACCACGAGCTGCAGCTGACGGTCTATCTCACGCTGCTCTTCGTCATCGCATTCGCGGTGCTCCACCGGGCGATGGACCGGTCGCTCGCGCGCTGGGGCCCGCGCCTGGGTATCCGCGACCGGTCGGACCCCGCGGGCCTGCCGCTCGCGATGGCGATCCTCTCCGTGATCGGGTTCCTCGCGGGCCCGCTCGCCGGCGGCATCGTGCGGCAGGCCGAGAACGAGGCGGACGCCTACGGCCTCAACGCGGCGCGCGAGCCGTACGGCTTCGCGATGGTCTCGATGCGGCTTTCGACCTACCGCAAGATCCGGCCCACAGCCCTCGAGGAGATCCTCTTCTACGACCATCCGAGCGGCTACGAGCGCGTGCACCGCGCGATGGTGTGGCTGCGGGAAAACCCGCTTCCCGAGCTCGCCGCCGAGGCGGCCGCGGCCCGTGGCGAGGCGAACGCGGCGTTGAAGGCGCCCGGGGCGAAATGAGCCGCGGCCTCAGGCCGCGGAATTCGATCTCCCGCCGTTGCGTGCCCTGGCGACCTGCTCCATCAGCATGTCGACGTCGACGGGCTTCGTCATGTGCGCATCCATGCCCGCTTCCAGGCTGCGCGCCCGGTCGTCGTCGCGGCCGTAGCCCGTGACGGCGACGATGTAGACGCCGCGGGTGCGCACGTCCTTGCGCAGCTCCCGTGCGACCTCGTAGCCGTCCATGTCCGGAAGCGCGATGTCGAGGAGGACCACGTCCGGCCGGAACTCCGCCGCGACGGGAACCGCCTGCGCGCCGTGCGTGACGAGCCGCGCCTGGTGCCCCGCCAGCTCGAAGAGGTGGCGCAGCGATTCGCCGGAATCGCCGTTGTCGTCGACGACCAGCACGCGCCGCGGCGTGCGCCGCGCGTCCTTCGCGCCCGGCTCGCGCGCATCGGCATGGGGGCGGGCCGGCGCCGCCAGCAGCGGGAGCCGCACGACGAACTCGCTCCCGAGCGAGCTCCCCGCGCTCAGCGCCTCGATCGTCCCGCCGTGCAGGTCGACGAGGCGCTTCGCGAGCGTGAGGCCGAGTCCGATGCCGCCGCGCGTGAGCTCCTGACCCTCGGCCTGCGCGAAGAGGTCGAAGATCCGCGGCAGCATCGCGGCATCGATGCCGACGCCGTTGTCGCGCACGCGGACGGCGACGCGCGGCTGCGTGTCCGGGTGGACCCGCTCCTTCTCGACGGTGAGCCAGATCCGCCCGCCGTGGCGCGTGAACTTCGAGGCGTTGACGAGGAGGTTCGTGAAGACCTGCTCGAGGCGCACCGGGTCGCCGCTCACCGCGAGCTCGCCCGGCGGAATCGCCGCCTCGAATCCCTGCTGCATCGCCTCGCGCTCGCCCTCGGTCGCCTCGATCGAGCGCCGCAGGCAGGCGGCGAGGTCGAGCGGCTGCATGCGCAGGCGGATCTTGCCGTACGTCACGCGCGACACGTCGAGGAGGTCGTCGATGAGCTGCACCATGCGGGTCGCCTGCCGCTCGATGATGGCGCGCGCCTTCTCCACCACGTCGGGGGACGCGGGCTGCCCGAGCAGGCGCCCGGCGTTCATCACGCCGGAGAGCGGATTGCGCAGCTCGTGGGCGAGGATCGCGAGGAACTCGTTCCTTCCGCGGTCGAGCTCGCGCAGCGCCGCCTCGGCTTCGGCGAGGTCGGTGATGTCGAAGTTGCAGCCCACGAATCCCGCGAGCGTCCCGTCCTCGGCGAGGCGCGGCAGGGCGACGCTCTTCATCCATCGGTAGGCGCCGTCGGCACGGCGGAAGCGCAGGCGCATGTCGAAGCGCCTGCGCTCGCGCCTCGCCGCCGCGAAGCCGTCGACGTACTCCTGCCGCTCGTCGGGATGCACGAAGTGCGACTGGCCGAGCTTGCGGATGCGCTCCTCGGGCTCGCCCACGAACTCCTCGAACGCGCGGTTCACGAAGCGGCATTCGTCGAGGTCGCTCACCCACATGAGCACGGGCGCCGTGTCCGCGAGCGCCTCGAAGCGCTCCTCGCTCTCGCGCAGGGACTGCTCGGCGCGCTTGAGGCCGTCGATGTCGACCAGCACGAGCACCGCGCCGTCGATCCGGTTCTCGAGCGTGCGATACGGCCGGATGCGCAGCGAGAACCAGCGCCCCTCGCGGTCGCGGACTTCGCGCTCGTGCGTCGCGACGTTCTCGATCACCTCGGCGACGGTCCTGCGCAGGTCCGGGAGGTCGAGGCCGAGCTGGATGTCGCCCAGCGGCCGCCCGATGTCGCCGCGGATGAGGCCCAGCATCTTCTCCGCGGGCGGCGTGAAGCGCCGGATGCGCAGGTCCGCCCCGACCATCACGATCGGGAGGTTCACGCTCGCGAGCAGGTTCAGGAAGTCGTCGTTCGCCTGGGAGAGCTCGACGTTGCGGTTCTGCAGCTCCTCGTTGACCGTCGCGAGCTCCTCGTTGCCGCTCTGGATCTCCTCCTTCGAGGTCTCGAGCTCCTCGTTGATGCTCTGCAGCTCCTCGTTCGCGCTCTGCACCTCCTCGTTCGCGGACTGGAGCTCCTCGTTCGCCGACTCCTGCTGCTCGATCACCGACTGGAGGTATTCGCGCGTCGCCGTGAGCTCGTTCTTGAGCCGGGCGATCTCCTGCCTGCTCGATTCGTCGCGCTCCGGCCTCGCCCGGTTGGCGGCGGCCTTCGCCGCGGCGGCGAGCGCGTTCATGCGCCGCTCCCGGCGATCGACGGGCTCCTCGAAAAGCACCAGGAAGCCGCCTTCGGCCCCGTCCCCGGCGTGCACCGGCATCACGACGATGTCGACTTCGCGCCAGTCGCCGTCCGAGCGCACGCGCAGCCCTTCCTCGCGCACGGTGCCTTTCTCGCG
>Ga0068855_100010044_pt1 | contig 11408 bp, 9 predicted proteins | sample KBSCornC52_FD_66592 | JGI IMG/M metagenome (GOLD analysis project Ga0068855, IMG submission 66592) | Corn rhizosphere microbial communities from Kellogg Biological Station, Michigan, USA - KBS Corn C5-2 | ecosystem: Host-associated > Plants > Roots > Rhizosphere > Soil ... | reverse complement strand
CCCGTACGGGTTGCCGGCCGAGGCCGCGACGGTGCTGATGTAGTTCGCCAGCGCCACGGCCAGCGGTTGCTTGGCGTGGTCCTTGGTCACGAGGAACGGCCACAGGAATTCGTTCCACGGTCCGATGAACGTCATCAGGGTGGCGGTGAGGATGGCCGGCTTGACCAGCGGCAGCGCGACGCTCCGCAGGATGCGCAGCTCGCTCGCCCCGTCGATGCGGGCCGCATTGAACAGGTCGGCCGGCAGTTGCAGGAAGTACTGGCGGAAGACGAACACCGCGGTCGAGTTGATGGCGTAGGGCGCGATCATTCCGAGGTAGGAGTCGCCGAGGCCGTAGTCGCGCACGATGAGCACGTACAGCGGGATCATCAACAGCTGGAACGGCACGACCTGCAACAGGAGCATCGACGCGAACAGCACGCCTCGGCCGCGGAAGTGCAGCTGCGCCAGGGCGTAGCCCGCGAGCACGCCCAGCACGACCGTCCCCAGCAGCACACCGCCGGTGAAGATGCCGGAGTTGAGCAGCGTCTTGCCGAGGTCGATCGCCTTGTCGATCTGCACGTAGTTGTGCAGGCTGAGGTTCCCGGCCTGGGGAATGATGCCGCCCACCGAGGTATCGGCCCTCTTCTGGAACGACGCGACGATCATGTAGTAGAAGGGGAACAGGAACACCAGCGCACCGAGCAGCAGCGCGACCAGACGCCAGACGGACCACCGCCGCCGCGTCGCGGCTCGGGGCTCGTCCGAGGTCGCGGCCGCCGCGGCCTTCGCCAGCGGGAGCGGGGTCGACGTCGTCTGGCTCATCGCGCGGCCCGCCGTTCGAGTAGCTGCTGGATGCCGGCGATCAACAGCACGCCGACGACGAGAAGTACGCCGATCGCGGCCGCTTTGTCCGGGTGGTTCTGCTGGATGCCGCGTTGGTAGATCAACAGCACCGGCGAGGCCGACTTGCCGTTGGGGCCGCCACCGCCGGTCAGCAGGTACGGCTCGGTGAACAGGTTCGCGCCGGTGATGATCGAGAGCAGCACGACCAGCGTCGTCGCCGGCCGGACGCCCGGCACGGTCACCGAGAGGAACGCTCGCCACCGTGTCGCGCCGTCCACCGTCGCCGACTCGTACAGCTCCTTCGGCACGTTCTGCAGCGCGGCCAGGTACAGCAGGATGAAGAAGCCGAGCTGCTTCCAGCTGACGAACACCGCGATGGACGGCATGGCCCAGTGCTCGTTGATGAGCCAGGACGGCGACGGCGCGAGCGAGCCCAGCGAGCGGTTGATCAGGCCGGTGGAGCTGAACAGGAACAGCCAGACGGCAACCACGGCGACGCTCGCGGTCACGTAGGGCACGTAGTACGCGACCCGGAAGAACGTCCGCAGCGGGACGGCCGCGTTCAGCGCCGTCGCCAGCACCAGCGACAGCACGACGGTCAACGGCACGTTGATGACCAGGAAGACCAGGACGTTCAGGAAGGCCTGGCGGACGTCCGAATCACCCAGTACCGCGCGGTAGTTGTCGAACCCGACGAACGGCCGCGGCACGCTGACGCCCGGCGCGGTGAAGAAGTAGGCGTGGAACGACATCCATACCGCGAGCCCCAGCGGGTACGCGAACACGATCGCGATGAACACGGCGTACGGGGCCCCGAACACCAGCCCGATCGGCTGGCGGCCGAGCAGCCGGTTCGTCCACGTCCGCGTACTCCGCCGGGACGGCGCGGGTAGCGCAGTGCTGACCATGGCCGGACCTCAGGACTGCGAGACCAGTTGGTTGATCTTCGTGGCGGCCTGACTGAGCGCCTGGTTCGGGTCCTCCTTGCCGAAGATCACCGACTTGGTCCACGCGTCGCGGAAGGCCTGCCACACGTCGATGGAGCTCGGCACGTTGGGCACCTCGACCACGTGCCCGGCCTCGGCGGCGAACGTCTTGTACGCCGGGTTGGCCGAGAAGTACGCCGGGTAGGTCTGCGGGAGGTTCTGCCGCAGCGGCATCTGTCCCGTCAGATCGAGCAACTTGCCGTCCTCGGCCTTGCTGGTCGAGAACTTCATGAAGTCCCACGCGGTCGCCCGGTTCTTGCACGAGGCGTACATGGCCACGTTCTTCGCGTCGCTGAACGTCGGTTGCGTGTCACCGCTGCTGCCCTGCGCGGTCGGCACCGGCACGACTCCCCAGTCGACCTTGCCCTTGTAGACCGAGATCGCCCACGGTCCGACGCTGGCCATGGCCGCCGTGCCGTCGGCAAATGAGTCGCCGTTGTACGTTTCCTTGCCGGCGAGGTTCTGTGCGTAGAGCTGGTGCCAGAAGGCGGCCACGGCCTTGCCGGTCGCCGAGTCGAAGGTCGCCTTGCCATTCTCGACAAGCTGCTTGCCGCCGCTCGCGGCGGCGTAGAACGGGTAGAAGTCGAACCACGCCTGGAAGAACTCGCTCGAGGGGGACGGGTAGATCGCGTACTTCGCCGCGCCGGAGGACACGATCTTCTTGGCGGCCGTCAGGAACTCGTCGTACGTGCTCAGCTGCGGCTGCGTCGCGCTCAGCCCGGCCTTCTGGAACAGCTTCTTGTTGTAGAAGATCATCACCGGGTTCGACTTCCACGGCAGCTGGTAGTACTTGCCGTCCGGCGACTTGTACTGGTCGGCCTTGCTGCCGGTGCGCGCCTCGATGTAACTCGCGCCGTCCTTGAAGCTGTCGAGCGCTACCAGGCCACCCTGCTTCTCGAAGGTCGGCACCGACGCCGGCGACGTGTTGTAGATCAGGCACGGTTCGCTGCCGGCGGTGATCGCGGCGCCGATCACCTCTTCGGAGGACTTGCCGGCGGGAATCTGCTGCGCCGACACCTTCTCCTTCGGGTGCGCGGCGTTCCACGCGGCCACCACCTGGTTGCCCCAGGCGACCTCTTGTGCGTTGTTCGAGTACCAGATCTTGATCGGACCGCGGGCCTTGGTGCTCCCGGATCCCCCACCGTCGCTGCCGCAGGCGGCGGTGGTGCCCATGACGAGCGCGGCGGACACGGCGATGACGGCGGCTGATCTCATGTCGACTCCTTGCTGGACTTGGCCCGGGACGGGCGGCGCGCCGTGCCGGTGATGCGCCGGCGCGGCGGAGGTGCGGTCGATTCGCGGACAGCGAGGCGGGGTGGGTCGAGCACGACGTCGTCGATGCCGAGCGGCGTGCCCCGTTCGATCACGGTGAGCAGGGTGCGGGCGGCGGCCTGGCCCCAGCCGAACGGGTTCGTCTGGACGGTCGTCAGGGTGGGGTGGATGTGGGAGGCGAGTTCGGTGCCGTCGTAGCCGGTGATCGACAGGTCGTCGGGCACGCGCAGCCCCCGGTTGTGCGCGACGCTCAGGCCGGCGATCGCCATGGCGTCGTTGGCGTACACGATCGCCGTCGGCGGCTCGGCGACGTCGAGCAGCCGCACCGTCGCGCGCGCGCCACCGGCGGCCGTGAAGTCGGCCTCGACGAGGCGGCCGCGCCGCAACTTGGCCGCCTTGAGCGCGTCGGCCCACGCATCGCGCCGGCTGCGGCCGTGGACGAACGCGAGCGGGCCGGCGACGTGGGCGATGCGCTCGTGCCCCAGCTGGACCAGGTGCCGGACGGCGTCGCCGATGCCGGGCCGGTCGTCCGCGCAGAGGGCCGGGAACGGGGACGGCCCGTCCGGCCGGTTGAGGGTGACCGCGGCAAGTTCGAGCTCGGTCAGCACCCCGATGCGCGCATCATCCGTGCGCAGGTCGCTGAGGAAGACGCCGTCGATACGCCCTTCGGCCGCGAGCCGCTTGTAGCCGGCCGCCTCCGCCTCGGCGTCGGGGACGACCTGCAGCAGCAGAGAGAAGCCGGCCGGCGAGAGGACGGTCTCCACGCCGGCGATGAACGAGGGGTAGAACGGGTCGGCGCCGAGCAGCTCGGGCGGCCGGGCCAGGACGAGGCCGACGGCGAACGCGCGGGACACCGACAGCGACCGCGCGCGGTGGCTCGGCTGCCACCCGAGCTCGCGGGCGACCTCGAGGATGCGGGCGCGCGTCTCGTCCGACACGCCGTCCCGGCCGTTGAGCGCGAACGAGACGGCGCCCTTCGATACGCCCGCGTGGCGGGCGACATCGGCGATCGTCGGTCGTTGCGGTGGCACTCGATCCCCCGAGGTAAACCGGTTCAGTGATGTAACCGACAAAACCGGTTTAGGAGAGAGATGTCAATACCCGTCCGTTTTGACGGAAGCGGCGAGGCCCGAGCCTCCGGACCTCGCCCTCCCCCAGCAGTGGTGCCGGCGCCGTTGCCTCAGGCGGCCGACCCGCAGATCGCGTACACCCGCAAGTACACGTCGTACTGCGTCGACTCGTTGACCACGCTGACCGACCAGCCCACGGGCACGTGGTTGTCATCGAGCAGCGGCATCGACGCACCGACCGCGACCTGGTCCCGGCTGACGTAGTAGCCGCCGCCGAGGGCGACCTTGCCGTCGGAGCAGTGCTCCCAGTGGGCCAGCGGCGTGCCCGGGGCAACGGTGATCTCGTAGCTCTCCTTCAGCTCGTAGCCGGAGACGCCGGCCGGGCCAGCGACACCCTGCGGCCCGGCGGGACCGGCCGGCCCCGCCGGTCCGGCGGCCCCGGCCGGGCCCGGGAGCCCGCGCTGGTTCCACGTCAGCGCGCGCTCGCTCGATGCGCACTTCGTCTTGCCGGCGTCGATGACGCGCAGCGCACCGCTGGTCGAGTTGTAGCACCCGGTGATCACGCCTTGGTCGTCCGGGATGGCGGCCCGGGCCAGACCGACGCCGGTCACGAGCACGGCCGACGCGGTGATCGCAATGCCCGCGCGGCGGAAGGTGGTTCGGTTCATGACGACTCCTGAGGTGTGGGCGGCCGGTCAGCCGGAGATGACGAAGAACTTCTTCAGCGGCGCGTGGACGGTCCAGGTCGACTGCGCGCCCTTCGGGAACGAGACGATCTCGCCGGCCCGCAGGCGGACGGTCGGGCCGCCGTCGAGTGCGATCTCGACGTCTCCTTCGAGCAGGTGGAAGCTCTCGTCGCCGGCGAAGGTGTAGCGGAAGCGCGACGGTGCGGCGACGAACATCCCCGTGTAGAGGACGCCGGCGCCCGCCGACGTCGTCCGCAGCCACGCGACGCCGGCCGACGGCTCACCCTCGAGCACGGCGTCAAAGCCGTTGAACGGTTCGTAGGCGTCGGTGCTGATCGTGCTCCGGGCGATGGGGTGGACGGTGGTCATTGGTTCCTCCTCGGATCGGTGGCGGTTGCCGATTCGAGAAGGTGCCGGGCGGGCGTTGCAGATCCGTTGCAGAGCCGCTCAGCCGAGCGCCTCGACCGCGGCCGCGACCAGCCAGTCGACGTCGATCGGAAGCGCGTGGGCCGGTTGCTCGATCGCCCGCGCCGCGGCGGCCTCGTCCGCGTCCCGCCGCGCGCGGCGCGGCACCGCGACCGGCAGGCACCGTTCGCTCCGCACCGAACCGGCACCGCGAAGCAGCCGCAGCGCCGCGGCCGGTTCGCCCACGTCGAGCAGCACTCCGGCCACCGCCTCGACGCCGTCGAGCGTGACGACCGGGTCGGTCTGCGCGGCACAGGCGATGAGCGCGGCGCGGGCCAGCGCGCTCTGCTCGTCGGCCGGGGCGCGGAGGTCGCGGGCAGCGGACACCGCGACGACGGCCAGCAACGCGCGGTGCCAGAGATCCTGGACTTGCTCGGCGAGCAAGCGGCCCTCGGCGACGAGCTCGAGCGCCCGCTGAGGTTGCCCGCGCAGCACCTCGAGCTCGGCCATGGAGTGGAGGAACGCCAGCAACCCGCGGGGACTGCCCGAGCGGCGCATGAGCGGCAAGCCGATGGCGTATCGCTCGACGGCCGCGGTGAAGTCGCCGACGTTGACGTCGATGTCGGCCAGCGCACCGATCGACATCGCCGTTCCCGCGAGATCGCCGCTCTCTCGACGGACGGCGACGGCCTCGCGCAAGATCGTCCGGGCGCCCTCGACGCCGTCGCCGTACTTGTCGGGCTGCGCCCGGGCGTGGAGCGCGAAGCCGAGGAGGCGACCGTCCCCGAGGCGGCGAGCGATCCGTACGGCCTCGTCGGCCAGCGTCCGGGCGCGGTCGAGCTCACCCCGCCGCAGCGCGACCAACGACGCGTCGTGCAGTAGCCGGGCCCGCAACGGGCCGCCGTCCGCGGCGGCCAGTGCCTGCTCGATCCAGGGCCGTCCCTCGCGTACTCCCCAGCCGAGCAGCCACAGGTAGCCGACGGCGGCGGTCAGCCGGGTCAGGATCTCGCGCTGACCCGCCACCGAGGCCCACTCGAGCACGGCGCGCACGTCGTCGTGGACGCGCTCGAGCACGCCGAACCAGTGAAGCTCGTCCGCGCCGGTCAGGTGTGGCTCCGCCCGCTCCGCGAGAGCGGTGATCTCGTCCGCGATGACCCGTTGGATCGCCGCCCGTTCGTCGGCGTCGATCATGCCCGCGGCGTACTGGCGGACCGGCTCGTACATCCGCACACCTCCGCCGTCATTCACCAGCAGCGAGCCGTCGATCAGCGCAGACACCAGCTCACGCCCGCCGGCGATCCGCTCCGCCGTCTCGGTGGGAACCGCGCCGCGCAGAAGGGCCAGGCAGCGGAACGCGCGCCGGGCAGGTGGGTCGAGCGCGGCATAGCTGGATTCGAGGGCGGCGGCGAGCGATCGGTGTCGCGGCTCGCCGGCCGGCGACGACGCTTCGACCGTGCCCAGTTGCCGTCGAGTGTCGGAGAGTGGTGCGTACCGGAGGCGGCGGGCGGTGAGTTCGAGGGCGAGCGGCAGCCCGTCGAGAGCCCGGCAGATAGCACCGGCCTCGGCCCGGTCGTGGTCCGTCCATGACGACACGTCAGTGACCTCGGCCGCGCGCGCGGTGAACAGCTCGAGCGCCTCAGTCGCCACCGCGAGCGGTGGGACCTCGACCAGCACCTCGCCGGCGACCCCCAGCGGGGCGCGACTGGTGGCCAGTATCCGCACGCCGGGGCAGCGCTGGAGGATCTGCTGCGCCAGCTCGGCCGCAGCCGGCACGACGTGCTCACAGTTGTCGAGCACGATCAGCGTCCTTGATCGCTCGAGCCGTTCGGCGACGGCACCGACGGGATCGTCCCGGTCGGGGTCGGCGCCGACCGCCATCAGTAGCGTGTTCTCGACGGCGCGATTCGTCGTCGCCCCGCCCAGCGCGGCGAAACACGACGGCTGGCCGATCGCGACGGCGATCGCCACGCGGGTCTTCCCGATGCCGCCGGTACCGAGCAACGTGACGAGGCGGTGGCGGCGCAGTCGCGCGGTGACGTCGGTCCTCAGGGCGTCCCGCCCGACGAGCGCGGTGAGTGGGGTGGGTGGCGTGACGCCCACGGGCCGGTCGGCCAGCCGGTGATTGAGCAGGTCACTCTCGAGCGCGACCAGTGCCGGCGTCGGATCGAGGCCGAGTTCGCCGACGAGGTGACGGCGGGCGCGGCCGACGGCGTCGAGCGCATCGGCCGGCCGGCCCAGCCGGTACAGCGCCGTGGACAAGCGCAGCCACGCGACCTCGCGGTGCGGCTCCTCGGCGAGCAGCCGCTCGGCCGCGTCGACCGCGCCGTGATCGTCCAGGTGGTCGAGCAGCAGCTCGGCGGCGTCGAGGCGAGCCCGTCCCAAAGCGGCCAGCTCGAGGTCGGCGCCGTGCAGTGTCGCGTCGCACGCGGGGACGGGATCGCGCCACAGGGCCAGGGCTTCCCGGAGCGCCCGGTCCGCCTCGGCCGGCGTGGCTCGCGCCATCGCGCACAGGTCGTGGAAGCGCCACAGATCGACGGTGGCCGCACCGATGCGATGGCGACGCGAGGCGGTGACGATCACCTCCGGCCCGAGGGACGAGCGCAACCGCGACAGGTAGGCCTGCAGCGTGCGGGTGGCGGTCCGGGGCGCCCGCTCTCCCCAGACCCGGTCCACGAGCCGGCCCAGATCCGTGCCCTCCGGGCCCGCGAGAGCCAGGGCCGCGAGCACGGCGCGCTCTCGGGGGCCCTTGAGGGGAATTTGCGCATCGTCGCGCAATGCCCGGACCGGGCCCAGCACGAGGATCTCCACGCGTCCCCAACCTCTCGGCAGAACCGCTAGACGTCGAGGCCGAGCGTGAACGTCGGCTTGGGTGCCGTCTCCGGCAGGTGGTGGGCCGGATCGAGCGGCCGGATCGCGGTGCCGGTGGCGAAGAACTCAGTGGCGTGCTGGCCCCAGACGTGGTTGTGCACCTCGACCGTGACCCCGACGACCCCACCGGAGCGGGCCTGCGTCGCTTCGTACTGCATGCGGCCCAGCGCGAGCTCGCGAGCCTGGTACACGCCCTGCGTGAAGATCACCATTTCCTGGTTGACGCCGGCCTGGCGCAGCGACTGCATGACGCTCTGGTGCGCGATGTGATACACGCACGTGCCCAGGACGAAGGCGACCGGCACCGAGCCCGCGGCGAGCAGCCGGTAGAAGTCCTGCGCCGAGAGGTCGGAGGAGAACGCCCGTCCGTCCGGGCGCCGGTGCGCGCCTTGACCGCGGATAGCGCGCACCGCGGTTCCGGTGGCGATGAACTCGAGCACGCCCTCACCCCAGGCGTACTGCTGGGCCCGCAGGTTCACGCCGACCACGCCGTCGGCACCGAGGCGGTCCGCCTCGGCCTGCATCCGGCTCATCGCAAGTTCGCGCGCGGAGTACATGGCCTGGGTCAGGACGGTCAGCTCCTGGTTCTGCCCCCACCGGCTGACCTGGATGCCGATGTGATAGATCGAGGAGCCGACGACGAAGCCGAGCGGCTCGAAGCCGGCTTCGTCGAGCAGGACGTATTCGGAGACGGACAGGTCCGAGGTGAAGACGGCGCCCTGGGCCGCCCCTGCGGTCGCCGCCAGTCGGTTGTCGGCGGCCTGCGGTTCCCACCGCGCCCCGGCGTCCGCGTTGCCCGTCCCGAAACTGCCCATGGGGCCACTCCCCTGCTCGTGAGGCGGTCTTCCACCGCCCTGCGCGCCGACCTTAGAGGGACGAGCACGAGACCGCACCGGCCTGGCGTTCTACAGTTCGCGGGTGGAGCACCCCGAACCGTCACCGCCCGAGACGTCACTCGAGCTGACCTTCGCGAGCGACGCGGAGCACGCCCCGGCCCCGCCGGCCACCGACGAGCCGACCGCCCGCGGGCCGCTGGGGAATCTGGTCGTGGCGCACTTCCGGCGGGTCGAGATCGCAATGCTGGGGCGCGTCCTGATCTCCACGCTCAGCGGAGCGCTACCGGCGTCGACGGTCTCGGTGGAGCGGCGGCGCTCGCTCGCGCAGCGGTTGACCGGTCGGGCCGGCGAAGCGATCGGCATCACGATCACGGCTGGCGATCGGGCGCTCGCGTTCCGGGCGCCCGAGGTCGGCGCCGTCCAGGCGAGCGTCGGCCACGTGGTGCACGGGGTCGTGCTGTCCTCGACGCCGCTGCCGGTCGCGCAATGGCTGGACGAGCTGGGGCAGCTGCTGGACGGGTTGACGGACGACGACGAAGCGACGCGGGTAGCGCTCGAGCGGGCGCTGCTGAACTGACCGCGGCTCAGGCCTCCGGGGCCGCCGCCAGCTTCTTCTTCCGTCCCTGGACGACCGGCGGCGCCGAGGCCCGCACCTCGGTCATGACCCGCTTCGTCAGCGCGACCGCGCTCTCGCCCTCGCCCACCGGCCCGCCGGCCGGCTCGAAGATCTCGACCCGCAGCCGCGGCCGCTTGGGGAAGCGCACGATGTCGACGGCACCGATCACCCGCACGCCGAGCACCCGCGTGCCCGGCACGGCCAGCGCCAGCCGGCCGGCGCCGCTCAGGAAGCGCAGCGGCTTGCCCTTCGACACGGTGCCCTCGGGGAAGACGCCGATGCACTCGCCCTTCTCGAGGTGGTCGATCGCGGCCGACAGCGCGGCCGTATCACCCCGGCCGCGCTCGATCGGGATCTGCCCCATGTGGTCGAGCACCCACGCCATCGGCTTCGACTTCCAGAGCGACGCCTTGGCCAGGGCCCGCACCTGCCGCCGGCGGATGGCCACGCCGACGACGACCGGGTCCCAGTGCGAGTCGTGGTTGACCATGAGGATCGTCGGGCCGTCCGCCGGCAGCAGCTCGGCGCCGGTCACCGTCAACCGTCCCCACCAGCGCACGATCGGGGTGGCGACGATCATCACCGTCGCGTAGACCCTCGGCACCCGCTCAGCCACGAACCCCACCGCCCAACGCCTCGATGATCGCCGGCCGCAGGTCGGCCGCGCTGATCACCCGATCGACCGAGCCGACCTCGACCGCCCGGTGGATGCTGTGCACGCCGTCGAACTCCGCGGCTACCTCGGCCAGCTTCTCGGCCCGCACGGCCGTCCGGGTCGCGGCGAGCTCGGTGGCCAGCCCGGCCCGCGACGCGTCCGAGACCGTCCGCAGCTGCGCCTCGAGCTCGCGCACCCGCGGGTCGGCCCCGGTGCGGGCGTCCACCTCGCCGGCGAACACCACCGCGGCCGCCGGGGCCCCGCCGATCACCGAGGCGTACGACCCCTCGACGGCCAGCACCGTCATCTGCGGGTTGAGCGCCTTGGAGAACACGACGAACGCGCCGCCGTGATAGCGCGAAATCACGCAAAATACGATCGGACCGTCGAAGTTGACGATCGCCCGGCCGATCTCGGCGCCGTACTCGAGCTGCAGATTGCGCATCGAGTCGGGCGAGCCGTCGAAGCCGGAGAGGTTCGCCAGCACCACGAGCGGCCGGTTGCCGCTCGCCGCGTTGATCGCCCGCGCCGCCTTCTTGGACGACTTGGGGAACAGCGTCCCGGCCGTGTACGTGTCGGGGCCGTCGGTCGGCGGGAAGCCGCGCCGCGGCACGTTGCGGGACTCGATGCCGAGCAGGCACACCGGCCAGCCCCCGAGATGCGCGTCGAAGACGACGGCGGTTTCGGCGTCGGCCATGCCGGCCCACCGCTCGAGCGGCGCGTGGTCCTGGTCGGCGATCGCCCGCATGAGGGTGCGGATGTCGAACGCCTTCTTGCGATCCGGGTTGGTCGCCGGCGAGAAGACCTCGCCGATAGTGCGGAACTCCGAATCGGGCACGTCGTGCGGCATGGCCGTGACGTCCCGCTCGACCGGGTCGGTGGTGGCCGCCCGGCGCGGTGCCGGCTCCCCCGGCACCACGTAGGTGTGGTCGTAGTGCGCCAGCAGCAGGTCACGGGCGGCCATCAGGTCCGGCGCCCAGTACTGCGCCTGCCCGTTCGGACCCATCACCCGGTCGTACCCGCCGATGCCGTGGTTGTCCTCGGCCGACACCCCACCGGAGAAGTCGAGCGACTGCTTGCCGGTCAGCACCATCGCGCTGTCCGGCGTCATCACCAGCACGCCACGGGTGTGCATGAGCATCGTCGCCTCGGCGTTCCAGTACGGCTGCGCCCCGACGTTGATGCCGGC
>Ga0068855_100010042_pt1 | contig 11410 bp, 8 predicted proteins | sample KBSCornC52_FD_66592 | JGI IMG/M metagenome (GOLD analysis project Ga0068855, IMG submission 66592) | Corn rhizosphere microbial communities from Kellogg Biological Station, Michigan, USA - KBS Corn C5-2 | ecosystem: Host-associated > Plants > Roots > Rhizosphere > Soil ... | reverse complement strand
CACTGGTTGGATCACAACGCCGACAAGTCTCGGAGCAATGCCGTCCTTTATAAGGTTCGACAACCGAGCGATCTCAGTTTGTGCGTTTGAAACCTTTACGCCTGCGATCTTGTCGGCGATACCCGTGGACTGCTTATCGTCTCCGCGCCGATCTACCAGCCCGAAGATGAGGTCGCCCCCTGCCTCGTTTGCGAATGCGGCAACGTCATACAGAAACTCGCGCTTATCATCCCCGCTTGGGCCGGGCCAAGCTTCTTTGTAGTCGAGCGTGAGGCTTTCCGCGACTTCGGATTCTATATAGTCCTGAATGTCCTCGGACGTGGTATCAGCAAGATTCAGCGGCAGCATGTCCGTAACCTCTCATCTTGACAACTCGACTCCTGGAGCATATCGGCTCTCGCGTCTGCGGAAACGTCGCCCGACGGGCCGAGCTTCGGCCAATCCGGGCCGTTGTTGTGTCCGATCACTTCCTCAGGTGTAGTATAGGCGAAGAAACGGTGAAATACCGGAGCGTTGACGATGCCAGAGAAGGTGGGTCGCAATGACCCATGTCCCTGCGGTAGCGGCAAGAAACACAAAAGATGCCACGGCGGTCCTGCCCGAGAAACGAGCGCTCCCCGACCGCAGCCATTCACATTTCGCCGGGTCGAACCTCGCGACGTTCCTGAACATGTCCGTAAGGCATTCGCGGAACAACAACAGCGCGTCCAGAAGTCACAGGTGAATGAGTTCGGGCACATACGCCCGTTCATTGGCTGGGACTTCAAAGGCCATAGTTTGCTCGTCATGGGGAACAAGATTCTGACTCGGCCTAAGAATCAGGGCAGATTCTTCACGGATTTCCTCCTTGCGCTGATGGGTCTGAAGTTCGGCGAGGATTGGTGGAACGAGCAACTTGCGAAACCCGTTCACGAAAGACATCCCATGTTTGTTGCACGAAGTATTGGCCTACAGCACATGCAGCGGTTTCCGGTCGGCGATGGAAGCTTCGCCTCTCCGATCACAGGAGCGATGAAGTCACATCTTGCTTTCGCTTACGACATGTTCGTGGTGGGAGACAACGGTCGCCTCGACGAGCGCCTGATTGAACGTCTAAAAAATACGAGTCAGTTTCAGGGAGCGCGGCACGAGCTGTTTGCTGAGGCAACTTGTTTGCGGGCCGGGTTCAGTATCGAACATGAGAACGAGACGGACGGTAGTTGTCGTCATGCCGAGTTCACGGCCCGCCACAAGGCTACCGGTGTGAAGGTTTCAGTCGAAGCCAAGAGTAAACATCGTCCCGGTGTGATGGGGCGGCCCGGCGTTCCGGAGAAACCTGGTGCGCACAAGCTAGCCTTCGGCAATCTCTTGAATGATGCGATCCGAAAGAACACGCTGTATCCGCTTGTCGTTTTTCTAGACTTGAATCTGCCCTGGGATATGGGCAGACGCCTTCTGGAGCAGCGACCGCCGCACGAGTACATCCTTAGGACGTTGGACCGCCTCCGAGCTGGGCCTGACAAACTGGAGCCGATCACGTATCTTGTCATAACGAATCACCCCGAGCGGTACGGCGGCGAAGAAGAACTGACAACTTCCCCCCAACTGTTGTCTGTTATCCCTGAGCGGCCAACGAGAGCTGTGCGGCGCGACGTTTTGCTAAGCATTCACGGAGCGGCTCAGCTATACGGCCATATCCCTCAAGACATGCCGACTTTGCACCAGAACGCTCACCAGTAATGGCATTCGCGTCCGAGCGGATGTCGATACTCATATTGAGGGGCGATAGGGCTTCTACAGAAGCTATAACGTAGAATCCCGTCCATGCGATGTGCTAAAGCAATCTTGCTGATTGGCTGCTCTGTCGTACCTCTGGCTGCGCAAACTCCGTCTGCTCCCAAGCCTGAGGTTTATCGCGCATCTTTATCAAAGTTACGAACTCGCCAGCTGTTGGAGTGGAGGCAGATGATTGAGCAGATACAGATTGAGCAGCTACCGATGATAAGCGACAAGCTCAGAACACGCTCGCTGCTCTAATCACCGGAACACCCCTAGTGAGCGCGGCGGCGTGAGTTGCACCCTTGTGCACCCGCGTTTGCACCTATTTGGCTTGCTCACGCTTGCTAAGTTGCTGAAGTAAATGGTCGGGACGACTAGATTCGAACTAGCGACCTCACCCACCCCAAGGGTGCGCTCTACCAGGCTGAGCCACGTCCCGACTTTCTTACCTTGCGCGCCGCCCATTGTGGGCCGACAGCGGGGTTTTTCCAGCCCCTAGTGTACACCGCGCCCTCTGCGAAGAACAGGGATACGCTCGGGCCACCAGCCCTCACCGAGAGAACGGAGAGACCTTCGGCTGTTAAGCTGACTCGTGGCCCGTCATACGAACCACTCTCAACAATACGCATGGGCCAGAGAACGCCATCAACAACTCAGCTGCTTCACCCACGCTCCTCACCTGCCGAGAATTTCAGTGCGATGGAGGCACATATTCCTTGGGCAGCGATCCGCCTTCACCCTCGCCGAAGAAGAACCCGTTCATCTGTTCCACCAGAAAATCCTGGGCCTCGCGCGTCCACGGCTGCAGCCGATACTCATTCAGCAGCATCTTTTGACGCTCCACCCACTCGCCCCACGCCTTCTTCGACACGTTCTTATAAATCTTCTGCCCAAAATCCGAGTCGAACGGCGGCTCATCCAGCCCTTCCATCTCCTGCTTGTACTTCGTGCAAAACACCATGTGCGCCATTGCCAGGTTCTCCTGAATCATCTTCGATTGTAACGGGCCTCACTTCCGTTTGCGCTTTGTGCGGTGCTCCCCCTTCCTGCGGCCCGCATCCTTTTGCCCGCCTTCGCGCTGCCCGTCACCTGCGACCTGCTTCGCTTTGCCCCGCTTCGCCCTCGGCACATATGCCGTGGTCCCTTCCGGAACACTGCGTTCTACGGCTTTCTTCGCCTCTCGGGGACTGGGCTCTTCCCGCACCAGCGCAAACTGCAGCCTCCGGTTCTGGCGGTCGATCCGGTCCAGCAGCACTCGCACTCGCTGCCCAATGCGAAACCCCTTCCCCGTCCGCGTGCTCACAATCTGCCGGTCGGTTTCGCGAAACACGAATCGTTCGTCGCTGCCCCACGCTCCCAGCGTTGCAATCGGCACCAGCCCTTCGACGAACAGTTCGTCCAACTCCACAAAGAATCCATACTTCGTGCACGACAGAATGATTCCGCTGAAGTCTTCACCGATGCGGCTTTCCATGAAGCGCATCTTCTTCCACTCCATCAGTTCGCGTTCCGCATCGTCGGCGCGTCGCTCCGCCTGGCTGGACTCCGCCGCAATCGCCGCCAGCTCGCTCTCCGGCACCGGCTCCCACGCATAGCCAGCGTGCCCCTCGTGTTCCTCCTGCCCGTCGGGCATTGCCTTGCGAGCTCGTCTGCGCCCGGGCCCCACGGCTGCCTGCTCCACGGCCTCTCGCCAGGATTGCGGATCGGTGCTCAGGATCGCCCCGCCTCGTGGATCGGCGCCACTCTCCAGTAGCGCACGCACCAGCCGGTGCACCATCAGGTCGGGATACCGCCGGATCGGCGACGTGAAGTGCGTGTAGCACGGGCTCGCCAGCGCAAAATGCCCTTCGTTCTTCTCGCTGTACTTCGCCTGTTTCAGCGAGCGAAGCATCAGGTAGCTCAGAATCCGTTCCTCGGGCTTGCCCGCAATCTTCTCCGTCAGCTTTTGATACATCTGCGGACTCACCGGAATCGACTCCGCCACCTCATGTACCTGCGGCGCGCGCCCACCGGCACGGCCTGCGTTGCGGCGGGCATCTCTTCGATCGGCGCGCATCGTCATCTGCTTCACCGGAAGACTCGCCAACCCCAGCGAGTAGCCAAACGCACTCGCCGTCTCTTCAAACTCCACAATCCGCTTCGGGTCCGGCATCTCATGGATCCGGTAGATCCCCGGGATCCCGTTCTGCTCGATCCACGTCGCCACGCACTCGTTCGCGCTCAGCATGAACTCTTCAATCAGCCGGTGCGACCACCCGCGCTCCGACCGCACAATCGACAGCATGTTGCCGTCCGGGTCGAACTCGATCACCGGCTCCGGCAGGTCGAAGTCAATTGAGCCGCGCCGCTTCCGCTTCGCATTCAGCTTCAGCGCCAGCTCATACATCCGGTCGAACTCGCCCGCCAGCTCACGAAACTCCGCGCGCGCCGCTTTGTCCCCATCTAGAACCGACTGCACCTGCGTGTACGTCATCCGCCGCGCGCTGCGAATCACGCCCTCGCACACCTCATATCCCAGAATCTCGCCGCGCTCGTCCACTTCCATCACGCAGCTCAGCACCAGCCTGTCCTCATCGGGTCTGAGGCTGCACATTCCGCTGGAGAGCTGCTGTGGCAGCATCGGCACCGCGCGGTCCGGAAAATAGACGCTTGTGCCGCGCAGCCTTGCCTCCAGGTCCAGCGCCGTGCCCGGCAGCACGTACGCGCTTACGTCAGCAATGTGGACCTGCAGCTCCCAATTGCCGTTCGCCAGCTCCCGCACCATCACCGCATCGTCGAAGTCCCGCGCCGTCTCGCCATCGATCGTCACAATCGGCAGCCCGCGAAAATCCCGCCGCCGCGGACCGAGCTCCACTCGCGTCTGTTCCGCCGCTTTTGCCGCATCCGCCAACACGTTCGCTGGAAACACATGCGGCAGGTGGTGCTTGCGGATCACAATCTCCACGTCCACCCCGAACGCGTCCGGCGGCCCCAGCACTTCGATCACCCGCCCCTTCGCCGGGCGTCCCGGAGCAGGGAAGTCGGTGATCTCCACATCAACCGCCAGCCCCTCCATCCAGTCATGCCGGCCCGCGCGCTCTGGATCGTCTTCTTCGGCGGACCACTTCCGCACCTGCGTCTGCGCCTCTTCTCCCAACACTCGGTGCGGCGTCTGCTTCGGAACCGGCGCCACCTCCGCGCCGTCTGGAATCACAATCGCTCCGCCCCCCGGAGCTCCCGTCATGCGCTCATCCAGCGGAGTCACAAAGTTCGCGCCCACCGGCAGCCCACCATCCTCCCAAGCTCCGCGCCGTCTCATGCGCGCGTAATGGAAGATCCCCACCACCGTCGGATTGCGCCGGGTCAGGATTCGCGCCACCCGGCCTGATCGCCGGCCATCGCGCCCCCGCGGAGCCTCGTCCACCAGCACCTCATCGCCCTGCATCGCGCCGTTCAGCTCACCCGGCGGGATAAACAAGTCGTCCTCGCGGTTGGAACTACCATTCGGCCGCACAAATCCGAACCCATCCCGATGCAGATCCAGCTTTCCCGCCACCAGCCGGTCGCGCGTGCCACCCACAGCCCCGCGCCCGCTGGCTGCGGTTCGGCCGCCATTCTCCCGAGCCCTCTGCGCAATTGCTGGATGAACCGTCTTTTCCGGAGCCGCACTCGGCAGCGCCCACTGCTCCGAGTCAGTCTTCACCAGCTCGCCACGAGCCGTCATCCGCGCCAGTTGCTCCAGCAACAGCCGCCGCTCGCGGCCACCGCCCAAGCCCAGCTCGCGTACCAGCTGCTTGTATCCCGCACGCCCGCCGGAGCGCTCCACGCGGCGGATCAGCTCACGGTCGCTCTGCGGATAAGGAGTCTTCGCCATGCTCTAAAAATACGCGTCCCGGTTCCAGGCACGGCCTGCGAATCGAACATGCGTCTTCGCGCTCACTTCGCTCGGAGCTACTTCGCCGAGCAACACGAAGCGCCTGCCGCACCTGCCGGTTGCTGCAGCATCTTTACCGCCTGCTCCAGCGTCGTGTCCGGCGGCACCTGGGTAAACTCCGAGTTCACCTCGTCCTGCTGCTGCCCAATCGTCTTGAAGAACAGCGCGTGCCCATCAATGTGCACATGGGTTTCCGTGATCTGCCACAGTCCCGACGCTACCTCGCGCCGCTCAATATCGAAGTGACTGCCGGCGTGGATCCGAGCCAGCAAGCCCCACCCAATCGTCACATCCTCCATCAGCCGTCCCGTAAACGACTTGATCCGGTGCGCCGGCTTGGACACCACCAGCTTCCCCGTCATCGCGCTCATCACGCGCGACTCCATGGTCGGTGGGTCGAAATCCGGATTCGGCTGGTACGACATCGAGATCGCATCTCCCGCCTCGTTCTCGATCTTCCAGTCAAATGCCTCCGGCATCTGGGTCAGCAACTCGCGCGCGCTCTTGTCGTCATGCAGTCCGTCGCGCCGCTGCTTGGCCTGCAGCGCCGTGTCGTGGATGAAGCGCTCGTTGTACGCGTCATCGGCTGCCAGCGTTTGCGCGGAGGCCGGGTGCCCCCGCTCCATCACGTGCCGCTTCACAGAGCCGTACTTCGTCTCCACCACGGTGAAAACGTCGCCATTTGCCTCATGCTGCTGATATTTCCACCGCGTGTGGTCGTTATCGCTCGCCGCCAGCTCGGCATTCACAGCCTGCTGCACCACCGACTTCGCGTCCTGCGCGGCCGCCGCAGACGGCAAGCCAACCCACACTGCGGCGCTCAACGCCCAACCCAGTACCGTCGTACACCGTGAAAGGCGTTTTAACATGCAATCCTTTGGACGCGAAGTAGGCGCAATTGGTTGATACTACACAAATTCCACTCAGCTTAGCCGCGCCTCAACGCTACCCGCTGAATCCCTCACACGCCCCGCCACGACGACGAGCCGCAGACCGCCGGATCAATCAACAATTCGCAACGAGCCACCCGCAATGACGAACACCTCACCGTATACGCCACGCCTCTCCCCGCGCTTCCTGTAAACAGCCGTCCACACGTGCAGAAATCTGCATTCGGCTAAGCCATTGATTCTCTTGGTTCACTAGCCGTTGGAATCCGGTCCCTCGATTGCATACTAAGCCCGTACAACAGCACAGGAGATCTATGTACGTACGTCCAAGGCTCAGCGGTTTTCTTGCATGCCTCGCCATCGCCGTGGCCGGCTGTTCCAATCCCCGAGGGCTAGACTCTGTCGCCGTATCGCCCTCAAGTCAGTCTCTGGCTGTCACCCAGACAGTGCAGCTCACCGCGACCGGTACCTTCGGCAATGCCAACCATTCATCGACCCAGAACATTACCGGCGCCGTCACCTGGAGCTCGACCGTCCCAGCCGTGGCGACCGTCAACGGTTCGGGGCTCGTAACCGCAGTCAGCCCCGGGACCGCGACCATCACCGCCGCCGCAACTGCTTTTAACGGACCGGTCAGTTCCAGCACGGTCATCACCGTCAACGGATCCAACACCAGTACCGGAGGAACTTCCGGCGGGTCCGGATCAGGCGGTGGCACTGGAGGCAGCGGCGGCAACATCGTCTCCCTCACCGTCATCCCCAGCGGCATCGCCTTCGGCTCACTTACGGAGAGTGGGCAGTTCCTCGCGATCGCCACTTTCTCCACGGCGCCCACCATCCGCGATGTCACCAACCAGGTCACCTGGCTCACCTCGGAACCCAATAAATTCCCGATAAGCAACAATGTTGCTAGCGGAGCCGCGGGAGCGGGCACCCAGAATGGAGGCGTAGTCACAGCCTATGCATCCAGTACCGGCAACGTGGGAGCCACCATAACGGCGGAAATGAAGGACTCCAACGGCTCGCTCGCCACCGCCACTGCGACCGTCGGATGCCCACTTGTTCTTCCCAACCCGCCGAGCACCCCAGGTTCGTGCTACCAGAACATCCCGCAGCTGCTATCGACGCTTACCGTCTACAACGAGGGCTTGAATCAGACAGGCTGGGAGCTCACCGCCCCCTCAGCGACGGGCACGCCGAGCGTCATCCACTGCGGCCCGGGCTTCGGGTCGACCAGCTCGGTCTGCACCGCAACGTATCCCTTGGGCACCACGGTTACCATCACCGCTCCAGCAATCAATGGCGTTAACTTCGGCGGCTGGTCGTCCAACTGCACCAACACCGGCACCGTTACTCAGGCCGGGCCCAACACCTGCACCATCAACCTGTCGGCCAGCGACGCCACCGTCGGCGCAATTTTCAATTAGCCCAGTTTTCCTTGCATAGCCTGACCGCCCTTCGGGGCGGTCGTTCTTTTTGTAGGGACAATCCCGCCACTCTCGGCCGCCTGAAAAACTGTCAAGCCCTCGCGCTCAAGATATTTCATAACCGTCGCGCATTCAGCCACTTGCATTTCGGCTTGGATGTGACACGAGTTATGCTCCAACCGGTACAATTAAGGTATAGAGAGAAATCAAAGAGAGCAGTACAGGACCCAGCCAGGACAGCGCCCACCGTGGTCACTCCTCAGCTCACAACTCCTTTTGTTTTCTCGATTTTAGCTATAAGTCCCGGTCGCTCAATAGTTTACCGCCACAACCCTCCCGCAAGCCACTGAAATTGCGCCACTTCCGCCCAAAATAGGGTGGGGGGGCCTACCCTCGCCGGAGCAGCTGCTTCGGCAGACTCGAACCAAGCGCGAGCAGTGTCCCGCCTGCCGCCGCCGCCCACACGGCCGACGCCGCCGCGATCGTAATCGCATCTCGCGCATGCGAGGAGACGCCGGGAAGCCAGCGCGTTATCGCCGCCGTCGCGGCAAACGCCACCACCGCGGCCGCCAGCGCGCGGCCCAGTTCGCCGAACTCCAGATCGCTGAGCAGCGCCAGCCGCTTGCGGTTCAGCAGCACCGCCAGCGCCCCCGTCTGCGCCAGGATGCCAATGTCGGACGCGATGGCGAGGCCGCGCAGTCCGGCCGCATGGAACAGCCCTGCGTAGATTGGGACGGAGAGCACCGTGATCAGCGTCCCGGTAATCGCCGGAGTCTTGGTGTCGCTGGCCGCATAAAACGCCCGCGCATAAATGCCCTGCACTGCCCACACCGCCAGCGTAATCGCCAGCACCCGGAAAAGCCCGGTGGTAATCGCCGCATCCGAGCGGCTGAAGCGGCCGCCGCGGAACAGGTCCATCAGCCACGGAGCCAGCGCAATCATCCATGCGGAGATCAGCATGCCCACAGCAAACAGCCGCGACACCGAGCGCCCAACCGAAGCCGAGAAGTCGCGCCGCCGGTTCTGCTGATAGAGCGAGGCGAAGAAGGGCAGCGAAGCCGCTCCAGCCGCCGGCCCAATCACATTGAACGGCGCATTAAACAGGTCCTTGGCATTGCCCAGGAAAGTGATACCTCCATGAGCCGTCGAGCCAAAATAGCTAAGGAAGTAAATGTCGAACATGACCAGCGAAACGCCGATCATCAGTGGTAACGAGAGATGCAGCCACTCCAGAAAGGCAGGATCGCGGAAGTTGAGGATGGGCGTATAACGCAGGCCGGTGCGGAACGCCCCCACCGAGTTCAGCAGCGCGGAGCCGCCGATCACACCGACCAGCACTCCGATCGCCAGCGAAAACGTGCCCAGCTGCCGATGCAGCAGCACCGCGCCGAAAATGATTCCCGCGTTATAGATGAGCGGCGTGAATGCCTGGTAGATAAAGATCTTGCGCACCTGCAGACGCGAGCTCATGACGCTGCCGACGAAGAAGAACAGCTGCGCCGGAAGAATAACGCGGGTGAGCGCCGTACAGAGCGCGGCTCCGGCATGATCGGTGCGATAGCCTTTGAACGCCAGCCACACGTATTGCGGCGCGAAGATCTCTCCCAGCAGGATGCCTGTCCCCAGCACCGCCAGCATCGTGGTCAGGATGACAGACAGCGCGCGATCGCCGCCGGGTTCATCGCCCGCCTCGCGATAGCGATTGAGGATGGTGATCACGGAGATGGAGGCCGCGCCGCCGATCAGGAAGTAGTTGATCAGGTCGGGCAGGCGAAAGGCAGCACGGTAGGCATCCTGCTCCAGGCCGGGCGGGAAGATGTAGTTGACGATCTTGATCCGCACCAGCGCGAGTACGCCGGAGCCCAGCGAACTCAACATGAGCAGCATGGCAGCCGAACCCGCCGTGTGCTGGCGCTTCGTCGAAACGGGCTGGCTGGACAGGCTAGGTGGCGTTGCGGCCATGCCTTCGTTGGGCTGCACGGTCGGCTCTGGCGACAGGCTCATGGGCTGGATCGATTCTACGGGGAATGGCGTGAGCCGCGGCCGCTCCAAACGTTGCAGCCCAAGCTGAGTCAACAGCAGGAGCGGCTATTCCTGCCCTTCGAACGGGATCGTAGGCCGCTCGGCCGGCGCGCTGGCGGCGCGGCGCTGGGCACGCAACGATGGGATGGGTTGCTGCTTCTCGCGGCGCGAGGCAGCGCCCACCGGACGGGTAAGCATCGCGGCCAACGCCGCCAGCTCATCGCGGATTCCGCGCAGCGCCTTGCGATCCAGCGCCGTGCCGGAGATGAGCGAGAGCTGCGGGTCCTTCTGCTTGAACTCGGCTTTCAGCACCGCTCGCGCGCCGGGAATGGTGTAGCCCTCTTCCTTGAGCAGGCTGCGCACCCGCAGCGCCATCTCCACGTCGCGCCGCCGGTAGAGCCGCTGGCCGGTGCCGCCCTTGTTGGGCCGAAGCTGGGGAAACTCGTTCTCCCAGAAGCGCAGCACGTATGCGGGCACCTGGCACAGGCGCGCGACTTCGCCGATCCGGAAGTACAGCTTGTCCGGAATCTCAGCGGGCGGCGCAACTGGCGCCGCGTTCCTGCGGATTGGCTCGTCCCGTCCCATCAGCAGTTGGGCAAAATGAATCTTACTTGCGAAATCCAGTTGAATACTATGCCTGAAAGTCGCTGAAATTCCACGGGGAAGAAGAAAAATAATTGGGCCGGCGCAAGCGGCCGGCCCAGTTTATCGAATCTCGAGCAGCTCAGAATGGCTTCAGCTTGCCCAGACCCTTCTTCTTCTTGTGCTTGCTGGAGGACTCGGTGTCCTTATAGAAGCCGGGTTTTTCCTTCTTGCCGTTTGCCGGTGCGTCCTGCGCCACGGTGGCCGGTCCGGGCTTGGCTTCATTGATCACTTCAGGCGCGGCTTCCGGCTTCTGAATCGGCGGCAGCGGCGCTGCATTGGGCGGCCCCACCGGTGCAAGCGGATCAGGTACCTTCGATTGAGTGTTCGAAGCTGGCTGCGCGGTACCGTTGGTCGCCGGCACTGCGTTTTCCACCGGAGCGGTCTGGCTGCCCGGGAACGCCGGAGGAGCGCTGCCCGCGGGCCGTGCGGGAGCAGGCGCGCCGGAGGGCTGAACGATCTCCACCCCAACACCGGTGCCGCTGCTTGTCGCGCCGGAACTGGCAGGCTGCATCGGTTCCACCGCCGGTGTGCCGGTTGTGCTGCCCGCGGGCGGAACTTCCTGGAAGCCGAGCGGCGCGGATGCGGTTGGTTGGGGTGCGGCTCCATCTGCGGGGGCCGCCGGGCTGCTTGCGGGAAGCGGTGTGCCCTCATGTGTGTTCGCGCCCGGGTTCATCGCAGCATTGATCTGCTCCTGCACCTGCTGGATGACGTTGCGCGCCAGAACCGGCTTCGAATCTTCCAGCGTGGGATCCCCG
>Ga0068855_100010040_pt1 | contig 11412 bp, 7 predicted proteins | sample KBSCornC52_FD_66592 | JGI IMG/M metagenome (GOLD analysis project Ga0068855, IMG submission 66592) | Corn rhizosphere microbial communities from Kellogg Biological Station, Michigan, USA - KBS Corn C5-2 | ecosystem: Host-associated > Plants > Roots > Rhizosphere > Soil ... | reverse complement strand
TCTGGTAGAAGTGTTGAGTGTGAGCTTACAGGTATCATATTTCAAATATACCAAACGAAAATATGGTGAAGGCAAGAGGATCTTTTTAATGAGCCCGCTTCACCACCATTACCAGAAACTGGGATATCATGAAGCGAAAATTGTAGCGAGGTTTTGGATTGTAACGATGCTGTGTATAGTGTTTTCGATTGTAACCTTAAAAATACGATAGTAGACCAGGCTCGCCGGTAAACCGGCGCCTTAAACATAATAAAGACATTACTGAAAAACCACCACTCTGAATTTCCACTTAAGGAAAACCCATCATAGTAGTAGGTAGAGTGTGGTACGACAGTAAAAGTTCAAACTAGCGAAGAACCCCCTAATCCGGCTACTCTGATTAGTAGCATTGAATGTGTCCCCGGCTTATAACCGGGATTAAATGGAGTTAGTAATTACATGAGTAAGCGATTGGTAATACTTGGAGCCGGCGAAAGCGGCGTAGGCGCTGCTATTTTAGGCAGGCAAAAAGGGTATGACGTATTTGTGTCTGATGGCGGACCTGTTAAACAAAAGTATCAGGATGAGCTGAACAAATACGGCATCGAATGGGAGGCACAGAAACATACAGAAGAAAAAATATTGAACGCCGATGAAGTGATGAAAAGTCCGGGTATACCCGAAAAAAATGATCTGGTAAAAAAGATCAGAAAAAAGGGTATACCGGTAATCAGTGAAATAGAATTGGCATACCGCTACAAAGGCAACAGTAAGATCATTGGTATTACCGGCAGTAACGGAAAAACCACCACCACGGCTTTGACTTATCACATATGCAAAACGGGTGGACTGGATTGCGCTCTTGTAGGCAACATCGGGTATTCGTTTGCCAAACAGGTGGCAGAAGACCCAAAGCCATGGTACGTTGCCGAGATCAGCAGTTTTCAGTTAGACGATATCCATACGTTCAGACCGGATATAGCTATACTCACCAATATCACAGAAGACCATTTGGATCGCTATGATTACCGTTTCGAAAATTACATCAACAGTAAGTTTCGGATAGTGGAAAATCAAACAGCACAGGATTATTTTATATACTGTGCCGATGACCCGGTAACCATGCAATATTTAGGAAACTATTCGATCAAATCTAACCCATTACCATTCAGTATGAGCAAAGAATTACCCCAGGGAGGTTCTATTAGAAACGGACAGATGACAGTAACTGTAGATGATGAAAGAATGCAGATGAATGTGAACGATTTTACTTTACAGGGCAAACACAATCAGTATAACACCATGGCAGCAAGTTTAGGTGGCGTGTCGGTGGGTATTCGCAAAGAAAAGATCCGCGTAGCAATTCAAACATTCGAATCACTGGCACACAGAATGGAACCGGTGTCAACAGTTCGCGGCGTTTCTTTTATTAACGACAGTAAAGCCACTAATGTAAACAGCACCTGGTTTGCGCTGGAGAGCATGAAACAACCGACCATATTAATATTGGGAGGTGTAGACAAGGGCAATGATTATTCCATCCTTGAAGATCTGGTACGTGAAAAGGTAAAAGCCATTGTGTGTTTAGGAGTTGATAACCGTAAGATCCATGAGGCATTTCAAAACACAGTATCACTGATGGTGAATACCGCAAGTGCAGAAGAAGCAGTTAAAGCTGCCTTTCATTTTGCCAGCCCCGGTGATGCGGTTCTATTAAGCCCGGCCTGTGCCAGTTTCGACCTCTTTAAAAATTACGAAGATCGCGGCGATCAGTTTAAACAAGCTGTTCGTGAACTATAAAAAACTTTCAGGGTATACATATTCAGCACTGTTAAAAAGGTTCAGAAAACCTAAAAATGACGAATGCCGGTAACATACAAACAAATGTTTTTCTAAACAGAACAAAGGGTGATAAGGTCATCTGGGCAATTGTTATTGTACTTGCCCTGGTGTCGATGCTTGCTGTATACAGTTCAACCGGCTTACTGGCTTATAAGTATAACCGCGGAAATACCGAAGTGTATCTGTTTAAACAGATCATGTTTATTGTAGTAGGGCTGGCGGTTATATATTTTTCACACAGGGTGAACTATACATTGTATTCGCGGTTAGCCCGTATATTATTTATTATAAGCGTACCATTATTAATATACACCTTATTCTTTGGTATCAGATTAAACGAAGGCAGCAGATGGATCAGGCTGCCGATCATCAACCTTACCTTTCAAACTTCTGACCTTGCAAAGCTGGCGTTGTTTATGTTCCTCAGCCGCCTGCTGAGTAAGAAACAGGAAGTGATAAAAGACTTTAAAAAAGGATTTATTCCGGTAATAACGCCGGTTGCAATTATTTGTGTATTGATTGCACCGGCAAACCTGTCTACATCACTGCTGGTGGGCGCCACCAGCATGTTGCTGTTATTTATAGGCAGGGTAAGTACAAAACATCTGCTGATGACAGTAGGTGTTGCTGCCATACCGGTTACTATATTGATCATGCTGGCAATGATCTTCTATGATAAGAAGGAAGAGAAATGTGCTGATCTGCCTTTCTTTCTGCATGCCGCCCGTATTCCTACATGGATAAGCCGTGTGCAGAACTTTATGTACGACAGTAAAGAGGTTGATAAAGATGAAAACTATCAGATCAACCAGGCAAAAATTGCGATTGCCAAAGGCGGCTTGCTGGGAAAGGGTCCGGGTAATAGTGAAACCAGAAACTTTCTTCCGCATCCGTATTCGGATTTCATTTTTGCGATCATTATAGAAGAATATGGATTGGCGGGCGGGTGCTTTATTATATTTATATACCTCCTGTTTTTACTCAGGAGTATACGCATATTTAAGAAGTGCCCCTATGCATTCGGTGCATTCCTGGCATTGGGATTAAGTTTTACCCTGGTTATCCAGGCACTTATAAATATGGCGGTAACGGTGAATTTATTTCCGGTAACCGGTGTAACCTTACCACTGGTAAGTATGGGTGGAAGCTCTTTTCTGTTTACCTGTCTGGCGATTGGTATAATACTCAGTGTGGCAAGAAATGTTGAACAACTCGAAGCGCCGGCTGTAGTAGCTGATGGCCCTGAAGGAGAAGCTACATTAAAAATAGCCGGTTTGAAAAAGAAAGATCTGAAAGAAGCAAGTGCAGAAAAAGAAGAAAAGAGTAAAGCACCCAAAAAAGAAGGGTCAAAGAAATTCAATTCGGGTGATAAGAATTTAGAGGAAGAGCAGGAAGAAAAAGAGGTGAAGCCAAAGACATCAAAAAAAGTAAAAGAAGCAGAGTAACAATTGCTGGTTTTTAATACGTAGATCCAATTCAAATTGAAAACTAAATATTGTGAATAAGAAAATAATCATTGCAGGGGGTGGAACCGGAGGACATATTTTCCCGGCTGTGGCTATTGCACATGCTTTACGCAAACTGCAGCCATCTGTTGAAATATTGTTTGTGGGCGCCAACGGAAAGATGGAGATGGAAAAAGTGCCACAGGCTGGATATAATATTAAAGGACTTGATATAGCAGGCTTCAATAGAAGCTCTTTGATAAAGAATATCGGATTGCCTTTAAAGCTGATAAAAAGCTTTTGGCAGGTAAGAAGCATCATCAACACATTTCGCCCGGATGCAGTGATTGGTGTTGGTGGTTATTCAAGCTTTCCGGTATTACGGTACGCACAGGCACAGGGCATTGCCACCTTCATTCACGAAGCAAATTCATTTGCCGGTAAATCGAACATACTGCTCGGTAAAAAAGCCAGTAAAATATTTGTGGCTACCGATGGTATGGAAAAATTCTTTCCGGCAGATAAGATCATGATCACAGGGAACCCGGTACGGCAAAACATTGTAAACAATACGATCAGCCGTACCGAGGGCATCCGGTTCTTTGGATTGGATCCGGCTAAGAAAACAGTATTTGTAACCGGCGGCAGTTTGGGCGCCAAGGGAATTAATGAAGCAATTGACGCCAACATTGGTGAGTTTACCAAAAATGATGTGCAGCTAATATGGCAAACCGGTAAACTGTATGCGGAAAAAGCCAGTGCGCGGGCTTCTGAAAACAAAAACATTTGGGCCAACAGTTTTATAACTCAAATGGAATATGCATATGCCGCAGCCGATGTAGTTATATCAAGGGCAGGCGCCATGTCGGTAGCTGAACTATGTGTAGCCAGAAAGCCGGTGGTTTTTGTACCCTTTCCGTTTGCCGCTGAAGATCATCAAACAGCCAATGCACAAAACCTTGTAAACAAACAGGCGGGGCTGATGATAAAAGACAGTGAAGCAAAAGAAAAACTGGTACCGGCAGTAATTGCGCTGGCACAAAACGAACAACAACAAAACGTATTTAAAGAAAATATCGGCAAACTGGCTGTAACAAATGCTGATGAAGTGGTTGCCAGTGAGGTGTTGAGATTAATAAGCAAATAAGAGTAAGGCGGCTGGTGAGAGATGAAAACAGGGGTATTATTCACGATTCACGATTCACGATTCACGAAATGATCGATATAAAAGATATAAAAAGAGTTTATTTCATAGGCATTGGAGGGATAGGAATGAGTGCGCTGGCCCGCTATTTCAACTTTCATGGAAAAGAAGTGAGCGGGTACGACAAAACCGAAACACCTCTTACCAAACAACTTGTTGGCGAGGGTATTCCGGTACACTACGACGACAATCTTGAGCTGGCCCCAAAAGATGCAGACCTGGTGGTGTATACACCGGCTGTACCTAAGAACCATACAGAGTTGCAGTATTATCAGCAACATCAGTATCCGCTGATGAAGAGAAGTGAGGTGTTGGGTGCTATTACCAGAAGTTCTTTTAATATCTGTGTGGCAGGCACGCATGGCAAAACAACTATCACTACTATGATCGCCCATATACTGCGGCATAGTGAACATGGATGCAATGCTTTTTTGGGTGGTATTGCGGTGAACTATAACAGTAATTACTGGAGCGATAAACGCGATACCTGTGTGGTGGAAGCTGATGAATACGATCGCAGTTTTTTACGGTTAAGTCCGAATATAGCAGTGATCAGCGCTATGGACCCTGATCATCTTGATATATACGGCACGGCCGAAGCCATGGAAGAAGCGTTCATTGAATTTGCAGGTAAAATAAAACCAGACGGGTTACTGATCAGTAAATATGGTTTGTCGCGGGGCAATGACCTGAAAGCGCCTAACCATTTTACCTATCACCTGCAAAATGCACAAGCCGATATATACGCCGGTAACATTAAGATGCAGCATGGTACTTATGTATTCGACGTGCATGTGAAAAACTGGACATTGAGTAATGTGGTATTGAATATGGGTGGCCTGCACAATGTTGAAAATGTAACAGCAGCCATTGCGGTGGCACATCAGCTGGGCATTGAAGATCGAAAGATCAAAGCAGCCGTTGAAGCATTTAAAGGTGTGAAAAGAAGGTTTGAGTACATAGTTAAAGATTCCGGTATTGTATTTGTTGACGACTATGCACATCATCCCGAAGAATTGCGTGCATTGATCGGTGGTGCAAAAGGATTATTTGGCAACATGAAATGCACTGTGATCTTTCAACCGCATCTGTTCACCCGCACAAGAGACCTGGCAACGGAGTTTGCAGAAGTATTGGATCAGGCAGATGAAGTAGTACTGTTGCCCATTTATCCTGCCAGAGAACTACCAATAGAAGGTGTAACCAGCAATATGGTACTGGGAAGAATGAAAAATGAGCATAAACAGGTTTTAGATAAAGAACAATTGTTAAAGTGGATCAAAGAGGTAACTGATAAAAATATGACCGGTGGGAATGGTTGGTTATTAATTACAGCAGGCGCAGGTGACATAGATGCACTGGTTCAGCCTATTAAAAAGATCATTGAATCAAAATAACTAACCCCATTGCATCAGGGAATTTTCACCCTTATGCTCTTGTACCCATCTGACGGTTCTATCCAGACCGTTGGGTGGGTGGGATAGGATTCCATTGAACATTGAATGTTGAATAATGAACATTGAATATTGAACTGTGAAAGTCAAACGCCATATCAGAAGAATGTTTATCGTGGGCTTCTGGCTGTGTATAGCAGCGGGAATGATGGTATTGCTGGTAGGCGCTGTAAATTCTCAGGGACATAAAACATGTAAAGGATTTTCGATCAGGTTGAAGGGTAATTCTGATCAGTGGTTTTTAGATAAAAAAGATATAGCGGCATTGCTCATTACGCAAGGTGGCGGTATTACCGGCAGAGAGATAAAAAGTTTTGATCTGCGCCGGATGGAAAATCAGCTGAAGAATAATGTATGGGTAAAAGATGCTGAACTGTTCTTTGATAACAGCCATGTATTACAGGTGAGAGTAGAAGAACGGATACCGGTAGCCAGATTGTTCACTACTACCGGGAACAGTTTTTATATAGACAGTAGTGGTGAAAGATTGCCATTGTCTGACAAGTTCTCAACCCGTTTGCCTGTATTTACCGGCTTTCCATCAGAAAAAGATAATGTTCAGCATACCGATAGCATACTGGTAAGAAATATCGTAAACATCAGTAATTATCTGGCGCAGGATTCATTCTGGATGGCGCAGATCTCACAGGTGGATATTACCCCGGATGATACATTTGAAATGATACCGGTAGTAGGCAGACATGTGATTGACTTTGGCGATGGTACCGATTATGATAAAAAATTCAAAAGATTATTCCTGTTTTATCAGCAGGTGTTAAGCAAAACAGGAATGGATGTGTACGAAAGACTGAATGTGCAATATGCGCGGCAGGTTATTGGAGTGAAGAAATGAGAAATGAAAAATGAGAAATAAGTAATGAGAAAGTATTATGACGATTGGCGATTCACGATTGACGATTCACTGTAATACCCCATACAACAACTAAAAACAGGATATTATGTACAATGAGCAACAACCCATCATCGTCGGACTGGATATCGGTACGACGAAGATCGCCGCGATTGCCGGCCGAAAAAACGAGTTCGGCAAGCTGGAGATCCTTGGCTTTGGACGGGCCAACTCCAATGGCGTAAAGCACGGACAGGTGCTGAACATCGATGAAACTATTAAGGCCATCACCATGGCGCTTGAAAATTGCTACGCCTCTAATCCGGGCCTCGAAATAAATGAAGTATACGTTGGTATTGCAGGTCATCATATAAAAAGCCTGCAAACCCGTGGTGATATTGTTCGCCACCAAACAGAAGAAGAGATCACCCAACGGGAAATTGATCAGCTGATCGCCGATCAGTATAAAACATATATACCCGCCGGTGATCAGATCATTGATGTAATACCTCAGGAATTTACTGTAGATAATTTTCAGAACATTCCCAACCCGATCGGATATGGTGGTGTTAAAATAGGCGCCAACTTCCATATCATCACAGGCGACAAGAATGCCATTCGCAATATCAATCGTGCTGTAGAAAAAAGCGGGTTAACAACAAAAGATCTGGTATTGCAGCCATTGGCTTCTGCTTCAGCCGTAATGGGTATCGAAGACCTGGAAGCCGGTGTAGCCATTGTTGATATCGGTGGCGGTACTACCGACCTGGCTGTTTTTTACGAAGGTATTCTAAAACACACGGCTGTTATTCCTTTTGGTGGTGAGAATATCACCAACGACATCAAAACCGGTTTGGGTGTTTTAAAAACACAGGCCGAACAAATGAAAGTTCAGTTCGGAAGTGCGCTGGCCAATGAAGCCAGAAACAATGCCTTTATTACTATTCCGGGTTTACGTGGTATGCCTGCCAAAGAGATCAGTGTAAAAAATCTGGCCAACATTATACAGGCCCGCATGAGTGAGATCATGGATTTTGTTACCTATCATCTGAAACAGGTTGGGCTCGATAACCGCATGCTCAATGGCGGTATTGTATTAACCGGTGGCGGATCGCAATTAAAACATCTGATCCAGTTAACGGAATATGTAACGGGTTTAAATGCGCGTATCGGATATCCGACCGAGCACCTGGCAGCAGGCCATATTGAAGAACTGGCCCGCCCCACTTATTCTACCTGTATCGGTCTTATTTTAAAAGGACACAGCGATTACGAACACAATCGCAAACAGTTCGAAAACCAGTTCCGCAAATTAGAGATTCCCGAAAACCTGCGTAATAAACAACAGGTAGAAGAAGATGAATTTGATGATGAAGAAATGCAGGAACAAAAAGTAAGAAACCGCAAGGGTATCAAAGACTTCTGGGGCAAGTTCAAGGATGGCATCATTGAATTGTTCAAGGAAGAAGAAGATCACGCGTTATAAAGTAAGAAGATAATATAGACGAGGTTTCAGCAAGTCACAAGTAACAAGTAACAGGAAGGAATTAACAGATTCCAGATTCAATTAACCTTTTGAAAAAGAAAATCCGGGGAATATGAAAAAAACCAGCATGCAGATGAAAAGTATGTTAATCCGCAACATTTCATCGAATTGCAAAATTGTACTAACCCGTTATTCTTAATCTGGTCTCAGCAGCGAGTGTAGGTGGGCTGGTGGGGCTGTTAAACAGTAAGCTATGATTCATTTTGATCTACCGAAGGAAAAATCATCTATCATCAAAGTAATTGGTGTAGGTGGTGGAGGCAGCAATGCGGTTAACCACATGTTTGGCCAGAACATCGAAGGTGTGAATTTTATTATTTGTAACACCGATGCACAGGCCATTGCGCAAAGTCACGTGCCGAATAAGGTGCAGTTAGGACCCCACTTAACACAGGGATTAGGCGCAGGCGCCAATCCTGAAATTGGCCGACAGGCTACAGAAGAAAGCTTCGAAGAAATTAAACGTATTCTGGAAGTAAATACAAAAATGGCATTTATTACCGCCGGTATGGGCGGTGGTACAGGAACGGGTGGTGCTCCTATTCTTGCTAAAATCTGTAAAAGCTTAGACATACTTACTGTAGGTATTGTAACTACTCCCTTTTCATATGAAGGTAAAAAACGTCAGTTACAGGCTGAATACGGAATTAAAGAACTGAAGCAACACGTAGATACATTGCTGGTGATCAGTAATGATAAACTACGCCATCAGTTCGGTAATCTGAAAATGAAAGAGGCATTTGCCAAGGCTGATAATGTACTCGCCACGGCTGCCAAATGTATTACCGATGTAATTAACAGCACCGGTCAGATCAATGTTGACTTTGCCGATGTATGCACCGTTATGCGTAATGGTGGTGTGGCTATTTTGGGTAGCGGTGCGTGCAGTGGTGAAGACAGAGCATTGCGTACTATTGAAGAAGCACTGAACTCGCCATTGCTGAATGATAATGATATCCGTGGCGCCAAATGGATCTTAATTAATATTAATTCTGCCGAAGGCGATCATGAATTTACAATGGATGAAGTAGAGATCATTCAAAATTATTTATTAAGCCAGGCTGGTGAAGGTACCGATGTAATACTCGGTATGGGGTACGATAATTCACTGGGTGATAAAATTGGTATCACGCTTATTGCCACCGGCTTTGAACATAAAGATCCTTTCAAGAAAAGTGTTGCTAAAAAAGCAGAGCCTAAAAAAGAGGAAAAGATCGTGCTCACATTGGGCGAGCAGGAGAAACCGAAAAAGGAACCGTTACCTGTAGAGAAGAAAGAAGTCAGGGAAGAACTGGTTATTAAGCCGGAACTCGCTCCCAAACTGATCGATACAGATAATTCGGCTGGTGGCTCAGTACCACTGGAGCTTTTTACGAATGATGATGCTGGTAAAACTACTGTGGACAACAGCGTGGAAAAAAAGAATGAGTCTGAAAGAATTGAATGGGTACTTTCGCAACCGGCGACTCCCATTAATCAGGCTGCTGCATCCACACAGAAGCAACAGCAACCTCAGCAACCTCAACAAGTACAAAAGAATCAAAGTAATCAAAATAATTCTCCAATGTCTGCAGCATCCGGAGGATACTTGGCCAAGCCTACCAATATTTATGCAGAACCGAAAACCGAAGAATCCAAACCGTCTGTGAAGGAACCAATTATGAATTCAAATGCAATCACTCCCAGGGATGAAGATCCTAATGAGCTGCATCTGGTATTCAAGGATGACATTCCAGCGGCGGATGAGCCTGGGGCCCATCATGCTCTACCCCCTGTTAGTAGCGGTAACATTTCTGCTGAGGACCTGGCTATGCTAGACGAAGCAGAAGAACAAAAACGCCGCGCAGCTGAACGAATACAAAAATTGCGCAATCTTTCGTTCAATATTAACGGAGCTGACCCTAACAATGAGTTTGAAACTGTGCCGGCATACATCCGCCGCAATTTGGAATTGTACAATACAATCTCAAGCGTAGAAAATTTTTACAGCAAGTACGAAGTAAAAACCGACGAAAATAATAACACGCAGATTTCCACGCTGAATACATTTTTAGATGGAAAGAAACCAGATTAATAAATGTCGTTTTGCATCTGTCCCCCCGTGTTCAACTATGAAGCGGGTATAAATCGATTGTTTAAACACAGCGATTGTTGTTTTTAGTTGTAGTCCCCCCGAATAATCGGGGGGATTTTCTTTTAATAACGAATATCTAATGATGAATATTGAATGATGAATTTTAACTTCAATATTGGATATTCTACATTCAATATTCAATATTAGCTTTGCACCATGGCAACCATTCTTATAACCGGCGGAACAGGTTTATTAGGTACTGCACTCAGTAAGTTTTTTACTGCCAGGCAACACCAGGTAATCATTCTTACCCGTCATCCACGTTCTGCTGCATCAAATATTTCCTATGCAGGCTGGGATCCCGCAAAGGGAACTATAGATGCAGATGCTATTCAAAAAGCTGATTATATTATTAACCTGGCCGGAGCGGGAGTTGCCGATAAACGATGGTCGAAAAAAAGAAAAGAGGAAATTGTCAATAGCCGCGTTCAAAGCGGTGCGTTGCTGACTAATGCTTTGCAGGAAATGCCCAATAAAGTTAAAGCGGTGATCAGCATTTCGGGTATAGGATGGTATGGAGATGATAAAAAAAGAAACGCCGACAAATCATATTTTACAGAAGAAGATCCCGCAGATGGAGATTACTTAGGAGAAACCTGTGTGCAATGGGAACAAGCCATTCAACCCGTAACGGCATTAAATAAACGGCTGGTAATTTTTCGCTGTGGTGTAGTATTAAGTGCCGCAGGCGGTGCTTTTACGGAATTTCAAAAACCGGTACGATGGGGGCTGGCTACTATATTCGGATTGGGCCGCCAAATTATCAGCTGGATCCATATTGAAGACGTATGCCGCATGTTTCTATATGCTATAGAAAATGAAAAAATACAGGGCATTTATAATGCAACCGGACCTCAGCCGGTAACCAATAAAAACTTCATACTTACACTGGCCCGGAAAATGAAAGGCCGGTTTTTCATACCCATCTATGTACCTTCTTTTGTACTGAAGATAGTGT
>Ga0068855_100010038_pt1 | contig 11413 bp, 11 predicted proteins | sample KBSCornC52_FD_66592 | JGI IMG/M metagenome (GOLD analysis project Ga0068855, IMG submission 66592) | Corn rhizosphere microbial communities from Kellogg Biological Station, Michigan, USA - KBS Corn C5-2 | ecosystem: Host-associated > Plants > Roots > Rhizosphere > Soil ... | reverse complement strand
CACGGCGCCGTACCCGTGCAGCTACCTTCCCGGCAAGCTCGCGCGCTCGCAGGTGGCCACTCCCAGCTACCTGATCGACACCGAGACCTACAGCGCCCTCGTCTCGGCCGGATTCCGCCGCAGCGGCGCGTTCACGTACCGTCCGTATTGCGACCACTGCCACGCCTGCGTGCCGGTGCGCGTGATCGCCGACGAGTTCGAGCCCACGCGCGCGCAGCGGCGTGCGCTCGTGCGCCACGGCCACCTCGAGCCGCGCTACGCCGAGCTCAAGTTCAACGCGGAGCACTACGCGCTCTACCGGCTCTACCAGAGCGAGCGCCACCGCGGCGGCGGCATGGACCACGACAGCCGCGAGCAGTACGCCCACTTCCTGCTGCAGTCGAACGTGGCGACGCGGCTCATCGAGTTCCGCGAGGCGGGCGAGCTGCGCATGGTGTCGATCGTGGACGAGCTCTCCGACGGGCTCTCCTCGGTGTACACGTTCTTCGACCCGCTCGTGGCCCGGGCGAGCTACGGCACGTACAACATCCTCTGGCAGATCGAGGAGGCGCGCCGGCGCGGGCTCCCGTACGTCTACCTCGGCTACTGGATCGGCCAGAGCCGCAAGATGAGCTACAAGAACCAGTTCCGCCCGATCGAGGGCCTCACGCGCGGCGAGTGGAAACGCCTCGCCTAGCGTGCTCTACGCCCTCGCCCGCAACGCGCTCTTCCGTCTCGATCCCGAGGTAGCCCACGACGTCGCGCTGAGGTCGATCGCCGCGCTCGGCGCCGGTGCGTCGCTGCTGGGCGCCGGTGCGAGCGCCGCGGAGTCGCGCCGGGTGATGGGCCTCGAGTTTCCCAACCCGGTCGGGCTCGCCGCCGGCCTCGACAAGAATGCCGAGTACGTGGACGCCCTCGCCGCGCTCGGCTTCGGCTTCCTCGAGGTGGGCACGGTGACGCCGCGGCCGCAGCCGGGCAATCCGCGCCCGCGCCTCTTCCGGCTGGAGGAGGACGAGGCGCTCGTGAACCGCATGGGCTTCAACAACCTCGGCGTCGAGCGGCTGCTGCGAAACATCGAGCGCGCGCGCTTCCGGGGCATTCTCGGCATCAACATCGGCAAGAACTTCGACACGCCGATCGAGCGCGCGGCCGACGACTACCTCGCGTGCCTCGACGCGGTGTACGCACGGGCGAGCTACGTGACGGTGAACATCTCCTCGCCGAACACGAAGAACCTGCGCGAGCTGCAGTCGAGCGCGCGGCTGGGCGAGCTGCTCGCCGCGCTCGTGGAGCGGCGCGCCTCGCTCGCCGAGCGCCACGGCGCGACCAAGCCGCTGCTCGTGAAGGTCGCGCCGGATCTCGAGGACGCCGAGGTCGATTCGATCGCCGCGCTCGCCGTGCAGCACCGCGTCGACGGCATCATCGCGACCAACACCACGCTCTCGCGCGAAGGCGTCGAGGGACATCGCCATGCCGAGGAAGCCGGCGGCCTGAGCGGCCGGCCGCTGCTGGCGCGCTCCACCCGGGTGCTGCGGCGATTCGCGCAGGCGCTCGGCGGCCGCGTTGCGCTGGTCGGCGTGGGCGGGATCGTTTCCGGCGCCGACGCGCGCGCCAAGATCGACGCGGGGGCGAGCCTCGTGCAGGTCTACACCGGCTTCATCTACCGCGGACCCGCGCTCATCGCGCAGGCGCGGCGGGCGCTGCGCGCCGGCGGGGCGAGCGCCGGGGACGAGGCCGCCCGCGCGAACGCGCGATGAGGATCGGCGTCCCGCGCGAGACCAAGGAAGGCGAGCGTCGCGTGGGCCTCGGGCCCGCGGAGGTGTCGGTGCTCGCCGCGGCAGGCCACGAGGTGCGCGTGGAGCGCGGCGCCGGGCTCGGCATCGGCGTGGACGATGCACGCTTCGCTGCCGCCGGAGCGCGCCTCGCTTCGGCCGAGGAAGCGTGGGCGAGCGAGCTGGTGGTGAAGGTGAAGGAGGTGCAAGCCGCGGAGCTCGATCGCGTGCGCGAAGGACCGACCCTGTTCGGCTACCAGCACCTCGCGGGCGAGCCCGAGATGACGCGCGCGCTCGCACGACGCCGCGCGAGTGCCGTCGCCTACGAGCTGGTGCGCGATGGGCGCGGATTCCCGCTCCTCGCGCCCATGTCGCAGATCGCCGGACGCATGGCGATCGAGAAGGCGCGGCAGATCCTGGGTCGCGCGCCCGCGCGGGTGCTGGTGCTCGGCGCGGGCCATGCGGGACTCGCCGCGGCGGCCGCGTCGCGCGATCTGGGCGCGAGCGTGGCGGTGCTCACGCGCAGCGCCGCCTCGTGCGACGCGGCGCGCGAACGGCTCGGTCCCGGCGTCGAATGCGGCCTCGCCGTGCCGGGCGACATCGAGCGCCACGCGATCGAGGCGGACATCGTCGTGGGCGCCGTGTTCGTTCCCGGCACGCCGACGCCCAAGCTCGTCCCGCGCGCTCTCGTGAAACGCATGCGCCGCGGCGCGGTGATCGCCGACATCTCCATCGATGCCGGCGGCGTGGCCGAGACATCGCGGCCCACGACCCATGCCGAGCCCACGTTCGTCGAGGAAGGCGTCGTGCACTACTGCGTCGCGAACATTCCCGCCGCCGATCCGTGCGCCGCATCGGCCGCCCTCGCGCACGCGGCGCTGCCCTTCGTACGGCGCCTCGCATCCGCGGGCATCGAGGCGGCGCTCCTCGCCGATCCCGTGCTGCGCTCCGGACTCGTCCTGTGGCACGGCGCCGTATCCCATCGCGGCATCGCCGAGGAGGCCGGCCTGCCCTACACTTGCGGATTCGCCCCGCAAACCCCATGAACGAGCTCGCAAGGCGCATCGACGCGCTCCTTCCCCAGACGCAATGCACGCGCTGCGGCTACGACGGCTGCTCGCCGTATGCCGAGGCGGTCGCGACCGGCGCGGCGGACATCGACCGCTGCCCGCCGGGCGGCGCGGAAGGCGTGGCGCGTCTCGCGCGCCTGCTCGGCCGGGCGCCGAAGCCGCTCGATCCGGAATGCGGCCCGTGCACGCCGCCCCGGGTCGCGCTGATCGACGAGGCGGCATGCATCGGCTGCACCAAGTGCATCCAGGCGTGCCCGGTGGACGCGATCGTGGGCGCCTCGAAGCGCATGCACACGGTGATCGCTTCGTGGTGCACGGGCTGCGAGCTGTGCATCCCGCCGTGTCCCGTCGATTGCATCGCGCTCGAACCCGCGGCGGCGTTGCCCGATCCCGATCTCTCTCGCGCGCGCCACGAGCTGCGTGCGGTCCGCCTCGCGCGCGACGCGGCCGAGCGCGAGGCGCGCCTCGCCGCCCTCGAATGAGCCCCGCGAAGCGCGAGGAATTCTTCCGCCGCCTCGCACAGGCGATCCCGGAGCCCAGGAGCGAGCTCGCTTTCTCGACGCCCTTCGAGCTGCTGGTCGCGGTCGTGCTCTCGGCGCAGGCCACGGACAAGGGCGTGAACCTCGCGACCGCGAAGCTCTTCCCCGTCGCCAACACGCCGGCGAAGATCGCGGCGCTCGGCGTGGAAGGGCTCGAGCCGTACGTGAAGACGATCGGCCTGTATCGCGGCAAGGCGCGCAACGTGGTCGCGCTCTCGAAGATCCTGCTCGAGAAGCACGGCGGCGAGGTGCCGCGCACGCGCGAGGCGCTCGAGGAGTTGCCCGGCGTCGGGCGCAAGACCGCGAACGTGGTGCTGAACGCGGCGTTCGGCGAGCCCACCATTGCCGTCGACACGCATGTCTTCCGCGTCTCCAATCGCACCGGCCTCGCGCCCGGCAGGGACCCGCTGGAGGTCGAGTTGAAGCTCCTCAAGGTGGTGCCGAAGAAGTACCTCGCGCACGCGCACCATTACCTGATCCTGCACGGGCGCTATACGTGCGTCGCGAAAAAGCCGCTGTGCGGCAAGTGCCCGGTCTACGCGCAGTGCGGGTTCGGGGAGAAGAAGAAGTTCGCCGCCCTCACGCCCACGCCCGCTCGCGCGCAAGGCTGAGATGTTCGACCCGAGCCGCGACCAGGCGCGCGATTTCCTCTTCGGGCTCTGGGCGAAGCACCGCGCGGGCGAGGCGCTCACGCCCCTCGAGTCGCTCGCGCTCTCCGTGGTGCTGGAGCACCCCGAATACCACCGCGTGCTCGAGGACCGCGAGCGCTACCTCGAGCGCGAATGGCGGCCCGAGGGCGGCGAGACCAATCCGTTCCTGCACGTCTCGATGCATCTCGCCATCGAGGAGCAGCTGTCCATCGACCAGCCGCCGGGCATCCGCGCCGCGGTGCAGGCCCTCGAGCGCACGTTGGGGCCGCACGAGGCGCGCCACGAGGTGATGGATTGCCTCGCCGAGGTGATCTGGCAGGCACAGAGGAATCGCGCGCCCTTCGACAATGCCGCGTACCTCGACTGCCTTGCGAGGAAGGGCGGCGCTCAGCCGAGGTAGGCGCCGCCGTTCACGTGCCACTCCTGGCCCGTCACGTAGCGGCCGCCGGGACCGGCGAGGAAGCGCACGACGCCGGCGATGTCGTCCGGCTTGCCGTGGTGTCCGAGGAGCGTCTCGTGCAGGTGCGCGGTCTTTCCGGCCGAAGGCCCGCGTTTCGTCTCGATGAGGCCGGGCACCACGCAGTTCACCGTGATGGCGTCCTTCGCGAGGTCGTGGGCGAGCGCGCGGGTAAGGCCGACCAGGCCGAGCTTGGCGGCGACCACGTGCGGCCGGCCCGCGGCACCCGTGTGCCCCGACATCCCGCCGATGTTCACGATCGTCCCGGCGCCGCTCGCACGCAGCGCCGGCAGGCATGCCTTCACGCACAGGAACGCGCCGTCGAGGATGACCGCCGTGACCTTGCGCCACTCCTCGTAGCCGATGGAATCGATCGGCGCCACGTCGCGCACCGCCGCGTTGTTCACCAGGATGTCGATGCGGCCGAAGCGCCCGAGCGCCGCCTGCGCCATCGCGTTCACCGCGCGCTCGTCGGTCACGTCGGCGAGGAGCGCCATCGCGCTGGCGCCGCCGCGCTCGATCTCGCCCACGACCGCGTCGGCCTCGTCCTTCGAGGTGCGCGCGTTGACGACCACCGCCGCCCCCGCATCGGCGAGTGCCAGCGCGATCGCGCGCCCGATGTTGCGCGCCGCTCCCGTCACCAACGCGACGCGTCCCTGCAGCTCCCGTTCGTTCGCCATGCTCATCCCCGGAAAGGCGTGAGGTCGATCGGCCCGTCGAAGGCGCGCCGCGCGAGGGCGAGCCATTGCCGCGCGCGCGGCTCGGGCCAGCCGCCGCGCGCGCAGTTGGCGAGGAATTTCTCCTCGACGTCGCCGCGCGAGAGCGGCTCGCGCCGCCCGCCGCGCAGGTGCGGCTGGCGCTCCTCGAGCGCCGCGCCGTCGGCGAATCGTACGCGCACGTGGCCGGTGTACTCGCCGGGATACGGATTCGCCGGATCCACGCGGTATCCCACCTTCGCCGCGAGCGAGGCGACGCGCGCATCGATCGGGCCGTCGTCGAAGGCGTCGAGCGCGACGTTGCCCTGCACCAGCGCGCAGGCCACGCAGTACGGAATGCTGAACTTCGCCGCGTACCCGTTGGGCGGCGCGCGCTTCGCCTCGAGCGGCTCCCACAACCGGTGCACGATGCCTTCGGCGGTGTCGCATTCGATCGCGACGACGTCCTGCAAACCTCTTCCCGCACCTTTGCCCAGGCGGAGCGAGATCCGCCGCGCGCAATCGATGTACGGATGGATCATGGTGCCGCACGCGTACGGCTTGAAGGCGATCGTCGGCACGACCCAGCGCTCGCCGAAGCCGTCGAGGAGCTGCGCCCAGTCGCCGTCGTGCGCGTTCGCGAATCCGTGCAGCAGCCCATGGGTTCCTTCCCACACCGTGCGCGGCCCGTCGAAGCCCGCGCGCGCGAGCTCCGCCGCGCGGATGCCGGATTGCGCCGCCCATCCGGGATGCAGCCGCTTGGTGGACGTGCCTTCGGCGAGGTACTCGATGAGCCCGCTCGCGAACGACCCGGCGATGCCTTGCGCGCAGGCGAACTCGGCCGCGCTCGATCGCAGCGCGGCCGCCACGCCCGCCGCGGCGCCCATCGCGCCGAGGATCGCGGTGGGATGGAAGCCCGCCTGGTGGATGCGCTTGGGCGCGACGAGGCTCGCGCGGCACGTCACCTCGAGGCCGACCGCCATGCCATACAGGAGGTCGGCGCCCGCGAGGCGACGGCGTTCCGCGATCGCGAGAAGCGCCGGCACGATCACGGCGCCGGCGTGCACCGGACCGCCCTCGAACGTGTCGTCGTAATCCTCGCCGTGGGCCGCGGTGCCGTTCACGAACGCCGCGCCCGCGGCGTCCAGCGCGCGCGCATGCCCGATCGCGGTCGCATCGCCCGACGCCTCCCAGCTCTCGATCGCGGCGCGCACATACGGGGCGGCGCGCGACGCGACGCACAGGCCCGCCACGTCGATCAGCAAGCGCTCGCAGGTCTCGCGCACCGGCGGCGGCAGCGGGACGCCGCGGCCGCGCTCCACCGCGATCGCGAGCGCCTGCGCGACCGGCGTGCCGCCGGCGCTCATGCGTCCACCGTCCACTGGTCCAGGTCTTCGCGCAGCCCGAGCGTGGCGAGGCCGTTCGCGATCGACACGAACTCGTTCCCGGATTCGGTGCGCTCCGCCCCGAAGCGCCGCTCGAAGATGCGCCGCACCGCCGGCACGAACGAGGTGCCGCCGGTGAGGAACACGCGATCGACGTCGGCCGCGCCGATCGACGACGCGGCGAGCACGCGATCGAGCGCCTCCTCGATCGCCTCGAGCTCCGGCTCGATCCACGACTCGAACTCGGCGCGCGTCACCACCTTGCGGATCTCGAAGCCGGGGCCCGCGAAGCGGAACTCGGCGCTCTCGTCGCGCGAGAGCGCCTCCTTCGCGTCCGAGACCGCTTTATAGAGCGTGTAGCCCTGGTCCGATTCCACGAGGCGCACGAAGCGCCCCACCAGCTCCGGCGCCTCGGAGAAGCGCGCCACATCCTTGAAGTCCCGGAAATCGCGCGACGTCTTCATCACCGAGAGCTCGTGCCATTGCGCGAATCCGGCGAAGCACGAGCGCGGCATCTCGAGGCTGCGGCCCATGCTGCGATACGTGGTGCCCTTGCCGAGCTGCGGCAGCACGACGTGGTCGATCAGGCGATAGTCGAAGCGGTCGCCCGCGACGCCCACGCCGGAGTGCCCGAGCGCCTTCGCCCGCAGGCCCGAGCGCGCCATCTCGAAATGGATCACCGAGAAGTCGGTGGTGCCGCCGCCGAAATCGGCGACCAGCACCGTGGCGCTCTCCTCGAGGCTCTGCGCATAGAAGAACGCCGCGGCGACCGGCTCGTAGACCTGCCGGATGCGCTCGAAGCCGAAGGGCTCGAGCGCCGCGCGATAGCGCTGCATCGCGAGCGCGGCGTCGGGCCGGCTGCTGCCGGCGTACTCCACCGGCCGGCCCACCACCACGTCGCGGGGAAGCGCATCGAGCTGCGGATGCGCGTGCTCGCGCAGGTCGCGGAAGAAGCGCTGGAAGAGATCCTCGAAGCGCCACGAGCGCGCATAGATGTAGGTCTGCTCGAAGAGACGGCTCGCGGCGAAGCTCTTGAGCGACTGGATGAAGCGGCAGTCGCCCGCGAGCTCGATGAAGCGCTGGATCGCCCAGGGGCCGGCCTCCGACCTCACCTGCGGATGGTCGTCGTCGCCCTCGTTCCAGAAGCACAACGCCGAACGCAACGAGAACAGGCGATTGGAGAGGAAGCTGAAGACGACCGGGTCGGCGGGCGCGTGCGGATTGGCCCAGGCGAGCACGGTGTTGGTCGTGCCGAAGTCCAGGCCGAGCGCGCGCGCGGCCGCCGTGTGCGCGCCCGGCATCCGCTCAGCGATAGACCTTCACGCCGGCCTTCTGGAACTGCTCGCGCAGCTCGCCGGACGTTTCCTTCATCGACTTGAGGAACGCCTCGCCCGGCACGAACGCGGGCTCGAGCTCGTTCTCCTCGAGGTACTTCTTCCAGGAGGCGGTATGGGTGAGCTTCTCGAAGCGGCCGATCCAGTAGGCGGCCACTTCCGGCGCCATCTGCGGCGGCGCCACGACGCCGCGGATCTGCGGCGTGGGCGTCACGTCGAAGCCCGCTTCCTTGAGCGTCGGCACGTCGGGCCACTTGGGCAGCCGCGTTTCCGAAAGCTGCGCGAGCACGCGCAGCTTCCCGGCGCGCACGTTCTCACCCGCCTCCTGCGGCTCGATCACCATGATGTCGACGTGGCCGCCGAGGAGCGCCGCGAGCCGGTCGCCGCCGCTCGGGAACGATACGTAGGCCCACTTCGCGCCGGTCGCGTGCTGCAGCTGCTCGCGGATGATGTTGTCGCGCGACGTGATGGAGCCGCCCGACTGCTTGAGCTTGCCCGGATGCGCCTTGGCGGCCTCGATGAAGTCCTTCAGCGTCTTGAAGGGCGAATCGGCGGGCACCGCGAAGACCGCGGGCTCGCGCAGGAGCTGCGCGATGGGCTTGAGATCGTAGATCGTCACCTTCGATTCCTTCGCCGTGAGCGCGGTCGCGAGCCACACGCTGGTGATGAAGCCGAGCGTATAGGGATCGTCCTTGCGCTCGTAGACCGCGGCCGCCGCGACCGCGCCGCCGCCGCCCGGCTTGTTGAGCACCTGCATGCGCACGGGCACGAGCTTCTCCTGCGCCATCATCGTCACCACCGCGCGTGCGAGGATGTCGTTGCCTCCGCCGGGACCGGTGTGCACGATGATGTCCACGGGGCGCGTCGGCGTCCATTCGGCGTGCGAAAGCGCGGGAACGAGGAGCGCCAGGGCGGGAAGCGCGAGCGCGAGGATGCGTCGGATGGCTTGCATGTTCGATCTCCTCCTTGTTATGGATTTTCACCCTGCTCGCGGTCGAGCACCTGCACCCGGACGGCGTTCAACCTGCGGATCAGCGGAATCGCGAGCAACAGCGCAGCCGCGACGAGCAGCGTCGCGGGGATGGGCCGCAGCAGGATCGAGAGGCTTCCCTGCGACATCATGAGCGACTGGCGCAGCGCCCGCTCCATCGGCGCCCCGAGCACGAGCCCCAGCACGAGCGGCGCGGTCGGGTAGTCGAGCTTGCGCATCCCGTAGCCGAGCAGCCCGAAAAGCGCGAGCAGGCCCAGGTCGAAGACGCTGGAACCCTCCGAATACACGCCCACCAGCGACACGCCGAGGATCAGCGGGTAGATCACGTAGGAGGGCACGCGCACCAGCTGCGCGAACACGGCGACCAGCGGAAGGTTCAAGATCAGGAGCAGCACGTTGCCGATGTACATGCTCGCGACCAGCCCCCAGAAGAGCGCCGGCTGGTCCTGGATGAAGAGCGGTCCGGGCTTGAATCCCCACAGGATCAGCGCCGCGAGCAGGATCGCCGTCGTGCTGCTGCCCGGGATGCCGAGCGTGAGGAGCGGGACGAGCGCGCCGCCCGTCTCCGCGTTGTTCGAGCCTTCCGGTGCCGCGACGCCCTCGATCGCGCCCTTGCCGAATTCCTCCGGATGGCGCGACACCGCCTTCTCGATGCCGTAGCTGATGAAGGACGCGATGGTCGAGCCCGCGCCCGGCAGCACGCCGATGAGGAAGCCCACCACGGAGCCGTTCAGGAACGCGAAGCGGCAGCGCTTGAAATCCTCGAGCGTCGGCAGGAGGTTGCGCAATCCCTTCGGCACCGGGACCATCGCCGGCGGCTCTTCGGGCTCGATGTTGCCGAGCACCTCGCCCACCGCGAACACGCCGATCGCGACGATGATGAACTCGATGCCGCCCAGCAGCTCCACCTGCCCGAACGCGAAGCGCGTGGTGGCGGTGAAGAGGTCGGTGCCGATGCTCGAGATCCACAGGCCCACCAGCATCGCGAGCAGCGCCTTGAGGAGCGAGTCGCCCGCCAGCAGCACCACCATCGCCAGCCCCATCACCATGAGCGCGAAGTACTCCGGCGAGCTGAAGGCGAGGGAGAGCTTCGCGAGCGGCGGCGCGACGAGCATCAGCGCGACGACGCCGAAAGTGCCGGCGATGAAGGAGGCGATGGCCGCCATGCCGAGCGCCGGTCCCGCGCGGCCCTTGCGCGCCATCTGGTAGCCGTCGATGCAGGTGACGACGGAGGAGTTCTCGCCGGGAACGTTGAGCAGGATCGAGGTGGTCGAGCCGCCGTACTTCGCGCCGTAGTAGATGCCGGCGAGCATGATCATCGCGCCCGCGGGCTCCAGCTTGAACGTGAGCGGCAGCAGCATCGCGATGGTGGCCGAGGGACCGAGGCCGGGAAGCACGCCGATGATCGTGCCGAGGACCACGCCCAGCACGCACATGCCGAGCGCCGCGGGCGTGGTGGCGACGTGGAAGCCGTGCGCGAGACCGGAGAGGATGTCCACGCGCGGCTCCTAGAAGAGCACGCCGTTCGGCAGGTTCACCTCGAGGAGCGTCGAGAAGAGCACCTGGAAGAGGACGGCTCCGCCGAGCGCGAACGGGATCGCGAGCCGCTGCGGCTTCCTCGCCATGAAGGTCATGAGGAACCAGGTGAGCAGCGCGAACGACGCGGCGAAGCCGATCCAGCCCATGAGCGCGATGCACGCGACGAACGAGATCCAGCAGGTGAATGCGCGCCCCACCTCGCGCCAGCGTACGGGCTTCGCCTGCGTGGCTGCCGGGGCGAACGCCGAGCGCACGACGAGGACCAGCGAAAGCACCACCATGACGCTGCCGTACCACGTGGGGAAGAAGCCCGGGCCCGGGCCGTCCTCGCCCATGTAGGTCCAGCCGTGCGCCTGCACGACGACGTAGGTTCCGAGCGCGGCGAGCGCGGCGCCGGAGACGAGATCGCCGCTCAACGCCGGCCGACGCATGGCGTTCAGCGCTGGTAGCGGCCGACGGGAACCAGCTCCGCGAGCGTGCCCCCCGGCGCGCGGAACTTCACCGGGATCACGCCCGGGTCGCTCACGAGCTCCGAGCCGAACTCGCGCACGCGCTCGGTGGCGCGCGCGATGTCGTCCACCTCGATCGCGAAGTGGTGGATGCACGGGCCCTCGCCCGCGGCGAGCGCCTCGGCCGAGCGGCTGCCCGCGTCGTACTTCATGAGCGTGAAGTCGATCGCGCCGTCGCTCATGTGGCGCGAGACGTGGTCGCGCGTGCGCCGCGTCTGCGAGTCGCGGAAGCCGAAGACCTCCTTGTAGAAGTCGCCGGCGCGCTCGACGTCGTCGACCTTGAGCGAGAGGTGCACGATGGGCGCGATGCGATGGTCGCTCGGCACGCGCTTGTAGCGGCCGACCGGGACCAGCTCCGCGATGGTGCCGCCGGGCGCGCGGAACTTCACCGGAACCACGCCCGGGTCGCTCACGACCTGGCAGCCGTGCGCGCGGATCGCTTCCGTCGTGCCCGCGAGGTCGTCGACCTCGATCGCGAAGTGGTGGATGCACG
>Ga0068855_100010037_pt1 | contig 11413 bp, 13 predicted proteins | sample KBSCornC52_FD_66592 | JGI IMG/M metagenome (GOLD analysis project Ga0068855, IMG submission 66592) | Corn rhizosphere microbial communities from Kellogg Biological Station, Michigan, USA - KBS Corn C5-2 | ecosystem: Host-associated > Plants > Roots > Rhizosphere > Soil ... | reverse complement strand
TGCAAGTAATCGAGCGGCTAATTAGATTTCCAGTCCCTGTAAAGTACGCGTCATTGGCTCCAGAATAGGGATGGATGCTGTCGATAACCGGCGGCGTTCCACCCGATGTAGTCCACCCATCAGTTGCGAATGAACCCGATGCAAACAATGGATCGCTCATGGCATTCATTGAGCGCGCATGAAAGGTTGGCTGACTTGCAGATGTTCCCAACCCTATATGATTGTCCACGAACGCCAGTCCCGTTCCAGCAATCATTGGCAGTGAATAACTATTAGGTGCCGATAGCTGAACATCGCGTAGACTGACAACACCCCATGTAATGGTGGCATCTGAATACGCAACTGCATATGTTGTTTTTGAAGCATCTAGCACGAACTGCACGCCCTTAGCCATAAAGACAGAGTTAGTGCCGCTTACCGATATCCAATAATCCGTGTCTCGGTCTGATTCTAGATGTAAATCTGTTGCATGGACGGTTCCACCAGATTGCAATATGAACTGCTTACCAGCGCCAATCGCATTCCAGCTCACATCCTCCAAGATAGTTTGAGCGTTTGCATTAAGATGCGAAATCGCAGCATTGGTCGAGATTCCAAAACGCACATTACGAAAGTTGTTCCTTTCTCCGGCGTTCGTTACACCGGATGGCATCGAGATAAAGTTCAGGGTTCCGCCAGCTCCAAATAATCCGCCTGTATCAAAGAACCAATTCTCAAAGGTTTCAAAGAAAGCGCCATTTTGATACGAGGCATGGGTCTGGAAGTCCCAAGATCCACCATTTGAAAATGTGATACCTGGGATACTATTACTGACAGAATCGTTGAATATCACGAATCCGACAGCGACGGCGCTACCTGGACCATTGGCAGTGAAATTACGAAGCGGATGCGATCGATTGAGCGCGCTACGCTCAACTCCAGTCAGGGAGGCCGTCTGAGTTGGATTCCATAAATAACCAGAGGTCATTCCGGATGCATTTATAAAGCATCCCTGACCATTGAAACCGCACTTGTTGGTGTTGATCGATATGTTTCCATTGATCTTGAAGATTACACCAGGAACTCCTACCGAAACCTCCGCATAGTTAGCCTGTGCTGCTCATAAAAAGGCATTATTGAAAGCAGTTGTAGAGTCCGAAACGCCGGTTGGGTCTGCGCCATATCTAAGCAGCGTATATGCCGGATAGAAATAATTCGTCGGCGTGACGCTCGCGGCGATCTCGGCGGCGGTGATCGGATAAAGAATTGAGCCAAGCGCAGATTGCGAGAACTCAACATCGTAAGGGTCAATTGTCCATTGCGTTACATCGTTTGAATCCTTGAAAACGAATTTATAGGCTGGCAGCGAATCGTCCATGTAGATCGGACCAAAGAGACCCGCAGAGTCAGCAATAATCGGGTTAGCGTTCTCATGACCGACGGCTAGGTCTGAGTTGTTATAGGTGTTCTGTAGCGTCGTTGTGCCAGTTTGGTAACTGTACAACTTGCCGCCGGCATAGATTCCACCCGTTGCGGATAATGGACGGAAGCGGGGCTCGTGAAATAGGATGGCCATCTAGGACCCTCAGAAAGCAAAAAACCGCCTCGGAGGGCGGTTTCATGGAAAAGCCTAAAAATTGGGGCAAGCCCTTCTCAGTCGATGAGGCTCGCTATAATCAAAAGGTCACGCCTCGCTATCGGTTTTCCGCTAGCGATGACCTTAAATTCACATTGGGCGGCTTGCTCGTCCTGCTATGGCCGCTGATTTTGATTGGCCTGATTGTCCTGGCCTTTCAGTAATTGCGCGGCCTGCTTTAGGTCCGAATCTGGACTTGCCGCAAGCTGATTCAACAGCGCCGCTCGAGCACCAATAGGCGCCTTCGTTGTCGTCGCGAGCCATCGCACAAACTTTGGGTTTGTCATGAGCCTGCCGCCAAGATTCGCGGCGCCCGCGCCCCCGGCAATAGCGCCAGCGGTGCCGTAATGCCCCGTCAAGACAGCCATCACAAACGCGCCAACAGTCGTATATTGGGTTGCTGCTTGCGCCGTTCCTGATGGATTGACGAAGACCTTTGATCCAGTGCGCAGGTTCGAGGCCACCTTGGCGACCTGATCCATATTGGCCCGGAAATTCGCACCGAAGCGATCGAAAAGTACGCGCTTAGCTTCAGGCGAAAGGTTATTCCAGTTGGTCAGGAATGACTCTGTGCTGAACTGGCTTCCGACATCGTTCTGCACGCCTGCGCGTGCTTGGCCTAAGCGACGCAAAACGGTTGCCGAAAGCGTCTTTTGCGCATCCTCTGGCAGTGATTGCATGACGGCGCGAAGTGTCGTAGCACCTTCTTTAGTGCCAGAGGTGGCCGCCTGAAATATCATCTCAGGTCCGCCGTTCTTCTCAATCACGCTGCTTAGCATGTCAATGCGACCCATGCCCGCGCGTGAGTAGTTATTAGCGCGATTCCATGCGGACTGAGCATCAGGCCCGGCTTGTTCGGCAGCGCCCTTTAAATCCTCTGTCAATGCGGCATAGAGCGGCTTCCACTTGCTACGCGGAACATCGCTACCGACCCACGAATCGGCCATCTCGTTTCCGACAAGCGTGCGTAGTTTCTTGACTGCCTCATAAGGCAAGTTACCGTCTTTTAGTGCTGCATTAAGTTCATCAATATTGGATGACTTGCCGGCAGCTTCGGCTAGTTGCGAGGGCGTATAAGACTTTGCTTGTGATACGTCCGATTCGAGTGCGCCCTGAATTCTTTTAATCTTGGCGTTCTTGAAAAGCTCCGAGGTGCTTGGAGCGCCAGGAATATCGGCATTGAGCTCGGCGAGTGCATCTCTCGTCTTTGAGACATCTATGGGCTCATTCTTCGGAATGAAGGCATCTAGCTTGTCGTAAAGTTCACCCTGTTTCGCCTTGAAGCTATCGACAAATCCTCCCTCGCCACTAATACCCTTAACAACCGCGCGGCCTGCCTGCTCGCCGCTCGCCTGCGGTGAAAGAGATGCCGCTTGACGCTCGAGCGCCGCTCCAATTTGCTCCGCCTGCGTCGTTGCTTTCTTCGCCATGACGCCAGCACCGCCCGGCGTCTTGGCGAGCAGTGATTCTGTAGATTGAGGGAAGCGGGCTTCTGTTGCCTGTCCAACAGTTGGAGTAGTGCCGACAGCATTAAAAGTGTCGATATTGTTTTGTACTTGCTGCCGTCCTGCTTCGCCGCCTCGAAAACCACGACGAGTCAATTCGGGCGCCACAGTCGCAGCGATGCCGGGCACAGCCGAGCCCACGAAATCCGCAACACCTTGACCCACTGGACCGGCGCCAGCTCTCTTTGCTACTTCTGCCGCTGCGGGCCCGGTGAGTGCCGCCGTACCTTGCACTATGGGATTGGATGCAAGCGTAGACCCTACCGCCGCTGTTGTTGCGTTAGGTGCAGCCGCTAGTGCAGAGCCCGCACCCATCGTGGCGGCAGTGCCAGCGACCCGTCGAACCACTTTATTCGAGAACTGCTCGACATCATTCTCAGGCTGAGGCAGGCCAATGCTAGTCAGTAAGTTTGAGAAATTCTGCGACTGTTCAGGAAATCTATATGAAGGCTGTTTCCCGGTGACTAGTTCGGATGTTGTAGGCGAGCGCAGCTTGTCGTACGCAGCAAGCCCTAGATTGAGAATCGAGGCGAACGCATTCGCGGGAATTGCCGCGAGATCGCCAATGCCTTCCGCCGCTCCACGTACAGTGAGTCCACCTTGACGGCCAAGCTCTTGGACCGCCGAGCGCTGCGGTGCTTGCGGCGCGTCGAACTGGTCAAACGGATTCGCCGCCTGTTTCGGGGCATCGAATTGATCGAACGGGTTAGCAGCCATTACGGCAGATATCCGTACTTCGCTTTGAATGCGTCTTTGAACTGCGGATTAGCTCTTAGGTAATCGATCGCAGCTTGCGGGGCTTGGTTTGTTGCTGCAGCAGGTGCCGCTGCGTTTTGGTGAGATTCTAGATACTGAATTGATTCGGGGCTCAAGAGCCGCTGAAAATCCTTGCGCCCTGTCGATTGCTCGTACTGCTGCTGCAGGCCGTTTAATTGTCCCGCCATAAGGTCTCGGTACGAATTCATGATGCCGATAAGCTGAGCCGGGGAATTGGCAGAGGAGATAGTCTTCGAAGCTTCTTCACGATCTGCCACACCGCCGCCAGCGCCAACAATGGCTTTTACAATTTCGTCCGTGACAATCTTCTTCATACCATCGAAATTATTAGGCGCGGCCTTACCGGTCGCCTTCGCGATGGAATTACCCAGCTTATTGAACGCCTGCATATCTCCATTGCCTAATGCATCGGCAGCCTTTTCTAGGCTATCTAAGTGCGAGATTGCGACGTTGAACGAACGCACCTGGTTGCCATTCTTCCCTGTCGAGAAATCCTTATAGGCTTTGTTGCGCGCACCATATTCATTCGCCTGATAGTCCGGATTGAGCTCCATTACGCGCGCCATGACGGCCTGACCATATGGCGCACGCATCGCCATCGACCCAAGAGGCTGCTGTTGGTAGTTGGCGATCGCCTTTGCGGCTAAGTCTATTTGATCTTCGCTCGGTGCCTTACTTGCGGTCTGACCGCTCTGGAAGGTTTGGGAGCTCTTCTGCCGAGCATCTAGCCTGTCCTGCTCTTCATAGAAATGATCTGGGCGCGGCGCATTGGCCGCATGCACTACCTTTCCATCCTGCAGTAATGCATTCACGCCGCCGTAGTTCTGTGATGTGATTGGCCCAGGATCGACAATGCCCAGCTGTTGTTTGCCGAACATCACAATTTGCTGCGCGTGCTGGCGTACTTGGTCGTCGCTCACATTCGCCCAATCCGCGCCTAACTGCCGTACGTAGTCCGGGAATATTTGCTCGGCTGCCGCTTTCGGGCTCGGTGCATTCGCTACCTGCGCAGCACCTGCGAGCTCCTGCTTATGCGCGCGGTCCTGCATCGCAAGCGAGTTTTGCTGCCGCTCTTGGTCCTGCTGTTGCGCAAGCGCATTCATCCGCTGTTGTTGGTACTGCGATTGCTGGCGCGCTTGCACGCCCTCACTGAAGGCCGCGCCTGGATTCATTCCAGGGCTTAGCAATGCGTTGTAATCAACCACCATAGCCTCCGTAGCCGCCGCCAAAGAAGCGCCCAAAGTTCTGAGCGTCATTGTTCATGGCAGTGTTGAATGCGTTTCGACGCACCGCTGCACTGCCGACAATTCCAGAGGCTCGAGCATTGGCGCCCGTGATCAAGTTGTTACCGATGCTGCTCGTGGTTTGCTGTCCGACCTGGGCTAAAACATTAGCGGAGGTCTGACCGACACCCGCCAATCCCGCCTGTTGATTCCACCAATTGCCGTACTCGTTAGACGCTAGGTTTTGATTGAAATCAGTCAATGCCTTTAGCGCATTCCCAGAGAGCGCACCGCCGCGAGCAGCCCACGAATTACCAATGTCCCTAATACCCTCGCTACGACGAAATGCGTAGCCTGGAGCAGCTGCAAAAGCGTTGGGATCTTGCAGCCGTCCAAGTGCAGCCGTTCCAGCGGTAAGCCACGGCATTTGATCCGTTCGCGTGATATCGAATTGCCGGCGCTGCTCTTCCGTAGCCCTATCTGTAGCATTCGCTTGAATGCGCGCAGCATCTTTGGGGGCCTTATCCGCACCGGACACCCAGTTACCAATTGCCTGACCGATGAAACCCATTAGAGCCTCTTCACGTAACCTGTTTCGTACTGCTGAAACCCTAAGCGCTCATAGAGCGCGCTTACATCGTTTTTCGATAGCGTCATCATCATCAGATAACTACAGCCGAGCTCGCGCACGCGCTTCTCGAAAGCATTTAGTAGCCTCAGCCCTAAGCGCCCCCGGTATTCCTCATCGACCCACCAGAACATCTCAAACGCCATCGAATGCGCGTGATTGAGAAACATTGGCGCGATCGACCCGCCAATGCCGCCGATGACTTGGCCATCATTGAACGCAACAATGAGCAGCTCGCTGTCGACCATCGACTCCATGAGCGTCTGCATGGAGCGTTCGCAGTAGGGAACGGCTTTGTATGGCGAGAATTCGTAGAAACGACGACCGGCAGAGGCACACTTAGCGAGGTCCTCGGCAGTGGCGGGACGAATCTCGATCAGAAAACCCCCACAAACACGAGTCGGCCATTCGACGCGTCTGTGCCAAATCCCTGCGTCGGTGTCGCTCGGTGTAACAGACGAGAGTCAAATATCAGTGCACGGTTAGAGCGCATGGGGCACTCCATAATCGTTTCCCACGCCTCCGACTTGCCTTCATCCGCCTTCCACCCTTCTCCTTCAATGCCGCGTTCGTAGCCAGTTTCTTTGTGGCGCATGAATGCAGTGCCGCCACGGCAGTGCTCGGGACGATTCAAATACACGATAATGGTGCTTTGACCGCCCATGAAGTCATCCGCATGAACCTGATACGGTGCTTTCACGCCATTCAACGAGAGACGCAGTGCGCCGTGGATTAGGTTGCAGTGCCCTACAGCTTTCTGAATCGAGTACTGAATAATTTCAAACGGCGCTTTCATGCATACGCCTGGATAGACAAACCCATCGTATGGGTTGGTTGTGTCCTCGAATTTCGCCGTATCACAGAAGTCGCGGAAATAGTCGTAGCTCTCGATGAAGTCATCGAGAATCAGGACGTAGGGCTTCATGCAATCCTGTTTACAAAGCCGGTGATATTGAGCGCGCTTGCCGTGCCCGAAAATGCACGCACAACGGCCGCATTGTTTAAGCACTGACCGACTGCAACCGCAGTGGGTCCAGAGTTGGCCGCGATGGAAAGCGCCTTGACGAGATGGCTACCTGGGTCGGTAACGCCGCCCCATTCAAGAGTTAGCGTAGCAGCTGAGCCTGTGACGTTAGATACCCACAAATAGACTTCATCAAAGCCAGTCGAACCACTTTGCGCGGTATGCAATAGAGTCCCAGGCGTCGCCGTCGCAGCTACAGGAATCGGCTTACCGTCCGTGCTTCCGGACAGCAATACACGCGAATAGGTTGCCATTATCTAGCCCTGAAGATTCTAGAGGCGAGCATGACTTGAACATCATCAACTGCTCGCTCTGCTGCGGGTCGCGGCAAGAATGCGCGTATGGCGTTCATATGCTGCGTAATCATGTCGGCTGTGATATCTCCGGTTTGGAGTACGGCCCACTGCAGCAGATCGCCGCGACGCTGCAGAAACGTTCCGTTTGTCGAAGCCTCAAGGTCTACCGGATCGCCCGATGAATTCGCAGAACGCGCCTTGACCGACAAGGCCGGCATATCATCCAATTTCGCATTGGTGACGGCGTTGTCTTTGAGCTGATCCGTACCGGTGGAGTCATTGTTAGGGACGACCTCAACCGAACGCGCCCACTGGTCCCAATCGCGCTGATTCTGCGGAACTGGCTGCGGCGGTTTAAGCGGCATTGAGCGTCGCCTGTATCAATGTGCGTCTAACCGGATCGGAAATGGAATATCTGTACACACGATCTCGCGCAGCACCCAAGCGCCTAAACACTACACGCTTGTTAAATTGACCAGTTGCACCCAATGCGCGCGTGTACTGATTCGACCAACTGCGCCCGCCATTGTCGGACCAGTCAATGATCACCTGCGGATCGGCACCTTGCCCTGATGTGCCCACGCCAGTCTCAAACACGAGCTCGAGACTACCGTGCTTGATGACTTTGTTCTCATTGGAGATCGATGGAGCGGTACAGCTCGCGACGAGCGGCTGATCCCACTCGGCGAAAGTCTCGAAATCCATTTCGCCAATCTTGTTGGATTGGCTATCGCCTACAAAAAGCTTCTCGTACGCACGTAGCGCAAACACGGGGCGCCAATTGTCGTAGCCGTAGCTTTGCCGCTCATGCCAGCGCTGTGTATTGACGTCATAGACCCATGTGCCCTCGGCGAAGGTGAGCGCATAGAGCGTATGACCGCCCTCGACAAAGGTCATGCCGTAGCAAGTTTTGTCAGCATAGCTCTCAATCGCTTGCTCGACTGCATGCGTTGAGATGCGAATCGGCGTGTAGCCATCGATGCGACGAACCGTGAAGTCATTCGCCGGGAAAAAGATCGTGTTATCTATCTTTGCTGGTCCATGCGTAGATAAGCAGCCGATCTCCATGAATCCGGAGGGACTGCGTGCAAATGGGAATCCAGAGCTGCCAGCGTTGTACCAAACCTCTGTCGAATCTTTGCCAAACAGGAAGACTTCACGATGATCGATCACCATCGATACGAGATCATCGGGCGCGGCCTCAGCTGTTGCAAAGCTCAATGCATCCCAATCCGTAGGATCATAGAGCGCGGACGCATAAAACCGGCCAGAATCGGGCTCAACAATCAGAATGTATCCATCGAGAAACGCCGCGCATTTCGCGCCCGGAAAATCGCTATCCGTAATAGCAGCAACAGTCGAGCCGTTGTATACATAGCCGTCGCCGCCTGTGGCAACGAATACATTCGTCCCATCGCCCGCCATGTATACGCGGTCGAAATTGGGAATCGTCCCGAGATTGGTAGCCGTTCCGCTTGAACTCACCGCAAATAGCGCAGCGCCTGAAACAACATAGAGCTGACCGTTAACGACTAAGCCGCCACGCAACGCTCCAGTCCCCGCTGTCGCGAATGCCTTAATGCCGAAGCTCGGCACGTTCGCGACTAAGGTCTTTGCATCCGGTGGCGCCTGCTCTAGATAGCAGTTCACCATTCTTTGAGACGAAAGCGGCCTAGACCGTAGCGTGTACGATCCTGAGCCAAATGGCACAATCATGATTAGCCGGTCAGAATGTTATAGCCGCTGCCCAATCGGCCATCGCCGAGCGGCAGGTGTGACATGTCAACGCCTTGCAGCTTTAGGTTCATGAGACGACGCAGCAGGCTCGTATAGGCCGCATCTTGATTAGCGGCGAGCTCTGGGCTAACCGGCAAAGAGAATGAAGCAGAGAGCACTACCGCAAGGCACAAGCTAACGGCTCGCTCGCTCCAGGCGGGAATCGGACAGATATCACCTGTCGAAGTTTGCGCAAAGTAACCGAGTTTAATGCCGTCCTCTTCCCACGCTTCCATCATCTGATTAAGTTTGCGCAGAGAAAGCGCCCCGTCTTCAGCGGAGACACCTTCGCTTGCAGGCGTTGTGCCCAATTCGCCGAGCGCATCAGTGATGATTTGGAGATTTGTGCTCATTTCAGTATGTACATATGCTGCAAGGGTGAATATCTCGGCGACTCATCAGCTTTTCTCGGCGCTCACGCCAATGTGGCGCGTTGTACACATCAAGCAATGAATTCTTGCTCACATCACCAATTGAGTACGCAGCCTCGCCATCCATACAGCAAAGCGCGACCTTTCCCGTAGCCGTGATAGACAGTTCAAACCAGCGGCTGCATGGCGTATCGGGTATCTCAGTCTTCTGCGCATCAACAAAGCCCAGCCACGAATCGCGCTTGATTGCCAATGACTCGAAGTTTGGCCAGCGATCGAAGCAATAGCGCCTGAATTCCTCGTTCGGATAGCCAACCGTCGAGAGCACGACCGTGTGCGGAAATGGTCTTGAGTGCAGGTAATCGAGTCGCTTAGCGGTACGCTCGAAATCGAGCCCCATCACTTTCTCGTATTGCTCAGGAATGTGTGAGTTAAGCGATACCCACAGATGAGCAACTCTTTTCAAGCGCGCAATCTGCTCCACCTTGTCAGGCGTCAATGCGGAGCCGTTGGTGAAGATGCGCAACACCATGTCCGGCGAATCGCGGTTGATGCGCTCGCAGATTGGAATGGTTCGCTGATCTAGAAGCGGCTCATTTACCTTGAACGGCGAGAAATACAGCCCGCGCCTCCAACTCACCATCTCATCAACGAGCCGCGTCAGCAGCTCATCCGACATGCGCTCGCCCTTGCGCTCTAGTGTCGGATAGGGGCAGAACGTGCAAGAGGCATTACAGAGCGCGAGCGACTCAATAGACACCTCAATGGGGTAATCGAGGAACTCGCGCTGCATGTCCTGAATGGACATTTCACTTCACCGCTGCGAGCACGAATCCCCACTTATCCTCACTGCTACCGGGTCCGTTCGGGACGTCCTCCGTCGTCACCATCGTGCGAAAACTTGCCTTATAGACGTGCCGATAGTCAGTCATCGGCGTTGAGCCTATCTGTCGATAGCCGACTTGATCCAAGAAGATGAGTGAATGCGGCGATATCACACGACTATGGCCAGGATCGCCCCACGCCCAGGGACTATCCCATTTCGGACAAGCGCCAATGAAATACCCGCCCGGCTTCAATATGCGCCAGAACTCCGAGAACTGCGCAAAAAAGAACTTCCAATCGCCTTGCTGGCCCGTGTGCTCGAGAATATCCACCGCATGGATCTCATCGAAGGTGTCGTCATCGAATGGCAACGGCAGCACATTCAAATCGTGCAACACATCAGGCTTGCAGTTTGGATCAATGTCCAAACGCGTGACGTTCTGAAACTCTTTTGGAATGTATTGGAATCTGATTTGCTTGGTAGCGCGATTGCCGCAACCTAGAAGCAATTCTCGGTAGTTGCCCAGGTCCAGCGCTTTACCGTCTACGTCGAAGACTTCCTCTGTCTTTAACACGGCGCTCATGCTGCGCTACTCACGTTACCGTCTTCGCGTGTGTTGACATCGGTCGTCTTGACGAGATCCCCTGCATCCTTCATTCGGTTGAGGTATTCCCAGAAATTACCCTTGAAGCCGTGGTGAACAAATTCAAAGTTTGACCAGACCGGGATCGGATGGCCATATTTGGCCGTGTATTTGTCGCTAAACGTGTAATCCTCGCCAATGAGCCTGAACACGCCGGCAGGATCTTTACCCTCAGCCAGAATCTTCTTTGCCTCTCCATAGGTCTTGGCGATCGGTCGGTCCGCAGAAACGACTTCCTCTTTCTTGAGATCAAAGAGCCATGGCACGCCGCCTTTTTGATCTGCAACTTCCATGCATGGCGCTTCGTTCGCCATCTCCTCAAGGACATCACGGCGAATACACAGAAATCCCGTGGGAACACGTTCGCACTGCAGCCAGTCATTGACGAACCACAGGCCGCCGCCATCCGGGTTCTCGGCATATTTCGCAGGATAGTCCTCTTTCTCTTGACGCCGTCGATACAAGCCAGCGCAGATGGGCAGTCCTGATCTCACAAGCCCTACAAATGCGCGCGACTCGAACTTTAGATCGCCATCGATAAACATGAGGTGCGTGCAGTCCGTGTGTTCCTCTAGGAATTTCTTCACGAACATGTTGCGCGCAAGTTCGATGAACCCTACGTTGCCTATGATTCCAGCCGTAATCTGAATGTTATACAGCGGGCAGCAAAATGCGGTTTCAGCCAATGACTGTGCGTAATCGCTGTCTACCTGACCGTTATAGGCGGGC
>Ga0068855_100010034_pt1 | contig 11414 bp, 8 predicted proteins | sample KBSCornC52_FD_66592 | JGI IMG/M metagenome (GOLD analysis project Ga0068855, IMG submission 66592) | Corn rhizosphere microbial communities from Kellogg Biological Station, Michigan, USA - KBS Corn C5-2 | ecosystem: Host-associated > Plants > Roots > Rhizosphere > Soil ... | reverse complement strand
GACGTGCACGGCAAGAATCATCATCGCGCCGGCAGTTTCGGCAATCACGTTCTCGAGTTTGAGCTGCAACGCTCCGATGGTCGAGTCCTGCGCTGCACTCCGAACATGAACCGTGAGTGGTTTGCGGCAACGATCGGCGGACTCGGACTCACGGGACTCATTCGCAAAGTGAAAATGCAATTGCGACGCGTGCCCGGGCCGTGGATTCGCGGCGACAGCCATCGGTTTGCCAACTTGCGCGAATTCTTCCAACTCGCGCGCGAATCGGACGAAGACTACGAATACACCGTCGCGTGGATCGATTGCTCGGCTGCCGGCGCGCACTTGGGCCGTGGCGTATTCATGCGCGGCAATCATTTGGCATCGGCAGAGTCCCCCAAAGTAAGTGCGCCATTGAAAATGCCGCTCACGCCGCCTTTCTCTTTGGTCAATGGCCTGTCTTTGAAGCTATTCAATCAGCTCTATTTCCATCGCCCGAGCGCGCAGCAGGACGATGCGCTTTGGCATTACCGGCCGTTCTTCTATCCGCTCGACAGCATTCTCGAATGGAATCGCATGTATGGCCCGAACGGTTTCTTCCAATATCAATGCGTCGTGCCGCCGGATGCCGCCGAGCCTGCGCTCAAAGACATGCTCGCGCAGATCGCAAGCTCCGCAATGGGATCGTTTCTAGTGGTGTTGAAAAATTTCGGCACCCTTCCGTCGCTCGGCATGCTGTCTTTCCCGCGCCCGGGCGCGACGCTGGCGCTCGACTTCCCCAATCGCGGACCGAAGACGTTACAACTGTTGGAATCGCTCGATGCAATCACGCGCAACGCGCGGGGCGCGGTTTATCCCGCCAAAGATGCCCGAATGTCAGCGGCTTCGTTCCAACAATACTTTCCCGCCTGGCGCGAATTCCAGGCGTACATCGATCCCAAGTTCTCGTCTTCGTTCTGGCGGCGTGTCACAGGAATCTCACCATGAGACGAATCATCATCGTCGGCGCGACTTCGGCCATCGCCGAAGCCACGGCTCGCGAATTTGCAGCCCGCGGCGACGCGCTTTTTCTGGTCGGGCGTTCGCAGGAAAAACTGCAGGCCATCGCCGACGATTTGAAGGTACGAGGCGCGTCCAAGGTCGACGGCCATACGCTCGATTTGCGCGACTTAAAGCAGCTGCCGGCCGTGCTCGACGAAGCAGCCGCGAGTTTGGGCGGCCTCGATCATGCGCTCATCGCACACGGCACACTGTCGGACCAAAAGGCATGCGAAGCCTCTGTCGACACGATGTTGGATGAGTTCACGATCAACGCCGTGAGCGCGATGGCGCTCTGCACGGAACTTGCGAATCGATTCGAACGGCAGGGACGCGGCGTCATCGCAGTGATCTCTTCCGTTGCCGGCGACCGCGGCCGTGGATCGAACTACGTGTACGGCGCAGCGAAGGCCACACTTACCGCATTTACCAGCGGCTTGCGGCAGCGGCTCCATTCGAAAGGTGTGCGGGTCGTAACGATCAAACCAGGCTTCGTGAGCACCCCCATGACGGCGGCATTCAAAAAGGGGTTTCTCTGGGCGTCGCCGCAGTCGGTGGGCAAGGCCATCGCCAATGCCATGATCAAGGGGACGCCGGTTCTCTATGTGCCGTGGTTCTGGCGCTGGATCATGCTGATCATCAAGTCAGTGCCGGAGACGGTGTTTCAGCGGGTGAAGCTGTAGCTCGCCAAAGGCGACCTGTCGGCAACCATCAACTTTTGATTGCTGCGGGCCGCAAATGAAACTCGAATTTCCTGAGCAATCCAAACACACGCGGGCCGCGCACGAGATAGCGTTTGGCCATGCGGGCGGGATCTTGTGATAAGCGATACGCCCATTCCATTCCTGCACGTTGCATCCAACGCGGCGCACGACTCTCCACACCGGTAAGAAAGTTGATCGAAGCACCGATGCAGAGCGCGAGACCCCGAGCCTGCCCTCGCTTCTTGAGCATTTGCGCGAGTATTTCTTGCTGAGGAGATCCCACGGCAAGCAGGCAGTACCGAAACGGACTGTTCGCTTCGATGAAGCTCAAACACTCTTCGACGGCTTCCGGCGAACGGATGAATCCCATCGGCGGATTGAGATGTTGAAGATTCTTTAGACCACACAGTGCCGCGAGCTGACCGGCCTGCTCGATCGTGCCGCCGATCAGTACGACGCGGTCTTCGGGGCGGATGACGCCTTTGAAAAGATTGGCCGTTAGATCACTTCCCGTGCACACCGGCATCTGCACACGCTTGGTAATGCGCAGCAGGTATGAGAGAAAGCGGCTGTCGAGCAACACATAGCTCGCATCGTGATACAAAGCGCGGAAATTCTGATCGTCGTAACAACGAATCAAATGATCGACATTGGGTGTGACGACGTAGCCGTAGCGATCGATGCCGAAGTCTGCGGCCACTTTCGTGAACGCGACCAGATCGTAATCGTCTAGCTGATGGACCAATGCCATAATGGCGCGCCCCAAAACGCGCTGAGCCTCGAACCGAGGGCAACTCTGTGAAGACTTCCGCGGAGCAAATCCTGGATACCCGATTATTCTGCCTGCAACATACTCTCCTCTTTATGACTTTTGAACAGAATGCGACCTTGGTCGCATTCCTCGCAGGACATTGATACACCATGATGCTGGATACGAGCGATCTCCTCGACGGTCATTTGCTAAGCGCAGATCTATGCATCATCGGGGCCGGTGCGGCCGGCATCGCAATGGCGCTCGAATTCATCGACTCGGGTATCGATGTGTTGGTACTGGAGTCGGGCGGCCGGGTCGAGGAACCGGATACGCAGATGCTGTATGCCGGCTCGGTAACGGACGAAAAACTCCACGCACCGCCCGACCGCTATCGTCAACGGCGTTTCGGCGGTACCACGACCATCTGGGGCGGACGCTGCATGCCTCTGGACGCGATCGATTTCGAGGAGCGCAGTTACGTTGCGCATAGCGGTTGGCCGTTCGGTCTCGAAGAGTTACAACCGTATTACCCCCAGGCCAATCGGCTCTGCGAAGCTGGGCGCTTCGCTTACACGATCGAGGAAGCATTCGACAGACCGACGCGCCCGATGATCGAAGGATTCTCGAGTTCGAAATTCACGACCAACACATTGGAGCGCTTCAGCTGCCCGACCGACTTCGGCGCTCGGTACATTCATATGCTAGAAGCGGCGCGCAACGTCCGTGTGCTTCTGCACGCAAACGTCACGGCGCTGCACTTGAACAGTGCCGGGACCGCGGTCAACACAGTGAGCGTGCGCGACATGCGCGGCAAACGCTGCACCGTAGAAGCGCGTTGGATCGTCCTGGCAACGGGCGGGCTCGAAGTGCCGCGCCTGTTATTAGCGAGCCGCGACGTGCACCCGAACGGCATCGGCAATCAGCATGATGTAGTCGGTCGGTACTACATGTGTCACATCGCCGGAACCATCGGTGCCATCAAGATAAACAAACCTCTCGCATCGGTCTGGCACGGCTACGACATTGCGGACGAAGGCACGTATGTGCGGCGCCGCTTTGCCTTACGCCCGCAAACGCAGCGAGAACTACGGATCGGCAATTTCGTTGCACGACTTCATCATCCGCGCATCACGAATCCGGAACATCGTAACGCCATCTTGTCGCTGCTCTTCCTCGCCAAGTACTTCATTCCTTACGAATACCGCACGCGGCTGCACGGCACGCAACCCACGACGTTCAAGGAATTCCTGCACCATGTTCGCAATGTCGCACTCGGACCGTTCGACGCCGTGGCCTTCGCATGGCACATGCTGCGCGACCGCAAATTGGCAGCACGTAAGTTTCCGTCGATCATCATCAAGTCCAAAGCCAATCTCTACAGTCTCGACTTCCATGCCGAGCAGGAACCGAACCCGGAAAGCCGTATCACGCTCGCCAACCGACTCGATCCGCTAGGGGTCCCCAGAATCCAAGTCGATTGGCGTTACACGCGCGCCGACGTCGAAACGGTAACGCGAGCCATTGCTCTCCTCGCGGAAGACATCAAACATTCAGGCGCCGGTACGTTCGATTACGACCCCGCCAGTATCGAGACAGAGCTTACGCGGTACGGTGCCTATGGCGGCCACCATATCGGTACAGCCAGGATGGGGACGGATCCTCGCACCAGCGTCGTCGACCCGAACTGCAAGGTCCATGGAGTCGACAATCTCTATATCGCCAGCGCCGCGACCTTTCCGACTTCGAGCCAAGCAAACCCGACACTCACCGTCGTGGCGCTAAGCCTCAGACTGGCAGCTCATTTGAAGAGACTCATCAACGCTCGTGCCGACTCAACAGACTCCGCATCACGCGACGTCACCGAGGCGCTAAGCGCATGAAACACAATGTCCTGATATTGGGTGCCAGCGGATTCGTGGGACGACGTATCGCGAGCGCCTTGGCAAGCAGCAACGAGTGGTCGCCGATCGCCGCAAGCCGCAAAGCATCCGCGGCATCGCTCGGCAATGTACGCACCGCAAACATAGACACGAAAGACGCCAATCAGCTGAAAGCTGCGTTACAGGATGTCGCAGCAGTCATCAATTGCGTGTCCGGCGATAGCCAAACCATCGCTGCAGGCGGACAGACATTGTTTGAGGCAGCGGCCGCGGCACCAAACCCGCCCAAAGTGATCCACTTCAGCAGCATGGCGGTGTATGGGAGCGCCGCAGGAACAATTACCGAAGACGCACCGCTCAAAGGCGATGTCGGCTCTTATTCGGCGGCCAAGGTTCACGTAGAGACCGTGGCGCGCCAATACAAACGAGCCGTGATACTTCGACCCGGAATCATCTATGGCCCGGGAAGCGCGCAATGGAGCGAACGCGTCGCTCACTGGCTGCGCGATCGCCGCATCGGTGATTTGGGTCCACAAGGAGATGGATTCTGCAATCTGATCTATATCGACGATGTCGTGCGCTTCGTTCTCAACTCCTTGAGTGCGTCCGATATCGACGGACAGGCGTTCAATCTCGCCATGAACGATCCGCCCACGTGGAACGACTATTTCATACGCTTCGGCAAAGCCATCGGCGCCGTGCCCGTTAGACGCATCACATCGCGGCGACTCAAGCTGGAAACCAAAGCGCTCGCGCCAGGGCTCAAGATCATGGAACTCGTCAGCCGCCGCGTGGGAATTCGTTCGCCTCTACCGCCTGCGATCCCGCCGTCTCTGCTCGGCTTGTTCGCGCAGCGAATACGATTGGACTCGCATCGCGCACTCGCAGTGCTGGGGACTGATTGGACTGCTTTGGACGACGGGCTTCGACAAACCGCCGTTGCGCTCGCACCTTCTTTGAACGAGCGCCGCGTGTCCTAACCGCATAGCGGATTACTGGGTTGGCTTGCGCAGACCGATATCGACACCCCAAATAGTATCGCGGTACGAGAAATTGTCTTTATTCGACTCGCGCTTCTGATAACGGCCGTAAGGGCTGATGTACAGCCAACGGAACACTACGTAGTTCGCGGTCAATTTCACGTCGTGCACCTTGTCTTTGCGACCGACGCTGAGACTATTCGTGACGACGTCGCCATCAAAATCGGCATGCGTGTATGCATACTCGAGGTGCAAACTCGTCTTATACGTCGCATTCCACTGCACGCCCGCACTGAGCGTATCGTCGACTTCCGAGCTGCCGGCTGCGATATAGCTATTGATGGCGCGCGCGTAATTGAAATTGACACTGGTCTTGCCGGTTAATTGCCTGAAGTAGCCCAGCCCTCCGGTGATAGCCGAACTCGGCGCCGAGCCCTCCTGCTCACGTTTCGAGTAGCCGATTGCGCCGTTCAAATACGTCACGTCCGTTATTTCATAATTACTCTTGAGCTGCGCGCCGCGCTCCTTGTAGGTGGGCGAGCCCGTAATGCCGTGGTAACTGCCGTCGGTGTAGTTACCCATCAATGTGAACGTCAATCTGCCTAGGCCCGCATATTTGAGTCCCAGCGACGAACTCGTCTCTTTCAGCTGAGCATCCGGAAACCCCGCTTGCGGCGAATTGACGTCGCGCCAAACAACGCCGGGTTGCAAGAACCAGTCCGGCGTCAGCTTCACGTTGACGTCGGCGTTGACGGTCTGCGACGTCTCGATCTGCAATTGCGTGGAGCCCGACTGCTGGTTCGCAAAGGACGACATGTGCCGGTCGCGCCTGTAGCCAAGATCGCCGTCGAACCTGCTGCCGAGCGCCCAATTGAGGATGGCCTGTCCGGTATAGCCGGTGTTATTGAGGTCGCTGAAACGATCATAGTTCGTTCGTGTACCGACCAAGTCCAAAGACAATGTCTGCCGGTCCCAAGCGTAAGTGCTACCGAGTCCCGCAGTGAATACATAGCTCGAATCCGAACGCGGACTCCCGGGCGGACGTCCGGGAGGAGATGCGGAGCCGTCATCGGGCAGGGCAAACACGTTCGACTCATGCTGATAACGAACGGATGCCTGTGGCGTGAACATCAAATCCGCCTTGGCAATGCCGGCGTGCCCCAGTGCAACGCACGTGAGGGACGAGACCAGCGCCCCACGTTTACCGGCAACAGTCGATCGCCGCAGGACGCGCCACGCCGCGCCGTCATGGTGATTCATCGGAATTGGACCCCATTCACTCGCAGAATTGCATTCGTTATCGCTGGATCATAGCACGCGACCTTCTGCGCTCCCTGTGCACTAACAGGCACTCTTCAACAATAGTGTCGCACTGCACTGGCACATTCGTGCAACGTGGCTCGCACTGATATCGATGCACACCGCAGTGCGATGCCGAGCTGCGAGCAAGCGCGACCGCGATTTCCTCGGCCCATAGTTGCGACGGCAACCGTCCGCTTTTTCGGCACATCCTTTGCATCTCTCGAGTCGTTGCGCCGAGCTGTGAGTCAGGATCTGTGGCGACTCGGCAGTGGAGAACGAGAGTCGATGTCACGCATATCCGAGGAAATTGCAGCAACCATCAGCTTGGCGTGGCGGCCGCCAAAAAGCTCTGCCTTTCTATCCTCTGCACAGCAACGGAGCGTTCACAGCGACAAACGCGTCGCAATGGGCACGTTGGAGCCGATTGCGGTGACGATCTGCAAACGCTGGCTCAACCCAGTCACCGCGGTCATATCGCTCGCTCTTTGCTCAATGTATTTCGGCGTCCCGCTCTCGCCGCAATACTTCGCGCTGGCATTCGTAGCATCGCTGTTGACCGGACAGATCGTCGGTCCAACGATGCCGCTGCGCGGCTTCCGTTCCGCGAGCTCCGTGCGAACCATTTGCGAATGGGCGTGCGTCGTCGCTGTGTTGCTCACGCTTGGCTTTTTACTCAACCTCGGCGATGTGTTCTCGCAGCAAGTATTGCTCACATGGTTCTTGCTGACCCCTGCACTCTTCCTCATCGTCAAGCGAGTCTGCGTACACGCTGCCGTTACGTTGGGCGCGCAAACTTCAGGAGCAGTGCGCCATGTCATCATTGGTGTCAACGAAGTGGGACTGGAGCTCGCCAGACGTGTAGAGCTAGGGCTCCATCCCAGTCAGTTCTTGGGTTTCTTCGACCATCGCAATTCCGAACGCCTTCCCGACAACGCTCGACACTATCTCATCGGACACTGCAACGAAGCGGCGGAGTATGTGCGCAGAAACGCCGTGGAAGCGGTGTACATCGCACTGCCGATCTCGACGGCACCGCGCATTGCAGAGCTTCTCCAAGACTTGCGCGATACCACCGCCTCCATTTATTTCGTCCCTAACTTATTTGCATTCGATTTGGTTCAGGCTCGATGCGTCGACGTGAACGGCATGCCAGTGCTAGCAATCTGCGATACGCCGCTGCAAGGCACGAGCGCACTTCTCAAGCGTCTTGTCGATGTCGCACTCTCGTTAGTGGCTGTAGCTATCTTGTGGCCGGTGCTAGCCCTCATCGCATCGGCAGTTCGTTTATCTTCACCCGGTCCGATCCTCTTCAAGCAGAAGCGTTCGGGATTGAACGGCGAGGAAATCACCGTTTACAAGTTCCGCTCGATGACGGTTTGCGAAGACGGGCCCGTGATCGCACAAGCCACCAAGAACGATCAGCGCATCACCCGCGTCGGCCGTTTCTTGCGTAAGACATCGCTCGATGAGCTACCGCAGATTTTCAATGTCCTCGAAGGCAAAATGAGCTTCGTCGGTCCGCGTCCACACGCTGTGGCCCACAACGAACAATATCGAAAACTCATCAGCGGCTACATGATTCGGCACAAAGTGCGACCCGGAATCACGGGGTGGGCGCAAGTAAACGGCTTTCGCGGCGAAACGGACACCGTCGAAAAAATGCGCATGCGCGTCCAATACGATCTCGACTACCTGCGTAGCTGGTCGCTCTGGCTCGACGTCAAGATCATCTGCAAAACGGCTCTCTCGATCTTTCGCGACCAAAACGCTTATTGATTCTGCCGAACGTTCGGTAACCTGCGGGCACCGAACACGTGCGTTTCACACACAGTCTGCTCACAACTGTGGTGCAGAACGCTTCGATTTGCGATCCCGGGCCGCCTACGGCAGCATGTGCCCTCGCCTTTTTCCCGGTATGTGACCAATGTCCGTTTCAGCGACCACCGCCGAACCTGCGGATCGAGATACATTCGTGCAGGAATGCGCGACCGAACTCGTGCGGGCTTTCGCCGAATACAACACTGAATTCCGCAAAATCACGCGGCGCGCGCCCTTCAATTTCGCCTCGCGGGATTGGAAGAGAAGTTGGAGCGATTCCGCCGAGCGCATCGAGCTCTACGATAGGTTCGTCAACGTTGCCGTCGCCCGGATGCAGCAGAAATTGGGCGAAGATGCCCAGGAACGCGTGCGCTGGAGCAGCATCAAGCGCAGATTCGCAGCCCTCATCGAACACCTTCCCGACCAAGAATTCGACAAAACATTTTTCAACTCCGTGACGCGCAGAACCTTCGGCACCGCCGGTGTAGACGCGGCGGTCGAATTCGTCGCCGTCGACCTCGATCCGCTCGCATCCGTGCGGACGGAAGTCGATACGCGCGTGTATGTCAACCGCGGCTCGCTCGAATTCTTATTCGACGAGGTACTCACGGATTTCCGCTTCCGCTCTCCTTATGTCGATGCGGAACACAGCACTCGCGTACTTGCCGAAGAAGTTCGAGCCCACTGCAAATCGATCGGGGAACGCCGCCAAGTAGAAAAGCTCGAGCTGATGCGAACAGTGTTTTATCAAGTCACGCGCGCTTACGTGATCGGCCGCATCTCCGGCCGCGGTTGGATGCAACCCTTCATCATCGCCTTCAAAAATACCGATCGCGGAGTCTTCATCGATGCGGTCATGATGGACGAATCCGCGGCCAGCGTGCTCTTCAGTTTCACGCGCTCTTATTTTCAGGCCGATCTGGACCACGTGGGCGAAGCCGTCGTGTTCTTGAAGAGCATCCTGCCGTTGAAACCCATCAGCGAGCTGTACACGGTGCTGGGCAGAGCGAAACAAGGCAAGACGGAACGCTATCGTGAGCTGTTTCATCACCTGGAACGCAGCGACGATTTGTTCGTGCAAGCAGCAGGCGACCGTGGGCTCGTCATGATTTGCTTCACGCTGCCGTCGTTCGGCGTCGTCTTCAAACTCATTCGTGATCGAATTCCCTACCCGAAAGACACCGTGCGGCAAGAAGTGCTCGCGAAATACGAGCTGGTCTTCAAGCACGATCGAGCAGGCCGGCTGATCGATGCACAAGAGTTCAAGCGCCTGAAGTTTCCGATCGAGCGCTTCGCACCGGAACTCTTGGAAGAGCTGCGCAACGACGCAGCGAGCAGTGTGCACTTCGATGCAGAGAACGGCGAAATCGTCTTCGATCATCTATACATCGAACGGCGCATGACGCCGCTCAACTTGTATTTGCGATCCTCACCGCGCCCGGACGCCGAACGTGCAGCCATCGATTACGGACAAGCGATCCGCGATTTGGCCGTGACGAATATTTTCCCCGGCGATCTTCTGCTCAAGAATTTCGGCGTGACGCGGCATGGACGCGTGATCTTCTACGACTACGATGAATTGTGCCACGTCACCGATATTCGTTTCCGCGACATGCCGCAGGCGCGATTCGAGGAAGATGAGATGCGCGGCGAAGCGTGGTTCTACGTCGGCGACAACGATGTTTTCCCGGAAACTTTCCTGCAATTTCTGAGCTTCGATGAACACACACGCGAGGCATTCCTCGCAGCACATGCGGAAGTACTCACAGCAGACTGGTGGCGAGAGGTGCAGCGGAGATTGCGTGAGGGAGAAATGCTAGAGGCGCTGCCCTATCACAGACATCGCATGCGAGTGTTCAGCAGCGGTTGAACATTCCGATGCGATTACACATCAAGCGCATCGCACTCGCGATCGCCGTCGTTGCTTTGCTGGCATTGGCAGGACCCCTTGCCTGGCTGAAAGCACATGAGGCGGAGTTAGTTTTTCGCGTTACCGAGAGTCACGCACGCGTCAATCCGACCTTGCCGCCGGATTTCGAGCGCATTTCCATTACCGCAGTAGATGGCACGCCTCTCGCGGCAAATATTCTGCGCGCCGCCAAAGATCACGATACCGGTCTGTGGGTACTGCATCTGCACGGCAATTCGGAAACCGCTTTTTCAAATATCCAGTACGAACACGTGCGAGTGCTGCAACGCTTGGGATTTTCCGTGCTGGGTCTCGACTATCGCGGCTTTGGGCTCACGCCCGGAACTCCTTCCGAGCAAGCGGTCGACCAAGACGCGGCGTCTGCGTATGACTATCTCAAGCGACAAGGCGTGGACGATGCGCACATCGTGCTCTGGGGTCATTCCCTCGGATCGGGTCCAGCGGTTTACCTCGCAGTCACTCATCCGGCCAAAGCGCTAGTGCTCTTCGGCGCCTTCACCTCCATTCCGGAAGCGGCGGCGGACACTTATCCCTACTTGCCGGTCAGGAATATCGCGAGCGTGCAGTTCAATTCTCGCGCACGCCTGAAGGACGTTCGCGTGCCCGTGCTCATCGCACACAGCCGCCACGACAACGTGATCCTCTATCATCATGCGGAAGAGCTGTTTGCCGCAGCAAACCCGCCCAAGAAACTGCTCGCGCTCAATCCCATCCGCGATGACGGCCTAGGTGGACACCAGCACGCCTTGTACGATCAACCTACTCTACTCGCCCCGGCGCTCGGCGAGCTTCTCGGGATTTCCATCACGTACAGCGCGAGTTCCGATTAAAGGTATTAAGCCGACGCTGATCTTCGCGCAACACGCCTCAAAAGAATGACACGAACCGGGTCTGACGTGTGGCGAACGATGGCGTCCCCAAGGGGATTCGAACCCCTGTTACTGCCGTGAAAGGGCGGTGTCCTAGGCCTCTAGACGATGGGGACGCAGGCCAAAATCTGTCGTGGGACTGGTGGAGCTAGGCGGGATC
>Ga0068855_100010032_pt1 | contig 11414 bp, 11 predicted proteins | sample KBSCornC52_FD_66592 | JGI IMG/M metagenome (GOLD analysis project Ga0068855, IMG submission 66592) | Corn rhizosphere microbial communities from Kellogg Biological Station, Michigan, USA - KBS Corn C5-2 | ecosystem: Host-associated > Plants > Roots > Rhizosphere > Soil ... | reverse complement strand
CTCTCATCGGTTGAACGCTACCCCCATCTTCACACAGGCGAATCGGGGCAATTACCTATTTGTGCGGGAACGGTGCGGACTGTCTTCATCGCCATCCAGTGATTGGATGGGCACCGCTATCCGAATCGGAACAGGGTCATGAAGCCTTCAAGTCCAGGGTTTTTCGTGCTTCTCCTCGGCGCGCTCTGCTGCATCGGGAGCCAAGCCACGGCTGCGGGACCCGCCACCGGGAATCCGCGTGACTTCAGTGCTTTGAGCGCACAGGTCGGTGCGTCCGTTGTAACTATCGCGGCTGTCCGGCCTTTCGACGCCGGCGACGATGAGGATCTGGAGGATCTGCGGGCGGATCTTCTTCATGAGCTCAGCCCGAGCTCCGAGCGCGACGCTCCTCAACCCACTGCTGTGCGGGTACATGGGTGTGGCGTCATTCTGAGTGAGGACGGGTATATCCTCACCAAAACGGAAACGCAGGTATCTCGTTCGCCATCCCGATCGATCTGGCCGCGCGCGTGGCCACTGAGTTGATGAGCGCCGGCCATGCCAATCGCGCCTACCTCGGGGTTGCCTTTCAGGATGTCGATGGGCCGCTCGCCCAGGCTTTCGGGTTGCCGGCCTCAGGCATCGTGATCCACACCGTGGCGCCTGATAGCCCTGCAGCGCGCGCCGGTCTCAGAGTCGGCGATGTTGTCCTCGCACTCCAGGGCGAAACCATCGTATCCGCACGTCAAATGGTGGCTGCCTCCCGCGCAGGCAGCTCATCGGCCTTAGCATGTGGATGCACCTGGGCGCTCAGGAGCTTGCCGTCGGGCTGGTTCTGCCGCGGGGCTACGCGACGGGGCGCCTTGGCACGGAGCCACGGTGTTTTGTGGACACGGTGTCAGGGTTCGGACTCATGGCAGTCTCGCCTCCAGCTGCACTGCACAGATCCTAAGTCGGAAGGTGCGACCGCCTCGATCCGCGAATGTACGTATGCCCAGCCCGGTGCAACGTGCAACCATGCCAATCGCGTTCGCGATGAAGTGAGGCCTTTGCATCATGACTGACTCGGATGCGGCGCTGACAGCTGTCGGCCTGGTAGAGCGGCTGCACGTCTCACGTCTCATGACGCCGCGATTGAGCTTTCTGGGAGCAGCGGGTGTGACGGCCCTGTACACCCGGCTCGGCAGCGAGCACAGGCTGTCGCACGAGGAATGTGTCGCCAGTGGCTGCCGTGGCGCCATCACGAGGCGGTTCGCGCGGCGCAGCCGCCCCAACTGCGCCCGCTATCCGGAGGGCGAATACCCCGATAGTCGCTATGAGGTGTGCCGAGCGTCAACGCGGATAGCCGCAACGGTGAGTGTTTCGAGGCCGTGCGGAACGGAACCCAGACTGATGGCTACCCTCAATTCGGAGCCATCCTTGCATCTCACTAGCAGCCCGTGTCCTCTTTCCATCGTCCGATCGCGGCGGTCATCGGTAAAGAGAATGCGGTGGCCGATGTGAGCCAGGCGAAATCGCTCGGGCACTAGCAGCTCGACACTCTGTCCCTGCAGCTCGCTCGGCGCATATCCAAGCAGATCGCACATCGGCCGGTTTGCGACCACGATCGCGCCCGACTCATCGACGATGATCGTTGCATCCGCCACGCAATCGAGAACGCGTTGCAGGAGCTCTGTGGGCATCATGTGGCTTGCTCCCTTGGGTGGGGAGACTGTCCCTGCAGGGCATCAAGGCGTGAATACGGAGAAACCCTTACCAGACAACAAGGGGGGGCATAGCGTTCCGGCGTACCGGTAATATGGTGGTAAGCTGGGAACGCGCCTGGCACCCCCAGCCGGGCCTGGTTCAGGAGGGGGCTGCCGGTGTGAATCCGGTCCGGAAAGGGGTGCCCTTGTCGTATATTCTACTCAGTCATGCTGACCGGTCGTCATCGCCCCCTCCCGTGTGCCGCTGATAGCGCGACCGAGGGGCTGGGTCGGCGCACTTTCCTGCGCGCTGCGGCCGGTGCGGCCGCCTTTTTCATTCCCGTGGCATCAGCTTGCGCGCGCGCCATCGAAACGCGCTCGCTCTCCTTCGTGCACACGCATACGGGCGAGAGTCTCTCGGCCGTCTACTTTCGATCCGGAGAGTACCAATCTGCCGGTCTGCAGCAGATCAACCGTCTGCTGCGCGACTTCCGCACCGATGAGGTTCATACGATCGATCCTGGCGTGCTCGATATCCTCTTCGATCTGCAGATTCTGATGAACAGGGAGGCGCCTTATCAGGTCATCTCCGGGTATCGCTCGCCGAAGACGAACGAGGCCCTGCGCAGACGCTCAGATGCGGTGGCCGAGCACAGCCTGCACATGCAAGGTAAGGCAATTGACGTGCGGGTAGGCGGCTTCTCCACTCGGAAACTGCGGGAGCTCGCCCTGCGGATGGGCCGGGGGGGCGTCGGCTTCTATGCGGCATCGGATTTTGTGCACCTGGACTGCGGCCGAGTACGGTTCTGGTGAGCCAGCCTAGCGGAACACCGCCTTCACGCGGCCCATCCCCGTAGAAGCACGTATCTGTCGGCGGCCATCACGGATGGTGTTCGGCATCCCGCCGGTGCGAGGCTTGGTCGCACGAAGGAGATGCGCCCATGAATGCCGGTGAAATCTGCAAGCCCAATGTCGTCACGGTTCGAGAGTTCGATGAGCTGAGCGCCGCCGCCAGGCTGATGCGCGAACGCCACGTCGGTTACCTGATCGTCGTGGAGCCTCAGCCCCTGGACGCGAAGCTGAAACCGGTTGGGGTGCTGACCGATCGCGACATCGTGGTCGGCGTGCTCGCACGCGATGCGGACATTCGCGCTCTGCGTGTTGGGGACGTCATGACCCGGGAGCCGGTCGTCGTGGATGAGGACAAGTCCATCGCCTTCGCGCTGAAGGAAATGCGGCGTATCGGTGTGCGCCGCCTTCCGGTCGTCGGCTCCGCGGGCTGTCTGGTCGGAGTGCTCTCGCTCGACGATGTCATCGAGGTGCTTGCGAAGGAGCTTCTGGGTGTGTCGGCCTCGATCGGCAGCGAGTTGCGGATGGAAGCCGAGCTGCGTCCCTGAGGTGCCCAGCTGACCTACGGGCTGCGCCCGTATGCCGACCTTCAAGCCACCGCCTGACCCTGCCGACGCCCCGGCCTGAGGCTCGGCCGCAAATCCAGCAGATCGGCCAGAGACTGCAGCTCATCTGCGACGGCGGGCACGAGGTCGTCCAGGCTGATGACACCCACGAGAGAGCCGGCGCTGTCGACCATGGGGGCGCGCCGCACGGCGCGTGAATTCAGGGCCTCGATCGCTTCGAAGAGCTCCAGACTACCTGCCAGCGCGAACGGGTTTGCGGTCATGACATCTCGTACCAGCAGGCAGTGCAGGTCCGCGGACTTGATGAGCTGACCGCGCACTATGTCGCGGTCCGTGAGGATGCCGATGGGACGCTTCTTTGCGTCCTTGGGGTCGACGATGATCAGGGCTCCCACCGATTCGGCGCACATCGTCCGCGCTGCCTGCGCGAGCGACTGATCGGGGTGGCCTACGAGAACCTTGACCGTGGCGATGTCTGCGATCTTCATGAATTTCTCTCCTGTACTGAGTGCAACAGATACCTCGTGGATCAGGCATTGGGCATCCGCATTCATACGCATTGGCCGCGCCGCGTCCCTGTGGCGCAATGCCGTCAGATTCGAGTACAGGAAAGCAGTGTATGAACGTCTGGGAAGTATGCAGCCAGCGCGCCGTCACCATCTCCGAGCACGCTCAGCTGGCGGAGGTTGCCCGGTTGATGGAAGCCGAGCACGTCGGCGCTGTCATAGTCACCGCCGGTACCGCCAATCGCCCCACGGTACTCGGAATCATCACGGATCGCGACATCGTCTGCACACAGCTCGAGCGCACTCTGGATCTGTCGCAGCTCACGGCGGGCGATGCAATGACTGGAGACCCGCTGGTGCTGTTCCAGAACGGTCAGGTCGACAGCGCGATTGAGCACATGAGGGCGCGTGGCGTGCGCCGTGCGCCGGTCATCACGACGGCCGGTGCTCCCGTCGGGATGCTGTCGACGGACGATCTGCTCGTACACGTCTCTCTGAAGGTCCGAGGCATGGCGAGTCTTGTTGCCAAGCAGCTACGGTCCTGACCGCTACGTACACTCCGTAATATCCTACGCACAGCCTCGAATGCACAAGCGGCTCGTGAATGACGATGATTTCTCCATAGGCAGCGCGACGCGCGCACCGTCGACAGGAGACAGCCCACGTGCGGAAGATCACATCCATACTGCTAGTTGCGAATCGCGACGACTCTGACAAGTTGCTGCTGGAAAAGGCCGTGCGTATTGCCCGGCACCTCGGAGCCCGGATCGAGCTGTTCGCTTGCGATGCGGAGCACGCGTACATCATGCGTCGTGCCTACGATACGACGGGCGTCGAGCAAGCCTGGCTGAGCTCGTTCTCCGACAACTGCGAGTATCTGGAGGCCCTGTCGCAGGCCGTGGAAACATCGGGTGTGGATATCGTGGTGGATGCCGTATGCGACAGTCCGCACTACCAGGCGGTCGTGGACAAGGTGCGCTCCTGCCAGCCCGATCTGGTGATGAAGAGCACCGCCGGCGCCCACCCTTTGCGACGCTTCACCCTGGACTCCAACGATTGGGAGCTCATGCGCGCTTGTCCTGCGACGCTGCTGCTGAGCCGGGGCAAGCCATGGGAGGCACACCCCCGTTTCACGGCGATGGTGGATGTTTCGGCGGAGGAAACCCCCTCCCTGCCGGATTCCATCGTGGCGACGGCAGATCTGCTGGCTGGCGCCTGCGGCGGCGCGGTAGATCTCGTCTTCGGTGAGGAGGGCGGCGGCGCGGCGGGGTCCGCCGCTCGCGCTGCGAAGGTGGCCGCGCTCGGTTGCGCTAACCACGTATCTGGCGAGCACGTGCACATTCTGCAAGGGGAGCCGGAGGTCTCGCTCGCCGGGTTTGCGGCAAAGCGATCCTCTGATGCCATTGTTCTGGGGGCGCTCTCACACCGGGAGAGCCTCACCACGCTCGTGGGACGCCTTACCGGGCGGCTCGTGGAAGCATTGACGTGCGACTTCGTCCTGGTCAAGGCGCCACACCGGCTTGCCACCGACAATGTCCCCGCCGCCAGGCGTCAACCGGGCTCCCCTCTGGCTGCCTAGGAATCTGCCGAGTACGCAGGGAGCGCCCCCGTGTCCTCGGCGCCGCCGGCAGTTTCCGGCCGCGAGCTCTAGGCCGTGTTCTCGGGCCATCGCCAGTTGCGGACCTCGGGAAGGTCCTGGCCATGCCTGGCGATATAGGCCTTGTGCTCGATCAGCCGGTTCTGCAGGCGCTGCTTGAGGTAAAGGCCCTGGCTGCCGCTCTGCGGCAGGCGCTCGATCACATCGATCACCAGATGAAAGCGGTCCAGGTCATTCAGGACTGTCATATCGAAAGCCGTCGTAATCGTACCTTCCTCCTTGTAGCCTCGAACATGGAGGTTGGCGTGGTTGGTCCTTCGGTACGTCAGGCGATGGATCAGCCAGGGATAGCCGTGAAAGGCGAAGATGATGGGTTTGGTGCGCGTGAAGAGAGCATCGAATTCCGCATCGCTCAGTCCGTGCGGGTGCTCGGACTGTGGTTGCAGCTTCATCAGATCCACGACGTTGATGACCCGGACTCTGATCCTGGGGAGATGCTTGCGCAGGATGCAGACTGCGGCGAGCGTCTCCAGAGTCGGGACATCTCCAGCGCAGGCCATGACGACATCCGGATCGCAGTCCGCATCGCTGCTTGCCCACGGCCAGATGTCGATCCCCTTGGTGCAGTGAGCCACCGCCTCATCCATGGCGAGCCATTGGGGCGAGGGATGCTTGCCGGCGACGATGACGTTCACGTAGTGACGGCTGCGCAGGCAGTGATCCATCACGGAGAGCAGGCAATTCGCGTCCGGCGGCAGATAGACGCGGACGATCTCGGCCTTCTTGTTGACGACATGGTCGATGAAGCCCGGGTCCTGATGCGTAAATCCGTTGTGGTCCTGCCGCCAGACGTGGGAAGCCAGCAGATAGTTCAGCGAAGCGATCTTGCGTCGCCAGGGAAGTGTGGCGCTCACCTTCAGCCATTTGGCGTGCTGATTGAACATCGAATCCACGATGTGAACGAACGCCTCGTAGCAGTTGAACACCCCATGCCGTCCGGTGAGCAGATAGCCCTCGAGCCAGCCCTCGCACTGATGCTCGCTCAGCACCTCGAGCACCCTGCCGCTGCGGGCGAGGAATTCGTCTGTTGACAGTGTGTCTGCCTCCCATTGACGGGTGGTGGTCTCGAACACCGCTTCGAGTCCGTTGGAGAGCGTCTCATCGGGTCCGAAGAGGCGGAAATTGCGGGGCCCCTCGTTCAGTTTCATGACGTCCCGCAGGAAGCGGCCGACCACATGCGTATCTCCAGGGCCGCCGACTCCGGGACTCTCTACCGACAGCGCATAGTCGCGGAAGTCGGGCATGCGCAGCTCACGCAGTCGGATGCCACCGTTGGCGTTTGGGTTGGCTCCCATACGCCGCTCGCCGACAGGGGCGAGCTCAGCCAGCTCCGGCCGCAGGCGCCCGCTGGCATCGAAGAGTTCCTGCGGGCGATAGCTCTTCAGCCAGCTTTCCAGGAGTGCCAGGTGCTGCGGGTGGGCAGCCGAGACGGCAACCGGTACCTGGTGGGAGCGGAACGTATCTTCATTGGGAAGGCCGTCGACCTGCTTCGGTCCGGTCCAGCCCTTGGGGGAGCGCAGCACGATCATCGGCCAGCAGGGCAGGGCGGAGTCTCCGGCATTCCGTGCGTCGTGCTGGATCTGTTGAATGCGCTGAATGGCCTGGTCCAGAGCCGCTGCCATCGCCTGGTGCATGAGCTGCGGCTCGCGTCCCTCGACGAACAAGGGATCCCAGCCGCAGCCCCGCAGGAACTGCTCGAGCCTGTCATGACCGATTCGCGCCAGCACGGTGGGGTTGGCTATCTTGTAGCCGTTGAGGTGCAGAATGGGCAGGACGGCTCCGTCGGTGAGCGGATCGAGGAATTTGTTGGAATGCCAGGCGGTCGCCAGAGGCCCCGTCTCCGCCTCTCCGTCTCCCACCACGCACGCGACGATCAGGTCCGGGTTATCGAAGGCGGCCCCGAAGGAATGGCTGAGGGAGTAACCGAGCTCCCCGCCCTCGTGAATCGATCCGGGGCACTCGGGCGAGGCGTGACTGGGAATACCCCCCGGGAAAGAGAACTGCCGGAACAAGCGCTTCAGCCCGGCCTCGTCCTGGCTGACATCCGGATAGATCTCGCTGTAGGTGCCCTCCAGATAGGTGTTTGCGACGACGGCCGGACCGCCATGACCCGGACCGCACACATAGATCATGTCGAGGTCGCGCTCCCTGATCACCCGGTTCAGGTGGGCGTAGATGAAATTCTGGCCCGGAGTCGTGCCCCAGTGACCCAGCAGAACCGGTTTCACGTGCGCGAGCGTCAGCGGCTCACGCAGCAGCGGGTTGTCGTACAGGTAGATCTGTCCGACGGACAGATAGTTGGCGGCACGCCAATAGGCGTCGATCTTGCTCAGCGTCTCTGCGGAGGGGGGAGTGGGTTGCATGGCGAGTCCCCTCAGCGCTTGCCAACGGTGACGGTCGGCTCGCCGATGTAGACATCCACGAGCTGACCCGGATACAGCTGCACACCGCTCGGCTTTTTCAGCCTGAAGATCACCGGCAGAACCCGCAGGTCGACGCGCTCGGCCCGTTCGCTCGAGAGCTGGACCGGCGCGTTGCTGCCCGAGATCGTATCGTAAGTGCCTTGTGCGGACACATAGCTCCCGACGGCCGTCTGAATCGACAGAACGGAGCCATCCACGGGAGCGCGTATGGTGTATTTCTCCAGGAGAGCCCGCGCGGAGCGATAGGCCTTGTCCAGCGCGACGTACTGCTGTGTCTGAGCCTGGATGTCGTAGCTCCATGCGCCGGCTCTGGTCAGATCGTACTGTTTGTGAGCAACCGCCAGGTTGGCCGTCGCGACGCGAACGGCATTCGCGGCGGTGTCCAGCTGGTCGCGGCTGACCACATTCGGTGTGAGCCGATTGACGCCCTCGAGCTTGTCGAACGGATCCTTGCTCATCTTCAAAGTGGCTTCGGCGACCTCCACCTGTGCCCTCACCACTGCCAGGGACTCCGGGCGCGGCTGTGCGCGCAGCTCCGCGAGGGCGGCCTTTGCCGCCTGCGCCTGCGCGCCGAGCTGCTCGGCCGTGGCACGTTGCACACTGTCGTCCAGCCGTATCAGAATGTCGCCTTGCGTGACCCGTTGACCCTCTGACGCGGCTATCTGGATGACGGTGTTCGCGACTTCCGGATAGAGCCCGGTATCGGTGCCGTTCGCCTGGTCGCTCTGCACGATGCCATTGGCATACAGGCCGGCGGGGTATGGATTGGGGGCTGGATTGAACACGGGCGGCTGCGCCGGCCGCTCGATCGCATAGTAGACGGCGCTTCCCAGACCGAGCAGAGCTCCGGCTCCGGCCAGCGTGAACAGGATTCGGTTATTCATGGACGTGATGCTCCTCGACCTGGCGCAGCCGGCCGTCCTCCATGTGCAGGATGCGATCGGAGTACTCGAAGATTCGCGAGTCGTGCGTCACGATCAATATGCAACGGTGCGCGTTCAGCACTTCCCGCTTGACGAAGTCGATGATGCGGCGGCCGGTATCCCCGTCCAGCGAGGCGGTGGGCTCATCCAGGATGAGCAGGTCGGGGCGGCTGACGACCGCACGCGCGATGGCGACGCGCTGTTGCTCACCGCCGCTCAGCTTGACCGGGGGATCCATGACCCAGAGGCTGGAACCGGTGTTGATCACGGTCGCAGATGCGCGACTCATCACGCCGGCGAACATCGATGTCACCATCACCATGAGCAGCACCGCGAAAGTGATGCCAACCAGCAGCGCCGCGAATTTTCCGCGGTCATTGACCAGCAGCTTGAAGGCAATGCGAAGGATTCCGTGCATGGATGGCGTACTGAGCTGATGGAACGCTGCCCATGCTGCGCGAGCGGCAGATTCCGGCCCATACGCCGCTTCCGCAGGGGGGTAGGTACAAGTGCGGATTCGAGCTCCGGAGCGGCTGCGTGTAGCGTGCGAAGTCGAAGGACTGAAGAACTCCAGGAGCCACCGCCATGCTCGTCGGGAACATATGCAAGACTGAAGTGGTTACGGTCACTGCGGACCAGACAGTGGCGGCCGCTGCGCGGCTGATGCGAGAGAAACACGTGGGTCTACTGGTCGTTGTGGATTCCGGTGAAGTCAAGCCGGACCTCAAACCCGTTGGCGTTCTCACGGATCGGGACATCGTCACTGCCGTGGTCGCCAAGGATGTCGACGCGCGCGCACTGAAGGTGGGCGACGTCATGACACGTCACCCTGTCCTGGCAGGGGAGTCTCACTCACTCGAAGGTACTCTGCGGTTCATGCGGGATGCAGGGGTGAGGCGCGCGCCGGTGGTCGGCACCCGCGGACAACTGACGGGGATTCTATCGTTGGACGACGTAATCGCCGGATTCGCCACCCAGCTCACCGACGTGGCCGGGGCTTTTCTGAACGAGCAGACACACGAACGGACAACGCGTGGGTGAGGGGGAGGTCCTCTCGGCGGAAACTCTGCCGCAGATGTTCCAGGCGCGCGTCAGGATCTCCGGGAATCGCGCAGCCTATCAGCAGTTCGATTCTTCCAATCATCTCTGGATCAGCTACTCCTGGGATCAGATGGCTGCTCGCGTCGAGCGATGGCGCGCCGCGCTGCGTCGCGAGGTGCTGCAACAGGGCCAGCGTGTCGCCATTCTGCTTCCGAACGGCCTCGATCACGCCTGCGCGGATCTTGCGAGCCTGTCGGAGGGACTGGTTCCAGTACCGCTGCACGTTGTCGATAATGCGGAGAATCTGGCGTACGTCATTGGCGACGCCGGTGCCGCCATTCTTTTCGTGGAGTCGGCCGAGCGCTCAGAGGCCCTGCGCCCACATCGCGAGCGCATGCCCGAGCTTCGGCGGGTGGTTTGCCTCGGCTCGGCGACACCGGCTGGAGCTGCTGCCCCCGCCATCGGAGTGGACGCCTGGCTGGGAGCGGCGGAGGACACTCGCGTTGGCGGGCCGGAACCGGTCATCCACTCCGGGGATCTGGCGGCGATAGTCTATACCTCAGGGACGACGGGACGCCCCAAGGGTGTCATGTTGTCGCATCGGAACGTGATCGCGAATGTCCAGGCGATCATGGCCGTGATGCCGGTGCTGGAGTCGGACCTGTTTCTGTCCTTCCTGCCGTTGTCACATACGTTCGAGCGCACCGTCGGCTACTACCTTCCCATGGCCGCGGGCGCAACCGTTGCATATGCACGCTCCGTCGCTCTGCTCACGGAAGATCTGCTCACCGTAAGGCCCACGATTCTCGTATCTGTGCCGCGCATTTACGAACGCGCACACGCCGCCTTGCGCGAGTCGGTCCGCGGGGGCCGGCTCAGAGCCCATGTCCTGGAGGCCGCCGTAGATGTGGGCTGGCGCCGCTTCTGTCACGAGCAGGGACGAGCGGCACAACTCAGCCTCGCCGATCGGTTGGTTTTTCCGCTGCTCGATCGAAAGGTCGGGAAGGTGCTGCGCGAGCGCTTCGGTGGGCGTTTGCGTGCGGCGGTGACTGGTGGTGCGCCCATGGCTCTCGAGATTGCGCGCACCTTCCTTGCGCTCGGAATACCGATCCTGCAGGGATATGGAATGACCGAGAGCTCCCCGGTGATTGCCTGCAACGTTCCGCAGGACAACGATCCAGAGTCGGTGGGCCGCCCGCTGCCCGGGGTTCTGGTGCGAATTGGCGCGCAGCAGGAGCTCCAGACTCACAGCGACAGTGTCATGCTGGGGTATTGGAAGCGCCCGGCCGAGACCGCAGCCGCGCTCGACGGGGATGGATGGCTGCACACGGGTGACCAGGCTCGAGTCCATGATGGCCGCATCCGCATCGCTGGGCGCCTCAAGGACATCATCGTGACCTCCACGGGCGAGAAGGTTGCTCCAGCCGACGTGGAAACAGCGCTCCTGGGTGACCCGTTCTTCGATCAGGCGATGGTGCTGGGTGAACGACGCCCCTACCTGGCGGCGTTGCTCGTTTTGAATCGCGCTCGCTGGGGGCGCCAGGCCGATGCCCTGGGTCTGCCCGCGCAGGATGCCGCGCAACTGCGCACCCAGACTGCCGTGGAATGGGCTTTGCAACGCATCCGCAACGCCCTCCAGGGATTTCCCAGCTACGCGACCCCTCGCGCTGTGCTGCTCACCACAGAGCCCTGGACCGTAGCGGCGGGTTTGATCACGCCGACACTGAAGCCCAAGCGAGCCGCCATCGAAGCCCGCTATGCTGCAGAAATCGCTGAGCTGTATCG
>Ga0068855_100010030_pt1 | contig 11416 bp, 7 predicted proteins | sample KBSCornC52_FD_66592 | JGI IMG/M metagenome (GOLD analysis project Ga0068855, IMG submission 66592) | Corn rhizosphere microbial communities from Kellogg Biological Station, Michigan, USA - KBS Corn C5-2 | ecosystem: Host-associated > Plants > Roots > Rhizosphere > Soil ... | reverse complement strand
CGGGCTTCAATGGGGCCGTCGGCGGTAGCCGACGGAGAGGCGACGTCAACGGTATCGCCACGATCGTCCAGGTCCTGCTTCAATGGGGCCGTCGGCGGTAGCCGACGGAGAGGGCTCGCGGAGAAATCCGAGTTATTGAGCGGATTTGAGACCCGCGTTGCGAGCGCCGTAGTTTTCTCAGCCGTTCCTCGGGCAAATTTCGTCGAACGCTCGCGGTCAGCTCCAACGTTTGCCCGCATATTCGCGAGCTTTCAAGTTCAGCCGCATCTGCGAGCGACACGGTGCCAGGTCTCATCACCTCGCCGCTCGCGTCGGGGAACATCATGATGGCTATCCAGTTGTCAGAGACCACGATGACTCTGACGAGGCTACACCACGATGGCGTGGCGCTGGGGCGAAAGATACGGTCGGCCGAGCGACTGGAAGACCGCTGCGCCGCGACCGTCGGCGGGGCCAACGTCGACCAGCAACACCTGATCTTCGTCGTGGTTGATGACGGGCGTCAAGGCGGCGATCATCTCGATGCGCTCGCGCGGGGACAGATCGCACCTGAACACCGAGAACTGGATGTGTTGGCCGAAGCCGCGCATGATCTTGTAAACGCGACGCAACCGGTGGTCGTTCGAGATGTCGTAGCAGACGACGTAGATGCTCCTCATGCCGCTACCTCGTCTGAAAGCCGGGGTACTCAGGGATCTCGCCTGCGAGAAAACGCGCCAAGAGCCGTGCCTGTACCTCCAGCACCCGGCGGTAGCAGATCCGATAGCCGAAAATGGGATGGGTGACGAGCTCGTCCATTCTTCGTTCGTACAGCCGGAGGAATCGTGTTCGCCCTGAATCCGTCAACGAGACGGCGCCTGCGCGATTGATGAAGTCATCCGGCTGAACGACGCCAGTATTCAGTGCGGTCAGCACGATCGAGTCGGCGACGATCGGCCGGAACTCCTCCATCAGGTCCAGCGCCAACGCTGGCCGCCCGTAGCGCGGTCGATGGTAGAAGCCCAAGAACGGATCGAAACCCACGGCCTGCGTCACGACGGTGAGATCCTTGGCCAGCAGCGAGTACGCCAGGGACAGGAGCGCGTTGACGGGATCTCGGGCCGGTCGCCTGTTCCGCCCCGCGAAATCGAACGTCAATTCACCACCTTCGCCGTCACGCCGCTTGAGCATTCGGGAGAAACTCTGAAAATAGACGCGCGCGGCGGTTCCTTCGATCCCCAAGAGAGACGCGGCCGCCGTACAGGTCGCGGCGTCGTCGGCGAGCGCGCGCATCATGTCGATGGTGTGGGCCGGAACGTCTTCGCCGTTTCGACGCAGGAGTGTGCGCGCGTTGAGGATCTTGGCGATCACGAACCTCTTCGCCAGCGCAAGCGAGAGCGCCGGATCGTCGGCGGCACGGAACTGCAGCCGTCGCAGCTCGACGTTCTTGTGCGAGAGGCCCACCGTCATGCCGCGGAACCAGCCACCCGACGTGAAGTAGCTGATCGGGATCGCCCGCCCGAGCGCCGCATGGATCGCTTGCGTCGACATCTGCACCTGGCCGAAGAGCGCCACGTGCGAGGTCTGGCCCAGGCGGACCATCTGCTGTTCGCCGTCGCGCGGCTGCACGGTCAGCTCGTCGCCGCTCTTGCCAACCCGCGTCCCGCCGGCTTGGACGTAGAGGGGCAGGGCGTCGTCGCGCGCCGGGAGCAGACGCCGAGGCTCGCCGGGTTCGCGCTCCGCGCTGTCGGTGTCGTGTGCGTCGTCCGCTTCGGTCGTCGCACCGTCTGGCCGCCCGCTGCGCAGGAGGTTGATCTCGTCCGGAAGGCAGATGCCCACCAGCGAGCAGCGCGGACACTTCGGGCTGTCCTGGAGCGGCGGGGGGATCGTCGCCGCCGCCATGGTCTCCCGCATCTTGGCCAGAAGCTCGAGCGTCCTCGTCCGCAGGGCGAGCGTGAACGGGATCGTGACCCGCTTCCGCGAGCCGACGAAGTAGAGGACCCCTTCGCTGCAAGTGTACCCGTTCTCCTCGAGGACGAGGCCCTGCGCGCAAAGCTGGACCCGCTCGGGCTCCCACGCCCCTTCCGGGACGTTCGGCGCCTCGCCACGCTTGTAGTCGACGGGCGTGACGACCGCGCCGGTCGCCTCGACGAGATCGATCCGCGCCACGAGCCCCACCTTTGGTCCGGACAGATAGATCGATCGCGCGTGAAGCTTGTCGCCAGTTGCGTCCTCGGGAAGGCGATCCGCGGGCGGAAGCTCGCCCGACTCCTTGTCGACCTTCCGGTGATGGAACCGCCCCTCGACAGTGTCGGCGCTGTCAGCGAAGTCGCCCTCGGCCCATTCCAGATAAGCCAGCCGCGGGCAGTACGTGAACTCGTTCAGCATCCGGGCCGGAACGAGATCGGGGACATCGGGAGGCGTTTTGAGGTCGAGCATCACCCGTTCAGGGTAGGGCCATGGTGTGTCACCCGGGGACAACCCCCGAGCGCCGGGACGAGCCCCGATCGCCAGGAATGGGCCGCCGCGTCGGGCGTTCGCCGCTTTGTCTTCTCGCGTATGCCCGGATATCCTTGGTGGCGGTTCGCCGGCCGAAGCCGGCATCCACTCAAAGATGTCCAGAGCCGCTCACGCCCATCCGCCCGCGACAGCAGCCGATCTGCTGGCGATCCCCGAGGCGCGCCGCTTCCACGAGATCGTCGGCGGCGAGCTGGTCGAGAAGGCCGCACCGAGCGGCGAGCACGGCACGACGCAGGCCGCCGTGGCCGGAAGTCTCTTCGGCCCGTTCTCGCGGCCCCCGGGCGGCGGCGTCCCGGGCGGGTGGTGGTTCGGGACCGAGGTCGAGATCGAGCTCGAGACCCACGAGATCTACCGACCCGACGTCGCCGGCTGGCGCCGCGACCGCGCGCCCCAACGCCCAACCGGCATCCCGGTCCGGCTACGTCCCGACTGGATCTGCGAGATCCTCTCGCCGTCGACGGCCAGGAACGATCAGATCACGAAGCTCGAAACCTACCGCCGCTGCGGCGTCCCGCACTACTGGATCATCGACCCTCAACAGCTCACGCTGCTCGTCTACCGCCTGACCCCGGACGGCTACCTGCTCGCGCTGACCGCCGACGCGAACAGCGGCCGCATACGAGCGGAACCGTTCGAGGCGATCGAGCTCGAGGTGGGGGTATTGTTGGGGGGGGAAGCGGAGGAGCGTTAGTTGGTGGGTTCGCGCAGAGCCTCGAAGAGCCCCAGCCCGAAATGTGCCCCAAAACCGAGCGCAATCGGGCCTCGCACCGGCGTCGCGAACTCGAGCCGCGCGCCCAGCGGCCAGTCCGGTCCTCTCCGTCCCTTGCCGTTGCGGCGACGTCGACCAAAGGCTGCCCACTCCGCGCGATCACCAACGGGAGTAACCTTGGCCGGAGCGACGCCAAGCAGTCGGTCGCATGCCACCAAGATCTGTTCTTCCACCGAGTCCTTCTGCGCTCCTCGGACGGTCTTGGGAAACCTGGTGGGAATGAACGGCGTTACGCTCTGCCAGACTCGGCTACGGCCCAGCAACTTGGAATGGGGCGCGTCGAGACCCCCGAAGTCCTCTGCCTGACCAACGCCCAACAGGATCAACTCCAGGTCGGACCCTTCCCGTCCCCAGATCCGGCGTACGCTCTGAAGCGCCGCGATGTCCTCTCTCTCGAAGCCTGCCTTTGCGGAGATGATCAGGGTATCGATGCGCCCCGCGTTTCGCGGATCGTCGCTCGCGCACAAGTACATGGCGTGACGGTGGTTCGTCGAAACGTCGGCATGCCCGGAGAACACCGGGCGCGCATCGCCGACGATCCGACGGGACTGAGACATGACGGCAACTCGGAGTCGGTCAGCGACTGACAGCGCATCCTGAACTCGCGGCAAGACGGGGGCTCGGATGGCATATCGCGCCACGGTGGGACGGTCGCGCGGTCGCCGCAGCGGTGCGGCGATGGTGGGAATGGCCAGCGGGCGCCGTGCGAATTGATAACGGACCAGTCGGGTGCCGGGCACCGAAGACCATCCTTCGGTCCGATACCTCGCAGCATCGATCGACAACACGTCCCAAAGAGTACGTGGCCAATCCGCCCCCTTCTTGGGCTTGGCTCTTGTTGCTGACCACGCAGCCAGCTCGTCCGCTGGAGCGGGCGCCAGCAACGTCGTCGAATGCCCTCTCTCCGAGGGCTGACCAGGGACACAGTCCCAGTCGTCTCCCGAAACGTCCACGACGGTAGCTTCAGTCCAGGACTCCGCCCTGCCCAGATACGGAATGCGCAGGCAGAGGCGCGTGAGCAGCGCTCGCTCGTCCAATGAAAGGTCGACGGGCCAGACTATCGTCAACGGCTGTGGGTTTCGTGCGCCGCCATCGACTGCGACGAAGGCATCAAAGACCTTGGTACGCTTCTGATTGGCGTCACCCGTGTCGGGCATGAAGTGACGGGTGTGGCCCGGCGTGGCCGAGGGCAAACGGTACCTGGGAAGGCCGCTCAGCTTCAGAAGCAAGCGCTCTACGCGCTCGCGCTCCAGCTCTTGCAGGAACGCGGAGCTGACTAACGCTCGCAGGACTCTCCAGGGAGAGGGCGGCCATTCGGGCACGCCCTCGTTGTGCGCGTGTTGCCAGTCCGTTCCATGGTAACGCCCCGCCAGAAAGCGGAACTGCAACCCGATCACGTGGTGGCCACCTTTCCAGCACTCTTTGAACTCTTCCCTTCCTTGGCCTTCTTGGCCGCGCCGTCGAACACCGCGACGGTGATCGGCGGTGCTGCGAAGTGCTTGGCGGCGGCGGCGACAAGGGTTGGTAGAACGGTCACCAGGTCCGCGAGCTCTGGTAGGGAAAGGCCGGCGGGCATCTTCACGTCGAGAGAGCGTGCTTCGAGATCACACGCCGTGCGCAGGCGCAATCCCGAACGCAGGAAGTTACGTACCTTGAAGATCGACAGCGCGTACAGGAGCCGTTCGAGCTCCGGACCAAGCCGGTACCCCCGGAGCTGTTCGAGGTCGAGGTTGAAGTAGGCGACGATGCTTTTGGCGACGAATTCGGTCCTGTGAAACGGAACATTGCCGAACCCTTCGTTGGCGGTGCGTCCGCTCTCCTCGTCCTTCTGCGCCTGAACGCGATCGTTCTTGACGCCCCCGGAGTTCACGCGACCGATCCCTTCCGCCTCGATGAAGCCGGAGAGCGCACGTGGCAGGCGAAGCACGCCTGCGATGCTCTCGAGGAAGACGCCATGCAGGAGGCACCCGACGTCAAATCGAGCGAGCGCCTGAATCAGCGCCATGCGCGAGACGGGACGCTTCTCGTCGAAGCCGATGGCCGGCTTAAGGGTCTTTTCGAAGAACTCCGTCCGCTCGACATATGGCGAATTCAGACGGTGGGCTTCTTGAACAGAGGTGGTCAGCAAATTGCCGTGTCCGTCATTCACACGAATGTAGGGAAGGCCCGTGAGTGGTTCGACCAGGTCGGCGCGAGCGTCATCCCAACACGCCGCCTCCAGCCGATTCGCGACGCTCTGAGCCGACTCGACGAGCAACTGCTCGGTGCCGTCTGGCAGCGAGTACACGCCCGCACCGAGATCGGGAAAGCCGGTCGGCTGGAATCGGCGTCCTTGAACGGGAGCCAGGTTGGCGCTGAAGAGAAGGCGCGGAGACGCTGGAAGATCGAGATTGCTCATGCTGACTCCTGGTAGGCGGCGTGGGTTTCTTCGTCCGGCTTGGGCAGGACCATCCGTTCGAGGGCTCTCCGTTGAGCATAGGAAAGGGGAAAGGCGAGAGCGGCGGCGATCCGGCGGGTGCGCCCTGCCGGCTCGATGATGTGATTGACGGGGATGGGGCACCCAGCCGCATTGAGCCGGCGGATCGCCGCCGCACTCGCCTTATATGCGTCCCCCCCGCAAGCGTTGGCCAGCAGGGCACTGCTGCGCGGAACCGTATCGTCTCGGACTCGACCGTTCTGCACGAGCGCGAGGGTCGCATAGAGCGCGGGCGGAAGGATCTCTCCTTCAGGTGGTACTGCGGCGCCTCCCTCGGGAACCAGCGTCGCGGCCCGAAGCCACCGCTCGATCATCTGGTCGTCCACGGCCCCATCAATGAATGCCGCGATGTCATCGAGGGTGCAGCGCGCCTCACGCTGCTCGACGGGCAACACTCCCTCCTCCTCGTCGGCCTCGATCTGCTCGCGGCGCAGGAGGGCGTGCAGGTTCTCAGTCAGGGAACGATCCGTGAAGACGACAGAAGGCCTGTCTTGAGTGGTGAAGACTGCACCGTCGACGGGCAGGATGCGCCGGCGGATGCTTCTTCGGGCCGCCAGCGCGGCACCGAGGCGCTGCTCGACCGAGCCGTCGGCGACAGCTGGCCACCATTCCTCGGAAAGGCGAGGGACTGGATACAGCCCCGCGTCGGCCGCGAACGCCGCCGACTGCCCGAGGCTCTTCTCCGCGTCCCCAAGCGCCAGCAAGAGGGGCGCGAGATTGGTCGTGGCGGAGGCTTCGAATACGGCACGCTCGAGGTTCCTGCGCGCGAGTCCGACACGAGCCGGCACGTCGCGTCCAGTAGTGCGTCGGCGAAACGTCTCATGCCACCGATCGATCTCATCCAGCAGCCGTCCGCTTCGAATGGCTCCGGTCTCGTACCGACCCAGAGGCGTGGCAAAGTAGGCGAGCCCGTTCCGCACCAACAGGCCCACCCGAGAGAACTCATCGATTCCGCGCGCGACTCCCAGCGAGGTCACTGCTCTAGCGAAATCGAGGCCCGAGGACGCGGCCCGAGCGCGATCACCCGCGCCCACCTTGGCGCGACCCTCCGAGAACAGCGCCTGCAGCTCAGCAAACGCACTCGCCTTGGACCACAAGGGCAGCCAGAGCTCGTCGCGCCCCTCGTCCTCGTCGCTATCGGTCGTGGTGGACGCTCCCGCCGAGCGAGCGTGGAAAGGGAACGACATTCCTCCCTGCAAGGAGGTCTCGAAACGGCGCGTTGCTGCGCCAGCAAACATCAAGGAGCCTTCGATCAGCAGCACGAAGTCCCACGGATTCGAACGCTCATTCGCCGCGGGTTGATACTGGCCCATCGCTCCCTTGAAGCGACTTGAGGCGAACGTGCCGAACAGGGCGGAGGCGAGAGCGTCGGGTTCGCGGCTCGACAGGACCTCCACGACGCGCTGCTGATAATTGTTGCTGAAGTCGAGGCGGCCGTCGTTTCCGCCCGTGCCCAACAGCGGAGGAAATAGGAGTCGATCGTCTCCGATCACCACCGCGGCGTCCAACCAAGCCAGCGCCTCATCAGGAAGACGAGCTCGCATGGCCCGGAGCATCAACAGCTTCTCCTCTCCTTCGGGACGTTCGCTCCAACCACGCGCGGCGACGAAAGTCCGGCCAACGGCGATGGACGCAGCGAATTCAGCCAGGCGAGGATCCCCCGCTTTCAGGATCGCGTCCGCTGCTTCGCGATTGTCCTTTGGATAGAAGCCGCTGCCGCCATTCCAGGGAGCGACCACGGGCGTGGGATGCCACTCGTTCAAAAAGAACCGCATCATCTCGTCTCGGGCCAGGACGGTCTTGATGACGAACGTATCGCCGCGCCAGAAGCCCTTCGTCGAGCGATCTTTCTGGGTTGCGAGAAGCTTGAGAACACCGAGCGCCTTCAGATACGACCCCAGTGGCTCAGGACGGCACCCCGTCAACTCGTGTTCAATATGCGGCGCTGCTCCCTCAGCCACGGCGACCCTCCGCCGCCGTCAGCCTGGGCGACCGCCGCGCGCTCGCACGCCAATCAGCGACGCGCAGGAGCATTTCCAGGTAAGCCAATCGAAATGGCCCGATGTTGTCGAGGACTCCGTTCATCCTTTCGGTCCACGTCGGTCCTTGGCCGGCGCCGCCCAGCTCCATGCAGGCGAGCGACAGAACCTGCTCGTCGACCGTCACGCCGCCGCCCAAGTGCACCGCAGGTAGGCGATCGCCGTCGACCACACCGTGGGCGAAGCGCTTCATGGGATCTGCATCGGTGGGCGGCTCCTCGCCGGGGCGGGCGCGCAGAGAGAGTCGGACCTTCCCGTGGTGCGCGGCGATCAAGAAACCACCAAGGTCTGACTTGCCCGAGGCCAGCCAGGCGAGCGCGCTAGCCAGCTCATGGCGGAAGTAGCGCCGCCGATTGCGCGCGCGAGAGTGACCGTCGCTCTTCGCCCACGGGCCTCCCGTACGCCGCGGATCGTCGATGGGGAGCCCGGCCAAGAGCATCTCCTGGAAGGCCGGGTGGACTTTGCCGACGTCGTGCCAGCGGGCGGCGTCTACGAGGCCTTCCGGCGGAGCAAAAGGGCGCGTGATCTCGCCGAGGTGCGCCAGCAAGCTGGTCATCTCCTCCGCCGTGTCCTCGGAGTGAAGCTGCATCCCCACGAAATCCGCCGATGTCCACGAGAGGCCGTCAGCCTCATCGAAGTCGGGTGGCTCGGCGTGTACCTGCAAGGCCGCGGGCCGATCGTCCCTTTCGCGCGTGAAGCCCAGCTCGGGATCGTATCCGCCCGCGGCGACGTCGATCACGACGGCCAGCCCAGGAAAGGGCCGATCGATCTTCATCCATTTCTTCAGCAGGCTGTCGAAGCGCCAGACATCCTTGGTCAGCTTCGCGAGGTCATGGATCGGCACCGAACACAGCTCGTCGCGGTGGACATCGGGAGCATCTTCCGAAGGGGGGCCCCTTCCTATCTCTCGCCACGCCACTTGGACGTCGCGATCTTCGGTCGCGCGGACGTATTGGGAGACGTCGATGTCGTGGCCTGCTAGGTCAGGCTCGGTATTGAACAGTTCGAGTAAATCCTTCCGTCGCAAGACCGGAAGGACCGGTTCTTCGGGATCCCGCGGCACAGCCGCGAGCGATTGCGGACCGACGTCGCCGAGCCCGCCCAGGCGGTCGCGAGCCGCGACGAGCGGTGGCTCTTCGTACGGAAGGCGCCCGTCTTCGTCGGACGTATCGATGTCGATCCAGACCGCTCGTGACTGCGCGTGCTCGCCGGCGCGATTGAGCCGACCGAACCTCTGGACAAGCGAAGACCATGGCGCCAGCTCTGTGAATAGCGTCTTGGCCGATACGTCGACTCCGGCTTCAACGGCTTGCGTTGCGACCACGACACCTTGGAACGAACCGCTCAACGCCTCTTCTTGAATTCGGCGGCGATCTTTGGGCCGAAATCTCGAGTGAATGAGAGCCACGCGTTCGACGGTCTTGGCTAGAAGCCGGCGTAGCTCTTGAGCCCGGGCGACGCGGTTGACGACCACCAGCGTCAGCGTTCCCGGTTCGTGCGCCTCGGCTACTTCCTTCGCGAGGTCTGCAAGGCTGCTCTTCCGAGCCACGCTGAAGCGCGCCTTTGTCAGCGCCTTCTTCGCGCGCAGCCTCTTCAAGAGAGCTTCCTCCTTCGCAAGAAACGGCTGACGGGAGAATTCTCTGCGGACATCGACGGTGTGCAGCCTGCCTTCGGATAGCGTGGCCGTCATCCAGACGGTCTTGGTCGAGCCGGCGACTGCATACCTTTCGCGGAACGCCTGGAGCTGGGCGCCCGTCGACGTGCCGACGCCCATCAACTGAACCTCGTCCATGACCCACGTGCAGTCGTTGTTGAGCAGCGCGAAGTGGATCGGCCAGCGAAAGCGGCTCATGGCGTAGCCGCGCATGAGCGCACGAGACAAAAGCTGGTCCTGCGTCCCGATGAGGATCACCTCCTGATCGGGCCGGTCTTGCCAGGCTTCGTCGACCGAACCGCCAAGCAGGACGTGGACTCCGACGGAGTCGGTGTAACCCAAGCGATCGATCCAGGTCCGAGCGACGCGCTCGGTCTGTTCGACGAGCGTCCTCATCGGCAAGCAGAAGACCAAGCGGCGGCCGGCCTCCCGCGCCCGGTCAGGGCCGCCGTGGAAGCGACGCCACATCCACCCGAGTATCGCCGTCGCCGTCTTTCCCGATCCTGTGGGCGCCTCGAGCAGGTCAGGCAGACGCGCAGCCTCGGCAAACTCGCGCTGATACTCGTACGGCTCTCCCTGCGTCGCCTGTCGAAAGAACTGTGAGAATTCCATGGGCATCCTCATCAATCGTCGACAGTGTCGACCGTGTTCTGTCGTTCATCTCGCATCCCGTGGGCCTGTTTCCCCACTCCGGGCCGGCCCTGACGATGGACGAAGCGCATTCCCACGCCCGCCACCCTAACCCGCCCCCTTGTCGTCCCAGGTCAACAACTCTTCGCCGTCCTCCGCCGCCCGCAGCGTCCGCTCGCCGCCGTACCTCGCCGCCCCCGCCCGCAGCCGCGCCTCGACGTCGCGCCGCAATTCCGCCGGCGCCAGCACCTCCGCCTCGCCGCCGAACCCCATTACCCAGCGCGCCACCTCGGCGGTCCCCGACACCTCCAACGCGAGCACGACCGTTCCGCCGGGCTCTTCTTCGACGCGTTGGCGCGGCCGCCACGTTCGCTCGCGGATTTCCTGGGCGGCAGCGCGCGAGAAGCGCACGCGCACGACCTCGACGTTGTCCCCGCGCCACACGCGGAAGGCGTGCTTGAGCGCGGCCGACGAGCGCGCCTCGCCGCGGGGCGCGAACTTGTCGCCGGTCGGGGTCGCGGTCAGGAATCGGTGCACGGCGAAGACGCGGACGGCGCTGCGCAGCCGGCACCAGCCGATGACGTAGAGCGACTCGAGCCCGGGATCCCAGTAGAGCTCGCCGGGCTCGATCTCGCGGCTGGTCGTTGCGCCGGTCGACAGCGCCGTGTACCGGCAGCTCACGACGGCATGCTCCCGGACGGCCCGCTCGAACGTGTCGATGACTTTGGCGTGGGCGCGGTAGTCGATCGCGAGCGGCGAACGGACGGTGAACCAGGCCTCGCGCGACGGCACCAGGGTTCCCTGACCGCCGCGCGCGCTGGCGAGCTTCATCCACAGCCGATCGAGCGGCTTGCCGAGTGCCGTCGTCCGCCAGCTCTCCGCCAGGGCGCGTATCGCGAAGAAAGCGGCGATCTCGTCCGGCTCGACGCCTGGGAGGTTGGGGACGGCCCAGCCGTCGTCCAGCTTGTACCGCCCTGGGCTCGGCTCCCGGATGGGGAATCCCGCCGCCTGCAGCGCGTCCTTGTCACGGTAGACCGTGCGCCAGTGCCAGCCTTCCCGTTCGGCGAGCGCCTTCAGCGAAACGCCCCGCCGACTGGCGGCCAGTGCCCGCGCAACGCTGAGAATCCGGACGATCTGGTCGTTGCGCGGCAAGGAACCCCCTTCCCCGTGGGCGGCTCCCCCCGCGCGCTCCCACTTCCGGGCGGGCAAAATGTAACACGGGGCTATCGGGAGGCGGAAGCCAGTGGTGCGCGACGCGCCGGTCCGCGACCTGCGGTCCGGCGCGTCGCCCGCAATCGCCGCTTTGCCTAGCTCGAACGTCGCAAGCGGCTCTACCCGTGGCCCAAGGT
>Ga0068855_100010026_pt1 | contig 11418 bp, 7 predicted proteins | sample KBSCornC52_FD_66592 | JGI IMG/M metagenome (GOLD analysis project Ga0068855, IMG submission 66592) | Corn rhizosphere microbial communities from Kellogg Biological Station, Michigan, USA - KBS Corn C5-2 | ecosystem: Host-associated > Plants > Roots > Rhizosphere > Soil ... | reverse complement strand
TCGAGCCGAAAGATGTCAAAGCTTTCGTCGCCGACGACGAGCCGGGCGCGCGCGCCAAAGCTGTCTGCCGCGTTGTTGGCCGCCTTGGCTGGCATGGCGCTTTACGCCGATCCGTTGGAGCCGAGCTTAGCCATCGCGTGCCGCGCCCGCGCGCAGTGAGCGTATGCGCCGCCGACCCACACCTCCGCGGCAACCCAACTCGTCTCCATGATCGCCGCCTCACTGTTGCCGTCGCACCGGCCCGACACCTTTTTGTGCGCGGGCGTGCGAACACTCTTCTGTCGAGACGTTCACCACAAGCCCTACCATGCTCGGGCCGTTGGCGTAAGGCCGTGGTGCCGGGCTAATTTCGCGGCAGTCCGGTCAGGTCCCGGTTGGCTCGGGGCTGATCCTGCGGAGCGTGTGATGACAACGTCATCGACTGCGGGGTCGTAGGCCGTGCGATGTGTGTGCCCCGCCTCGGCCGCGGGAGATGCTCGACCGAGCGACCAGCCTCCGCAAAACCCGTGCGTCGGTGCGCCCGGTGCAGCACCGTGGCGGAGAAGCCACCCGCGCTTCTGCGCCCGATGGTGCACCGCGGGTCATGTCCCTGAGTTCGAGATCAGCTGCTCGCCGCCGTCGATGTCGTAGGTGGCTCCTGTGACCGCTGTATTGGTCATGAGGTGCAAGGCGAGTGCGGCGATGTCTTCGGGCCCGACCACCCGCCGGATCGGCAGCGTGGCGCGGAGCTGCGTTCGTCGCTGCTCGATCCGATCGCCGAGCAGCGAAGCTGATAACGGGGTGTCAACGAAACCGGCGGCGATCAGGTTTACCCGGACGGGCGCAAGTTCTAGGGCTAGCGCGGCTGTGAGGGCAGGCATCATGGCGTTGACGGCCGCCGCGATCACGAGGCCGACGCCCGGACGGCGGGCTAACGTACTGCTCATAAACAACAGGGTGCCAGCGGGCCTTACTCTGTCGGCGGCGGCGTGTGCGACTTGTAGCGTGAGCCAGAGGTGCTCGTCGACGTTGCGGCGCGCATTAGTGAAGTCGATGTCGGCTAGACGCGCGTAGTAGGGAGTGCCCGCCGTGACCATCACGTGATCGATCGGTGCTGGCAAGTCTTCGAAGAATCGCTCGAGGCGAGCTGCGTCGGTGGCATCGAACGCCGCCGTGCTTACCGCGTTGAGTTCAAGTGCGGCTCGCTCCAGGCGCTCGCGATTGCGACCAGAGAGGACGACGTCGGCACCCGCGGCGCGCGCTTGTCGCGCCGTTTCGAGGCCGATGCCTGAGCTGCCGCCGATCACGACGACGGTTTGGCCGAGCATCTGTTGCTCGGGCGGCCTTGGAGCTACGGCGGACGTCGTCGGCATGATTCCTCCTGTGGGTGACGTTGGCGACCGATCACCGTGTCGCTGGTGCCCTCGTCGCGCGGCGATGTCGGCCGCGCAGCCCCGCATAACGGGTTGGTTGGCGCGGTTACTTCGGAAGTACCGCGCAACAAGCACAACTCTGCGGCCCTCACCGGTAAACGACCTCGGTATCGAGCCTCAACCGTAAGGCTCCGTAGAGTCGCTCGGCGCGACCGAGCTCGGACACGGTAACCGATGTCCTGGACATGCGGGTTCCGAGGCGGGTTCGCACGAGAACTGCGGTCCTGACGATGGTGATGTTCCGCGCAAAGGCCGAGAGTGACGTTCTAGCGGGTTCGGCGTCCGGTCAGGGCGGTAGCACCCGCGGTTGCCGCGGCGCCGACGCCGACCAACCCCGAGAGCAGCGCGCGCCGGTGCATCGACATCCATAACAGCGGGTCGTGCGTGTGGGCCTTGGCGTCGAACGAGCCGTGCGCGCCGTCGTCCGCCTCATCGTCTTGAGGCTCGAACACGTTGGAGCCGCGCCGCGGGAGGTCCTTGTCGGTCTGCTGTGATTTAACGCCCGTCTTGCCGAGGTAGATGTCGATCAGCTTGGGCGCGATTCGCTCGCCGAGGATTGTGTACGCCGTCGACAGGCCGACCCACATGTTGCGTCGCGGGTGCTCGGCGAGAAATGCGATCGCCTTCGCCGGCAGCTCCGGCTGGAAGATCGGCGGCACCGGCATCGGGTGCTTGCTCATCTTGTTGAGGTTCCAGCTGAACTGAGGAGTGTTCAGCCCCGGCAGTTGCACCATGCAGAGCTTGACCTTGCTCTTCTCGTTGGCGAGCTCGCACATCACGGCTTCGGTGAATCCCTTCACCGCGTGCTTGGCACCGCAATAGGCGGCCTGCAAGGGAATCGAGCGATACGCCATCGCCGAGCCGACGTTGATGATGACGCCGCGGTCGCGCGGGCGCATGTAGTGCAGCGCCGCGAGCGTGCCGTGCACCTGGCCGTAGTACGTGACCTCAGTCATGCGGCGGAATTCCTCGATCGAGGTGTCCCAGCTAAACGCGAGCGCGCCGACGAACGCGACATTCACCCAGACGTCGATTTCACCGAGTTCGCGTTCGACGGTGGCGGCAGCTTCTTGCACGGCGTCGTTGTCGGCCACGTCGACCGCGAGCGGCAAGGCTCGTCGTCCGGCAGCGCGAACGTCGGCGGCCGCGCCCGAGAGACCGGCCTCCCCGCGCGCCAGCACGGCGACGTCGTATCCGCGGCGGGCGAACTCGCGAACGGTCGCCCGCCCCACCCCGGCCGTACCGCCGGTGACTACGGCTATTCGTCTCGCCGGTTTTGCACCGACCGCTCTGTCTCGAAGCACATACAAGCACTGGCCAAAATCCGGTCCGGCTAAACAACCTGCGCTATTGCAGGCCGTTCTTCACCAGGTCGGTGGCTGCCTCAGGCACCGCTGTCGTTCCACCGATGGTCGTCACGGTGGTCACCGTCGCGCTCGCGCCATGCAGGTAGGTCGACTGCGCCGCGTTCAATGCGGACGCCGACGGGCTGACGAGCAGCAAGGACCAACCGTTGCGGATGGCATACACCGCTCCCGCAAGGCCGTCCGGGAAGTTCACGCCCGTCGCCAGCACGATCCCGGTCGCGGACGGCGCCACCGCAGTCGCGACCTGGGCGGCCGTGGCGTACCGATCGGCGCCAACTAAGCGGACGGCGGCCGGGTCGGCGCTGGCGGCTGTCCCACCGATTGCCGAGGCCTTGACTCTGGCGTGCGCGGCCATCCAGTTCTTCGTAGCGCTCGGCATCGACGTGCCGGCGGTGAGCAGCACCACGCCGTCGGCCTCACCGGCAGCGGTTGCGGCCGGCAACGCGTCGGCGAAGTTGAGGCCGGTAGCGAGGTACACGTTCGAGACGGCACCAATCGTGGCGAGCCGATCGGCGATGAGCGCAGCTGTGGCGTAGCGGTCGGCACCGCCGATGCGCTCGACCCGGTAGCCCAGCGTCTGTAACTGCGACACCACGGCCGGGCTGATCGCGCTCGTGCCGCCGAGGCAGATCACGAGACCGCCTGCCGGCAGCACCTGCTGAATCGCGGTGCGCGCGTCGGCCGCGAGTGTTGCGGTCGGGGTCAGCAGGATCGGCCCGTCGAGCGCGGCTGCCAGCGGCGAGCCGGTCAGCGCGTCGGGGTACAGATCGTTGCGGGCGAGCAAGACCACCTTCGCCGAGCCAGCCGCCGGGTACATCGTCGTGGCGAGCTGCGCCGCCGTCGCGTCGCGATCCGAACCGCCGATGCGGTTGAAGACGACTGTCGGGCTCGCGGTGCCACTGCCGCCACCGCCACCACCTGATGCCGCGTTCACGACGAACGATTCGGTCACCGTCGATGCGGCCGCGTGGGTGCCGTCGCCGCCCTGGTCGGCGTTGATGGTGCAGGTGCCGGTGCCGAGCAGCGTGACGGTGTTCCCCGAGACGGTGCACACCGACGGCGTCGTGCTCGTGTAGACGACTGGGAGACCTGAGTCGGACGTCGCGCCGAGCGTGACGGTGCCAGCGGAGACCGGGCTGGCCGGTGGCTGCGGGAATGCGATGGTCTGCAGGTCGATGCCGCCACCGCCGCTGCCTCCGGTCACCGGGAACGACCGGGTGATCGTCGGCGCGGCCGCGTGCGTGGCGTCACCCGGCTGGTCGGCCAGGATCGTGCAAACACCACCCGTCGCCGTCAGCGTCACGGTGTTGCCTGCGACGGTGCAAACGGACGGCGTCGTGCTGGTGTAGCTGACCGGCAGCCCCGAGTCGGACGTCGCGGCCAGCGTCACCGTGCCGCTGCTGACATCGGTGCTGCCCGGGTCGGTGAAGGTGATCGCCTGTGGTGCGCCGGCAACGGTGAACGACTGCGCAACCGTCGATGCAGCGGCATAGGTCGAGTCGCCGGGCTGGTCGGCGAGCAAGGCGCAGGTGCCGGTCGCGACGAGCGTCGCCGTGCCGCCCGCGACCGTGCACACCGACGGCGTGAGGCTGGTGTAGGTCACCGCGAGCCCGGAGGTCGAGGTCGCGTGCAGCGCGACCGTGCCATCGGCGAGGCGGACGTTCGCCGGCTGCGGGAACGTGATGACCTGCGTCGCGATGCTGCCGCTCGCGCCACCGCCGTCCGTCACCGCGAACGAGCGGATGATCGTGTTCGCCGGCGCGTATGTGCCGTTGCCAGGCTGGTCGGCCGCGATCGTGCAGATGCCCGGAGCGACCAGCGTCACCGTCGTCCCCGCAACCGTGCACACGGACGCGGTCGAGCTGGTGAACGAAACCGCAAGCCCGGAGCTCGCGGTCGCGGTCACGCTGACCGTGCCGTCGGCCGCGGCGACGTCAGGCACAACCGGGAAGTCGATGGTCTGCGCCTCGCCGCTCACCACGAACGAGCGAGTGACCGTCGAAGCCGCGGCGTAGGTCGAGTCACCGGGCTGGTTTGCGAGCACGGTGCAGGTGCCGCGCGCGACCAGGGTCACCGTGCTACCCGAAACAGTGCATACGGACGGCGTCGTGCTGGTGTAACTCACCGTGAGTCCTGAATCGGCCGTGGCAGTCAGGCTAACCGTGCCTCCGGCGATATTCGCGTCTGCAGGCTGGGGGAACGTGATTTCTTGGGTTTGCACGCTGCCGCTGCCGCCGGCGTCCGAGATCGTGAACGACCGCACGATGGTCGGCGCGGGTTCGTACGTGCCGTCGCCAGGCTGGTCGGCGTCGATGCTGCAGATGCCAACGGTTAGCAGCGTGACCGTGCCGCCCGACACCGTGCAGACCGACGGCGTCGTGCTGGTGTAGCCGACCGTCAAACCCGAGTCAGCGGTAGCGGCCAAAGTCGTTGTTCCGTCGGAAAGGTTGGCGTCGCTCGGCGTGGGGAAATCGATCGACTGCGGGGTGGCGCCGGTCACGCAGATGGTCGGCGAGCTCGTGCTGTTGGCGTTGCCGGGGTCGGAGTCCGCCTCGTTGCCCTGGACGGAAATGGTGTTCGGCACGCTTCCCGTGCCGCAGCTGCCGCTGCTCGGCGCAGTGGCGGAAATCGAGATCGTGGTGGTGTCGCCGACATTCACCGTGCCGTGAGTGCAGGTCACCGTGGTTCCGTTGGCGCTGCACCCGGTTGTCATGGTTGTTGGCGTGTAGCCGGTCGGAAGCGCGTCGGTCAGCGTGAAGCCGGACGACGTCGCCGGCCCCTCGTTGGTGACGGTCACTGTCCAAGTGACGGTGCCGCCCTGGACGACGGTCGTCGGCGAGGACGTCGACACCGCGAGATGTGTGGCTGCCGACACGCAAGCCGCGCCGTCGTTGGTTGAGGCGCTGTTCGACGCGGAGGTCGCGATGACGGTAAACGTCGGGGTCGCCGACGACGGATTGTCGATGTGTACTTCGGTGACGCCGCCGCTGTTGTTGCCGAACTCACCGTCTCCGTTGCCGAGCGTGAACGCGGCGCCGTAGGTGCCGGTCGCCATGCCGGTGATCGTGGAGAAGGTCGTCACCTGTCCGGTCGAGGGGTCGACCCGGACAGGGGCGTTCGATTTGAACCCCCACAGGTATCCGCCGACCACCGTGAAGTCGGCCAGGCCGGTCGACCCCGACAGCGCGATCGTCGAAACGGTTCCGGCCACCACGTCGACGTCGTACAACGTCGAGCTGTTGGACGACGTGACGTAGTAATGCGATCCCGAGGCGTCGAAGGAGCCCGTGACCAGGCCGCTCGGGAGTGCCGGCGAGGTCGCACCGAGGTCCTCGATGCTGGCGTTGGTCGGGTTGATTCGCAGCAGGTTGCCCGGGGTCGGCGAGGTCTCAACGCCATAGATGTAGCCGTTGACCGGGCTGACGCTGATGGCGTTGTAGGTGAGGCCCGCGCTGGTGTCGCCCACCGCGTTGAACGCGATGGTGCCCGACCCGAACTGCTCCGCGTACAGCTGCGTGGGCGAACCTTGGCTCAAGAAGCCGGTCGACACCGAGCACGCGATCGTGGCGGGTGAGGGAGCTGCGGGCGCCGCGAGCGCGGTGCCGGCGCTCAGGATCGTAAAGCCGGCGGTCGTCGTGATTGCGCCGAGCGCGGTCGCCCGGGTGATGAAAGCCGAAAGCGCGCGCGCCACAAATACCTATCCCTGATGTCGGTGCTTGGCGTGGCTTCCGGGCCACGCCGACTCCGCCTCATCGACGGCCGTGCATCGGGATGAAGGTTTCGGCGCAGAAGGGGCCCAGAAGAGAGTCGACGCTGGCCGGTTCTGGCTAGTCGACCCGGCCACGACGGGCTAGGCCCGATCGCCCCTTAGGCGTGCCGCGAGCTCGGGCAGTGTCGTGACGACGTGGGTCGGTTTGGTGAAGTACGACGGATATTCGCTGCCGCTGCGGTTCAGCCACGCGGTTTCCATGCCGGCTCGCGCGGCACCGTCGATGTCCCACGGGTGGACGGCGACGAGCAGCATGTCGGCAAGCTCCGTGTTGCAGGCGCGCCCGGCGTACTCGTAGGCACGACGGTTGGGCTTCCATGCCCCGGCGTCGTCAACCGAGAGCAGGGCCTCGAAGTGATCGCGAATGCCGCCGCGCCTGAAGAGTTCCTCACTGACGTTGGTTGATCCGTTCGTCAGGGTTACCAAGCGGTGCCCGGCTTCGCGCAGTTGCGCTACACCGGGTGCGACGTCCGCGTGCAAAGGCAGTTCGAGGAAGCCGGTCATGATGTGCTCGACCGCCGCGCCGGTGCCCCGGTTGAGCGAAAGCGGCGCCAGCATGCCGCCGAGCAGTTCTCGGCCGATCGTCGCGAACTGCTGAGTGCTGCCTGCCGCGGTCAGGGCGAAGCCGTCACGCAGGATCGAGCCGAACCACAGCTTCGCCAGGTGTTCGGGAGCGCCGACATCTGCGAAGCATTGACCCATCAGCCCAAGATCAGACAACGTCTCGTTCACGTCGAACACGACCAGCATGGCGCAACCTCCTGCGGGTTTGCGGCGTCCTCGGGGTTGTCGGCGTCCCGGACCGTTCACCCCGGGCGGGACGCCGACGTCGCGCTTACGTCACCTCACGCGAAGGCGTCGACCAGTTCTTGGCAGAACGCCTTCAGGTCGTCCGGCTTGCGGCTCGACACCAGCGCCGCCGGCCCGTTGGTGTCGACGTGGACTTCCTCGTCGACCCAGGTGCCGCCGGCGTTCTTGATGTCGGTCTTCAGGCTCGGCCACGATGTGATCGTGCGGCCCCGGACGACGTCCGCCTCGACCAAGGTCCACGGGCCGTGGCAGATCACCGCGATCGGCTTTCCGCTGGTGGCAAAGGCCTTTGCGAAGGCGACCGCCTTCGGCTCAGTGCGCAACCGGTCGGGATTCGCGACGCCTCCGGGCAGCACGAGCGCGTCGTAGGCATCCGGCTTGGCCTTCGAGATGGTGTCGTCGACCTCGAACGTGTCGCCCTTGTCGAGGTGGTTGAACGCCTGCACCTTGCCGCTCTTGAGCGCGACGAGCTTCGGTGTGCCGCCCGATTCCTTGACGGCCTTCCAGGGTTCGGTCAGCTCGACCTGCTCGACACCCTCGTTCGCGACGAGGAACGCGACCGTCTTGCCGGCCAGGGTCTTGTCCGCCATCGGATCCTCCTGCTCAGGTTGCTCTAGTGACCCTTGAGCCCTCCCCGCGGCAGATGATCAGGACACTTTGCGCCAGGGGGCTGGTATCGCCGCTCTTGAGGGAGCACGATGGAGGCCGTGACGGAGACCGGAGTCGGGACCGGGTTTGCCGCCTCATCCACCCCTGTGGAGCTGCGGTTCACTCCGACGTCACTTGATCTCCGTAGCGAGATCACCCTTGAGACCGGACGTCGCCGCGTCTTCGACGCGCTGCTGCACACCCCGGCCTGGTGGCCACACCGCGTTCGCGCGGGGGCGGGAATTGTGCTCGAGCCGCGGGTCGGCGGCCGATTCTTCGAGAACTGTGACGACGGCTGCGGCGTTCTGCTCGGCCACCTGTCGCGGCTGATCATGCCCGAGGTCTTCGCAATTGAAGGCGGGTTCGGCATCGACGCGCCTGTGGTCGCGTTGTGGAGCGTTCGCCTCGACGCCGTCGGCCATCAGCGCACGTTGCTGCACGGGCGCCTCACCGCCTTCGGCGCAATCGACGACGACACCCGAGCTGCGGCCGCAAGCGAGTGGGCAGCGACGTACGCCGCGCTCGCGCACTATCTCGACGCCTAGGGCTTCGTGAGCGCGTTCGCAATCACGTTCGGCGAAACAACGTCGGGGCCGCCGACCGCGATCACCAGGCTGGTTGATCGTGACTGCAGCCACGTTGCCGACGCGGGGGAGTTCGCGAGCGTCGCTGGGTCGACCAGAACCATCGGGTCGGCGCTGCTTGGGCCCGCCGCGATCGCATCAGGCCAGTTGCGACCGCTGACCACGGTGACGGCCGGGTCGCTCGCTGCCCCGGGAAGTTGTTCGACGACAGCAACGGAAGTCGCGTAACGATCAGCTCCCGCAAGCCTGGTCGTGGTCACGCCGTCGGCCGTGATGGCGGATTCGACCGACGTCGTGACTGCCGCCGGACCGCCAACAATCGTCGCCGAAGTGACGTGCAGGTTGGCGAGAGCGTCGCTCACTGCCGGGTCGAGCGAGCCTTGCGGTGTCAGCAGAATCGGCTGCTTCAAGGTTGCGGCGAGCTGTGACACGCTCGCGGCGTCCGGCCAATCGTCTCCTCGCGCAATGAACACGTGGTTGCCGCCGACTTGCTGGGCGATCAACGCGGCGGTGTCGTAGCGGGTCGGGCCACCGATGCGCGTAATCGTTGTGACGCCGGAGTTGCGCAGGTCGGCGTCGACCTGCGACGAGAGTGCCGTGGTGTCCCCGATGACGTAGGCGCTTGTCGCGCCGAGTCTCTTCACCTCTGCTTTCAGCGCGGTGGTGAGCCCGGACGGCGGAGACAGCAGCAGCGAGCCGCCGACCTTGGCTGCGAGCGGTGCCGCCGCGAGCGCGTCGGGGTAAAGATCGGATCTGGCGATCACCACAGCTGATGCACTGGCTCGCTGGCGTGACAGAGAAATCGAGGTCTCGACGCGCGTGGCGCCGGCGTATCGGATGACGCGCGGCTCGACGGCAGCGTCGCACGCTTCCTGCGACGTCGTCAGACGCGTGCTGGTCGACGGCGACAGCGTGTCGAAGAGGTAGAGGTCGCTGAAAACTGCCAAGACGCCGCCATTGTCGGTTGTGGTCCGCTGGCAGTACACGATTTGCTCTCCGTCCGGCGCCCAGGTTGCGCTTGAGGGGTCCGCAACTGGAAAGATCTGGCTGCCCCCGCCGTCCGCGCGGATGGAAAACAGCGCAGGGTTCGTGCCGAAAGTGCCATCTTCATGCGCGAGAATCCGCGTGCCGTCCGGTGAAAAGCCATCGACAACGGCGTCGACATAAGTGTTGCCGAGGGCGACGGCCGAGATCGCCCCATGCAGGGGAGCGACGAAAACTCCATATCTCTCGCTGCCGTCGATGAGTTCGCCGCCGGCGAACGCGATCGATTGCCCGTCGGGCGACCATGCGATGCGTCCTGGGTCGCCGTCACCGAAGTCGTACCGTGCCAATGTTGAGGTCGCAGAGCCGTCAGGGTTGGCGATGTGAATGTACGTCGTGCCACCGCTGCCTTCGTTTCCTTGAAAGGCAATGAAGGTCACTCTTGATCCGTCGGGCGCCCATACTGCCGGGCCGCTGACCGATTGCGACACTCCGGGCATCTGATCGATCGGCAAGGTCGTCATCGAGTCGCCGTTCCGCACGTCGACAACGGCGACCACCGGCTCGCTCGACCCGTCGCAGCAACGTGTCACCGCGAGTCTCGACCCATCGGGCGACCACACCGGGTAGCCGTATCCGACCGGTGTCACCGCCTTCAGGCCGCTGCCGTCTGCGTCGACCGTGTAGACCTGCAGCTCCCGCTCTCCGGCGGGGGCGGCGAACGCGATCTGCCCGTTGGCGTTCATGGCTACTTGGGCCGTGGCGGGCACCCCGAGGTTCAGCGCGGTGTCGCCGTTACCCGTCACGACATGCAGCGTGCCGGCGGCTCCTGTGTCGGGAGTCGGGTGGCTCCGTGAGAACTGGGCGTAGGCGAATTCGGGCATGCCGGCAGAGGCGGCCGCCGCGAGCGACGCGGGTGTGCTGGACAGCACGGTGGCTGCGGTGGTCGCGACGATCATGCCGATGGCTGTCGTTCTCATACCCAGCGACGCTAGCCACGCAGGCGGCCCGCGTTGCTAGCCTGCGAGCGTGGAAACCCCAACCCTCGCACAGGTAGTCGCAGCGCTCGAGGCGCTGTATCCTCCTGCGCTTGCTGCAGATTGGGATTCGGTCGGGCTGGTTTGCGGCGACCCCACCGCGCGCGTGACTCGCGTGTTGTTCGCAATCGACCCGGTCGAGGTTGTCGTCGACGAGGCCGAGCGGATGCGTGCCGACCTGCTCGTCACCCATCACCCGCTCTACCTGCGCGGTACTTCCTCGGTCGCGGCGACTTCGGCCAAGGGCCGCGTCGTCCATCGGTTGATTCGAGCCGGGATCGGCCTGCACGTTGCGCACACGAACGCCGATCACGCGAAGCCTGGCGTTTCCGATGCGCTGGCCGGAGCGCTCGGGCTGGTTGATACGCGGCCACTCGATCCGTTGCCTGCGCCGGCCCTCGACAAGATCGTGACGTTCGTTCCCGAGGCGGACGCCGACAAGCTCCTCGATGCATTGGCCGCGGCCGGGGCGGGAGAGCTCGGCGACTACTCGCGTTGCGCGTGGACGGCGTCCGGCGTCGGCACCTTCTTGCCCGGCGCGGGCGCGCGGCCGGCGATCGGCGAGGTGGGCGAGGTGACCCGCGTCGACGAGACGCGCATCGAGATGGTGCTGTCGCGCCGACGCCGAGCCGAGGTGGTCGCCGCTTTGCGCTCGGCACATCCATATGAGGAGCCGGCGTTCGACCTCTTCGAGCTGGCGACCTGGCCGGGGGAGAGCGGTACCGGCCGGATCGGGACGCTTCCTTCTGCGATGCCGCTTCGAGACTTCGCGTCGGTCGTAGGCGCCGCCCTGCCGGCAACCGCAGC
>Ga0068855_100010025_pt1 | contig 11419 bp, 6 predicted proteins | sample KBSCornC52_FD_66592 | JGI IMG/M metagenome (GOLD analysis project Ga0068855, IMG submission 66592) | Corn rhizosphere microbial communities from Kellogg Biological Station, Michigan, USA - KBS Corn C5-2 | ecosystem: Host-associated > Plants > Roots > Rhizosphere > Soil ... | reverse complement strand
GGCGAGCGTCATGTGCCCGTCGTGCGTGGGCTCGAGCGCGAGGCTCGCCTCGATGTAGCTCTGCGCCTTCCCCCACAGGCCCTGGCGCATGCACAGCTTGCCGAGCGCGAGGAGGAGCGCCGGGTCGCGCGCGTGGGTGCGCAGCCACTTCTCGGCGCGCTCGATCTGCGGAAGGACCTCCGGGCCGGCCGCGTCGCCGTAGAGGGCGACCAGGGCGGGATTCCAGTCGCGCTCGAGCGCCTGCTCGATGATCGCGCGGGCGGGCCCCGCGCTCCCGAGCGCGAGGTGGTAGCGCGCCGCGGTGGCCGCGACCGCGCCGTCCGTGCGCATCTCCGCGGGGAGCTGCTTCCAGTACGCCTCGAGCGAGGCGGCCTCGCCGGCTTTCCGGTGCAGGTTGCCCAGGTGGGCGGCGCGCCGCGCGGCGGAGGCCTCCTCGGGCCCCAGGCCGCCCAGCTTCACGAGCGCCGACACGGTCGCGAGGACCTCGTCCCAGTTGCGCACCGCCTGCTCGGCCTGGAGCTTCAACCGCAGCAGGCGCAGGTTCCGGGAGTCGCGCGCGGAGAGGTCCTTCAGCACCGCGAGCGCCTCGCCGTGCCGGCCTTGCGAGACGAGGAGGTCCGCGAGCGTCGTGAGGCGCGCCTGGTCCACGGCGGGCGCCGAGCCCTTCGCCTGGTCGAGGAACTGCTCGCGCTCGCTGAAGCGCCCGAGCTCGTGGGCGCTCCGCGCGGCGATGATCGCCGCGATGCCCTTGGTGTCCTCGCCCACGAGCGCCTCCGCGGCGCTCTTCTCCGCCGAGGCGTAGCGGCCCTGGAAGAAGGCGAGGAGCGCGTCGTGGAGCGACTGGCGGTAGCGCGTGCGCTCGCGCTGCTCGCGGTAGGCGCGCACGCGCCCGGGGATCGCCACAAGCGTCGCGATCATCCGCGCGAGGAAGTAGAAGGCGAAATAGCCGGCCACCACGAGGAAGACGAAGAGGTTCACCGAGAGCTCGATTCGCCACGGCGCCGAGACGATCACCACGTAGCCGGTCGAGCGCTCCGCGAAGAGCGCGATGCCCACGGCGAGCGCGGCGAGGACGAGGGACCAGACGGCGAGCCGCATGGCCTAGCGCTTCTCGCGCGCCGCGCGCGCCGTGCGCACGGCGGCGAGGCTCGCGTTCACGTCCGGGAGCGCGATGGAGACCCGAGTATCCGCGAGCTGTCGGATCGCCGCCAGCGCCGCGACCGTGGCCTTCGCCTTCGGGTCGAAGTAGCGCGAGACCCACGCCTGGGTCGCGCGCATGTCCTCCCGGAAGGAGGGCTCGTCCCGCGCGAGGAGCGCCACGCGCGCGCTGAGGAGCCGGAGCTTCAGGTTCTCGCGCAGGAAGTAGCTCTGCGCGGGCGAAAGGAGCACCTGGTCCGCGGGCTCCACCTCCCGGATCCGGATGAGCCCCTTCATCTCTTCCCAGAAGTCGCGTGCCGCGCGCGCGAAGCCGCGCTCTTCCGGCGTGCGCCAGCGAGCCGCGGGACGCGGCGGCGGCAGCCCTTCCGAGATCACGAGCGGGAGCGTGTCCGCCTGGCCGATCAGCCCGTCCAGCTTCACCGCGATCCCGACGGTGTCGACCTGCGGCACGGCCTTCAGGCGCTCCATGTCGGAGGCGATCGCCCGCCGGAGCGGCGTCGCGGCGAGCTTCTCCGCGCGCGCGAGGCGCTGGTCCGCGGCCTGGAGCGCGGCGAGCGCCGCGCGGACGTTGCCCGCGAGCTGGAGCTGCTGGCTCGCGAGGACGAGCATCTGCTCGACCTCCGCGAGCACGCGGTCGTCCGCGCTCCGCGCGAGGTCCCGGTACATCTCCTCCAGCGCCACGCGCTGCTCCTGCGTGTCCGCCACGCGCGACTCGAGCTCCACGATGCGGGCCTGCGCTTCGCGCAGCGCCGCCTGCGCCTGCGCGATCGCGGCGAGGTTGCGCGCGCTCTCCGCGCCCAGCTCCGCCAGGCGCCCGCCCTCGTGCGTTTCCATCGCGCGCATGCCCAGGCGCGCCTCGATCGCGAGCCACGCCGTGGCGGCCGCGGCGACGACGGCGAGGACCGCGAGCCCCCGCGCCACCCGGTCGCGTCCCGCGTACGGCGCGGCCGCGCTCCGGGCGGGAGGGGGCAGGGGATCGCTCACGGCGTCACCTTGAGGCTCGAGAGCGCGGTCACGAGGCCCTCCGCGCCCGGGGCGGCCACGACCACCCGCGCGAAGCGCCGGGCGTCCGGATGCGCGGCGATCGCGGAGTGCGGGACCACGAGGGCGCATTGACCCGTGCGCGCGATGCCTTCGTCGCCCACCATCGCGAGGAAATTCTCGAGCGTCTCCGCGCTCAACGCGCTCACGGCGTGGACCTCCCCGCGCGCCCAGGCGTCCAGCAGCGGGCGCGGGTCCGTGCGGGGACGCGCCCGGCGATAGCATTCCACGTAGTCCACGCGCGCGCCGCGCGTCTCGAGCGCATCCCTCAGGTGCTCCCTTCCGCCCTCGCCGCGGAACACGACGATGTTCTCCCCCTTGACCGCCCGCAGCTCGGGAAGCGCGAGCAGCGCCTCGCTGTCGTGGCGCTCGCTGGGTGAGATCACCTCGGGGAAGCCCGAGTTCCGGAGCGCCTGCGCGGTGGCCTCTCCCACGGCCGCGACGCGCGTGCGCTCCGGCCAGGGCCCGCGCCGGCGCACGGCGGCGAGGCCGCGCTCGACCGCGTTGGCGCTGATGAAGATCGCGAGGCCGCACTCGGGAAGCCGCGCGAGCGCCTCCTCCCGGCGCGGCGTGGGGTCCACGTCCTCGATGCCCAGCGCGGGAAAGACGAACGGACGCGCGCCCTCGCGCCCGAGCGCGGCCGCGAGCGCCTCGGCCGCGGCCTGCGGGCGCGTGATCACCACGCCCATTCCCTCGAGGCGCCCCGCGCTCATGCCGAGCGCCGGGCGAGGATGTCCAGGATCTCGCGCCCGCCCGCGGCGAGGAGCGCGTGGCCCAGCGAGCGGCCGAGCGCCTCGGCGTCGTGCGTGGGCCCCTCGATCCGGTCGCGCACGAGCCGCGTCCCGTCCGGAAGCCCGATGAACCCCTCGAGCACGAGCCGCCCGCCCGCGGCGCGGGCGAGCCCGCCCAGCGGGACGTCGCAGCTTCCCTCGACCACGAGCCCCAGCGAGCGCTCCGCGCGCGCGGCGGCGGCGGTCGGTGCGTCCTCGAAGGGCGCGAGGAGCGCGGCGAGGTCCCCCCGGTCGCTCCGGTGCTCGACGGCGAGGATGCCCTGGCAGATGGCCGGGAGCGCCAGCGTCTCCGGCAGCAGCGCGCGGATGCGATCGGCGAGCCCCAGCCGGCGCAGTCCCGCCGCGGCGAGGATGATCGCCTGGTATTCGCCGGCGTCGAGCTTCGCGAGCCGGGTGTTCACGTTCCCGCGGAGCGGCCTGAAGCGCAGCTTCGGGAAGGCGCGCCGCAGCTGGCTCTCGCGGCGCAGGCTCGAGGTGCCCACCACGGACCCGTCCGGGAGCGCCTCGATCGACGCGTGGTGCGGGCACACGAACGCGTCGCGCGCGTCCTCGCGCGGGCCGAAGGTCGCGAGCGCGAACTGCGGCGGCAGCACCATCGGCACGTCCTTCATCGAGTGCACCGCGATGTCCGCCCGGCCGTCGTCCATCGCGACCTCGAGCTCCTTCACGAAGAGGCCCTTGCCGCCCACCTCGGCGAGCGGCCGGTCGAGCACGCGGTCGCCCCGGGTCGTCATGCCGACGGTCTCGATCGCGAGGCCCGGATGGCGGGCGCGCAGCGCCTCGCCCACCATCTCGGTCTGGCGCATCGCGAGGCGGCTTTCGCGCGTGGCGATGCGGATGCGGGTATCGGATTCGGACATGGAACCGGAAAGCGTACTACAGACGCCGCGCCCCGGGCCATTCGGGGGAGGACCGGGCGCCGCGGCATGCTGCGCTGCGGTAAGATCGAATGTTTCCGCGCTCGCGGGATCGAACACCCATGACCGCGCGCTTGCGGGAAATTCCCTACAACTACACGTCGTTCTCGGATCGCGAGATCGCCATCCGCCTCCTGGGGGCGGAGGGTTGGAACGCGCTCGAGGAGCTGCGCGGCGAGCGGCGGACCGGACGGTCGGCCCGCATGCTCTACGAGGTGCTGGGCGACATCTGGGTCGTCCGGAGGAACCCCTACCTGCAGGACGACCTCCTCGACAGCCCGCGCAGGCTCGCCCTCCTCGTGGAGGCGATGCGCCACCGGTTGCGCGAGATCGAGAATCGCCGGCTGGGCGACGGGCCGCAGCCCGCCCGCGAGCGCAAGGTGATGGAGCTCCTCGCGTTCGCCCACGGGGCGGTCGACGCCTTCGAGGGCGAGTTCGCCGAGACGCGCGAGCTTCGCCGCCGGACCCTGAGGCGCCTTTCCGCGATCACGCGCCGCGACAACGTCTGCTTCGACGGCCTCTCGCGCGTCTCCCACGTGACCGATGCGACCGACTGGCGCGTCGAGTACCCGTTCGTGGTGGTGTGCCCGGACACCGAGGAGGAGTGCGCACCGCTCGTGCGCGCGCTGGCGGACCTGGGCTTCACGATCATTCCGCGCGGCGGCGGCACGGGCTACACGGGCGGCGCGATCCCGCTCGATCGCCTCTCCGCCGTGGTGAACACGGAGAAGCTCGAGGCGCTGGGTGCCGTCGAGCGGCGCGTGCTGCCGGGGCTCGCGGAGGAGGTCGCGGTGATCCGCTGCGGCGCGGGCGTGGTCACCAAGCGCGTGATGGAGGCGGCGGAGGCGCAGGGCCTCGTCTTCGCGGTCGACCCCACGTCCTCGGACGCCTCGTGCATCGGCGGCAACGTCGCGATGAACGCGGGAGGAAAGAAGGCCGTGCTCTGGGGGACGGCGCTCGACAACCTCGCGAGCTGGCGGATGGTGACGCCGGACGGCGACTGGCTCGAGGTCGAGCGCCTCGAGCACAACCGGGGCCGCATCCACGACGTGCCCCTCGCGAAGTTCCGGCTCCGGCGGCTCGACGCCGACGGGCGGACCGTGAAGAGCGAGGAGTCGCTCGAGATCGAGGGCCGGCGCCTGAGGAAGGAGGGCCTCGGCAAGGACGTGACGGACAAGTTCCTGGGGGGGCTGCCGGGCGTGCAGAAGGAGGGCTGCGACGGGCTCATCACGTCGGCCACCTTCGTGCTGCACCGGATGCCGGCGCACACGCGCACGGTGTGCCTCGAGTTCTTCGGCGACGTGAAGCGCGCGGTGCCGGCCATCGTCGAGATCAAGACCTTCGTCGAGGCGCATCCCGGCGTGCAGCTCGCGGGCCTGGAGCACCTGGACGAGAGATACGTGAAGGCGGTGGGCTACGCCACCAAGGCGAGGAGCCGCGGCCGCCCGCGCATGGTGCTGCTGGGCGACCTCGTGGGCGACGACGAGGACGCGGTGGCCGAGGCGGCGTCCCGCGTCGTGCGCATCGCCAACGCCCGCGACGGGGAGGGCTTCGTCGCCGCGAGCCCGGAGGCGAGGAAGCGCTTCTGGCTCGACCGCGCGCGCACGGCCGCGATCTCCCGCCACACGAACGCGTTCAAGATCAACGAGGACGTGGTGATCCCGCTCGAGCGCCTGGGCGACTACACGGACGGCATCGAGCGCATCAACATCGAGCTGTCCATCGGCAACAAGCTGAAGCTCGTCGCGGCGCTCGCGGAATATTTCGCGGGCGAGCTCCCGGTCGCGGGCGACGAGGAGAAGCTCGACCGCGCCGAGTTCTTCGGCGACCGCGTGGCGCAGGCGCTCGAGCTCCTGGAGGCCACGCGGGCGCGCTGGGCGGGCTATCTCGCCGGGCTGGACGACCCGGCGCTCTTCGCCGAGCTCCAGTCGCGCCGGATCCGCGTCTCGTGGAAGCGCGAGATCCTCGAGCGCCTGCGGGAGATCTTCGAGGGGCGGGCGTTCGCGCCCGTGGTGGCCGGCGCGGAGGCGGTGCACGCGCGGGTGCTGCGCTCGCGCGTCTTCGTGGCGCTCCACATGCACGCGGGCGACGGGAACGTCCATACGAACCTCCCGGTGAACTCGGACGACTACGAGATGCTGCGGGAGGCGAACCAGGCGGTGGCGCGCATCATGCGCTTCGCGAAGAGCCTGGGCGGCGTCGTCTCCGGGGAACACGGGATCGGCCTCACCAAGATCGAGTACCTGGAGCCCGCGGAGCTCGACGCCTTCGCCGGCTACAAGAAGCGCGTCGACCCGCACGACCGCTTCAACCGCGGGAAGCTCAGGCGCGGCGCGGACCTCTCCAACGCCTACACGCCGTCCTTCGCCCTCATCGGGCACGAGTCGCTCATCCTCGAGCAGAACGACATCGGCGCCATCGCGGACTCGTTCAAGGACTGCCTGCGCTGCGGCAAGTGCAAGCCCGTGTGCTCGACGCACGTCCCGGGTGCCAACCTCCTCTACAGCCCGAGGAACAAGATCCTCGCGACCTCGCTCCTCACCGAGGCGTTCCTCTACGAGGAGCAGACGCGCCGCGGCGTCTCCATCCGCCACTTCGACGAGTACGCCGACGTCGCGGACCACTGCACGGTCTGCCACAAGTGCGAGGCGCCGTGCCCGGTCGACATCGACTTCGGCGACGTGTCGATCGCGATGAGGAACCTCCTCGCGCGGCTGCGCAAGCGCCGCTTCAACCCCGGGACGTGGGCCTCGCTCCAGTTCCTGAACGCGACGGATCCGCGCCGCATCAAGCTCATCAAGGCGGGGATGATCGACTTCGGCTACCGCGTCCAGCGCCTCGCCAACAAGCTCTGGGGGCGGCTCCCGGTGGTCCAGCGCCAGGTGCGTCGCCCGCCGGAGACGCACGGCAAGCCCGCGCTGCGGGCGCAGGTGATCCACTTCATCAACAAGCCGATGCCCGCGGGGATGCCCAGCAAGACCGCGCGCGCGCTCCTCGACGTCGAGGACCCGGCGATCGTGCCGATCATCCGCGACCCCGCCAGGGTGAACGAGGACTCGGAGGCGGTGTTCTACTTCCCCGGGTGCGGCTCGGAGCGGCTCTTCGGCCAGGTGGGGCTCGCGACCCAGGCGATGCTCTACCACGTGGGAAGCCTCTGCGTGCTCCCGCCCGGCTACCTCTGCTGCGGCTATCCGCAGACCTCCGCGGGGCGGGCGGACAAGGGCGAGGAGATCACGATCAAGAACCGCGTGCTCTTCCACCGGGTGGCCAATACCCTCAATTACCTCGACATCAAGACGGTGGTGGTCTCGTGCGGCACCTGCATGGACCAGCTCCAGAAGTACGAATTCGGGCGGATCTTCCCCGGCTGCCGGCTCCTGGACATCCACGAGTACCTGATGGAGAAGGGCGTGGCGCTGGAGGGCGTGAAGGGGGTGCGTTACATGTACCACGACCCGTGCCACACTCCCATGAAGACCCACCGGCCGCTCACGGTGGTCAACCGTCTGATGGGCCAATCCGTTGGCCTGAACGACCGTTGCTGCGGCGAGTCGGGCACTTTCGCCGCCACACGGCCGGACATCGCGACGCAGGTCCGCTACCGCAAGGAGGCGGAGATGCGAAAGGGGGCGGAAAGCCTCCGCGCGGATGGATTCGAAGGGCCGGTGAAGGTGTTGACCTCGTGTCCGTCCTGCCTCCAGGGCCTGCACCGGTTCGACGGGGACGCGGGCACCACGGCGGATTACATCGTGGTCGAGATGGCGCGCCACCTGCTCGGCGCGGACTGGATGGAAAAGTTCGTCCACGACGCTCGCCACGGCGGCATCGAGCGCGTGCTGCTGTGATCGTCATGCCCAACCGCAAGACCCGCACCCTGGAGCCCCGCCCCGAATGACGACGAACCGGATCCGACACCTGCCGACGACCCTCGCCGCGCTGCTGCTCGCCTCGGGCTGCGCGTTCGGCCCGCCCCGGGCGTCGGCACCGTTGCCCGCGCCCTCCGCGGCCGGCTACCCGATCGATGCCGCGTCGCTCGCGAAGGACGAGGACGACGACGAGGAAGCGCAGAGCCGCGCCGCGGCACCCTCGATCAAGTTCAACCTCGAGGCGGAGGCGGACGAGGAAGGGCCGCCGCGCGCCTGGCAGATCCTCCGCGCGCAGGACGAGCGGAAGGCGATCCTCGCCGCGAACGCGCCCGCGACCATCACCAAGGCGGCCGCCGTGCAGCCCTCCCAGTGGCAGGCGCTGGGACCCTCCAACATCGGCGGGCGCGTGCGCGCGCTCGCGTTCGATCCGCGCAACCCCTCGCGGCTCCTCGCCGGCACCGCTTCCGGCGGCCTCTGGATCTCCCCGGACGCCGGCGCCACGTGGGCCCCGAACAACGACTTCCTCCCGAACCTCTCGATCACGACGATCGCGTTCGATCCGGTCAATCCGGCCATCGTCTACGCGGGCACGGGGGAGGCGAGCGCGGGCCTCGTGGGCATCGGCGCCTTCCGGTCGACCGACGGCGGCACGACCTGGCAGTACCTCGCGGCGACGAGCCCGGACGCGAACGCGGACTGGCGCTTCGTGAACCGGATCGCGGCGCACCCCACGCAGTCCGGAACGCTCCTCGCGGCGGTCACCAACGCGAGCCTCGCGAGCGGCGGCATCTACCGCTCGACGGACGGTGGCGCCTCGTGGGTCCGCGCGTCGACCGCGAAGGCGCTCGACATTGCGTTCGAGCCGGGCAATCCCGCCAACGCCGTCGCGGGCCTGGACGACGGCACCATCGCCTACTCGCACGACGGCGGCATCTCGTGGACCCGGACGGCCGCGCTCGTGCCGAGCCCCAGCGGCCGGCAGAACACCGCGCGCGCCGAGATCGCCTTCGCCCGCTCGCAGCCGGGGCTCCTCTACGCCTCGGTCGACAACAACAAGGGCGAGGTGTGGCGCTCGACGGACTCCGGCGAGAACTGGCAGATCCTCAGCAACCCGGGGCACCTGGGCGGACAGGGCGACTACGACAACGCGATCTGGGTCGACCCCACGGACGCGTCCCATGTGCTCGTGGCCGGGCTCGACATCTACGAGTCGCGCGACGGCGCCGCGACGTTCAACAAGGTGAGCGACTGGCGGATCGCGCCCACGTCGCCGCACAGCGATCACCATGCGCTGGTCTCCCCGCCCAACTTCGGCGCGGGCAGCTCCGCGCTCTTCAACGGGAACGACGGCGGCGTCTACCGGGCGGCCAACGTGTACGGCCTCTCGGGGGGCGCCAACGGCACCGGCTGGTCGGTCATGAACAACGGGCTCGCCGTGACCCAGTTCTACAGCGGCGCCGGACGGACCGCCGCGGGCGGGCGCATCTATGGCGGCACGCAGGACAACGGCAGCCTCGTCCTGTCTTCCGGGCTCTGGCGCGAGTATCGCGGCGGCGACGGGGGTATCGTCGCGATCGATCCCGCGTCGGACCTCATGGTGTACGGCGAGTACGTGTACCTCGCCCTGCACCGGTCCTTCGACGGCGGGGCGAACTCCGCTTACTTCTGCGCGGGGATCACCGAAGGGTTGCCCCCGGACGACGGCGGCAACACCTACTGCGGCGCGGGCGCCACGCAGAAGACGAACTTCATCTCGCCGTTCACGCTCGACCCGAACAACTCCAACCGCATGCTCGCCGGCGCCAACTCGCTCTGGGCGACGGACGCCGTGAAGGGCACGCCCGCGTGGCACGCGATCAAGCCGCCGGTCGGGGGGGACGACTTCGTGAGCGCCGTCGCCGTGCAGCCGGGGAACAGCAACGTGGTGTGGGTGGGCCACAACAAGGGCGAGGTCTTCCGCACCTCCAACGCGCTCGCGGCGGTCCCGGACTGGACCCGCGTGGGCGCGCTCTCGATTCCCGCGCGGCTCGTGCAGCGCATCACGGTCGATCCCGCGAATCCGGGCCACGTGATCGTGGCGGTCACGGGCTTCACGCCGAACGACGTGTGGCAGACGACGGACGGCGGGGCGACCTGGAGCTCCATCACGGGAAACCTCCCGGCGGCGCCGGTCTTCGACGTGAAGATCCACCCGCGCAACTCCGCCTGGCTCTACGCGGCCACCTCGGTCGGCATCTTCACGAGCGAGAACGGCGGCGCCACGTGGTCCACGACGAACGAGGGGCCGGCCAACATCCGCGTGCGCGAGCTCTTCTGGATAGACGACAACACGCTGGGCGCGGCCACCTACGGGCGCGGCATGTTCAAGGTGAACGTGGGCGGGCCGGCGCCCGCGGACTACCAGGACCTGTGGTGGGCGGGCCCGCAGGAGAACGGGTGGGGAATGAACATCACCCAGCACGGCGCGATGATCTTCGCCGCGTTCTTCATCTACGACGCGAACGGGCAGCCCCTGTGGGTGGTGATGCCGGGGGGATCGTGGAACGCGGACTTCACGACGTTCTCGGGGCCGGTCTACATTCCCACCGGTTCCTGGTTCGGCGCGTACGATGTGAGCCGGTTCTCCGGCGGCGCGACGCCGGTGGCCGGGACGGCGTCGATCACCTTCACGAGCGCCACCACCGCGACCTTCTCCTACACGATCAACGGGATGTCCGGAACGAAGTCGATCATGCGCGAGCTCTTCGGGCCGCAGGATCCGACTCCAGTGGCGACCTACGGGGATCTCTGGTGGGGCGGGGATTCCCAGAACGGCTGGGGCGTGGCCATCAGCCAGCAATACCGCAGCCTCTTCTCCGTCTGGTACACGTACGACACCAGCGGCAAGACGGTCTGGTACGTCGTGCCCGGCCCGGGCACGTGGACCTCCGCCAACACGTATACGGGCACGGCCTACCGCGTGACGAGCTCGGCGTGGCTCGGCGTCCCCTACAACGCCGCCGCGGTGAACGCCCAGGTTGCGGGCAGCATCACGTTCACCTTCACGGACCTGAACCACGCCGTCATGACCTACACGATCGACGGCGTCACGCAATCGAAGCCCATCACAAGGCAGGTGTTTTGACGGCGGGGTGCGAATTCTGCGAGCGTCCCGGCGGCGCGCTCCTCTGGCAGAATGACCTCTGCCGCGTGGTGAGGGCCGAGGAACGGGGCTATCCCGCCTTCTGCCGCGTGATCCTCGCGCGGCACGCCCGCGAGATGACGGACCTCGCGCCGGCGGAGCGGTCGGGCCTGATGGCGGTGGTGTTCGCCGTGGAGGAAGCCGTGCGCGAGACGATGCGGCCGGACAAGGTGAACCTGGCGAGCCTGGGGAACGCCGTGCCGCACGTGCACTGGCACGTGGTCGCGCGCTTCGCGGACGATCCGCATTTCCCGTCCCCGGTGTGGTGCGAGCCTCGCCGCGAGCCCGTCGTGCCGGCCGGGCGCGAGGCCGCGGCCGCGCGCCTTCCCGCGGCGATCCGCGAGCGCCTCGAGCGCCTCTTCCCGTGACGACGCCCGTCGCACCGGATGGCGAGGCGGTCCTCGGGTTCGGGGACGCGCGCGGCTGCAAGGAGTGGCTGAACGCGCTCCCGCTCACCAACATCCC
>Ga0068855_100010024_pt1 | contig 11419 bp, 17 predicted proteins | sample KBSCornC52_FD_66592 | JGI IMG/M metagenome (GOLD analysis project Ga0068855, IMG submission 66592) | Corn rhizosphere microbial communities from Kellogg Biological Station, Michigan, USA - KBS Corn C5-2 | ecosystem: Host-associated > Plants > Roots > Rhizosphere > Soil ... | reverse complement strand
GCTATCGATGTGCTGGAACAGGTTCGCAAGCGGATTGATCCCGTGGACGCTGAGCGCGCCAGCATCGAAGCTGCGCGCAATACCAAGTCGGATGCAGAACGCTTGGCGTTCTCCGTCTACGCTGACGACTTTATCAAGCGCCATGCTGAGGCGCGGAAGCTGCGGAGCGTCGAAGACATACGCTCAGTGTTCCGCCGCGATCTCAAGCCCCACTTCGGCACGAAGCCTATTAGCGCCATTCGACGCACTGACATTCAGACGTGTCTGGACAAAATCGGTGAGCGAAGTGGGTCGGCGGCGAACAAAGCTCACAAGTGGCTTCGCAAGATGCTCGCGGTTGCGGTCAATCGTGGTGACCTCGCGACTTCCCCAATGGAGGCGATGCCAGCTCCTCACCAAGAAGGGAAACGGCAGCGCGTCCTTCGCGGGAACGAGCTTGTGCTTGTCTGGTCTGCCGCTGACGATCTCGGAGCGCCGTGGACATCGTTCGTCCGGTTGCTTCTTCTCTGCGGCCAGCGCCTGCGGGAAGTCGCCGGAATGAAATGGGAAGAACTGGACCTCGACGCGGGCACCTGGGTCATTCCCGGCGCGCGGACAAAGAACAAGCGCGATCATCTCGTCCCGTTGCCTGACACGGCAGTTGCTATGATCGAGGCGATGCGGCCCGAGAAGCCGAAGCGGAAGGGGCCAGTGTTCACGACCAACGGCAAAACACCGATAAGCGGTTTCTCCAAGCTGAAACGCGCACTGGATGCGAAGATCGAGAATGCCATCGCGAAGGATAAAGCCATCGAGCCGGGCACGATGGAGCCTTGGGTGTTCCACGATCTTCGGCGGTCAGTGGGGACCGGCTGTCAATCTCTCGGCTTCCCGATCGAGCATACGGAAGCGGTTTTAAATCATGTCAGCGGCAAGCGCGGCGGCCTCGCTGCGATCTATCAGCTCCACGACTACAAGGCGGAAAAGGCGGCGGCGCTGAATGCTTGGGCTCGGCACGTGCAGGCCCTACTTTCGCCGGAATCAGACAACGTGGTGCACCTGACCCAAAAGCGAGCTTGACGACGACGCGCCCTGCTTCGCGGGAACGCTAAATCGCCTTTCGGTATGCGACAACTCTCCCACGCCCGCCACGGTTGGCGGTGTTGTTGGAGGATTAGATGCAACCGATCATTCACGACGAAACCTTGCCCGATGGTCTGAGCGCAGCGCTCAGCACGACCGAGGCGAGCCGCTACACCGGGCTGGCACCGGCGACTTTGGAAGGCCTGCGCTGCCGTGGTGGCGGTCCAAGATTCATAAAATACGGACGCAAAGCGGTGCGGTACCGCCGAAGCGATCTTGACGCCTGGATTGCTGAACGTCTGGTCAGCAGCACCAGTGAGGCCGCGTGAGATGCGGGCCGACATCGGGGGGCTCGCTTCCGAAATGCGAGAATGCCGCCCAGCCGAGCGGCTGAACGGCACCCGCAATCTGCTTCCCGGCAGTGACAGCGACAATACAGACCTCTTCAGCGGTGCGGTAGTTCCCGCCAACGCAAGCAGCCCATTCGACTCACACCGCGAAGCTGCTCTTGCCCTGCTGAACGGCTCCAGCCGTCTCACACGCAAGGCGGGCTCATTCCTGGGCCAACTCGTCGTCGATCCCGCGCCGCTGAGTGACGCGCAATTCGATTGGCTGGAGTCGCTGCTGGAACGCGCCTCGCTGCCCTCACTGCGGGAGGCGGCATAATGGCGCGCTACCCCAACAGGCCCGGATTCAAAGGGTCCGCCGAAACAGGACGCGATGCAGCCGAGAGCGTGGCTGACAAGTGCGGTCGCTTACAGAAGCTGAGCCTGGAAGCGATCCGGAACGCTGGTGAGCACGGCCTTACCGCCGATGAAACTGCGGACGCGCTTGGAATGCAGCGGTGGAGCATTCAGCCTCGTCTCTCAGAGTTGGCGGCGAGAGGGTTGATCGTCGATTCCGGATTGCGGCGGGCGAACGTCACCGGCCGCAACGCGGTTGTCTGGGTCACGCCGGACCACAAGCGGGAGGCGGCGTGATGGCTTCCCTTCGAACTGCCATCGACCAGATGTGCCGGTCGTGCATTTATGACCCCGGCAGCGGAAACGGCGCTTGGCGGGAGCAAGTCACCGCTTGTTCGTCGGCTAACTGCCCATTGCATCCGGTACGGCCCCAAACTGCCGCGAAAACCGGACGTACAGTGCTAACAGCAGGCGGCGGGCTATGATCGGGCGTCGAAACCGCTCGATGGCAATCTTTAGCCGGAAAAACGGGCAAATCGGCAATGGGCAATAGGAAGCGCCCGACCGCCGACCATCGCGCCGACACGCGCGGAGCTGCACTAAGCGGTCTGCCCCATGTAGTTGCCGACTCCGCCGCGTACCTGGCATTGGATGCGTTCGAGCGGGCGGTGCTCGCGGAAATTCTGAGACGCTTCAACGGCTACAACAACGGCAGGATCGGCGTCAGTTACGAGGAGATCGGGGAGCGTCTGAAGGGGCGGAACAAGTGTCGCCCGAACAATGCCAGGATTGCCAGTGCCGTTGTTCGACTGATTGAACACGGGTTGCTTGGCGAGCCGGAGCCTGAGTCATGGCTGCAGCGACGGTCGCGCGAGTACCGGCTGACGTTCATCTCGTCAGGCAAGGCTCCGCCGTTCCGATCAGCGACCAATGAATATCTTCGTTGGACACCCGCAAAAGCAAAAATCGACGGTGACGCTGGATCACCAGAGACTGCCCTTCGTGGTGACGCTCGATCACCAGAGGTCCCAGGTGCTGGTGACGCACAATCACCAAGCAATCTCAAAAACGGCAGTTTTGCGTTGTCGAGTTGTCGTTCGTCTGGTGACGGAGAGTCACTGCTTATAACTAAGCCATATGGGGCACGCGATTGCAGCGGCAGCGCGTGGTGGTCCGGCGATGCTGTTCTGACGGCTCGCGTCAAAGCACACCTCGCCTTGCTGGCGTGGATGACCTCTCGTCAAATTCGAGTGGCCGCATGACCGGGCGCATTCTCGGCTATCGTGAGCATCAGGTTCTCGCACTGGTCACATCGGACCTGACGGCAACCGGGCGCGTGCGCAGCTATCACCAAATCGCGGCGGCGCTCGGGATGCGTCACAAGTCTCATGTCTGCGACACAATCGGTCGGCTTGAACGGCGCGGCCTGCTGAAGCGCGTCGGGAATGGTGCCTGTAGGCGAATAACTTGGCCTTCGCAGGAACCCAGAACCTCCGTGCCATCAGCTAAAGTCGGCGCATGGCAACAGATGATCCCGGCATGACAGAAGACCGTAATATCGGGCGAAATTCGGACGGCCAGTTCGATGTCGGCAATCCCGGCAAGCCTAAAGGTGCGCGCCATAAGGTCACGCGAGCCGTCGAGGAGCTGCTGGAGGGCGAGCACGAGGCGCTGACGCGGAAAGCAATCGAGAAGGCAATGGAAGGGGACATGACGGCTCTTCGGCTTTGCCTGGATCGCATTTGCCCGCCCAGAAAGGGCGCTCCGATCGCTGTGAAGCTTCCACCTGTAAGATCGGCTCAAGAGGCCGTGGAAGCGTCTGTGGCGCTCCTGGAGGCGGTTTCTAGCGGTGAGGTTACGCCGGACGAAGCCGCAGCCGTCATGGGACTGCTCGTTGGCCACAAGGCCGTGATCGAAACTGGCGATCTGGAACAGCGGATTGCCGCATTGGAAGGAAAACAAAAATGAGCACATTGCGGAAGCGGGTTGATGCATTGGAGTGCGCGTCGGGACCATCGGGCCGCTGGCACGCGATCATGAAAAGCGAGGAGCAATCCTACGTCTCGGCGCTCACAGATTACCGAGCCAAGAACCCAGATGTGCCGATGGAGCCGGAGGACAACGTGATGTGGATTGAGCTTGTCTCTCCCAAGCTCGACGCCAATGGCAAAATCATCCCGCGCGAACGTTCCGAGCATGATGGCCCCTCTCTAGCGGAAGTTCTCGCGCAGGCTGCTTAGCCGCTCTTCGGCCACTGTTAGTTGCCTGTTCTCAGGGCAGAGCCTTAGCTAGGACGGATTCTGAACGGGCACCCCAATTCGCCCCGCTATGGTTTGATCGTTGTTGTACAGCGTGTCGAAATTGTCATCAGCCCAGCTATGCTCAGATGATTGCTTCGATTCTAGATCGCTGATCTTGCTTTCCAGATCGGTGTTCTGAGATTGCAGCTCCGATACTTGGTCTTCCAGATCGGCAACTCTCTTTGCAAGAGGAGCGGTAGCGTCGTCGGCGGCGCCAGCGGCCACATCCTGCATGTGGTCTTCGCGAGATTCACTCTGTCCATCAGAACATCCGGCGCACAGTAAGAGCGCCGCGCAAATCAAGATGCGGTACATAAGATTGGCCCCCCGAACACACCCGAGCGACAGGACTATACCGAATCATTGCCTGTTGGCCGAGTTCCCGGAGGTTACCTTGTCCCACAGCTGGAGCCATAGAGGCACTGGCGGCCACGTCTTGCGAACACCAGCCTGCCCAATTCTCAAATTTCGATAGACCAATGAATCGCTCGGCATGCTGGCGATGCTTGGATGCGTGTAGCTTTCTTGCCCCGGATTGCCGGATGCGTTCCAGCCGATAATGTTGCTTGTCCAGAAGGCGGGCTCGATCGGCTCGACAACGCCGTTGTCCGTACGGGTGCCGACAACTCTAATCGGTGTTCCCTCTCTAGCGGCTTGTTTCACGAACTCGGATGGCGCGAGGAGCCACGGATTTTTCCGTTCAATGACCCTCTCGCCAAAGCGCTGGGAAAGATCCGCGTCATACCTGGCGAAATGGTTTAGCCCGCGCGCCCAGCGTGTCTCTTCCGCCATGTACCGTAACGTGTCCGAGGCGGTCCAATAGGGCTCGGCGACCTGCGCTTGTCTATCCACCAACGTCGACCACACGAATGCGTAAACCAGACAGGCAACGCCGACCCCAAAGAATGCTACAGTCAGCCATTGCGGGGCGTTAGGGATCAACGCGGGCACAGTTATGCCCAGAAATAGAAAGCCGACGCTGCTCACGCCTGCCACGGTCACAGTCCGCCCCGGTAGCATGGTGCTTTATTCTATACTTTGGAACCTCGGCGCTAGGGCATAAGCAACACAGCCGTTGGACAGAAAAACCCCGCCAGCGGTGAGGCTGACGGGGCTCCGCGTGGCTAGGATGGCGTGCTAGTTGACCTTCTTTCCGATCAGTCTCTTCGCGTCTTCGAGGCTGCTGACAGCGTGAGCCTCTTCCATCGACTCCAGAGCGATTTTCATCTTCGTAAGTAACGCATCGGTATCCGGTGCCGGGACCGCCATGAGGGCATTCCTAGCTGCTTCAAATTCAGGCTGATGCGCCCGCATTTCGTCCCATCGTTGCTCAGTCTGGAAGCGCTCGCGAGCATCAGTGAGTTTCTGCTGATATTCCATGAACTCGTCGGTGAGCCGCTCCGCCTCATCAACGACTGCTGCACTCTCCTCACGAGAAAGAAGATGGCCCTCAGGATAATCTCGCCTGACGACCGCATGTATGATGGCCGGCATAACTCGGTGGCGTGACATCCCGATGCCCAGGTTGAACTCATCAAAATAGCGGTCAACGCGGTCGGGACTGAATTTGTCCGCTGCTTCCTCGGCCGCTTCCCACGCGTCTCCAAGCTCATCGTGTCGCGCCTCGACCACGCGGTACTTGGCGTAAGCTGAATCCCACGCGGTACGGTCGGCTGGCGCTCTGGCAATAGCTGGCGTGGCAAGCGCGACTGTCGGGACAGCGGCAACTGCGGTCATCATATTCATCAGGCTTCTCCTGCTGATCCCCTCGGCATTTTGGGGAACGTCCGGAGCCGAGCTTTCGAGAGCGCTGTTGTTCTGAAGTGTGCTAGAATCGAGTTTAGCCATGATCGGTCTCCTAGACAGACGGTTGTGGTTAGAGCCGGGCGGGGAGCTTCCACCTTCCCCTCGGCTCGTCCGTTACGTAACGACGTTGACGTCCAAGGTCAAGAGTGTTACGTAACGCTAATGGTGTTATCGAACGCAGAGCGCCAAGCGCGCCACAGACAGCGGCAGAAGTACGAGCTCGACCTGCAAAGGAAGCAGATCGCGCTTCTCGAAGAGTGGGTGAACGAACTTCAAGCCAAGGTCGGCCTGCCGCAAAAGCAGCTTCCAAAATCGGCCCACGACCCGCACCGATAGACGCAGGTGGTTAGCCAGCTTGACACCGCTCCCCTAACGGCATTTCCTGTGTTCGCTCGGTTCCACGGAGGGAGTGGCACAATGGCTCGGTTGATTCCGTGCATTGTACTCACGCTGGGCAGTGCGATTCTGTTTGGGTGTTCTGGAGCGTCCGGCTCAACCGCGAACACGGCAGTCGAGAACCTGACAGCGGAAAACCTTGTAGTTGAGAACGCCTCGGGAGGTGACCCGTTCGCGGATGCTGTGAACAGCTCCGCGCCGTCCGCCGTTCCCGCTCATCGCTATCAATACAAAGAAGGCGATCTTTATGGCTATCTCGGAGCGGTTTCCGAAGATCAAAAGAAGGCGGGCGTTGCGACTCCTTCAGTCGTTATGTTCCGGTATGCTGGATATTGGGGCGGTGAAAACCATCTTGATCTTGTCTCGGACCAAGGAAACGTAGTCGAGAGCGCCGAATGCACGGTACCCTGCGTCGCTATCAGAAGGACGTTCGCCGATGGCAGTGTGGATCGGGTTGGGTACACGCCGGACAGCGTAATTGGGTCGGCATTCCTCGACGCAATGAATGGCCAGCTTGAGCGCAGTCCTGCGGTCGGCTCCGTCAACAATGGCTACCGGTTTAGGGGTGGCGATCCTGATGACCCCTCAAATTGGCGCTCGCTCACACCGCCAGCCGAACCACAAACTCAGAACCTCACGGCAGAGAATCTCGTGGTCGAAAACACGGATTAATGCGTTTCCTGATGAAGTTCGCCATCGCAATGGGGTTGCCCCTGTTTGTGCCGTCAGAGCCCTTCACGACGCTCGCAGAGGCCCACTCCACCCGCCCAGCGCTATCTTGGGAGCAATGCGCTGATCCATGGGTGATCGACGGCGATAGCATTCGTTGCAGCAACTTGGGCGAGATACGGCTGCTCGGGATCGACGCGCCGGACTATCGCGACAGCCCGCCGTGCGCCGGACACTTCGGCGATCACGTCTGCGACGATGCAGCGGCCAAGGCAGCCAAACGAGCCCTGATTCGCCTCAAGCAGCGCATGCGGTATGCGCAATGGACAGTGCTGCCGGTGACCCGCGACCGCTACGGCAGACTTGTGGCCGAAGTCCGCGTTGGATCGATCGACCTGAGTTGCTTTCAGGTTAGCAATGGCATGGCTCGCTACATTTCCGAATATGACACCGGCCGGCGCATCGCGCGAGCTTGTGGCGTTCGCTAGCCAGAAGAGTCGGCAGAGTAGCTAGCCCATGCTAGACGGTCCGTATGGACCACGAACCTGAACAGGAAGCGCTCTTCGCCATAGAAGGGCCCGATGAAGACGGCTGCGTTTGGGTTTGCTCCTCCCAGGGCCGTGATGTGTGGTGCCACAACCTGGGACCTTGCGATAAGACGGTCGAAGTTATGTCCCGGTGGCTAGCCTCGATGGATTGCGACGAGGCAGAGAACTCGTAGCCGGTGTGCAACCTCTACAAGATGACTGCCGCCGTAGAGGCTATTCGGCGACTCGTCGGCTCGTTTGAAGGCGACCGCTCCAACCTCCCTCTGTTCAACGAGATTTACCCCGGCAAGCAAGCTCCGGTGCTGCGAAAGGAGAATGGCAGCCTCACGCTCGATGTGATGACGTGGGGCTTTCCCGGTCCAGCCGCTGCCAAGGGTCGGCCAGTCACGAATGTCCGGAACCTCTCTAGCCCGTTCTGGCGAAGCGCTCTGGAGCACCCCGAGCGGCGCTGCATCGTGCCGGTGACTGCCTTCTGCGAATGGACGGCCGAGCCCGATCCGAACACCGGCCGCAAGCGCAAGGTGTGGTTTGGAATGCGCGAGAGCGAGCCCGATCTATTCGCGTTCGCGGGCATTTGGCGACCGGGTGAGAGCGAGAAGTTCATGGCGTTTCTCACGTGCGAACCGAACGAGACGGTGAAGGCGGTACACCCAAAGGCAATGCCGGTGATGCTGGACCTGGCAGACATTCCCCGATGGCTCGACAGCCCGCGAGTGGATGCGTGCGAGCTCGCAAAGCCGTTTGATGATGCGCGAATGCGGGTGCTCGCGTGATTCTTCTCCTTATGTCCCCGTTGAGCCCACCTTGTGACGATTGGTATGCAAGCTAGAAGCTAGTCGCACCTATGCTTGATGTTACGCACTATTCGCTGGTTCTGGTGCTGGACACACAGGTAGTGCTTGAGGGCAAGCCGCTGGACGAACTCCCCTGGTGTGATCTTACGCTGGACGGACCGATATTGCTCCTTTGCACCCCCCGGATGCTTTCCGAAGTGGACGCGCGCAAGCGTGACGGCAGGTTGGGAGAGCGCGCGAGGCGGTTTAACCGGCTGGTGGAACCGGCGGTCGGCTCACAGCAACCAACCATGATTCGCTCGGCCTCGCCAAGGGTCGAGTTAGCCCTTGTGGCGGTCGATCCGATTGATTGGAGCGCACTTGGCGATCTGGATCGCGATGAAGGGGATGATCGTATCGTCGCCGAGGCTCTGTTTGCTCGGATTAACGACCCAGGGAAGCTGACAATGTTCAGCTATGACATTCGCCCGAGGTCAGCAGCGGTTCGGCACGGTCTATCCGCAACCAAGCCCCCTGAGGCCTGGATTTACTCACCCGAGCCCGGCCCGTCAGAAAAAGACAATGTGAGACTAAGGCAGCGGATCCAAGAACTCGAGGCGACGCAGCCACAGATCAGTTTGGAGGTTCAGGCTGACGCCGAGGCTCCATTAAAACTGCTAAAAGTGGCAGTGTTGGACCAGAAGTCGACAGAGGCACTGATAGAACGAATTCTTCAGGAGAATCCGCGTCGCACGTTTTCGGTCTACAACCTCAATCCCGACAGCAGCTACGATCGCCGCTATGACGACTTCGAAAAGAAGGTGAGGAGGTACGGACGTTGGCTACACACGTCCCTGGAACGTCTGTTCAATCAAGTAGCAATTAAGGTTCAATTCTCCGTCGAGAGGGTGGGTGCGAGGCATGTAGACCTGCAAATGCGCGGAAGCGGAGTAGCGCTCCACGACAAGCTATTCCTCAAGGATATCATCAGGCCGGTCGCGCCTCGGCCGGAGCCCTACCCCTTCGCGTACGGACTTTACGACGGACCAACGATTCCAGACCTTTTGAAGAAGGTACCGCGGCACGAAGTTGTTTTCGACCCGGCACCAAACCGAGGGTCTTTCCTCAGACTCGCGTGTGAGGATTTTCGGCAGGGGCGATCGTTCGAGAAGAGGCTGTTTGCCGAAATAGACCCTCGGCGGCAGAATCCTGCGGAGGTTGAAGCATCGATAACAGCGGAGAATCTCAACGGCGTCGTCAAATCGACCCTCGGCCTGCCGTTCGAAGTCGACGAGGTTCAGGTGGCCGATCTCATTGATCTTGAGGGCGGCAACCTATTGCGGGACTTCCGGTTGAAACCGCTCTTCGAGAAGCTGGTCGCTCAAGATAAACACGAGGAACTCGAAACCTAGCGGCTGCTCGGGGGTGCCGCGCCCAAGCCGCTGTTTCCCGGCCGATGGACCAATTTTAACAAGGAGGTCGCCAACCCGGCCAGGCCGGCGACCTCGAAACGAGCCAAGAACAAGGGAACTTGGCTGTTCCTCCATAGCAGCAAGAGCTTCGTCCGGGAATCCGTCGTGGCTGCCAATGCGATTCGGGTCGACCGCGTCACTGGCCTAGAGACAGTCTGATGGCGGTGCGTCGCATCCTTACGAGTGCGGCGGCGGCTTATCCAACACCTCGATCAGCGGCGATCGACCGCCACATGCCGCACAACGCAGACGAAAGCGCGCCCACTCAAGCTGCATCGGCTGCGGAAACATCTCCGCCAGCTTTTCCGGCGAGGCAATCCGCTCATGGCCGCAGCGGGTGCAGTGGATTCGGAGGCTGGCGTATCGCTTCGCAAGGTCTGACGTGAGGCGAATCGTCGTATCGGCCATGAGGTACAAATAGCGAACATCAACGAGAGTCGTGAAGCGTGCTCATGCCCACTGCGCCGTCCTGTGGCCTAGACCAAGGCTCTATAATGTGCTAGCGGCGGTTGGTTCGCTGTTTCGGCGGACATTCGCTCGTTTCGGCTTGAGCGCCCAGCATCGGCTTCTCCCAGCTAGCGAGCGCTCATGTCCAGCCAGATCTACGATAGGCTTTCTGATGGTCCCGCAGTAGTGGGGCCACCGCCGCCGGTAATTGCCTACTCCGGCCTCATCCGTGGCGGGGGAGCGAGCGCGGGGAAGCAGGGCAGCTCATCGGTCAGCCCAAGCGGAGCCTGCGTCGCGGGGTTGTTCTCCCAAGCTGAAGCATGGGTGGCGAAAACCACTCCTGCGGGATCGCCGTCGCTGGTCATGAACACGGTGCTGGATGGCGTCTACTGGGACAATGACGACCCGACGATTCTCGACCAGGACATGGAAGCCTTCTGTGTCGATGATGACGGGTTCATTTGGGGGCAACCCTACCAGTGGGGAACTGACACCAATTTCCCTATTGGCCACAGGACGCGCGGCGTCGTCGGTTATATCGACCCGTCGAATCCTGGGCACATCACCAAGAGGTTCTCGTGGTATACCAGCGGCACGGCCTCTTCTGATGATCCCTCGCGCGGCTTCTACATCAACAAGATGTACAACTTCACGCTCGCGGATGGGACGATCAAGCTAATCGTCATTCCAGATGGCGGCCCCGGTCCCGGACAATACGCAAACCCCCTCTTCTACGAATGCACCAAGGGCGGCAGCATCGTCACGCACGACACCGGAGGCTCTTGGTATCCCCTGTTTGCCTTCCAGGACGACAACAAGGACATCTGGCTCTGCGGGTCCGCTACCGGCTCTGACACGACGATCACGTTCCAGCGGATAACCAGCCAATCCACCGCCTACACGTCGCCGCAAGCGATCAGCGGTTTCCCGTCTCCAGCCACGGCTGGCTATCCAACCGAGCTGCGTGGGTATTTCGCCGCTCAGGCATTCATTGGCGGCTATTACGGCGACTTCGCCGGTCCAGACGGCGGCGTGTGCGGAACCCTGGTCAAAGCAATGCTGGACGGGACTGCGACCGTCACCAGTGCGGACGTGACAGCCGACCCGCTCGTTTTGCCGGATTATCCGTCGCCAGCAGATCCCACCTATTACGCGATCGCCAAGCACGGTGATTGCGTTCTCGGGCGGGCAGCGGAGCCGGGATACCAGTCACGAGTGTTCTACAACCTTCAGGCGGACCTTACGCTTGGCACCAGCTACACC
>Ga0068855_100010021_pt1 | contig 11420 bp, 8 predicted proteins | sample KBSCornC52_FD_66592 | JGI IMG/M metagenome (GOLD analysis project Ga0068855, IMG submission 66592) | Corn rhizosphere microbial communities from Kellogg Biological Station, Michigan, USA - KBS Corn C5-2 | ecosystem: Host-associated > Plants > Roots > Rhizosphere > Soil ... | reverse complement strand
TCATGGAGCCTTGCGCCCGCGCCTGACCGATCGACCATGATGTCGTCTCCATCCGCAAGCGTCGGAAACATCGAGTCGCCACGCACCCGGATGATCGAGAGGTCCGAAGGCCGCGCATTGCATAGCTGCTTGAGGAACAGCGGATCGAAACCCAAATGAGCGATCGGCGTCTCGCCTTCGGTGAACGCTCCATGTCCTGCCGAGGCCCGAACATCGAAACGGGGAATAGCGATCAAGTCCTTCGACGGTTCAGGATCGCGGCGCGGGCCGCCCAATAAGGATTCGTCCACGTCGAAATAGCGGACGAGCTTGCGCCGATCCTCTTCTGACAGACGCCTCGGCACGCCGCGTTTGATATATTGCTGAATGTAGGCCGCGTTGCGCCCCAGCATCCTCGACAGACCGGCATAATCATCTCGCCGATCGGCGATCAGGCGGGCGAGTTCGGCGCGCGGTCCATCGATCCGTTCCATGAACGTTCCTATGTCATAAGCAAAATACCTAGACAAGTAGGAATTCAGATGAGAACACATCGAGAACATCCGAGTCGGAGTTCCCTGTCATGCTTCTTCATCGAATCGAACGTCACCTCAGAGCCAAGCGCATGACGCCGACGCGCTTCGGCCGCGAGGCGATCGGCGATCCCAATCTGATTGCGCAGCTCAGGAGCGGCCGTGAGCTGAGGGCCGCGACCATCCAGCGCGTGATCGATTATCTCAACGACAATGAATGCGAGGAATGCCCGTGCGGCCGCTGTTCGCAATAATCTATCCCGCTGCGTTGCTCCTTTCAGGTCATGCCGCGGCCGCTCCGGATTTCGCGCCCAGCCCGCGCCAGGCGTACGAGGGGTTCGTCGCCATCAATCCTCCCAGACCCGAAGTGCCAGTCGGGGCGCTGTGGATCAACGGCTACGGGCCAACCGGCCCCGGCGCAGACAAGGACAATGTGGAGACCGTTCACAGCCTCAACGCACTGACAATCGACAAGAATTTACAGCTCGCTCTGAGCGTCGGGCTCCTCGACCTGATCGGGATCGATCCTAAGGTGCGTGATCATTATGTCGCTCGCTTCACCGACCTGTCGATCGTGCGGGTCAAAGACGTTTCGAAGCTCCTTGGTCCAAGAGGCGAGCCGCGCATCATCGAAGCGCTCAAGGCCGGTTCAGTTACCATCTCAAGCGACAGCGATTTCGGATTGAACGCGCAGTCAGTAGGATTCCAGCGGAGCAATTTGACCGGATCGACAACGAATGACCGGGCACGCACGTATTCGATCGAAGCCCATGACATGTTTGTCGCCATTCGCGTGGCGACCCCTGAGCTGGTCGCGTCGGACGAGCGGGAACTGAAGCTCAGCAAAGACTTCCGGTCCGCCCAGATCGACGATTATTTGTTGCTGCTGTCGCGTGAACGATGCGCCGCTCCGCCCGCACCGTGTCGGCCCTCAATCGGCATCGCCAAGCAAAACAGCTACGGGCTTCAAGGCTCGGGCGGATCGGCGGTGATTGGAGAGGATTTTACAGCTCGGCTATCACTACCGGTACCGCTCGCCGATGGTCATGGCGGGTTGTTCGACAGCTTGCTCATCCGCTGGGTCGCCCCGTGCCCAGAACTCAAGAGTAATGCATGTCGCGAGCAGCCCCGTTTGTTTGCCCGCTACGCCGGGACTCGTCTCGCCGATGACAAGTTCATTGCCCCTCGGACGTGGTAGGCGCGGACCATGGACCGCATGGGCATTTCAGGCGTTCAAAATCCCTTTGCATCGAATTTTTCCAGACCCTCGATCGAGCGAACGTCTGATTTGTGGTTCGCCGAGCTGCGCGGCAGATGGCTGGAATGGGCGCAAAGCGGACGCGGACGCGAAATGTGTCTCGACGGAGGGATTATCACCTTCCGCGTAGGAGATTGAACTTCCTACGGTTTATTCCGCGACCCGGCCGCCTCCCAACATTCTTCCCCACGTCAGGAGCTGGAAATCACCGGACGAGGACGGATTATGGCGGACTGACCCCGCTGTCCAGCCGTGATGATGGTGCGCTTTTTCGCCGATGACGGACCTTCCGGTTCGGAATGCAGGTTACTCGGAGTGACCCGCCCGAACCTATGATTGTTATCGTATGCTCCCCTCGAGAAGACCTGACGCGGAGGGCTCCTCGCTAAAAGTCTGTGGGCAACGGTAGTGCGGCGAACTGCGCGGACAACGTAGGGACCAGATGATCGCCGGAAGGTGACGGATAAGCGTGCAGAGCAGAACGATAACTCCGATCAGGACAATTGCGCCGATTGGAATGCCATCCGCTGCAGGGAAGAGATCGATCAACATTCACGCCTCCGGCAACGCGCATGTCGATGGAAATCGACCAACTGCTCGCGCGCTCATCGGCGGAGCTCGTATTCGGAAGGGTCAGCGAAGATGTGGGAATAGCGGTCTTCATCCTGACCGCGATGCCTGCCGGATCCGAAATACGGCAGCAGCGCCAGCTCTACCTTATTTGCTGAGGCGCCATTCAGCTTCCAAGTAACCTGAGGCTCCTTGACTGTCTGATCGACAATGACTTCGACTTGGGAAAAGCCGGCATCCTTCAGCGCAGCTCTCATCTGCGCGGCGCGATCCATGACCCAGCGCAGATGATGCGAGGGAACTTTCCAAAGGTCGGCCAACATTGGGCCGATGGGAAGAAAGACTGCGGGTCCTACATTCGAACGATCTCGGGTGCCGTCGTCGGCATCGTATGTGATGCGCCAGCCGCTATCCGTCTGGCTCATCAGCCAATAGTCGCCCGTGTAGGAAGATCCTTCGACTGGCACTCCCAGCATGACGGCGGCGATCATTTTGTCTGTGACGTGCCCTGGCCCAAGCTTTTCCGCTAACTGGATAACTGCCGACGCTGGATGGTCTGAAGTTTGCAGTCCAGAGCTAACGACTTCAGCCTCCGATGTGGCGATCTTTTCAATGAAGTTGCCGGTCTCATCATCGTAAAGGCTGACTTGCACGGGTTCGCCGCGCCGAAATCGCGCCAAGGATTCCGCTAAGCTCGTCGCTGAACTCCAAGCACCGATCTCCGTCTTGACCGATCGGAATAGCCGCACTGCATCCTGCAGTGCATCTGCGAGAGATTTGAGTTTAGCGATGTTCGCGCCGAAGTGGTCGCGGAAAGCTTTTAGAACGACGGCGATATTCAGCTGCGAATAGTGAAACTTGTGGTGGACGCCCTTGCCGCCCGAAGCGCCCTCGGGAATCAGAAGTCTGCGCTTGATCCAGAAGCTCAGGACATCCTGGCTGAGGCCGACGCGCTCGGCGATTTCCTGCCGACTGTATAGGATGGATGGATCGATCCATTCGGGTCCATCGCGCTCTTTCCGGCTCATGTTCGAGGGGATATATGATCATCGCACCTTTAGCAACGGACAAAGGTGTTGTGGTCCTTCTGGCGTATCACGACGGCTAGGATCCCCTCCTTGTCGTCGATGCACCTGGCGGCAGGAGCCGAGTTTTACAGATTAGAGGCTTTGCGTCTTAGGAAACTCGTCAGCGAAGACACTGGCACGAGCGTGATCGTGCCGACTTTGATGATCTCGATCTCGCCGGCAGCAATCAGCTCGTACAGCTTCGACCGGCGCTCAGACGACAGGCTTCGGGGACTCGGACGGCGAACGGCGGCGTGTGCATTGCCGGGTCGGAACTCATCAGTGGGAGGGAGGCGGTGCGAATTATCGTCCGAGACTAAGCTTTGCTCGATCAGCTGCGGAGCCCTTCTTCGACGAATCTGGCGGCATCCAGTCGCATGTCGATCCGTGATAAGCTCAACCGGTTCGAGTCCCGTACCGCCCCAGAGGCGAGGTTGGCCGTGTCGAAGCCGCGCGGCGCGGGAGTGCCCCAGGGCAGTGGAGCTAGGTCGCGGCGGTCATGATCGCGGCGAAGCGGTAGGGTGACTCCCACTCCTCCACCGAGCGAAGGATTGCAACGCAACGCTTGAGGCCGCTCTCCTGCATTGCCTCAGCCGCAATCTGCGCGGCGACATCCTTGGGATCGGTCTGCGCTCTTTTGGTAAAGACGTGGAAGAGGCCGAGCGTGTCGCGAGGCGCCGGGGGTTGCACCACCAGGGTGCTTTGATGCCCCGGCTTGCGGAAGTCTCGCGCAACCGTTCGGCGCGCAGTTTCAAGCGCCGCGACGAGCCTCTTCTGCTCCGCCGCATCGCACAGATGCAACAGCGCCCGGCCCATTGTGGTCCATCCGGGGCGCTCCCGATCCTCCAGCTGTCCGAGCAGATCGCGGAAATAGGGGTGAAGCCTCAATGATGGCTTGGGGACCCGAACACCGGCATCGCGGCTGGTGTAATAATGGTCCATCGGAGCAGACATTCCCGAAACCATGAGCGAGGCCTTTTCCTGCTCGAATGCCCCGAAATTGAACGCCGTTTCCAAATAGAGCCCGAGATGATCGAGCTCGTCCCCGAAGACGAGGATCGATCGCTGCAGCCGTTCCCGCTCGATGAGATAATCGATGACGAACAGCGGCCGCCCGAGGATGTCGAAGATCACGTTGAGGTCAGCAAGGTTCATCGTCGCGGCCAGGCGCACACCGTCCGGGATCCAGCCCACCGCCTGCAATTCCGTCTCCGAAGTCGCTAGGACCGAAAAGTCATCGAGAGTAACCGATACCCTCGCGATCTGGTCGATAGCGTTGGGATCAAAGGGCAAGTGGGCCAGCGCGGCCGTGCATGCAGGGTCGCCGCTTTGCGCCCGCTGGATGACGTCAGCGAGCCGGGCCGACTGCACCGCAGGCGCGACGACCAGGTCCTCGACTTGACGTCTGACCCGATCGGGCGCACCGCGGAGTGCCTCCGGTGTCAGCGACGCGGACTTGGCTTCGAAGATCAGCAGCGTTCGGTCGCAAACGACCAGCACGTCGGTTTCAAACTGCCGACCATCGTGAGTCCACGAGGCGCGCGGCACAATCGTCGTTTTTGGGAACGCCTTGCGTACACCGGCTTCCACCTGCTCTTCGAGGAACGTTGCCCTGCGCTCCTCCAGCGCCCGCTTGAGGTCCGGCGTATCGCACAGTCCGCGCATGCAGGGGATGATGAAGCTGAACAGAACATGCGGCAATGGCATGAAATAGAAGCTGCCGATGCGGATTCCGGGCGCCGTCCACACCGGATTGGCCATGAAAACGAAGTCCGGATTGACCTCCGTCAGAGACCCCGGCTCATGAGAAATTGCGTTGAGGGCGCGCTGCACGATGGCCTCAGATATCCCGCATGTCTCAGCCACTTCTGCAGGTCCAACGAGCATCAACCCGGCGAGCGAGAGATCGGCATGCGCGAGAAGCTTGCTCCTGACCGCGTCGAGCGAGGCGTCCTTGGGAATGATCGCGAGAAAATCGTCCAGGTTACCCGTGATCCCGGGATAATCCCGATAATAGACGCGGACGCATTGACGGATCGATTTCTGGCTGAACACGCGTTTGAGGATGGCAAAGCGCCGGTTCAATCGCCTCTGAACTATCTGTTCGAGCGCCTCGACGACGATCATCAGGTCGGACGCGCCGAAGCCGTGCCGTGAGCGCAATCGCTCATCCAATGGGGAAAACAGCGATCGGGAGATGGCACGCACGTCCGACTCATATCCCCAGTTCCGAACGACCTGCGTGTGCAGGCGGAGTTGCTCTTGCAGCATCAGGACCATGCGTTGCTGGTCCGATCGTTCCTGCTCAGCTTCCTTATAGCGGCGCTGATGAAATGCGTCGGCGAGAGCCTTCAGGGCGTCGACCACCGACTGCACATCCGCGGGCACCGGTGGTCGGGCACCCCACTCCGCACGAGGCAACATGAGGAGAAGGGCAAGAAGGAGCTCGAGGTGGTGCTGCTCGATGCCGGCGATCATCATCTTCCCGGTCGTGCCCTCGGGACCGACGGCCCCCATCGTGCCCCAGCCGATGATCATCGCGGCGAGATGAATGGGGTCCACGCGCCGCATGGCATCGTGCACTTCGCCAAGGAGCCGTGGGAAGTCGTCGTGCTGGCGGTCGGCGATCGACGCCATTGCAGACCTGATTACCGCTGGATCGATGCCCGAGAGCGGATGACGTGTGAGGATCGGGCTGGAGTTGCGCCTTCCCGAACGGCCGCCCCTTCGTTTGCGTCTCGAACCGCGCTCCTTTGTCACCGAACCTAGACGCCCTCCAACAGGTTGCACCAGGGATTTACGGTAGCCTAACGCAGTCACAGGCGTCACATCGGTGTGGATGTCCACCGTTTGCGAAACAGCGCCTAGCCTCAATGCGCCACCTGATCGGGTGCCGGCCATTCAGCCGGTCGTCACGCGCGCCCAGAGCCTTCCCTTCGCCGATCTCAGCTGGGAGAACTTCGAGCGCTTGTGCCATCGGCTGGTGAGCCTCCAGGCGAGTGTTGAACATGCGGCCCGCTATGGCCGGCAGGGTGATCGCCAAGAAGGAATCGACATTTTCGGCCGGCTATTCGACGGCCGCTATCATTGCCTGCAGGCGAAACGTCACAAGAGCTACGGCGCCGCCGACCTTCGCGCGGCCGTTGACCTCTTCCTTGGAGGAGATTGGGCGGAGCAAGCCTCAAGATTTACGCTCGCCACGCAAGCTTCGCTGCAATCGACCGCCGTTCAAAAAGAGATCGAAGTTCAGGATCGGCGGCTGAAAGCTCGAGGAATCTCTTTCACCGCGCTGAGCGGAGACCAGCTGACGGATGCGTTGCGCACGCACCCGGTGCTCGTTGACGACTTCTTCGGCCGCAGCTGGGTCGAGGCCCTGCTTGGCCCCGACATCGCCGCCTCGGTCGGCGAGCGACTTGACGGTGCCGCGTTTGCCAGCGTCTGGTCGCAGCTCGGGCGCGTCTACGACGCCCAGTTCCACGCCATCGATCCGGGCAGCTTCGGCTCGATTGCAGATATCGACCATCGCCAGGCGCTCACCTTGCTTGAGCGTTTTCACAAGCCCGACATTTTAGTCAGGGAAATTGCGCCGATCTCCGAGCGGCTGGACATGGTTTCCAGAGACGCTGTGCCCCCCGGCCCGACCGGCGCGAGTGAACGGCAGGCGGCGATCGGCGATTCGACGCGCCAATACTCGACGCTCGATAACCTGCGGACGCGACGCCTCGAACTCGCGGTTTGGCTGCGGGACGGAGAGCAACTCGTCGTGACTGGCGAGGCCGGGTCCGGGAAAAGCACGTTGCTGCGGGTTATTGCCCTGGACCTGCTGCATGACCAGTCGCACTTCCCCGAACTGGCTAGGCGGTGGGGCCGCCACATTCCGATCTATGTTCCGTTTGCCCGCTGGTCGTCAGAGATCGCCCGGGATGGCGCTCAAGTGGGGATTAAGGAGCTCGTCAGAAGATCACTCCAGCCCGTTCTCACCAAGAGTCTGGTCGACCTCCTCGACCGCGCAATCGACGAGCGGCGCATCCTGTTGCTGATCGACGGCCTCGACGAGTGGCGCGACGAACAGGCTGCGCGGAGCACGCTGAAGTCGCTCGTGACCCTAGTAGAGGCGCATGGCATCCCAACGATCGTATCTGGCCGACCGCGCGGGATCAGCCAGATCGGCGCGCTGCCGTCGGCCTGGAAGCGCGGTAGCATCGCGCCGCTGAGCCGCCCACAACAGTCGGCAATCGCGCGAAGCTGGTTCGACCGCTACGCCCCGGGCACGGCGGCGCACAGCGCCGCCATCCGAACGGACCGTTTCATGGCGGAACTCGCGCGCGACGGGAACCTTGCCCAGCTGGCAGCCACGCCGTTGCTGCTGATCGGCGCAGTGACCCTTGCGCTTCGCGGGCAAATCCTGCCGCGGACCAGGCACGACGTCTACGACGAGTTGGTCAAGATCCTGCTCGAGGTTCATCCCGATCGTCGCGCGACCGCCGCAGGCGACATCCGGTCCAGGTTCCAGTTCGCGGGGGACGCTGAGCAGCGGAGGGCTGCGCTGGCGAGACTGGCCTTCGCGGTCCGGCAGACCCAGCCCGCGGGTGCCTTGGAGGTCACCCGAGCCCGCAAGATCATCGGCGATTTTCTGGCGTCTTCGGAAGGGTTCGAACTGGCCAGGGCCGAGGCGCTCGCGGCGGCCCGCGAGATTCTCTCCATCAATTCGGAGACTCAAGGCCTGCTAGTCGAGCGTGCCCCCAAGGAGGTGGGGTTCGTCCATGCAAGCTTTGAGGAATATCTTTGCGGCGAGCACATCGCCGGGTGGCCCTTCGCCCGCATCGAGGACTTCGTCCGCGCCCATTGCGGGGACGGGCGGTGGCGCAGCGTCATCGCCAACCTGCTCGGCGCGACCAGGCGGCGCGACGAATTCACGCGGCTGGTGGAGATCATCGAAGCGCCGGAGCAGGATGAGCTCCGGCGATTCAACAAGGCGGGGGTGCTGGGCGACGTCGCGTTCGGTTCTGCACAACGCTCGCCCGCTGTCGCTCGTCGGCTTGCCGCGCAAACACTGGATCGGGTGGAACAGGAGGATTGGCCACTCGCACGGCGCGATGCGCTCGCGACGGTCCTGAAGGGTCTCAGCGACCCGCTTACGGACAGGGAGAGAGATGATCGCCTCCTGCGGTGGGCCCCGGCTCGAGCCGCTCACCGCGCCTCGCTCGTCGCGCAGCTGGGAAGGTGGAAAGGCGGTGACGACTTACGACGGACGCTGTGGCAGGTGCTTCATGACGAGGATGCCGGCGTTCAGCGCTCCGCCGCAGCCGCCTTCGCAAGCGCATTTGCGAACGATCCCGCTGCGCTCCGGCAGCTGCTGGACGGCATTGCCGTCTCGATCAGCCTCCCGGCCTCGATCGCAATGCTGGAAAGCCTTGCCCTGGGGTGGAAAGAAGATCCCCAAGCAAAAGCGCTGTTCGCCCAGGCGCTGGATTCGTCGAGTACCGAGATGCGCCTGATCGGTGCACTCGGGCAGGCAGAGGGCGGAAACCGATCGGAGCGCTTACGGGACGAGGCCCTTCGGGCGCACAACTTCTGGTCCGAGGTTTCCTATCCGCACCGTGAGCTTGCCGGTCTGATGTTGCTGAAGTTCTGGCCGGACGACGACGAGCTGATCAAGGGCGCTCTACAACGAGCGTCAGGCAACTATCAGTCCCCGTGGGAGCACGACGTTGCCGTCGCCTATTTGCTCGAGTCTCGGACCGACCGAGCTGACATTCGCGCCTGGGTCCTAGATCAGCTGGGCAAGCAGTTCCCGTTCAATGTCATGAATGATGAGCGGGCCTGGTCACAGGTGGGTAGGCTCGCCCGGGAACATCCGGAAATCCGCGCGGCGGCCAATGAATACTGGCTGGAGCCCGAACATCGCATCATCGGCATGCACAAGATCCGCTTTTACGTCGAGCACGTCGCTGACGAAGAGATTGCGCGGATGCTGATCGATGTCATGCGCGAAAAGGCCGGCTTCGATCAGCATTGGGCGGTCCTGTCCCTCTTGACTGGCTGGGGTCGGGACGATCCACTAATCAAGCCTGCGCTCGACGAGCTGCTGAGCTGGACGGATGAGCGCCTCGTCAATCTCGCTGCTCTCTTGCCGGAACTTATAGCCGACAAGACAGAAGCGCGGGCCCGCCTGCTCGGCATCGCCAAAATCCCCTGCGTGCGCGCAGATCTGGTCGCCCGAGGACTAGAGCTCTGCGGCTGCGGACCGGACGACGACGTCGCCGTGAAGACCATTCTTTCTGTCGCAAACGGAGCGCCGGCTTTTGAGCCTTCGTCGATGCTGTTCCGAACCTTCTCAACCCACCCGGCGGTCCGAGCTTTGGCCGTTGCAAAGATGAAAGAGCTGGAGGCGCCACTGGCGGCGATTGCCGCGGGCTATGAGCAAGATGACGAGCTCAGGCCGCTTCTGCTGCGCGTTGCAGCCCCTCTCCCAGCCGATCTTCGCGCGCAGATTGTCGAGGTCGCGGCCGTCGCCGGGCAGGGAACCATCCTTGAGCAATTGCTGGCCGAATGGCCGCTCGAGCAAGACAATGATCTAAGAGTTCGAATGGCGATCGCCCATTATGAGTCCTTGGTCGCGGCCGGCTCTGAGTCCGAAGCGGTCCCGGAGCTTCTGGCGAGGGCTGTCGCCTTGGGCCCCGCCTTTGAGGGGCAGCGAGCAGCGGCGCTGGCCGGCCTGACGGTCGTCGGCGAGCTCAAGGCGCTGGAGAGGATCGAGGATCGCGGAAAGCCGGTCAGGCTCACCATCGGAAGTTTCACTGACAGCATCCCCACGCTCGAGCGACTCATCTGCGCGCGTTTCGCGGATTTCCAGCAGGCCTTTGGAGACTCTTTGGCGAGCCGCTTCGATGAGCTGCGCGGAGGTTCGACCCTGCCCGGCATACTGTCGGAGGCGCCCGCGGCCTCGCCACACGCGCGGGCTGCGTTTCTCGCGCTGGCTGAGCAAGGAGAGATGCCGCTTTCGGCCAAGGCCCTCCGCGCGCTTGCGGCCGAGCGTCCGCGAAGCGAACTCCTTCTCGAGCGATGCTTCGACTTCTTCGCAAGGCGTCATCAGGACAATCGGGCGGCGAGCGAAAATGGCGAAGTCGGCCTGATCCTGCGCGCGAATTTTCCGGGAGATCAGGCGATTGCCGGCCGGCTTGCCGATCAGTTCGCACGGACGCGGTCAACGCCTATCGGCCTCGCGCTCGCCATCCACTCGCCCGGCGCCGCCATCCTCGCAGACGCCATCGACACACACCAGCTCGGCCAGGATTTCGGGGACTGGGCAATGGCCATCCATGTGGCCGCCGAGATTGCCGCCGCTGGGCCTTTCCAAAGCTTGGTCGAAGCAATGCTGACTCGGCGGTGGCGATCGCGATTCGATGCGCAGGCGATCATCAACATCGCGGTGCAGGACCGGCTGCAGAACGATGTCACCCTGCAGGAGGCGTTCACTGCCCGTCTGGATGTCTTGGCCGATCCAACCGTCAGCGCGAGCGCCGCCCGGTTCCTGGCCGCCGCGGGCCGGTTCAACGCGGACGCCCGAGCGAAGGCGCTGGCGATGCTCGCCGATCTTCGACGGGGACAAAGTCTGCCGCAGGCGGCGTACGATGCCCTTTCCGACCGCTGGCGAACGACCCGGGAGATCTTTCTCGATGCGGTCTACGGTGGATTGGAAACGGCCTGACGTCGCCGTCGACGCACGAGACAAATCATCTCACAGGCGCGATTGGAATCTCCCTCAAAAAAGATGTGCAGACAGTCACTTAGCAGTTGTTGGGAGCAACTGCCTTTATCTTGCCTTCCCCTGCTCTTCCCATTCCGTTTCGTCCGCCCCCGTCCAACCGCAAGAAAAAAGGGGAGCGACGACTGGCGCCGCTCCCATTCAATTCTGCGCCGCTCAGCGCACCCGAGCGAACGTCTCCGACGCATCGTCATGCGCCTCATAGCTGCGCAGCCAGAGTAGATCGGTCGCGCAGCCATTGCCGT
>Ga0068855_100010012_pt1 | contig 11424 bp, 5 predicted proteins | sample KBSCornC52_FD_66592 | JGI IMG/M metagenome (GOLD analysis project Ga0068855, IMG submission 66592) | Corn rhizosphere microbial communities from Kellogg Biological Station, Michigan, USA - KBS Corn C5-2 | ecosystem: Host-associated > Plants > Roots > Rhizosphere > Soil ... | reverse complement strand
GAACGTTTCGCCGTCCACGTCCACTTCTTCCGTGGCCGATTCCGTGCACAGCAGGGCGAGCGTGGTGGCGACCTGCTTGCCGTAGCCGAGCTGGGTGAACACGCCGCGCACGCGCGGCAGGGCGATCGACGGGAAGAAGTCCTTCAGGTCGACGTTGATGACGACGGCCTGGCCGACGTGCGGCGTGGCGTTGCTGACGATGGAGCGTCCCTTCAGGAAGCCGTGCGCTGCCGGGTGGACCGGTGCGCGCGCGAGGACGTTGTCGAGTACCCAGTACTGGGCCCGCTTCAGGCGCGGCATCGGCGCCGAGATGATACGCAGCCCGCCGGCCTTCTTCGGCATCGCAAAACGGCGGTAGTGGCTGATGCGCGACACGCGCCGCTCGAACGCGAGGAAGCGCAGCTCTTCCAGCGACACGCCCATGGTGCGCGCCAGGTCCTGCGCAGCGTGCATGGGCGGCAGCGCGAGCCGGGCCAGCCGGTCGGCGTCGCTGTGCGCCTCGTTCAGCCCGGCCGATACGCCGGCGCCCAGGTACAGCACTTCCTGCGCGCGCCGCGCGTGCCACGCCAGCGCGCGCTCGTGACGTTCGCGCGCGCGGCGTTGCCTGGTCTCTTCGCGGCGAGCCTTCGCCTGGGCCATGCGCTCCTTGCGCATGCGCTTGAGCGCCTGTACCGGATCCTCGACTTCGCGCAGCTCGCGTCCGAGGGCAGTCAGGGCCTGCTGGAGTTCCGTCTCGCGCCGGATCAACTGCTCCGCTTCGGTCAGCGACTGGTCGTCCTCGGGCCAGAAGCCGAGCCTTTTCATTTCGGCGAGCGTGACTTCCGTGCGTGACGACGCACGGACGCGGGCATACAAGGCCTCGCGCGTGGAGGCGGATGTCGGATTGGCGCTCATGGGCATACCCCGTGCGGGGTCGGAGAGATAGGTAACAGGCGCGGCGGGAACGTCATCGAAGGGCCGGCAGGACTGGCGTGCTCAACTCGACGCCAAACGACGCTGGTAGCGCTGACGTAATTCGGGGAATTCACACCGACTCGCGCTACCAGCGTCTGTTTGGCACAGTGAAGAGCGCGCCAGTGACGCATGGGGAGGGCTGAATACGTGGACGGCGATCCACCGTCCGGTTTGCAAGAGCCATCCCGCCGCACCTGTTGAGGAAAGTATAACATCATGCCGCCACCTCGCGCCGTGCATGCGCGAGCCGCAGCGCCAGCATGTGGGCGCACGGTCCGTGACGCAGCCGGTGCTGCGTGAACTGGTTGCATTCGCAGGTGCCGTCGGCGATGCGCTGGTCCGCGTCGAGCACGAGCGCGGTCCGGTAGCGCCGGTCTCCACTGCGTGCTACGCCGGACAGGCGCACGGCGCCGTCGGGCAAGGCTTCGGCGGGCGCTTCGTTCAATGCATGCAGCGCGACGATGGCGGCCGCTTCCTGTTCCGTGGCGCTGGCGAAACGCAGGTCATCCAGCGGCAGCGGATCGCGCGCCAGTTCGCGCAGGCGGTACACGCCCAGCGCGAGGTCGTGGATCACGCGGCCGGCCTGCGTGTACAAGGCCAGCGCGCGCTCGACGGTGATGCGTGCGAGGCCCGTCTCCGCCGCCAGCTGGTCGCTCGTCGCGAACCAGCGCTGCGCGAGGGCCGTGTAGACGCGCGCCTTGCTGTCGGCGTCGACGTCGCCGCGCGGCGCCAGCAGGTCGAACTGGCCGGCGCGCGACCAGTCGTTCGCGACCCAGCCCGACAGCCCGAGCGTGAAACGCATGCCGGGCAGGTCGGCGATCCAGAAGCTGGGCATGCCGTTGCCCATCAGGTGCACCGTGAAGCCGCGCGCCAGCGGCAGCAGGCGTTCGAGCAGCAGCAGGCGGCGCCGGCCCCAGATGCGGATCTCCTCGGCCGCGCCGCCCTGGTAGATCGAGCGCCGGCATACGATCTCGATATTCCACGGCTCGAACAGCGCGCGCACCGGTTCGCCCGGCACGAGGATGAAGCGGATCGAGCGCGGGCCGGCACGCTCGCGCCGGCGTCGCAGCACGTGGCAGAAGTTGTGCAGGTCCATCGGATGCAGGTCGAGCCGGCGCGCCGGCAGTGTCATCGCGCTGCTGACCTGCAGGAAGCCGCGTACCCAGGAATCGGGCACGTCGATCTTTTCTTCGATGAAGGCCGGGTCGTCCGCCGTGGTCACCTTGAAGCCGCCGGGATCGATGGCGAGGCGCGTCGTCTTGTAGTCGCGGATCTTCTGGAACTCGTCGTACAGCGCCTCCGAGTAATCGATGTTCGTGGTCCCGCAGGCGAATTCGCCGACGTGGTCGAACATCTCATGGTCGCAGCTGAGCGACGCATAGCTCGATTCGTCGCGGCTGAAACACTCGAAGAACACGCGGTCCGGATGCACGGTGATCACGGGGTCGAGCACGATCCACAGGTCGCGGTTGGTCAGGAACAGGTAGCTGAAGAACTTCGCCTGCGCCTTGTGGAACGGCGCCATGACCTTGTCCTTGCGCGCGCGGATCGTCTTGAGTTCTTCCAGTAGCGGCGCCTGGCGCGCGCGCAGCTCGCTTGACCGGGCCTGGTATTGCGCCAGCAGGCCTTCCTCGTTCGCGGCCAGCCACGCCTTGTAGGCGCTCTTGTCGGGCGCCTGGTAGCGCTGGTCCGCGGTGACGACGTCGTGCAGGGCCGACATCGCCTCGCGGAACGGGACGCGCCGGTTCACGTCCGCCACGAAATACGTCGGCGGGCGCAAGGTGTCCGGCGCGAAGCGCATCTCGGTGGACGAGGCGCCGTTGTCGACGCTCGTTGCGCCGTAGTAGCGGTACTGGAATCTCATGGCAAGGAGCGGGTCGGAGGGAGGACGGCCGGGGACCGGACTGTCATCACGGCCGGCAGTTGCGGATAGTGCTGCTGGATCGCGCGCAGGGCTTCGATGTAGCGCGCCTTGTCCCTGACAGCCACGGTGACGACCTGGCGCGCGAACAGCTGCGCGACGAAGGCGGCGATGTCTTCGGACAGCATGGCCTGCCGCGCCAGAAAATCCTGCACGCGGTCCTTCGCCGTGCGGCCGCGGTCGACCTGCGAGAGCACGGTCAGGAAATAGGATTCCAGGCGGCGCAGCCTGTCGACGTCGCCCGCGCTCGCGCTTTCCAGCCAGCTGCTCACGAACAGCTGCATGTTCGCCGACGGATGCTGGCTGAGCTTGAACATGAAGTCGGCGGCCTCCTCGATGTCGACATGGGTCGTGATCATCGCCCGGCCGAAGCGCTGGGCGGCCGGGTCCACGTGGTCGCACAGGCTGACAAGCAGCAGCGGCGTCCAGTCGTCGTGCGTGCAGACGCTGCCGAAATAACGGATGGCGAACTCACGGGTGTCGTCGAACCGGCTGTCGAACAGGCGCAGCGCGGCCTCCAGCTGCGCCCGCGCGCGGGCCGGATGCGCTGCGAACGCCGCGTAGGCCCAGCGGCGCACGGCGGCATTCTGGTTGCGGCCGAACGCGGCCCAGTCCGTGACGTCGAACTGCAGCGCGTCGAACCGGTCGACGAGTGCCGCGCCGAGCCGTTGTGCGCCTTTGCTGCGCGCGGCCAGGAGCCGGCGCAGCAGGTCGGGGTCGGCCAGCGCCGGCGTGTCCGCCAGCGGTCCGGTGACCCAGGCCAGCAGGTCGGCATGCATGTCCTCGCCGGTCTCGCCGCGGAACAGGCCGTCCAGCAAGGCCGGCAGCAGTGCCGCCGCGAACATGCGGTCCGCCGGCGCCAGGCGCGCGATGACGGGACCGATCGCGCGGCGCACGCCGGCATCCGGTGTGCACGCGAACACGGCGACCAGGTCCGCCTGCGTGGCCAGCATGGCGTCGGGCAGGCGGCCGAACAGTTGCACGCCGGCGGCGCGCACGTCCGCGTCGGGGTCGCGCAGCAGCGCGGCCAGCAGCGGCGCCGGCAGGGTGGACGGTGCTGCCGCGTGCAGCAGCAGCCAGCGGCAGGCCAGCGCACGCACCGGGGCCAGGCGATGCCGCAGCAGCAGGACGAGGCGTTCGTAGGGCGCCTGTTCCGCAGCGGCGCGCAGCGGTTGCTCGAGGGCCCGCAGCAGGTCGGACGCAACGGTCGCGACACGGGGCGCGGCGTCATCCAGGTCGGCGCACTCGTCGAGCCAGTCGAGCAGGCGCAGGACGATCGCTTCGGGCTGGCCCGGCAGTCGCAGCGCCGCCTGGCACAGGAGCCAGCCCTGGCGCCGCACCGCATCGAGCGGCGCGCACAACACCGCGACGACGAGGGCTGCGTCGGCGGCATAGCCGTCCGGGGCGCGGACGATGCAGTCGAGCGCATACTGCAGCGCCTCCGGCAGCGTCGACTGGATGAACAGCATCAGCCACGCGCCGTCCGGCACGCCCGGCTCGAAGCGCCGGCGTGCCGTCTCGAACGCGAAGCGGGCACTCGGTGCGTAGGGACTGCGCAGCAGTTCGCGCAGCGCGTCGGGCAGCAGCGCGGCGCCATACGCCGTGTTGTCGGCCAGCGCGCGGGCGGCGAAGGCATGCACGCCTTCACAGCGGCTGTGCCGCATCAGCCAGAGCAGGGCGTCCGGGTTGCGGTCCCACAATCCCGGGAAGGCTTCCTGGCGGACGCCCTCCGCCAGGCGCGCGCCGTCGTGGTACCAGCTCAGGCCCGAGGCGCTGTGGCGCAGGCCAGCGCGCTCGCGCAGCAGGTGGTTGAACAGGGGCCAGTGGCCGTAGCGGTCGACGATGCGCCCGGTCGTGCGGACGTTGGCGTCGCGGTCGTCGTAGGTGGCCAGGACGCCCAGCGCCATCGGGATGAAGTCGGGATCGGCGTCCTGGCCCAGGCGGCGCAGCGTGCGCCAGCCGCGCCGCAGCAGGTAGTGCCGCGTGGTACCGCCGTACGCCACCGTGCTGTCCGGGCGCGCCGCCTCCTGGGCGAAGGACTGGTAGCGTCCGTGCGCATACACGTAGCGTTGCGGGGCATGTGCCGTCGTTTCGAAGCGGCGCTGCAGCAGGCCGAAGATCTCGCCGTCGGCGCGCATCTCCGCCATCTTGTAGATGTGGCGCAGCGCGCGGAAGCTGCCGGCGACCAGTGGTGTCGCGCGCAGCACGGCCAGCAGCAGGCGCCGCGCCAGCGGCCGGAAGTCGTCCGCCTGCGCGACCTGGTCGAGCTGGTCGAGCCAGGCGTCGAGGGGCAGGTTGCGCCAGCCATTCCCGGTGGCGGCGCGCGCCAGGATCGTGTCCGCGTCGCTGTGCTCCCATGCGCCGCGCAATTCGTCCGGCCAGGCCGCGATGATGTCCCGTGCATGGTCCGTGCGTGCGTCGGCCCCGGCCAGTGCGAGCCAGGCGTGCAGCGCCGCACGCCGGACGGCATCGCTGGTGCTGCGCGTCGACAGGTGGCGCACCGCGTCGGCCGCGCCGGCGTCGCCGCAGCGGCCGATGGCCCAGGCGATGCAGTAATCCTGCATGGTGTCGCCGCGTTCGATCAGGTCGACGAGCGTCGGCACTGCGGCGCGCAGGCGGCGCTCGCCCACGCGCCAGAGGGTGCGGTTGCGCTGCGCCTGTGTGAGCTGCTTCCAGCTGCCGCGTTCCAGCCGCTGCAGCAGGGTGCGGTCGGCATCGGTCGTGGTCCGGGCCGGCGTCGCCGCGGCCGCGGCGTCCGATGCTGGACGCGTGGCGGGAAGCGCCTGCGATTCCTCGCCCGGGGCGGCGAAACCCTGCGCGATCCGTTCCGTGACGGCGAGGTGGAACAGCGTTTCGGCCGTCGCCAGGTCGACCGGCTGCGGCGTGCGCGTCGTTTCGCGCCATTCTTCGCCCATGCGGCCCTGGCGCAGGTTGACGAGGTAGCGGTCCGGTGTGCCCGGCGCGGCGCACAGTTCGATTTCACAATGGACGATGCTGTCTTTTTGCCGCCGGACGAAGCTGGCCGTTCTGATCAGTTTCACGCGCCACCCTCGTGGTCTATAGGATCTTGCATTCTATATATCATTGCCATGTTGGTAAATATGCGTTGCCGCGATCGGATGATCTGGTGTGCATCAGCGTTTGACCTGCGTGCCGCCTCTCTGTAGACTCGAATGATTGCGCTACCAAAAATAATGACAAGCAATGTTACATAACATCCGGGGGCCGTCGGTCATTCAACGGAGGAGACGTTCATGCAGCGAAGTACCAGTACGGATTCATGGCGCGCGTTCGGCGCATCGATACGGCAGCGTGTGGCAGGGTTGATGCATTGCCTCGCGCTGGCAGCGGCCGGATGCCTGCTGGCGGGCCAGGCCCACGCCATCGGCACGGCGCGGTTCGTCGACACGGAGGGCAAGGACGGCGTGTCGCTGGTCCGCGCCGGACATGCGGCGCCCATCGTCGTCGGGAAGGATGAGTTGCCTGGTGTGCTGCGTGCCGCGCGCGACCTGCAGCGCGATATCGGCAGCGTGACGGGCAAGACGCCGCAGTGGCAGGTCGACAGTCCGGCACCGGCGGATGACGTGATCATCGTCGGGACCCTCGGACGGCACGCCCTGATCGATCGCCTCGCGCGACAGGGCAAGATCGACACCCGGGCGTTGGCCGGCCAGTGGGAAGGCTTCGTCATCCAGGCGGTCGCCGATCCGATGCCCGGCGTGCGGCGGGCACTGGTCATCGCCGGCAGCGACAAGCGCGGCACGATCTACGGGATTTATACGCTGTCCGAACAGATCGGCGTCTCGCCCTGGTATTGGTGGGCCGACGTGCCGGTCGTCCGGCACCGCTCGCTCAGCGTGCCGCTCGACACGCGCATCATGGAAAAGCCGACCGTCCAGTACCGTGGCCTGTTCCTGAACGACGAGGCGCCCGCGCTGACCAATTGGGCGAAAGAGCGTTTCGGCGGCTTCAACCACAAGTTCTACGAAAAGCTGTTCGAGCTGATGCTCCGCATGCGCGCCAATTACCTGTGGCCGGCCATGTGGTACTCGTCGTTCCATGACGACGACAAGGAAAATGGCGCGCTTGCCGACATGATGGGCATCGTGATGGGCACCTCGCACCACGAGCCGATGATGAGGGCGCAGCAGGAATGGAAACGCTACGGCAAGGGACCCTGGGATTACCACCGCAACGGCGACGTCCTGCGTGACTTCTGGGCGCAGGGCCTGCGCAATACGCGCGATTACGAAAAGGTCATCACGATGGCCATGCGTGGCGACGGCGACGAGCCAATGTCCGAAAGCGCCAACGTCGAGCTGCTGCAGCAGATCGTCCAGGACCAGCGCTCGATCATCCGCAAGGAGCTCGGCCAGGAACCGGACAAGGTGCCGCAGTTGTGGGCCCTGTACAAGGAAGTGCAGGAGTATTACGAGAAGGGGATGCGTGTCCCGGACGATATGCTGCTTCTCTGGTGCGACGACAACTGGGGCAATATCCGCCGCCTGCCCACGGCCGAAGAACGCAAGCGTACCGGCGGCGCGGGGATCTACTACCACTTCGACTACGTCGGCGGTCCCCGTTCCTATAAATGGTTGAACGTGACCCAGATCGCCAAGGTGTGGGAGCAGATGCATCTCGCGAACGAATACGGCGCGAATCGCCTGTGGGTCGTCAACGTGGGCGACCTGAAGCCGATGGAAGTGCCCACGGAATTCTTCATGACCTACGCGTGGAATCCGCAAGCCTGGCCTGCGGAGCGGCTCCCCGACTATCTGCATGCCTGGGCCGCCCGCGAATTCGGCGCCACGCACGCGGAGAGAATCGCGTCCATCGTCGACAGATACACGCGCTACAACGCGCGCCGCCATCCGGAACAGCTGGAGCCCGACACCTACAGCCTGGCCAACTACGACGAGGCGGAGCGCGTGGTCGCCGACTACAGCGCGCTGGCCGACGAGGCGGTGCGGGTCGGCCGCACGCTGCCCGCGAACATGCGCGACGCCTATTTCCAGCTCGTGGAATATCCCGTTCGCGCGTCCGCCAATGCCCTCGACATGGTCGTCTCGGCCGGCCTCAATCGCCTGTATGCGCGCCAGGGCCGCGTGACGACGAACGACATGGCGGCGCGGGTACGCCGGCTGTTCCAGCGCGACGCCGATCTCGCCGCCCGCTACCAGCGCGACACCAGCGGCGGCAAATGGAATCACATGATGTCGCAGACGCGGTTCGGCTACACCAACTGGGACCAGCCCTACCGTGACGTGATGCCGGCCGTGTCGGAACTGCGGGTCCCCGCGCCCGGACAGCTGGCGGCGCCGAACGGCATCCATCCTTCCGACCAGATGGGCGTGGCGGTCCAGGGCGATCCCATCGCCTGGCCGGTCTTCCCGATTCGCCAGCTCGCGCTGCCGCCGCTGGACGTGTTCGAAAAACAGCCGCGTTACGTCGAGCTGTTCAATCGCAGCGCCCGGCCGTTCGATTACGCGATCACGGCGAGCCACCCCTGGATCCGCCTCAGCCAGTCGTCCGGGCGCGTGAGCAAGGACCAGCGCATCGTCGTCGACGTGGACTGGAACGCGGTCCCCGCCGGCACCACGGTGGCGTCGTTGACCATCAGCGGTCCGGACAAGGCGCGCGTCGACGTCAAGGTGCCTGTGCACAGGCCGGCCGACCTGACGCCCGGATCGGCGCAGGGGCATGTGGAAACCCAGGGCGTCGTGGCGATCGAGGCCGAGCACTACAGCCGAGCGCTGGCGCCGTCCGGTCGCCAGTGGCTCAGGATTCCCGGCTATGGACGCACGCTCTCCGGCATGAGCACCGTGCCCGTCGCGGCGGGCGCGCTGTCGGTCGCGGATGGCATGCGCCTCGAGTACGACGTGAACCTGTTCACCGCCGGCGCACTGAAAGTGCAGGCCGTCCTCGGTCCGACGCTCAAGTTCCAGCCTGGCGAGGGCTTCCGCTACGCGGTCTCGATCGACGACGAGACGCCGCAGGTGGTCAACGTCCATGCCGACGGATCGGAACAGTATTGGAGCACGATCGTGTCCGACAACGCCGCGCAGTTCGTGACCACGCATCATCTGGCACGGCCCGGCCGCCACACGGTGAAGTTCTGGGCGCTCGACCCGGGTCTTGTCCTGCAGCGTCTCGTCGTCGATGCGGGCGGGCTGCGGCCCAGTTATCTCGGTCCGCCCGAAAGCCCGTATCGTCCGGTCAGGGAGGTCAGCGGATCTCCAGCAGCGCGATCAGCTCCCAACTGATCAGGCCAAGTCCGACCAGCGAGACGACGACCGTCATCGTCACCTTGCGTCCCGCGCACAGCACGGCGCGCGCGTCGACGCCCAGGCCGAGGGCGGCCATCGACATGCTGGTCAGCCATCCGGACGCCGCATGTGCCGGCTCCAGCGCCACGGCCGGCAGTGCGCCGGCGGAGCGCAGCGTCATCAGGAGAAGGAAGCCGACGATGAACCACGGGACGAGCTGCGCGAGCCGCGGCGGCGACCGCCTGCCGCTCCTGCGCCGGGACAGCGCCAGCGCGAGCACGACGGGGCCGAGCATCAACACCCGCATCAGCTTGACCAGCGTGCCGACCTGCAGGCTCGCCTGCGACACCGGCGCCGCCGCGGCCAGGACCTGCGGCACGGCATACACGGTCATGCCGGTGAAGACGCCATATTGCAGTGGCGTCAGCGCGAGCACCCGGTCGAGCAGCGGCAGCATGAGCACGACGACGACGCCCAGCACGGCCGTGAACGCGATCGAGGCCGCGACGTCCCTGCCGTCCGCATCGATGACCGGCGCGACGGCGGCGATGGCGGAGTTCCCGCAAATCGAATTGCCGCATGCGACCAGCACGGCCATCTCGTGCGGCAGCCGCAGCAGACGGCCGACGGCGTAGCTGAACACGATCGCCAGGACGACCGCAAGCGCGATCCCGCCCAGCAGCGGCAGGCCATGCGCCGCGACCGCGCCGGCGCTGACGGACGCGCCGAGCAGCATGACGGCCAGTTCGAGCACGGCCTTGGCCGAGAATCGCACGCCGGCCTCGCACGACACGGGCACCGTCGCCAGCGTGCGTACGAGGGTCCCGAGCAGGATCGCGAGGACGAGGCTTTCGAGCCATGCGCGGCCGAAGAGGGCGGTCTCGGCGCGCTCCAGCAACACGGCGGTACCGGTGACGGCCGCGCTCAGCGCGATGCCGGGAACGAGTCGAAGGATGTGATGGCGCATGGCGTGCTCCTGGACGAGTCCGCAGTATCAGCTCGACAGTTTCGTTCGGTCCATCTTAAAATTCCGCACGAACCATATACGAAAATCGAACGATGACACTCGACCAGCTCCGCGTCTTCGTGGCCGTCGCCGAACGCCAGCACCTGACGCAGGCGGCGGACGTCCTCGCGCTGACGCCATCCGCCGTCAGCGCGGCCATCCGCGGGCTGGAGGAACGCTACGGCACCCGGCTGTTCGACCGGGTGGGGCGGCGCATCGAAGTCAATGCGGCCGGCCGCATCTTCCTCGACGAGGCGCGCGCGACGCTGGCCCGTGCCGCCGGCGCGGAGCGGGTGCTGGTCGAACTGGCGGGTCTCGCGCGCGGCGCGCTGGCGATCCAGGCCAGCCAGACCATCGCCAGCTACTGGCTGCCGCCGCTGCTCGTGCGCTTTCGCGAAACGCATCCGCAGATCGACGTGCGTCTGGACGTCGGCAACACGCAGTCCGTGGCCGATGCGGTGCGCGAGGGGCAGGCCGACCTCGGTCTCGTCGAAGGTGCCGTCGACGACGCCGCGCTCGTCGCGCAGGTCATCGGGCAGGACCGCATGGCCATCGTCGTCGCGCCCGGTCATCCATGGACACGCAAGCGCAAGCTGGGCGCCGCCGACCTGCAATCGGCCCGCTGGGTCATGCGCGAGCCGGGATCGGGCACCCGATCCGCGCTGGAAGAGATATTGGTGGGGGAGGGCGTGGACCTGGCCGCGCTGGAGGTCGCGCTGACCCTGCCGTCCAACGAGGCCGTGCGCGCGGCCGTGATGCGTGGGCAGCATGTGGCGGGCCTGTCTGAACTGGTGGCGGCGCCCTATATAGCGGCTGGTCTGCTGGCCAGGGTACGCGTGAACCCGCCGCCGCGCGACTTCTTCCTGCTGCGCCATCGAGAGCGCTACCGCAGCCGCGCGGCCCAGGCGTTCGAGCAGCTGGTCGGTATGGGCCGGACAGGGGCGTGAGCGGCGATTTTTACAACGGCCGGGCTTGCAGGTCCGGATGCCGGTTGCTATACTGCGCGTCCTCTTCACCACACGTTGAATTTCCAGGGAAATCAAGGTGTTGCAATGCCGGGTTCGGCGTTGCGGTGAGGCGAAAAAAGAAGTTGACGATCATCGCGAAACGCTGCATAATCTCACTTCTCTGCTGCTGACGAACAAAACGATTCGCGGAGCGCAGCAAGGCAGTACCGAATACGATCTTTAACAATAAACAGTCGATAAGTGTGGGCGTTTGATGAAGTGCCGGCAGTCGCGTAAGTGGCTGCCGAATGCTTAAATTATCAAATGTTC
>Ga0068855_100010011_pt1 | contig 11425 bp, 7 predicted proteins | sample KBSCornC52_FD_66592 | JGI IMG/M metagenome (GOLD analysis project Ga0068855, IMG submission 66592) | Corn rhizosphere microbial communities from Kellogg Biological Station, Michigan, USA - KBS Corn C5-2 | ecosystem: Host-associated > Plants > Roots > Rhizosphere > Soil ... | reverse complement strand
GGGTGGCGCTGGAGGATACTCAAAGTTTACTCGCTCAAGCTCCACGGCATACGGGCGCTTCTGGATATAGGTGTAGATCGATCCAATGTATTCGCCCATCACTCCCATGAAGAGCAGTTGAAGTGAGGAGATAAAGAACACCCCGATAAGAATCGGAGCAAGCCCGAAGCTGAACGTGGACCAGAACAGCAGTTTGAGCAACAGGTATACCAGTGCTATCAAGAATGAAATACTTGCACCTATGAATCCTGCAAGAGCGGACAGACGCAACGGCACCTTCGAGTTGCTGATGATGCCGAGCATCCCAATGTCATAGAGGGTGTACCAGTTGTTTTTTGTGATGCCGAACTTGCGGACTGGCTGGTCATAAAGCAGTTTGACCGTTGGTAGTCCGATCTCCGCGATCATGCCTCGAAAATATGGATAGGGATCCTCAAACGAACGGATAAGCTCGACTACCTTCCGGTCATAAAGTCCGAAGCCGGTGAAGTTCTGAATAGTCTGGATCGAGGAGAGCCGCTCCACCAGCTTGTAATATTGCTTCCGCAGCCAGAACATGAGCGAATTTTCTTCGCTCGTACGCTTGATCCCCAGCACGCAGTACGCGCCGTTCTCCCATTCCCGGACCATATCTGCAATCATCGCAGGCGGATCCTGAAGGTCAGCAACCACGCCAATCACCGCATCCCCCCGGCACTGGAAGAAAGCATGCATCGGTGACCGGATGTGTCCGAAGTTACGCGAGTTCACGATAATCTTCACGTTCTTGTCTTCGGCGGCGATCGATTTAAGGATTGCTACGGTGTTGTCCTGAGATGCATTGTCGATGAAGACATGCTCGTAGTCGTAGCGCCCGATATGAGCCATCACCTCCCTTACCTGGTTGTACAGAATGAAGACATTGGCCTCTTCGTTGTAGCAGGGGGTCAAAATGGAGATGGTCTTCTTGCTCATGCCCTTCAGAACTCCTTCATCCTGTACTTAGGACGTAACTAAACTGCAACTCAGCTTCCAGGCTTGGTGCGGAAAGTAATCTTCTTATGACCGACGAAACTGTAGGATGTCGAAAGTCCCATAATGAGAGCTCCAGCGATGTAGCCGGCCATCGCTTTGCCCGTGGCAACATATTGCAACATAGCGAGCGGACGCCCCGTGAGATGCAATTCAACTGAATGCAGCCAGTGGTGCAGCAGGCTTGCATGGCGGTGTATCACCGACTGCAAAAACCGGGTAAGCGCCGAGAGCGCCACGAGCCCTGGGATCATGCCGACCCCGTAAACCGCAAAACATTTCAGCCACTCGCGGAGGTAGTTCCCCTGGGTCCGAAATACAAAAAACTTATATCCGAAGTATGCAAAGGTAATGTTCACCGGCGTGGATAGAATAGACGCGACGATCACGGTGAGATAAAGCCATCGGGCCGGAAAGAATGCATTCAGTAATGTCAGTACAGCAACATAAGCCAGGTAACCAAAAAGAGTGTTGCATATCCCGACACACAGGTAGCGGGTGAACTGCCCGGGAGGGAAGAGATTGACCAGTCGCTGCAATCGATGTCTTGGAATGAATGGATCCTGGGCTAGCGGAACCACGGGGGGATGGTCGGACACAATCTCTTTGCTCTGTGACGGCGTAATCACACTAGCTTCCCCGTCCAGCACCGCTTCGGGGGCGCCCCCTGCAACTGGCGAGGCAACAGCGCGATCATCCAGCAAAACGGCGATTGCCTCATATCAGGTGCGGTGCTCTCTTGAATTTAGTTTACAAGTTGTTTGTTGAGGCTCCATAGTCGTCGTGTGATGCTTCCCGTAATCGCAGGCAAGACATGCAGTATGATAACTAACCGCCCGACGCGGTACTCTTTGGTGAGTACGCCCGGTTTCACTACCCGAAGCCGCTAGACAGTGGACGAATTGAAACAATCTATTTCCGGACCACCTGCGATTCACCAGCGTTCGAAGGCAATCGTCGGCAATGCCCTGCAGTTCGCCGCGCTGCTGTTTTGCCTGCTCTTGGGCTTGGCTCTGATTGTTAACAACCAACTGGCCGGGGAAGCCACGTGGTTCTGGTATGCCCGTCTTTTCAATCAGGGGTCGAAGTTATATGCAGGCCTCCATTTGGCTCTTCAGCCGCTCATGATTCTGGAGATGAATTTATGGATGCAGGTATTCGGAATCAAGTGCCTCGTGACGGAAATTCCCGCAGTCCTGCATTTGCTTATTTTGTGCGCCGGACTCTATCTGCTGCTGCGACAGTCCGACTGGCCGGACTGGCAGAAGGCCGTATTAATCGCCGGCTCCTTTGTATTCTGGATTATCGGTCCCTCTTATCGCTTCGACGACTATCACGTCACCACCGAGAGTTTCATCCTCTACTCGCTTCTCCTGCTGGTACTCCTTAGCAAAACCGAGCTCGTTCGCAGACAAACCCAAATAGCGGTGGCGCTCGGAATCCTGTGTGGGCTTGCCATAACCAGCAGGTTGAATGATGGTATCGCTTTATTCTCCGCCACTCTCATCTGTCTCCCAATACTCGCTCGCAAAGGCAGACTGAGAGTCGTTGGCTTGTATGCCGCAGTCGCTCTTTTTACGTGGTTTGCAATAATACGGTGCACCGGTGACACCTTCTCCGTTTACCTGGCCAGCACCTTGACCAAGGCAGTTGGCAGTAAAGGGGGTGCGGGCACGATCCTTAGCAACCCTTTTCACCTGTTTTTCAATGCTCTGTACCTGCGGCATGGCGTCAGATGGCTATTTCTGGCATTTGTTTGCCTCATGATTGCAGCAGTTCTGATTCAACGCTTTTGGATTGACAGGGTATGGGCCATAGTGGGCATGCAAGTCCTGCTCACTCCATTTGCGTATGGATTTACATCCCGTCGCGATCAACAGCATTCACCCGACAACGCCTTAATGGACCTCGCATTGTGCGCCATAGTGGTCGGGACATATCTCCTGGCCTGTCTTGTCCTGGTGCGCCTTACAATCTGGATCTCCAGTTCCGGCACCTGGAAATGGGACACTCGGGAGATTCTGATTCTCCTGCCACTTGCAGAGTTGGCCTCCAACTCTGCAAGCTCCGCTGCGCAGCCCCGTTCTGGTTATTACGCTCAGATGGTAATGGCTTTGCTTCTGGTGCCGCTGCTTCAACCCGTCCGGAAGCAGGTGCCGTGGGCAAATGCCACTCTACTTACGTTCCTCATCTGGTTCACTGTCGTCGGCACGCTCTTCAAGGAACGCGTGCCATATTTCTGGGACAATCTTCGCGGGCGCCCGATGTTTGTGGATCGCCAATGGTATCGTCACCCGATCTACGGGCCCATGTACATCCAAACGGACCTGCTTCAGTTCAGCACATCAGTTTGCGACAAAATGGGAGGCATCGGAGCACACCCAGAGCTGCTTTCGATCCCATTCTCTTATGCGAACTTTTTTTGCGGTACTCCGCCGTGGCATGGGTATATACAAACCTTCATTGATATCACCGCTCAATCCACGATGCAGAAGCTATTAACCGAACTCCAAGGCGCGCCACCGCAGTGGATCGTATATCAACGTCAAATGGGCAGCCTATACGTGCTCGAGCAAGCCTTCAACCACAGCCGCCCTTCGCCACAGCGCGCTCTCGATACTCTGATCACGCAAAAGGTCGCGTCTGGAGAATGGACAGTGGTGTATTCGGCATCCTTTCAATACGGCGATGGATGGTACGTGATTCGCACCCGTCAATAACCGCGCAATCGGGTGGACATCCGTCTGAAATCCGCCGCAGCGTACGCGTGCACAAACCCACCGCTACCAGGCGGCAAGGTCCTGCCTAAATCTCCGGCCGCTTGCAACCTCCCTACTCTTCCGGCAAGGGCTTCACGATCATATTGGCCAGGAACTCCTCCCGCGGAAGGAATGGAAACAAGTCTTCCAGCGGCTTGGAGACAAACGAACCATCCGGCCTCTGATAGCTCTGCAGGCGCGGAGCGCGAACCTCGTCAGGGATAACCCGGACATCCACCAGCACCGGTCCTGGCATCGCCAATATTCGGTGGACTTCTTCCCGCAGATTGCGTTGATCTTCGATCACCGCAGACGGAATCTCATACGAGGCTGCAATGCGGGAGAGGTTCGGAACCGTGAGTCCGGTGGCAGCGTCTGCCCCGATTTTTGCGTCTCCAAAATAGGCTTTTTGTGAGGCGCGGATGGAAGCATACCCGTCGTTATTGAGTACGAAAAATTTAATCGGTAGTTGCAACCGTCGCACCGTCTCCAATTCTTGGATATTGAACTGAAAGCCCCCATCGCCATCCACCAGGATGGTTTGCCTGCCACCTGACCCGATGCAAACGGCAATCGACATCGGCAGCCCGTACCCCATGGCTCCCAGGCCGGCGGTGTGGAAAATGCGTTGCCCGGTGCGTGTCGGACAAGCCAGCAGGAAGATCTCAATGCCCGATCCGGAAGAGCCGGAGACGAGCTTGTCCTCCTGTTTCGATTCTGTGCCGATAACCTCCGCGAGATTGTAGATGGACACCTGCCCCTCGGGCTTGCGGTGTTCGTCCGTCACCACGTTATAGCGGGTCTTCCAGTCCGCGGCACGCTCGTTCCATGCAGCCCAGCGGCTATGGTCGAGCGGCTGAATTGCCTTGAGCTGGACCAGTAACTCATCCAGGAACGCGCGACAGTCGGCCACCACCGGTTGCTGCAAGTGCGGCGCAAGCTTCTTGAGCTCCGCCGGATCGATATCGACCGCGACCTTATGCGCCTCGCGGGCGAGATTCTGCGGAGCATACCCGGTAATCGCCATATCCAGTCGCGCACCAAGCACCAGCAGAAAATCGCAGTTCTGCAGGACGAAGTTCGCACCCCGCGCCGCCACGTTCCCTGGACGTCCTACGAAGGTCGGTACATCTGAGGGCACCAGGTCAGCCGCGCACCACGTTGCAACCGTCGGAATATCCAGTAGCAATCGAAGTTCGGTAAATTGCTTCTCCGCTCGCGCCAGCCGCGTTCCGTTGCCAGCAAATAGAAGCGGCCGCGTGGACTGCCTCAACTTTTCTACCACAAGCGCGACCTCGCTCTTCAGCGAGGGATCGGCGCTTGCAGCCTCCTGTTCCGATACGTCAAAGCCGCGTAGGGTCGTTGGATCGGGGATCGGCGAGGCCTGGACATCCAGCGGAATGTCGATCCAGACCGGGCCCGGCCGCCCGTTCAGAGCCAGGTAGTACGCCTTCTCCAACTCGTAACGAATATCCAAGGGGTCCAGCACCACCGTGGCATATTTTGTGATCGGGTTCACGATCGAAACAATATCCACCTCCTGTACGCCCAACTGGCGCATGCCGAGAGGCTGGTTGGTAACAGCGTCGAACATCCTGTCCGGCCGCTTTACCTGCCCTGAGAGAAATAGTGTTGGAGTGGAATCGAGCCACGCGCCTGCTACTCCGGTGATCGCATTTGTGCCCCCCGGCCCGGTCGTCACCAGGGCCACGCCCAACCCGTTCACCGCCTTGGCATAGCTCTCCGCACACATAGCTGACGCCTGTTCATGCGAGTTGCAGATCGGAGTAATTCGCTTCTCATCCGCGAGGGACGCGTTCAGATGCATGGCGCCGCCGCCGGTTACCAGGAACACGTGGCGAACGCCTCTGTCGGCAACAAACTGGAAAACGTAGTCGGAAAGTTTCATGATTTAGGTTTGTGCTTGCGCCGGCAGTACAGGAATAAAGCGGCTACCGTACCCATCATAATGCAGTCAGATCAATGCTCGATCCGGTGGAACCGCATAAAGCACAGTCTGAAATCCGTCGCCCTCATATGCGCGTAGAAAGAGCTTGTGCTCGGGCAGAAGATCATGGATCAGGAGAGGAATCCGCCAGATATCGTCCTGGGTATGGTAGACGCAGATGGCGAGTACAGGCCTATCACGTTGGAGCACATGACGTCCGCCCTGTAATGCGCCAAACTCAGCCCCTTCGATATCCATTTTGATGAATGTGACTGGATTGTTCTCAAACAGCTCGTCGAGAGGAAGACAGGCAACCTCTTGTCCAGTATCTCCGGCGGACGACGTCAAGAGGCCGCCCATGACAAATCTGATCGTGCCGCGTGCTTCGCCAACCGCGCATTCGATCTTATGGATCTTTTTCCGTATGTCGTCTGGAAGTTTGGCGATGTAGTCGTTGAGCTTTTTGGTAGAGATGCTGTCCGCTTCGATCGCGTAAATAGCATTGAAACGTGCCCCAACAAGATCGAGCGTGAATCGAATGGTGTCACCATCGAATGCTCCGCAGTCGACCATAACCTCCTCCGGGGCAATCGAGAAAATATCGGGAGGAAAATAGGTATTCACCGGCGGTGGGTAGGGGAGCAGGGACGGGTCCCCTAGGCTGCGCCACAGCAAATTGGCGCGATAGGTCGCCAGCGACTGGGAATCTGCCCACAGTTTCTCCGCCGCGAAAACCTGGTCGAGTTGTTTGTAAACGCAATGAGGCGGCTCATTCAGGAGCAGTAGATCCATGAAACGAGAGTCAAAGCGCCAGAAGATCGGAGCGTAAGAGCAAACTGACGTGCAGCCCAAAGCCGCCAACCGCGACTGCGTCGACGCAAACCAGTGACGATCGTTCCAGATCGTCACAAAGAAAACAGCGTGAGTCCCGAATTGGCTCGCAGCTTCCTGAGGGGAAAGGATCGTCAGTCCCCCATGCGCGGTGCCCCACAGTGCCGGATCACTATCGGCTAACGCCAGCGGTTCCACTCCGATCTCGCGAAAGAGCCCAACTGCCTTCTTGCCAAGAGTCCCGCAACCAAAAATGACACAGCGCCTATTTCGTGAATTCAAAATCTCATCGAGAGCGCATCCCTCCCGTTGGATCACGCTGTCCACGGACTCTGTAAGAATCTCGCTCAACGGAGTATTTAGATCATATGGAGCTGATATTGGCATGTCGGCACACAAACTTTCAGGAGTCTGCGAGATCAGCTCGCTCACACGCGTATTCCGATTTAGGTTGGTGCGTACGCCGGAAATATCGGGATCAGCGGCTTTCTGCTCAATAATAATGCTGTCTGCGAGTCCACACCAGGCGCTTCGGGCGAGCCCGTTACCAGCCTCATATAATTGCCACCAGACATGCAGACGATCTTTTCGGACCGCCAGGTTTCGTTGCTTCGCCGGGTCTGCATTGCCACCCTGCTCGCCGCGGCGGGGTGTTACGTCCTCTTTACCATCCACTGGCCATGGATGTGGGATACCCAGGTCTTTCATTACGGCGTCTTCCTGATGCACCACGGCAAGATCCCGTACAAAGACATCTACGACATGAATATGCCCGGATGCTATCTGATGGAGCGCTGGGCGATGGCTGTCTTCGGTGGCGGAGATCTGGGCTGGCGCTTCTATGAATTCTCACTGCTTGGCTCCATGACGCTCGCAGCCTGCGTCATCGCTCTGCCCTATGATTGGCTCGCCGGATTGTTGGCAGGGGTCATCTTCGCCATCTTTCATGGTACCGACGGCGCAGCCATGGCAACCGAGCGGGATGAGGTCATCACGGTACTTGTTTTCATTGGGTATGCCTGTCAATTCGCTGCTCTTCGTCGGGCCCGTCCTCTCCTGATGCTTCCTGCGGGCCTCTCCCTGGGACTCGCGATCGCCATCAAGCCGACAGCCGCCTTGTTCGTCCTCGTGCTGCTGCTCTTTGCCTGCTTTGTATTGCGGCGGCGCAAAACTCCTCTTCGTCCCTACCTGCTCTGTGGGGCTGCAGGCCTCGCAATCGTCTTTGTCAGGGTGCTCCTCTTTATGTTGCCCCAGTCGCTTGGACCCTTCCTCTTTCTTCAGCGCCAGGCGATTCCGTATTACGCGAGCGTAGCGCCCGCAACGTGGGGCTATCTGCTCCGGAACAGCCTGCCCGTTCCATTTCTATTCTTCCTCGCGGCGTCAATTTTGCTTGGCCTCGCCAATCGCGCCCATGCAAATTGGGAAATATGGGCAGTCCGCGCGGGTGTCTTGATCGGCGTTCTTTCCTATTTCGTACAGCGAAAGGGCTATACCTATCACCGCTACTCCTGCATGGCTTTCCTACTGCTCTGGTTTGCCATGGAGTGTGGCATCGCCGTCAAGGCAAGAGGCTGGCTCCGGGGCATCGGGCTGGCGTGTATCTGCATTGCGGTCTTCGTGGTGCTTCCGTTGGCCGTCAATCATCTACGCCACGAGCGCCACGATGCGAATCCGTTCGCCGATCAGTTGCAAGTGGATCTCAGGCGACTGGGCGGCAGCAGCTTGCAGAATCGCGTCCAGTGCCTGGACATGGTCACAGGTTGCTATAGCGCCCTGTTCCGCGAAGGCCTGGTCCAGACCACCGGCTTTATGGGCGACACCTCGCTTTTCAATTTCAACCGCGACGCATCCGTTCCTTACTACAGCCAGTTATTCTGGGATCAGATGCATCGCCATCCACCCAAAGTCATCGTGCTCAGTTCGGAACGCTTCGGCCAGAAATACTCGTTTGACAAGCTCAATGCGTGGCCGCAATTTCGTGACTACCTGAACTCCGCCTATCGCGTTGACGTCACCCGAACCTTCGGCAGCTTCGACGGAAACGTGCTTGCCTACCGGATTTACGTGCTCAAAAGTGCTGGATGAATTATTCACGTTGAAGCCTCTAATCGTAGAGATCGCACATGTTGGAACCCTTGAAACGGAGTAGATAACTTGAACACGAAACAGCGGCTGGATTCGGTCTTCAAAGGTATTGCGGCAGAGTCATGCGAACAGCGTAAAGACCGCTGGCAAGGCATGTTCGATCGCCTTGCGGCGCCATTGAGCAATCACATCGTGCTTTTTGGGTCAGGACAATTTGGCCAGATTGTCCTGGATAGGCTGCGTCGGGTGGGCGTGGAACCGGTGTGCTTCTCAGATAACAACAAGAATGTTTGGGGAAAGAGAGTAAAGGACCTTGAGGTCTTGAGCCCGGAGGACGCAGTAGAGCGCTTCGGGAAAGCTGCCGCCTTCGTCGTTACGATCTTCAATGGCAGCGCTGCCCGATCCCAATTGAGGCAAATGGGATGCGAACGTGTGCTCCCGGCAACGCCACTTTTCTGGAAGTATCCTTCGGAGTTCATGCCCGATATGGGCATCGGCGAGCCTGAGAGGATTGTGGAAGAAGAAGACCAGATTCGGCGATGTTTTGCAGCTCTATCGGATGAGAAATCAAAGCAGGAACTCTGTAATCAGATCTCCTGGAGATATTGGATGGATCCGGAGCACCTCCCATTACCCGAGAATGCCGGGGAAATCTATTTCCCGACGGATATCGTCAACTCTATCGAGCAGGAAGTTTTGGTCGATTGCGGCGCCTTCGATGGCGATAGTATCCGATCTTTTCTGCGCCGGGGGCAGAGTTTTTCTCACTTGTACGCCCTCGAGCCCGACGCTCATAACCGCGCTTTGCTTGCGAGATCAATCGCAACACTTCCTGAAGAACTACAAAGGAAAATTACGGTATGGCCATACGCCGCAGCTAATCTGGACGGTCATGTGACTTTTGACGCGGCTGGAAATGTCGCTTCCAGAGTAAGCTCATCGGATGCAGGCGCCACTGTCGAGGCTCATAAGCTGGATTCGCTAGATTGGCGGTTCATCCCTACGTATCTCAAAATGGATATTGAAGGGGCCGAGCCGGATGCACTTTGCGGGGCGGCAAAGCTGCTTGACGAAGTCGCGCCCGTATTGGCCATTTGTCTCTATCATCGCCTGGAGCATCTATGGCAGATTCCCAATCTGATCCATTCTCTCGCGCCGGACTACTCGTTGTTTCTCCGCCGGTACGCCGAGGATGGTTGGGAAGAAGTGTGCTACGCAGTCCCGCACAGCAGGCTGTCGTAACCGAACACAGCTGGAAACCGCGCACCGACGTATCCAGGCGTGGGTTGCGAGCCATCAAAGATTAGCTCGGAGGCCGTAGCTGGAAAACCTCGCGGCCACTCAACCCCCGGGCAGCGAGAATCCGGTCCGCTAACGCGCGAACCGCCCCCCGCCCTCCCGGAGCGGGAGCGACGAAGCCGCGCCCTGCGACAGTTCTCAGGACCTCCCCGGCCGCATTTGCTGGGCACGCACACATTCCGGCAATCTCCATCGCGGGAAGATCATTCACGTCGTCGCCGAAGAAGCAGGTCTGCTGGAGAGAAACGGCGGCGTGCGAAACAAACTCACGCAGCGCGCCCGCCTTGTCCCGAATCCCCTTGGCGACGAACTCAATCCGCATCTTTTTCGCATAAAGATCGACGATGGGGGAAGGCTCGCCCGAGATTAGAGCCATTTTGATGTCCAACCGCCGAAGCAGCGAAACCCCCATGATGTCGGCAAAGGAGAAGCTTTTGGACTCCTCGCCTGCAGACGACCACGTAAGCAGGCCGTCGGTCAGCACTCCATCGACATCCAAAGCGATGGCCCGCAATCCAAGCAACTGTTGCCGGAGTCTGGCCTCGGACTGACCGGAGGGCGTCGTCTCTTTCAAAGTGTCCTGTCAATCAGTCGAGTCATCCTCGACCGGAGATAAGCAAGTCCAGCGCTGCCTCTGGATCTGAACCCATTCAGTCTAGACCGCCGCTGCCCCGACTCGGCGCAGCTTCTTCATCACCGGAATCTCTTCTTCATACACCCGCTTGACGCCGTCTCCCATGGACTGCTCGCAAAGCCGGATGTCCCGCACCAGTCGCGAGATTCCGTTGGGCTCAAGAGATGCTGCCTGGTCCGAACCCCACATGGCACGGTCCATTGTTATGTGCCGCTCAACGCAACACGCGCCCAATGTCATCGCCGCTACCGAAGTCGGTATCCCTGTTTCATGGCCGGAATAACCGACCGGCACTCCGTAGCGTGCAATCATGCTCGGAATCGCTCGCAGGTTCAACTGCTCGTATTTCGCCGGATAGGTGCTGGTCGTATGCATCAGGACCAGGTTGTCTTTTCCGAGCACCTCGACCGCATGGTCGATCTCCGCGTACGTGCTCATTCCAGTGGAGGCAAATACCGGCTTTCCCATCTTGCGGATGTGACGCAACAGGTGGTCGTCCGTGAGGGACGCGGAGGCAACCTTGTAGACGGGGGGATTGAACATTTGCAGGAAGTCCACTGAGGCTTCGTCCCAGGGCGAAGCAAACCAGTCGATCTTTACCTGCTTACAGAATTTGTCGATCTCTGCATAATCTTCCTCGCCAAACTCCAGCCCGCGTTTTAGATCGCCATTGGTAGTCCCAAACGGATTTTCTCGCGGTGTCGCCAGTTCCTTCTCCGTGTACACCACATCGATCGTGCGCTTTTGGAACTTTACGGCATCACAGCCGGCGGCCACCGCAACGCTGACCAGCCGCTTCGCAAGATCGATGTTCCCGTTATGGTTGATGCCGATCTCCGCGATGATGTAGCAAGGTTC
>Ga0068855_100010009_pt1 | contig 11426 bp, 10 predicted proteins | sample KBSCornC52_FD_66592 | JGI IMG/M metagenome (GOLD analysis project Ga0068855, IMG submission 66592) | Corn rhizosphere microbial communities from Kellogg Biological Station, Michigan, USA - KBS Corn C5-2 | ecosystem: Host-associated > Plants > Roots > Rhizosphere > Soil ... | reverse complement strand
GGGCGTTGGAAACTTGAGGGTGAGCTGTCCTTAGTACGAGAGGACCGGGATGGACGTATCTCTGGTGTTCCGGTTGTCACGCCAGTGGCACTGCCGGGTAGCTATATACGGACGGGATAAGCGCTGAAAGCATCTAAGCGCGAAGCCCCCCCCAAGATTAGGTTTCCCTGGGAGCTCGACTCCCCTAAAGGGCCGTCGCAGACTACGACGTTGATAGGCTGGGTGTGTACGTGCAGTAATGCATTGAGCTAACCAGTACTAATTGCCCGTGAGGCTTGACCATATAACACCCAATTAGCTTGCTCTGATTCAGAGTAAATAATTAGGTTGGTCGTTGTGAGTTACTCATGAATGCGACATGCGGTCTCTGTGAATTCGATTCATGTGAGATCACGTCGATGAGTGACGAGCTTGATGATGAGTGTCGAAACAACTCCGAATTGCAGGTGACGGCGGGCAAGCAAGTGCTTGTTCGCCGCTTCATCTAAACCGGTTTGCCTGGCGGCCATAGCGAGTGGGAACCACCCGATCCCTTTCCGAACTCGGAAGTGAAAACGCTCTGCGCCGATGGTAGTGTGCCCTTTGGGCATGCAAGAGTAGGTCACTGCCAGGCTTCTAATGCGCAAAGCCCCTGTCGAGAAATCGGCAGGGGCTTTTGTCTTTGGCAGCTCTGCTTTTAGTCATCAAAGTTGTGTGGCGCGCAACTCGCTCCAATGCATACTTATATCCATTCACCAAGCATCGGAGTGTATGCATGGATTTTTTCACGGCGATCGATTCCCGAGCCTCTGCCGTTCGTATCACCGATCCGGCACCTGCGCGCGAGCACGTCATGCGGATCATCCAGGCCGGTACGCGTGCGCCCGATCATGGGCGTTTGAGCCCGTGGCGGTTTGTCGTCATCGAAGGTGAAAAGCGTGCCATCTTAGGCGACGCGATCGCCGAAGCCGCGCGCCTCGCCAATCCCAATCTCAATGCCGAACAGTTGCAACGCGAACGCGACAAAGCTTTTCGCGCGCCGACCGTCATTGCAGTCACCGGCAAGATAAATCGAGCCCACAAAATCCCGGAAAGCGATCAAGTGCTCGCGCTCGGCGCCGCCGCCGAAAATATGTTCTTGGCCGCACATGCGTTGGGCTACGGTGTGATGTGGAAGACCGGAGCACCGACGACTGCGCCGAACGTCAAAGCCGCGCTCGGCATTGCCGTCGAGGATCCGATCGTCGCATATTTGTACATCGGCACGATGGCAGCAGCCGGCCCCGTGAAGTCAGGTCCTCCGCTCGAGCAACTCGTTCATTGGCTGTGATGGCAAGACGTGGAGTCTCAAACCACTTCTGATGTGTTGGTGATTCGTCCCGCCGCATTTGCGAGCAATCCGCAAACGGCCGCTTCGAATCGCTTTCAGACCAAGCCTTCGGAAGCTGCCGATGCCGCATCGGCCTTGAGAGAATTCGATGGCGCAGTAAAAGCGCTCGACGACGCCGGCATTCGCGTGCACGTGGTTGCCGACACTCTCGAACCGCACACACCGGACTCGCTCTTTCCCAACAACTGGTTCAGCACGCACGCAGATGGAACCGTCGTGATTTATCCGATGCTCGCGCTGAATCGCAGGCTCGAACGGCGCATGGATGTTTTCGAACGATTGAGCCGCGACGAAGGATTCTACGTACGTGGGATCATCGATCTCACGGCGCACGAGGCGCGCGAGCGCTTCCTCGAAGGTACCGGCAGTCTCGTGTTAGATCGTCCGCATTGTATCGCCTACGCATGCCTTTCACCGCGCACCGATATGGATGTGTTAGGCGAATTCGCGCAGCGTCTCGACTATGACTTGGTGGCATTCGACGCTCGTGATGCCGAACGCACACCTGTCTATCACACGAACGTAGTGATGACTGTGGGAGGCAAGTGGGCCGCGGTATGTCTGGAAGCCATCGCAACCCATGAACAAAAAGCCGTGCTCGAGCAGCTGATGGCGTCGGGCCGCGAAGTGATTTCCTTGACATTGCCGCAGATGCACTCGTTCGCCGGCAACATGCTCGAGCTTAGATCGAATACCGGTGTTCCTGTGACTGCACTCTCGAGCACGGCGTTGCAAGCACTTACGAAAGAGCAGCGAAGAACCCTTGAAGCGCATGCCCAATTACTGCCAGTTTCGATCCCTACCATCGAGCGCGTCGGCGGCGGCAGCATCCGTTGCATGCTGGCGGAGATTTTTCTGCCGCGAAAATGAGCGTCGGATGATGACCGTTCGTCAATGCTAAACTCACCGGCATCCGCCCAAGGATTTGCGAATTGCTCGAGTTCGTTCTTAAAACGCTTGTCAGCTATCTGCTCGGGTCCGCGCTCGGCAGCTTGATTGTCGGGCGCATCCGCGGCGGCGTTGATATTCGCAACCTCGGCAGCGGCAATGCAGGAGGCACGAACGCACTACGGACGCAGGGAATCTTCTTTGCGCTTTGGGTCATGCTGATCGACGTCGGTAAGGGCTGGATCGCCGCCGCCGTAATTCCGAACATACATTTATTCGGCCCCGATGGATCGGTCGAACGTCAGTGGCTTTCAGTCGCGTGTTCCGCAGCCGTTGTTTTGGGCCACGTCTATCCCATCTGGTACGGATTTCGCGGTGGCAAGGGGGCAGCCACTTTGGTCGGTGTTCTCGCGGGCTTACATCCGCATGCCCTCGGTCCAGTATTGAGTTGTTGGATAATCGTGCTGGTATTGACCGGCTACGTTGGATTGGCAACGGTCGTAGCAACGGCACTCTTTCCAGCTTACTTGGCACTCACCCATCAAGCGACTAACGTGCCGTTGATCTCGTTCGCCGTTGCCATGGCGTTCTTCGTTCTCTACACACACCGTTCCAACATTTCTCGCATGCGAGCAGGCACTGAAAGCCGCGCGCGTCGCGTTTGGCTGCTACGTCCCCGATGACCTCAGAAAGCTCGAGCGGCAACAAACGCCGCGAACGACTGCTGGCCCAGCTGGCCGACGGTAATTTTCATTCGGGTGAAGTGCTCGCCAAACGAATGCGCGTCTCCCGCAGCGCTGTCTGGAAAGTCATCAGTTCGTTACGAGAACTCGGTATCGAAGTGCAGGCCGTACAGAAGCAAGGCTATCGTCTTGCAAAATCGGTGGACCTTCTCAGCACCGCCGAGATTGAGAAACAACTTGCAACAGGCGCACGCCCGTTGATGGAGCGAGTAGAGGTTTTGTTGCAGGTCGATTCGACCAATCACTACCTTTCATCCAGTACGCCCCCCGAGCCTGGTCGCGCCATTCTATGCGTCGCTGAGACGCAGACTGCAGGCCGGGGTCGCCGAGGCCGTAGCTGGGTTGCGCCGTTCGGCTCGGGCATTTGCATGTCACTTGCGTGGACATTTGCAGAGTCACCGCCCACATTCTCCGCTTTAAGTTTGGCTGTTGGTGTCGCTATCGCGCGCGTGTTGCGCGCACACGGCGCACAGGATGTAAAACTCAAATGGCCAAACGATATTGTATGGCAGGGCCGCAAGCTCGGCGGCATCCTCATAGAGATGCGCGGTGAATCTGTCGGCCCTTCGCAGGTTGTTATAGGTCTCGGCCTCAATACCCGCATGCCCTCACAAGTACGATTGGAACTGGCAAAGCAGCAAGCTACGTTGATTGCAGATATTTATGAAATCTTGCGCGAACACACTCCAACTCGTAGTGCCTTAGTCGCAGCGATCACGACTGAATTGTTGGCGACGTTACAGACCTTTGCGAACAAAGGCTTCGAGCCGTTCGTCGATGCCTGGCACGAACTCGACTCGCTTGCGAATGCACCAGTGCGCGTCCTTTCTGCGAATGCAGTCGTTGAGGGTGTCGCGCGTGGTGTAGCATCCGATGGCGCACTATTAGTCGATGTGGCTGGCCGACAACAACGATTCGTTTCCGGCGACGTCAGTCTCAGAGCGGCAAAGGGATGAAAATGGGATGTTTCTTCTCATAGATATTGGAAATACACGCATCAAGTGGGCGATGCTCACTGCGAATGCTCTCGCGGAGCAGAGCGCAGAAGTACACGCCAATTGGAATGTGGAAGACGTGCGTGCACGCTTGTTTGATCGAGCTAAGAATATTCAGCGCGTCATTGTTTCTAACGTCGGCGGCGAGCGCATGGGTTCACTCATTCGCGAAGCGGCCCGCGCCACGTTGCGCATCGAGCCAGAATTCTTGGTCGCGACTGCAGAACTTGCCGGAGTACGGAATGCGTATCCCGAGCCAAAAAATCTCGGTGCAGATCGCTGGTTCACATTGATCGCTGCACACGCCGAGAAGCCATGCGCGACTTGCATCGTGAGCGTAGGCACAGCAATGACTGTGGACGGCCTTGATGAAAGCGGCCAGCATTTGGGAGGGCTCATTCTGCCGGGCCCGGATTTGATGGTGCAGAGCTTGCTTCACAACACGAGTGACATCGCAGCTCGCGCTGCAGCCGGTGCAATTGCGGCGGGTATATTTGCAAATAACACTTTGGGCGCCATTCATCAGGGCGCGATTCATTCGCTTGCGGCGGTGGTCGATCGCGCATGCGAGTCCATGGCGAAATCATTGGGACGACCGCCCGAGCTTCTACTCACCGGCGGTGCGAGCGATCGAATCCTAAAGCTGTTACAGTTTTCGCCGCGTATTGTTCCCGACCTCGTGCTGCGAGGACTTGCTGTCGTCGCGCACGCCACAGCCAATGGAGGATCTCGATGACACGTGCTCTCTCTCACTGTCACAACACGATCGTCGCAGCGTGTGGCTTTCTTTCCGTCTATCGCGGATTCATCGCCATCGCTTTGATATTCTCCGCAGCGACAGTCTCGGCTGCAGATATCAATGCGGGCAAACAAAAGGTTCAGCAGGAGTGCGCGTCGTGCCATCAGCCGAGCGACTGGGAAGGCGAGACCGAGGCGTCGCTCAGCTCTCTCATGAAAGACATCGTGCGCGGCAAAGTGAACCATCATAAGAAGCAGCTCACGTTGAGCGATCAAGACATTGAAAACATCGCAGCCTACTGGGTAAGCAGCAGCAATAAGAAGAAGTAAAGCATGCGCGCGCTCGGCCTTTTGCTCATTCTCGTCAATCTAGGGTTTCTCGCCTGGGCGCAGCTCATCGACGTGCGGGATGTTTCGGCGAACCCGTTCGCAACGCCAGCGGGTGAATCGAAGCAGAAACTCGTGCTTGCTGCTGAGCGCAAGCCTGAAGATATCCAACCAAAAAATTCTGCAGACACGGCGGGCAAATCCGGAAGTGCGCCCGGTGCTCCCGCTACCGACGAAAGCCGCTGCGTCAGCTTGGGCCCATTTCAGGATCTCGCCGCCGCTTCACAAGCCTCCGCAGCATTGAGCGGTGCAGGTTTCGAATCCAAACAACGCTTCGAACAAGGCGAATTCTGGGTGGGTTATTGGGTGAGCGTGCAAGATTTGCCGACCCGTGCCGCGGCCGAAACGGCCATTGCCAAACTCAAAGATGCAGGAGTGACAGACGTGTATCTGTTGCCGGGACAATCCTCATCGAACGTCATTTCGCTCGGCGTCTACTCGGTGCTAGGTCGCGCTGAACGTCGCGTGGACCAAATTCGCGCACTTGGATTCAACGCCGTAATGGCGGATCGCAAGCGCTCCGGCTCCGTCTACTGGCTCGACGTCGAGCTCAAGCAAGCCGGCCAACACATTGATCCCGCCGTCCTCAGCTCCCAACCAGGTCAAATCGTACGCGTCGAGACGCGACCGTGTCCGGAATCGGGAGCCAAGCAATAGCACTGTCCGCGGGTCTCCCGGCGTCCTCTGCCTCGAGCAGAAAATTTGGGACTAGACGGTCCCGTCGATTCGGACGTGATTTGCAGCGGATACCTGGGTAAAATCCCGCCCCTCACCGAACGATGCCGGCTTAGCTCAGTTGGTAGAGCATCTGATTTGTAATCAGGTGGTCGGGAGTTCGAGTCTCTCAGCCGGCACCAACTCTTTCCATATACAACAATAACTTAGCCTTCATCCTGCTATCCCCTGTGTCGCCGTAATAAGGTGATTGTGGGGGATTTGCGGGACTTTTCTTCGCAAACTCTTTCCGCTGCTGCGATGAGGTTTGCTAGTTCCGCAGCCGAGTAGTGCGTCGTGATCCTCCCGCTCTTGTGGCCAAGCAGGTCCTGTCGATCTTCAAACGACACGCCGACCGAGCGAAGCCTGCGACCGAACGTGTGTTTCAGATCATGGACCCTTACGCGCCTGAATCCTTCTTGAGCAGGTTCGCCAGCGAGGGCTTCCCACTTCTCGGCTGCGCGTTTAAACGAGCGTCGTGTTTGGACGCCGGTCGGCGTCGTAAACATTTGAAAAGATGAGCAGCTAGCAATCAACATCTGCTCAAATTTCAACGCCTGTCCACACTCTTGTCTTCCAAGCGTTCCGAACGCCAGAACTGTGCTTCGTAGAAGTTGCACAGCGGTTGGCCGCTATTCGCGATCCGCTCGAGCACGATGAGCTTTCTTTGCTCAAGCGCGTGGATTCGATTTTCGTAAGTCGCGATGATGGATTGCATCTCCGTATCGGCCCAACAAGAAGAAATAGCTACGTCCCGCTCTTCACCGGACCGAAGCCAGGCGGTGGCTTGCGGTGGTGCGTGGCGGCTTCGTAGGCCGAGGCTACTTTGATCAATGTCGATTCCTGTCCGGGCTCGGCCCAAAACGCGATGTTGTATGGCAGGCCCACGCCGCCCAACTTCGTGGGCTCGGCATTCCATTGGCTTTCATAGGTTTTGCCGTCTTTGCTCAATGCAAACTTGGCGTCGATGACGCTGTCGGAAAAGCCCGCCGGCACGAACGTCTCGGGAAGGCCGAGTCTCGCGCCATAGCCGTAACCGAAGCGACTGCCGCTTTCACCCATCGTGGCGCCGCCAATTTTCTCCGGCAGCGTTGGATTCACGGGGTTCACGAACACATCGATCTTGTTCTGCAGTAAGACCTTGGTCATTACCATGCGCATGGTGTCGCGACGCTTCATGGTATACGTGACGGCATTGGTGCGGATGTCCATCTCCTTGTTCTCCCAATTCTTCATCGCCACGCGGCGCACCTCGTTGTAGTACTTGGCGTTGCCGTTGAGCGTTTCCCAGTCGTATACCTTCGCATCGCCGCGCAGGGCTAAATACTTCGCGAAGTCATATGCAAACGTATAGCCTGAAACATCCGACGGGTCTGCGGGCGGCTCGCCGAAGACGCGGTTGAAGTTCAGATTCGCCGGCAATGGGGCCTTGTGAGTGGCGACCGCGACGAGATATTTGCGGCTCGTGACATCCCAACCCGGCACGGAGAACTCCGGCTTACCATCTTTCTTCCAAGAGAAAATTTCCGGCATGTGAAAAGGTACGACTTCGGCAATCGCATCGTCGAACGTGAATTCCATGTTGGGGATGCTGGGATCGTCTGGATAACGCGGGTCGACGCTTTCAATGAGTTCGGCACCGAGATCCTTGAGGACTTTGAGCTCTTTGTTAACGCCGTCGCTGACCGCAGCCTTGGCGGGATAGTCCTTCACGAATAACTCGCGAACGATGCCGATGCGAATGCCTGCGAGCGGCTTGGCTTGCTTCGTGTCGGCGAGCGCATTGACATACGGCGTCTTGGACGCGATCACGCGCGGCAAGGCCGTGTAGATATCGCCCGCATCGAAGTACGAGCCCGTCTTCTTGTCGCGGAAGGCATCCAGCACGGTCGCAGCGTCTTTGATGCTACGGCAAATGATGCCAGGGCGATCTTGATAGGGATTGGCGCCAATCGTGCCTGCAAAGGAAATCATGCCTTTGGTCGGAACGATGAGCGCGGTACTGTGATAGTTCGCGGGACCGCGGCACGAACCGCCGGTCGTTTCGCAAATCGAGCACACGACCAGATTGGACGCGACGGAAGCGCCCGAGCCGCCGCTCGAGCCGGCTGTAACGCGTTCGGTGTCGTAGGGATTGCAAGTCATGCCGCCCCACGACTCGCGAGCGCCGCCTGAACCGATATACGGATGCTCGACTCTCGCTGTGCCGCCCGGGTCGCCGCTGCCGCCGTTGTATTCGGAGTTGTGTGCATGGGCATAGATGATGGCGCCGGCCGCGCGCAAACGACTCACCAACGTCGAATCCTTGGGCGGGGCGTCCATTGAATACTTCACGTCGCCACCACCGGTGGAGCGCATGTCTGCGGCGTCGTATACAGCTTTGAACGACATAGGCGTGCAGTACAACGGCATCTCTTTCGCATCGAAATTGCGGCCGTATTTCTTGTCCAACTCTGCGGCGTACTCGACCGCGTCGGGTTGCTGCCGGAATTTCTCGCATTCCGGCGGTGCGTCCTTGGGCAGGGGCGTGCCCGGTTTCGCATCGAACTTGCCTTTGCAGGTCACGGAACGCTCGCCGCGAATGTTGATCGTGTCGAGCGCATTGACCTGGCCGGCATTGGGCACGCCCACGACCATGCCGTACTGCTGATAGACAGTAGGATCGGACATCGTCGGCTCCATACGGCCCAAGTCGGGTGACGGCCCTTTGTACTTGTCGAAATCGGGAAGTAGTTTGCTGATGGCCAAGGTTTCCGTTGGGAATTTCAGAGGCGCTCCCGCCCGCGTTGTGCCGGCGACCGTTTTGACGTTGGCGCCGTCTGCAGTGACGAGTTTCGCGCATGTGCCGTTATAAGCGTGCGCACGTGCGATGTATCCCTCGACGACCTTTTGACAGGTCGTCGCACCGGAGCGAATCGCACTCTGGATGCTCTCGATGCTCGCCTCTTCCAACTGGAACGGCTGCGCAGCCTGCAGCACACTCGTACCGAGCAAAACGGCTGTCATCAAGATGGATTGAATGATTGCACGCGCCGGCATGTGATCTCCGCAAGCCCCAGTTTTATAAGCGCGGCGAGCAGGGGTAGGTCACCTCGTCCGCGATTACACGTTGCCAACAGGCAGACGTGCGAGGTGGGTGAAGCCCTACCTGCAGGCGTCCGGTGCGGTGCCACCGGGTCCGGCAAAGGTAACTCCGGTTGCGTCGCATAAAGAACAAGTGCAGGCGGTGGATGGTTTGGTCGGCAAGCAGATATCCCGCTGCCTTGAAGGACTTGGAGCGAAGCCTGACCGTTATTGAATCGCTGCCATGCGATCTCGCAATCTCACCACATATGGACCCGGATGCATTTAATGGTCCCATGGGCGGGCGCAGCGAGCAGCGAAAATGGGCACGTGCTTGTCAGTAGATAACATTCGGAAGTTCCCGTGCACGAGTATGCCAGCGGTAGCTCACGGAGCTGGCAACGAGTGGATCGCTGACTGGCAACCAGCCTCCTAAGAATTGTGAGCCCGCTGCCTTTCGCATAGGGCGTCACGCCTCGTCCTCGTCTAGTTCTGCGTGGCCCGCGACCTAATTTCTGGGCATGCGCCGTGCATGCGCTCCGCTGCCATCTTCGTGCGGGCGCCGTGATTACGCACTTCGCTCACATATGCGGACATTCCCGTGAATACCCTCGACATGCCTAAATCGCGCTCACGCCTGCGAGTCGCCTTGCTCGCATTTGCGTCCGTAGTCGTAGCCAGTATTGGCTATTACCTCGTCGCTCATCGCGCGCCCTCCATCATGGGTACGTCGGCGCAAGCGGCGGAAAAAGAGCCGAAAAAAGCCGGTCCGAAAATTCCAGTGCTCGCGACCAAGGTGGTGAGCGGCGACATTGGCGTTTACCTGACGGGTCTGGGCTCGGTCGCACCCTTCAACAACGTCATCGTCAAATCGCGCGTGGCAGGGCAACTCGTCAAAGTCCATTTCAACGAAGGTCAGTTTGTACGCGAAGGCGAGCTGTTGGCGGAAATCGACGCACGCCCCTTCGAAGTGCAAGTGGCACAGATGCAAGGTCAATTAGCGCGCGATGAAGCCCTACTCAGGAATGCGCAGGTGGATTTGGGTCGATACACGACACTGGCGCAACAAGACAGCGTCTCACAGCAAATTCTGTCGACGCAGGAAGCCGCAGTGGCGCAGAGTAAAGGACTGGTACAAAGCGATCGCGCACAGCTCGAGAACGCCCAACTCAATTTAGCTTACACACGGATTACTGCGCCCATCGGTGGCCGCGCCGGTTTGCGACAAATGGATGTGGGCAACATGGTGAGCACGGGTGATGGTTTGCTCACCATTACTCAGGTCGAGCCCATCGCCGTTATCTTTTCGATTCCGCAAGATCAAGCGCCGCCGGTGCTGCAGAAGCTGCGTACGAACGAAAAACTGCCGGTACTTGCGTATAACCGTGAGCAGAAAGTGAAACTCGCGGAAGGTCGTCTGCTCACCGTAGACAATCAAATAGACGCGACAACGGGCACGCTCAAATGCAAAGCCGTCTTCGACAACCGCGATGGTGCGCTATTTCCGAATCAGTTCATCAACGCGCGTTTGCTGTTAGAGATGAAACGCAACGTCGTCCTCGTGCCGAGTGCGGCGATTCAGCGCGGTGCCGAGCAGTCGTCATTTGTTTATGTCGTCGGGGGCGCAAAAGACGAAGCCAAAGTCGAAGTTCGTCCGGTCACAGTCGGAACGGTGGAGGGCGGATTGGTAGAAGTCGAGAAAGGACTCAAGCCGGGTGAGACCGTGGTGCTCGAAGGTGTCGATCGACTCTCATCCGGCAGCAAAGTTGCGGTGCAGATGAAAGAGGGCCGCAAGACGGCGGCGTCATGAATCTCTCACGCGTCTTCGTCCTGCGTCCGATTGCAACGATTCTCTTGATGGTGGCAATCGTGCTCATCGGCGCCGTGGCCTACACGCACTTACCGGTGTCGGCGCTGCCGCAAGTCGATTATCCGACCATGCAGGTCGTGACCTACTACCCAGGCGCGAGTCCCGATGTGATTGCGTCGTCAGTGACCGCGCCGCTCGAACGCCAGTTCGGCCAAGTGCCGGGATTACAGCAGCTGACATCGACGAGCTCAGACAGCAGTTCCGTCATCACGCTGCAGTTCGATTTGAAGCTCAACATCGATGTTGCCGAGCAGCAAGTACAACAAGCCATCAACTTGGCCATGCCGTTCTTGCCCAAGGATTTGCCGAATCCGCCCATCTACAGCAAGACGAATCCAGCGGATGCACCCATTCTCACGCTCGCGCTTACATCGAAGAGTTTGCCGCTCTCGCGCGTTCACGACTATGCAGATACGCGGCTCGCACAGAAGATTTCACAACTGCCGGGTGTCGGCTTGGTCACAGTGAGCGGCGGACAAAAGCCGGCCGTGCGTATTCGCGTAAATCCGGTCGCGCTGTCCGGTCACAATCTCAATTTAGATGACGTACGTTCGGTGGTGACCGCTGCGACGGTCAATCAAGCCAAAGGCAACTTCGACGGCGAGCGTCAGTCGGTACAGATCGGTGCCAATGACCAATTGCTCACCAGCCATGACTTC
>Ga0068855_100010008_pt1 | contig 11426 bp, 14 predicted proteins | sample KBSCornC52_FD_66592 | JGI IMG/M metagenome (GOLD analysis project Ga0068855, IMG submission 66592) | Corn rhizosphere microbial communities from Kellogg Biological Station, Michigan, USA - KBS Corn C5-2 | ecosystem: Host-associated > Plants > Roots > Rhizosphere > Soil ... | reverse complement strand
GTGTTGATGGAGTTCATAGCCATCGTTTTGGTCCTTTTTCTCAGGTCCGGCGTCGTTCTGACGTCGGGGGCTTTTTGCCCGTCTGGCACTAGACGCCAGGCACTCTTGACGGTGGGTTAAGATCCTGCCAGCAGGCGCGAATCACTGGGAAAAAAGGTGCGTGGCGCGGTCGTTTTGCCCGGCAAATTCCACCGGGCGGCGCGCTCCAGTCCACCTCGCGCGGCGACGGGGAACGCCGGCCCTGCGGCCGGCGTCGGGTGGCTTCAGACGCGCGAAACGTCAGGCCGCTGCGGCCTCGGCGCGAGGCTGCAGGCCCTGCATGATCATCTTGTTGACGTCGATCAGCGGCCCGAACTCGGCCTCGTTGCGCATGATCGCGCTGGTGTGCCGGTTCACCCACAGGCTGAGCGAGATGATGTTGGCCCGAAGCTGCACCGGGAGTTCATTGCCGGGATTGGCGCAGTCGGCGGCCAGGACCGACCACAGCCGGCGGTTCCAGTCCAGCGCGTCCATCCTCGCGCCGATCGCGTGCTTCGGCGTCTCGGCGGCGTCCATGAGCGCCCGGGTCACCTGGCCGAACAGCCGGTACTCGATATCGCGGGGCGATTCAGCCCGCTGAGATGCTTGCTGGTACGCCTGGACCGACATTCCCCAACCTCTCGTCTTCATACTCGATCAGTTTCCGGCAAAGCATCAGGGCCTTGTAGTATTCGCCGGACATGCACAGCTTCGAGATATCGACGCAGTCGACCAACACCTTCGGATTGCTGATCGCGCCCATGAATTCAGTCAGACGCTGCGCGAATTCATGATAATAAGTCTGCGCTCCGGGCTCATCGAGATACATCATCATGACCGGAAAATAGATACGGCGCGCAGGCGTATTGGCGTCTTCCTGCTGCATGATGTCCTTCTCGCGAAGGACGGACGCCTTATTCTGCAGCACCAGCACCCCGCGCCGGTCGCCATTCTGGACGACGGCGCCATTGAGGACGAACTTCTCCCCGGGCTTCAGCGACAACTTGAGCGGCACGTCGGCTCCTGACATTCATCGCGGCGGACCCCTTCGATTCGCCGGACGCCCGATTGTCGCCCTTCGCTGGGCCACGCGCATCAGAGGCTTAACCGCGCAGCCGTTAACGGGCCCTTTCGCAACCTTGGCGCGCGATCCGCAACCGACGGAACGGGGCGAGCAGCCGCGGGTTTGATCTGCGGCAAGGCGCCGGCGTGATGCGCGTGCAGCCTTGGCGAGGCAGATGCGCGCGGCCGACGCGTCGCCGCAACAGGAGGTCCACCATGCCCGGCGCCCGCTTCGACTCCGAAGACGAGTCTGATTCCCAGGATCAGGCCGAAACCTTCGACGAAAGCAATGTCGTGGGCGGCGAAGGCGACGTGTCCCTGGGCGGCGACTCGCCCGTCACGCCGGGCGAGGACATGCGCACCTTCGAGGAGTTGCCGGACGTGGAGGACGTCACCCAGGCGATCGGCGACGCCGATGACGACGAGGCGCTCGCCCTAGACGCCGATGAGTTCGACGAAGCCTCATTCACCGATGCCGACTTTGAGGAAGACGACGAGCTCGATTACCGCGCCGCCACAGAGGAGCGCGAGGACGACCTCGACGGCCAGGGACCGGACGACGGCTTCGACGAAGACCGGTTTGACGCCCGCAGCGAGATCGAGGGCCTGGCGGAAGAAGTGGGCGACGCCGGCAGCGTCTCCGGCGGCGAGGACGACTTCACCAACTTCCAGTCCAAGGCGCTCGACGACGACGATCTTCATCGGCTGGGCTACGCCGATGCGAACGGCCGCGCCAAACCCGACGGCAAGGCCTGACGCCGCCCTCCAGCCAATCGAGCCTCCAGGTCATCAGGAGGGCCGATATCGAAGTCGCTTGATCCGCGCGCCGCGCCCTTTAGTCTGGCTGCAAGTGAAACACTTGTTCGAATGCGGGCGCGGGCCCGCCGGGAGCCGGAATGAGCCAGCGGTTTGAAGGCACTGAAGACTACGTCGCCACAGAAGACCTCAAGGTCGCGGTCAATGCGGCGATCGCGCTGGAGCGCCCGCTGCTCATCAAGGGCGAGCCCGGCACCGGCAAGACGGTGCTGGCCTATGAGATCGCCAAGGCGCTCGATGCGCCGCTGATCACCTGGCACATCAAGTCGACCACCAAGGCCATCCAGGGCCTCTACGAGTACGACGCGGTGACGCGGCTTCGCGACAGCCAGCTCGGCGACGAGCGGGTGAAGGACGTCCGGAACTACATCAAGAAGGGCAAGCTCTGGGAGGCGTTCGAGAGCGAGGCTCGCCCGGTGCTCCTGATCGACGAGATCGACAAGGCGGACATCGAATTCCCGAACGACCTCCTGCAGGAGCTCGATCGGATGGAGTTCTACGTCTACGAGACCAATGAGACGATCCAGGCCAAGGTCCGGCCGATCGTGGTCATCACCTCGAACAACGAGAAGGAGTTGCCCGACGCCTTCCTGCGCCGCTGCTTCTTCCACTACATCCGCTTCCCGGACGCCGAGACGATGAACGCGATCGTCGACGTCCACTATCCGAACATCAAGCAGAAGCTGGTCGCCGAGGCGCTACGCATCTTCTACGACATGCGCAAGGTGCCCGGCCTGAAGAAGAAGCCTTCGACGTCCGAGCTCCTCGACTGGCTGAAGCTGCTGTTGGTCGAGGACATCGGCGAGGATGCGCTGAAGGAGAAGGACCCGACCAAGCTCATCCCGCCGCTGCACGGGGCGCTGCTGAAGAACGAGCAGGACGTGCACCTGTTCGAGCGGCTGGCTTTCCTCGCCCGGCGCGAAGGCGCGGGCTCGCGACCCGGCCAATAGGCGGTTACCGCGATTTCACTCGCTTTTTCCGGGGGCTCCGGCCAGATTCCGCGCCGAACGGACGGAGCCCTTTCGTCATGCGCCTTCTCTCCCTCGCCGCCGTCTCGGTCCTGGCCCTGAGCGCCGCCGCCTGCGGCCCGCACCTCAATCCCGCGCTGCGCACCCGGCTCGACTGCCCAGACCGGCAGGGCGCGCTGGTCCGCGCCAGCGTCTCGCCGGACGGCAAGAGCTGCCTCTACCGTGCGGACGACGTCGAGGTGAACCTGCAGCTGACCCCGGTGACCGGCGACGCCACGACCACGCTGAACGCCGTGGAGGCCTCCCTGGTCGGCCCGAAGGCCAACCCGGCCGCCGACTCCGGACAGGCGGCCGCACCCGAAAAACCGCAGACGGTCGCGCCCGTCGCCCCGGCGTCGGCGTCGGCGTCCAGTGACGCGGCCAAGGCTGATCAGGAGGCCCGGCAGGATGCGGGCGCGGCCGCGGACCAGTCGCGAAACCAAGACCAGGACAGCGGCAAGCATACGGTGGTGATCGACAAGAACGGTCAGCACGTCGCTGTCACCGGCGATGGCGACCATGATCGGGCCCACATCGACCTGCCTGGGATCCACATCGACGCCGATGACGCCAACGACAACGCCAAGATCGACGTGGCCGGCGTGCACATCGATGCGAGCAACGACCAGGCCACCGTGCGGATGATGCGCGACGTCCGCCTGCCGGGCGAGGGCCTTTCGCGCGAGCGCAACGGCGTGCGCGCTACCTTCATCGCCCGTCGCGACGACCTGCCGGGCGGCTACCGGTACGTGGGTTACGAGGCCGCCGGCCCGAAGACTGGCCCTCTGACGATCGCCACGGTCCGGGCGCACGACGACATGGACGACCACGGCCGGCTCTATCACGACATCCGCCGGCTGGTCCGCCGCAACGGCGGCGCCTAGCGCCGAGGTTCAGGCCGCGGGCTGGACCTCGACGACCTTGTAGGTGAGCGGACGTCCGTCCTCGTCGGTGACGGTGACGTACTCGCCCACCGCAAAGCGGTGTTCGCCCAACCTGTAGACCGGCTCGTCATCGGTGGTGTCGGTGTCGTCGTAATCGAAGAACCAGCGCTGGCCGCGGCGCGCCAGGCGTCCATCCACCGGATCCTCGTCCGGCGAGAAGCGGCGCACGACGCACCGGTCGCGGTGCCTGGCGTAGCCGGCTGAGTCGAGGTGGCCTTCGCCGGTCAGGGGCGCCGTCAGCGCATAGCCGCGATGATCGTCGCCACCGGCGAATTCCGTGCCCGGATTGCGGGCGAGCCGCATGACGATGCGCGACAAGGGCATTGGATGTTCCTCGCGAAGTCTAATGGGACAGAAACAACGAGGGCTGGTCGGAGTTCAATAGCGTCCGCGTGGTCCCGCCGAAGATGAACTCCTGCAGCCGAGGATGGCCGAAGGCGCCGGCCACCAGGATGTCGGCGCCGGCCTCGCGCGCGCCTTTCAGAAGGGCCGGCGCCGGATCGCCGCCCTCCGGCAGCAGCTCGACCTCGGTCTTCACCCCGCGCGCGGCGTAATAGGCCTGCAGCTTGCTGGGGTCGAAGCTGCGCGAGCTCGCCTTGGGGGCAGCCAGGATGACTCCGCGCTCGGCCCTCTCCAGCAGCGGCATGGCCAGCCGCGCAGCGCGGGAGGCCTCCTTGCCCCCGTCCCACGCCACGGCGACGACGCCGCCCACCTTCAACCCCTCGCGGGCGATCAGCACCGGCCGCTGCTCGTCGGCGAGGACCTGCTGGAACGCCTCGGCCAACGGCCCCCGGCCGCGCGCCGGATCGTTGGCGAACACCACCACGTCAGAGAGCCGGCTCTCCGCCGACAGCCCGGCCCAGACCGGGCTCTGCAGGCTGATGAACCGCTTCTTCTCGTACTTGCAGGCGTCCACGGCCGTGCGCGCGTTCTTCTCGCCGGCCTGCGCCGCTTCCTTCAGGGACTCCAGGGCCGTGGTCTGCACGCCGCCCATGAAGCCCTCGCCCATCCAGGGCATGACGTCGGCGACGTCCGCCGGCGTATAGACGCCAGCGAGCTCCGCCCCGAACGGCTCGGCCAGCGCCGCGGCAGCCGTCACCGCCGTGCGGTCGCCTTGTCCTCCGGAGAGAGGCGCCATGATCCGGGCCCAGCTCATGCTTCCGACTTCCTCTGCGTGGCCTTTCGAGCCTACACCCTATGCTCGCCTTGATCTTGATCAGCGCCTTGGCGAGCGCCCGAGCTTGACTTTGGAGGTAATGCGCCGGTGAGGAAAGGGCTGCGTCGCGCCGCGTCAGAGCCCAGGGCCTGGCAGCGGATGCTTTCGGGCCGCCGGCTCGACCTCCTGGACCCCTCCCCGCTCGACATCGAGATCGAGGACATCGCCCACGGCCTGGCCCGCGTCGCGCGCTGGAACGGCCAAACGACGGGCGAGCACGCCTTCTCGGTCGCCCAGCACTGCGTGGTGGTGGAGGAGATCGCCGCTCACATCCAGCCCGATCTCGAGCCCCGCTGGCGGCTGGCCGCCCTGCTGCACGACGCGCCGGAATATGTGATCGGCGACATGATTTCGCCGTTCAAGACGGCGCTGGGCGTCGACTACAGGACCTTCGAGGATCGGCTCGAGATGGCCATCCACGTCCGCTTCGGCCTGCCCGCGAGGATTCCGCCGCTGATCAAGAAGCTGATCAAGCAGGCCGACCGCGCCTGCGCCTTCTTCGAGGCGGTCCAGCTCGCCGGCTTCTCCTCCGGCGAGGCTCTGGAGTTCTTCGGCGCGCCCCCGCCGGGCTACAATCTGAAGATCGACCCGCTGCCGCCCGGCCAGGCGCAGGCGCGTTTCATCCATCGCTACGAAGTGTTGTCCGAGGCGGCGGGCTACCGCGGCGGGGACCTCGCCTTCGACACCGAGTGACAGCTGCATGCATCTGATCGTCTGCGGATTGGCCGATGTGGAGGCGCTGATAGCGGCCCGAAAGCCGTCGCATATGATCAGCCTCCTCGACCCCGCCACCATGATCGGCACGCCCGCCGAGGTCCTGCCGCAGAACCATCTGCGGCTCGGGATCAACGACATCACCGAGCCCATGGAGGAAATGACCGTCCCAGACGAAGCCGCGGTGGGCCGCATCCTCGCCTTCAACCGCGGCTGGGACGAACGCCAGCCGATGCTGATCCATTGCTGGGCGGGGATCAGCCGCTCGACCGCGACGGCCTTCGTGATCGCCTGCGAGCGCAGTCCAGCCGCCGACGAGCGCGGCATCGCCCGGACGCTGCGGCAGACGGCGCCGCACGCCTCGCCTAACCGCCGCATCGTGGCGCTCGCCGACGAGCTGATGAATCGCCGCGGCCGGATGATCGAAGCCGTCGAAGCCATGGGCGACTACGACTATCTGGCCGCCGCGCCCTTCGAGTTCCCCGTCCGCCACGCATGAGCGCCTCCCCGAGCGAACCGCCCGTCGCCATCGGTCTCTCGGCCGTCGTGGTGGCCATCCGGGACGGCGAGGCGGTCGTGCTGACGGTGAAACCAGGCGGCTCGGCGCTGGAGGGGCTGCCGTTCGGCCCGTTCGATCCGGAGGGCCACCGGACCTTCGAGCTCGCCATGCGAGCGTTCGTGACCGAGCAGACCCGCTTCAACCTGGGTTACGTCGAGCAGCTCTACACCTTCGGCGACAAGGGGCGCGACGCGCCGCTGGCGGACATGGGCGGCATGACACAGGCGGCGCGGGTGATCTCGGTCGGCTACCTTGCCCTGGCGCCCGCCGCCCTCGACGCCCACACGCCCGACAGCCAGTGGCGGCCGTGGAGCCGGTTCTTTCCCTACGAGGACTGGCGCGAGGGCCGCCCGCCGGCGCTCGGGCCGATCGGAGAGGCGCTGCGCGCCTGGGCCGAGCACGGGGCCGACGCCCCCCGGCGGCTGGCGCGGGCCCGGCTGGCCTTCGCTCTCGACGGCGCGCCATGGAACGAGGAGCGGGTGCTCGAGCGCTACGAGCTGCTCTACGAAGCGGGCCTGGCGCAGGAAGCCGCGCGCGACCGCGGCGAGACCGCCCCCGACCTGCCGCCGGCCCTCGTCGCCGCCGTGGGGGAGCCCATGCTCTCGGACCATCGCCGGATCCTGGCGACAGCGGCCTCCCGGCTGCGGGGCAAGATCAAGTACCGGCCGGTGATCTTCGAGTTGATGCCCCCCGCCTTTACGCTCTCGGCTCTGCAGCGGGCGGTCGAGGCGATCGCCGGCGTGCCGCTGCACAAGCAGAACTTTCGCCGGGCGCTCGAGCGCGCCGACCTGGTCGAGGGCCTCGGCAGGATGGACGCCGACACCGGCGGCCGGCCCGCCGAGCTGTTCCGCTTCCGGCGCGAGGTGCTGAGCGCGCGACCGGTCTCGGGACTGAGCCTGCCGCTGCTGAGGGAGTGACCGCCGGACCAAGCCGCGACGTCAGACGGCCCGGCCGCCGATCGCCGCGCGCACGCCATGGGCGTCGTAGACGTCGGCGCCCGGCGGCTCGGGGCCACGGCCCAGGAGCACCTCCAGGTTCACCTGCAGCACCGGGCCTCCGCTCAACGGAAAGCCGGTGCTTACGCCGACGCCGGTGGCCGAATGGTGTCCGAAGCTCGCGCCGCCGATCCCGAGCCCGATGCTCGATCCGCCATAGCCGGTCTGACGGATTGTGCGATCGACCACCCGGAACCAGTCATAGCCCCCGGCCAGCGCCAGGTCGGCCGCCCTGAGAAGCGCATAGTCCTGCACCTGGGCTTCGGGCGCCCCGGGACCGCCCTGGAAGGTGACGCGGTAGCGGTCGGGCTCGATCCGGAGCTCGGAATAGCCGACGCCGCTCGGGCCGATGGGCTGGTAGCGGGTCGGGGCCGTCGCGCAGGCCGCGAGCGACAGGCAGGCGACGGCGGCGAGAAGAGCGCGTTGCATGGCGCACCTCAAAACGGGCGTCCCCTCAGCCACGTTCCGCCAGACCGAGGCGGGAGGCAAGCGCTTGGAAGTCCGAAGGAACCTCCGCCACGATCCGCTTCAACCCGCCGGCCGGGTGCGGGAAGGCGAGCGCATGGGCGTGCAGCATCAGGCGGGGAACCGGCTGGCCCGCCACGACCAGGCTTCCGCCATAGCGGGCGTCGCCGGCGATCGGGCGGCCGATCGAGGCCAGATGCACGCGCAGCTGATGCATGCGCCCGGTCTGCGGCTCGAGCTCGACGAGCGCCGCCGTGGAACCGGCGGCGAGCGTGCGGTAGCGGGTGACGGCGCCCTCGGCGTCGGGATGGTCGGGCGGACACACGCGCATGTAGGCCTCGCGGCCGATCGCCTCGCGCCTGAGGGGCGCATCGATGACCCCCGCCGCAGGCGCGGGCGCGCCCGGCGTCACGATGGCGCGATAGGTCTTCCGGATCCGACGGGCCATCATGGCCTTGCCGAGGAAGCCGGCCGCCGGCTGGGTCTTTGCAGCGAGGATCACGCCCGAGGTGTCGCGGTCGAGTCGATGGATCAGGCGCGGCCGGGCCTTGCCGGGCTTGGCGAAGGCCCAGAGCAGCTCGTCGAGGGTGTTCGCCCCGCGCCGTCCGCCCTGGCTGGAGAGACCAGGCGGCTTGGCGAGCGCCAGGAGCTCGGCGTCCTCGTGAATTACGAGGCCCTGGACGAAGGCGGTCTCTTCCGGCGTCAGGACAACGGGTTGCGCGGCTTTCCTCACCCGCTCTCGTCTAGCGGAGGACGCCCCGCTTCGCCATCAGCCACGCGTACCAGGTGAAGAACACGCAGAATGCCAGGATCACCAGGTTGAAGATCATGCCCTGCTCGCCCATCGCCTTTGCGCCGTCGCTGAGCAGGTAGGTGTAGGCGAGCATCACCAGGAAGGCGGCCAGCGAGAGGACGAACACGTGGAAGGCGTAGCGCATGCGAGCCAGCAGCAGAACGGCCGCCAGCAGCCCGCCCCAGACGCCGATCGCCCAATCCGCCGTCATCCAGACCGGGTAGGCGTGCATATGCGCGATCTGAGCGTCGGTCTCACCCATTTTCCGCAGGTAGGCGTCGCCCTGCGTCTTGCTCATGAGGTAGTCGTAGGCGCCGAATGCGTTCCAGGCGACCGCGATCAGGCTCACGATCCAGAGGTGGATGGGCGCGCTGACGCGCGGCGTCTCAGCAGTAGCCGTCATAGGTATCCCTCCCCCGAAGGTTGCCGCCCGAGGCTAGGACTGTTCGCTTCGGAGAACAACGGTCTCCGTATTCACCCGCTTTTCGCGTTCCTGAGCGCCGCCCAGCGCTCCAGCCTTTCCTTGATGCGCGCCTCCGAGCCCTCGCCCTTCGGCTGGTAGAAGCGCCGCCGCTCCATCTCCTCGGGGAAGTAGTCCTGGCCGGAGAAGCCTTCCTCGGCCTCGTGATCGTAGGCGTAGCCCTTGCCGTAGCCGAGGTCCTTCATGAGCCGTGTGGGCGCGTTCAGGATATGCTTGGGGGGCATCAGCGAGCCCGTCTCCTTCGCGGCCGCCATGGCTGCGCCGAACGCCTTGTAGACGGCGTTGGACTTGGGCGCGGTGGCCAGGTGCACCACCGTCTGGGCGAGCGCGATCTCGCCCTCGGGCGAACCCAGGAAGTCGTAGGTCTCCTTGGCGGCGTTCGCCAGCAACAGCGACAGCGGATCGGCCTCGCCGACGTCCTCGGCGGCCGCCCGGATCAGCCGGCGGGCGATGAACAGCGGATCCTCTCCGCCCGCCAGCATGCGCGCGAGCCAGTAGAGCGCCGCGTCCGGATCGGAGCCTCGGATCGACTTATGGAGCGCGGAGATGAGGTTGTAGTGCTCCTCGCGGTCCTTGTCGTAGGCCGGCGAGCGCTTCTGCAGGGCCTGGCCCAGTTCCTTGGTGCCGAGCGGTCGGGCCGAGCCGATATTGAACAGGGTCTCGGCGAGCGAGAGCAGGTAGCGGCCGTCGCCGTCGGCCAGCGCCATCAGCGCGCCGCGCGCCTCGGGCTCGAGCGGCAGCGGACGAGCCTCGTAGGCTTCGGCCTTTTCCAGCAGTTGCTCGAGCGCGCGCTCGTCCAGGCGCTTCAGCACGAACACCTGGCAACGCGAGAGCAGCGCCCCGTTGAGCTCGAACGACGGGTTCTCGGTGGTGGCGCCCACCAGGGTGACGATCCCCTCCTCCACGAACGGCAGGAATCCGTCCTGCTGGGCGCGGTTGAACCGGTGGATCTCGTCGACAAAGAGCAGGGTCGACTGGCCGGCGGCGCGCCGCAGGCGGGCGGCTTCGAAGGCTTTCTTCAGGTCGGCGACGCCCGAGAACACGGCCGAGAGCTGCTGAAACTCATAGCCCGCCGCCTTCGCGAGCAGGCGTGCGATGGTGGTCTTGCCCGTGCCCGGCGGCCCCCAAAGGACCATCGAGGACAGCCGCTGGGCCTCAGCCATCCGCCGAATCGGACCGTCGGGCCCGAGCAGATCATCCTGGCCCACCACCTCATCCAGGGTCTTCGGCCGCAGCCGATCGGCCAGCGGCGAAGGCGCCTGCGGCGTCAGTCCTGCGGCTTCGAAGAGGTCGACCATGGCAAGGACGTAGCACTTCCCTCCCCGGGAAGGGAGGGAACCGCCTACACCTGGAATTCGCCGGTAATCTCCTGGCCATCCCGCTCGATGGTGAGCTGCCAGACGCGCGCGCCGGTCTGCAGCGCGCTGACCAGCTGGGCGACGTTGCCGACGCTTCGGCCGTTCACCGCCTTGACGATGTCGCCTGGGCGCAGGCCGGCCTGTCCGGCGAGTCCTTGGCCGGCGCTGAGGATGATCACGCCTGTCGCCGCGAAGGGATCGAGGCCCAGCTGATCGGCGACCGCCGGCGACAAGTTCACCACCGTCGCGCCCTGCAGGGGGTTGCGGCCGCTGACCACGCGCTCGTCGCGGGCGGGGCTGGCGGGCGGCGGCTCGGCCCTGAGGATCACCTGCTGGTCGCTGCGGCCGCGACGGACGCCGAGCCGGATCGGATCACCGATCTTATGGGTCGAGACCACATAGGCGAGGCCGCCTGCGTCGATGACCGGCTTGCCGTCGGCCGACATCACCACGTCGCCCTGGTGCAACCCGGCCTTGGCGGCGGGGCCGCCCGGCCAGATATCGGCGACCAGCGCGCCCTGCGGCGTCGCAAGGCCGAGGCTGTGCGCGATATCGGGCGTCACCGATTGGGTGCGCGCGCCGAGCCAGGCGCGGACCAGCGATCGGCCGCCGCCGAGCGCTGTCTCCACCACCCGCTTCACCAGCGCCGCCGGAATCGCGAAGCCGACGCCGGAGGAGGTGCCGGAGCGCGACAGGATGAAGGAGTTGATGCCGATGATCTCGCCGTTCATGTCCACCAGCGGCCCGCCCGAGTTGCCCGGATTGATCGCCGCGTCGGTCTGGATGTAGCTCGAGGCGTCGCTGCCGGAAGGATCGGCCGTCCGGTTCAGCGCCGAGACGATGCCGTTGGTGACCGTCTGGCCGACCCCGAACGGATCGCCGATGGCCAGCACCAGATCGCCGACCTGCAGGTCGCCGGTGTCGTTGATCGCCAGCGCCGGAAGCTTGCCGCCGGGCACGTCGATCTTCAGCACGGCGAGGTCCGTGCGGGCGTCGGC
>Ga0068855_100010006_pt1 | contig 11426 bp, 10 predicted proteins | sample KBSCornC52_FD_66592 | JGI IMG/M metagenome (GOLD analysis project Ga0068855, IMG submission 66592) | Corn rhizosphere microbial communities from Kellogg Biological Station, Michigan, USA - KBS Corn C5-2 | ecosystem: Host-associated > Plants > Roots > Rhizosphere > Soil ... | reverse complement strand
TTGCGATGTAGTAATTTTTTCCGAATATCGGGCCAGAACTCGGCGCCGATGTTCGCTAGCAAATCGAATCCCATTTGCGTTGATCCTTGCAGCAAATCCAATTTCACGGTGTTGACCCGGTCGGGATACCATTGGTTCGAAATATAAGTGGCCCCGTAGGCGCTTCCTAGCCGCCAAGTAGCCAGCGTCTCGCCGCCCGAATCGGTGCGGGTTAGAATCGTCCCGCGAAACGCATGTTTCATGCGGCGCCATACTCCGGTATCGCTGGAGCGGTAGTAGTGGGGGTCCTGATGCAAGGCGGTATCGAGACCGAAACTCAAAGTATTGCGGACCCCGGAATACGCCAGCTCCGAGCCGAAACGCTTACCGTAGCCCGACGCTCCCTGTCCCCATTCGCGCGGGAAATTAACTTCCTGAAGGAGTCCGGTGTAGGCGGCGGTTCCCACCAGAGACCACGGCCCATAAGCGGCAGTGGCATGAAATCTAAGTTTGCTTTGCCAAGTGGCGGGACCCGGTTCCTGCGCCAAGCTCACACCTGCGAAAGTCGCGGCCAGGGTAGCTATCAGCAGCCCGAATCTCCACCGTGGCAGGCGTTTTTGGGACCCGCGGTGAGACCAACGATGCGGCGATTTGAGATCTGGAGTGCTGCTTGTTAACATTCGGGTGTCCATGTGCACGGCATTGGCCAAGTGGTTGGTTCGCGACTAGGGCTGCACTGGCTATCTACGTGCGGGGAAAGCAACGAGTAGGAGCGATGACTATGCGATTCTTGATCATACCCGGCGCCGCGCTCTGGTTTTTTGGAACGATCATGCCGGTATACGCGCAGCACGACGGACAGGAAAAGCAGCAAGATAAGCAGGGCGGAAGATCCGCACCTCAGCAGCAGCACGCCCAGCAGCCGCGGCAGCAGCCCGAGCGGGCGCAACCGCCCGCGCAGCAGCCGAGGGTTCAGCGGCAGCAGGAGCCGCAACCGGGGCAACCGCAACAACGGCAACAGCGCGCAGAACAGCCTCAACAACAGCAGCCGCGCGTCCAACAGCAGCCGCAGCGCCAGCAGCGCGCAGAACAGCCGCAGCAACAGCAGCCGCAACACCAGCAGCGCGCCCAACAACCTCAGCAGCAGCAACCCCGCGTTCAACAGCAGCAGTCGCCGCAACGGGCTCAAGTGCCGCAACCGACGCAAGTGCCGCAGCAACAACAGCAGCAGCAACGTGCTCAACAGCAACAGCCACAGCAGAACCGGCAGACCCGGGCACCGCGCGAGCAGCGCACCGAACAGCAGGCACGAGGGTGGCAGCAACAGCGGGGATGGCTACAGCAGGGCGGGTGGCAGGGGCATAACAGCTTCCAGCAGGATCGCTCGCAGAACTGGGCTGCCGATCATCGCACCTGGTCGCAGCGCGGAGGTTATGGCGGCTACTATATCCCGCAGCAGACCTTCAGCCGGTATTTTGGCCGGCAGCACTACTTTCGCATCGGGTCGGTCCCAGTGATGTATCTGGGATATCCTCGTTTCCAGTACGGCGGGTATACCTTCCTGCTAGTGGATCCGTGGCCGAGCGACTGGGATCCAAACTGGTATGATGCCGATGACCTTTATATCGACTACGACGAGTACGACGATGGCTACTACCTGTACAACCGCAACTATCCTAATGAGCGGCTTGCGGTCGCAATCGTAGTTTAGGATCCCTCTCAAAGATCGCTACGCGAGATCCCCAGCTTTTTCATCATGGCGTTCAGCGTTGTTCGGGGCACTCCCAAACGATTCGCCGCGGCGCTGATCACGCCCCCAGTTTCGCGGAATATGCGTAGGATGTGGTCTCGCTCCACGTTCTCAAGGGTGGAGTTGCCGCCGGCTTCGGGAGCGTCCGCCCGCAATTCCGCCAAGGGTGCCCGGAGTCCCGGGCCGCGCGACAAGATCACGGAACGCTCGATGAAATTCTCCAGTTCGCGCACGTTGCCGGGCCAGGACCAGGCGACCAGGGCCTTCATGGTGTCCGACGGAATGCTTTCAATCCTGCGATCCATTTTCTCGGCGTACTTTTTAGTGAAATGGCGCGCCAGAATAGGGATGTCCTCGGCATGATCGCGTAGCGGGGGCGCAATGATCGGAAACACTTTCAGGCGATAATACAAATCGCTGCGGAAGAGTTTATCACCCATCATCTGCGTCAGATTCCGATTCGTGGCCGCCACCAGCCGCACATCGATAGGGATGGTACGCGTACCACCCAATCGTTCGAAGGATTTTTCCTGCAAAGCGCGCAGCAGCTTGGGTTGAAGATCGAGCGGGATATCGCCCACTTCGTCTAGAAACAGAGTCCCGCGATGCGCCATCTCAAAGCGCCCGATCTTTTGACCCAGCGCACCGGTAAAGGCGCCCCGCTCATAGCCGAATAGTTCGCTTTCAAGCAATCCGGTGGGAATGGCCGCACAGTTCAAGCTAATAAAAGGCAGATTTCGCCGGGGACTCAGGCGGTGTATGGCGCGGGCAATCAGTTCCTTGCCGGTACCGGTCTCCCCCAAAATTAATACCGTCGCATCGGTAGGCGCCACCACTTCCACCTGTCCCAACACGCGCTTAAGAGCCGCGCTGGTGCCGACAATCTCCTCAAACTCATGCTCGGTCGGGACTACTTCGTCGATATTCTCCTGACGGTCGCGTTCCCGCAGGTCGGTGACGAAGGTGATCCAGCGAAACGGAGAAAGCTTCAGGACGGCAGTTGCCACCAGTACCGGGACGCGGGTTCCATCCTTGCGGATCAACTCCTTTTCAAAAGGCGTGCAGGCTCCGAAGCGCAACCCCTCTTCGTGGGCCAATTCGTCCAAGGCTTCGTATTCACGTGGCGTCAGATCAGGCCACACCAGACGGCCTGCCAGCAGATCTTCGCGGCTATAGCCGACCAAATCGAGGAAGGCATCGTTGGCCTCCGGGATCCGGTCAAACTCGCCCGACACAATTCCGGCAATCGTCGATTCCAAAGGGAGTGGCCGGAGACGAGCGCGGCTGCGCCGTAGCTTTTCGTCTCTTTCATGACGATCGCTGAAATCGCGCGTCACGCGGGCAAAGCCTTGCAAAACTCCATTCTGGTCTTTGAGAGACATGGTGATGACGTTGGCCCAGAATCGCGAGCCGTCTTTTTTCACTTGCCAGCCTTCGTTTCCGAAGTGTCCGTCGGCAGCCGCGCGGTTCAATTCCTCATCGAGCTTACTCTGCAGCGAATCAGCGTCGGCATAAAGAAGCGACACGGGGCGGCCGACAGCCTCTTCGCTTTTGTAGCCATAAATGCGTTCCGCACCGGCGTACCACGCGGCGACCTCACCCTGTGCATCGAGCAGGAACAGCGCATAATCCTGCACCCAAGGCGGAATGATGTTCAAGGGCGAGTCCTTGTCGGACTCTCCCCGTCTGGACTTGTCCCGCAGCACCAGGAGGTGGCGAACCGGCAACACATTTCCCTTGGCGGTGTACTCGACTTCGTGGGGAGTTCCATCCGCGCCTACGATAGGCAACGTTCCCACCTGCTCGCCTTGTTCCAGAAACGTCCGCCAGCGTTCCGAAAGCACCGGCTTGAAACCGGGCGCCGCAAAATCATCCAGGCTGCGGCCGATGATCTTGGCCCGCGGAAGACCCAGCAGTTTGCTCGCTCCGACGCTGGCTTCGGTGTATTGACGATCGTCGTCGGCGAGCAGAATTGGTGCGGATGGATGGAACACAATCGCGCGGAACAACGACTCGAGTTCCCGGGGACCGTTTTCAGCGAGCCAAAGGTTGGTTTGAGGCTCAGAGGCCGTGGAGTTCAAAACCCGTTTCTCCTTGCCCCGTCGATCCAGGAAGCCGGCGGCCTGAAGAAGAAGTGCTCTTCAAACAGTAGGACGCTCAGAATGGCGGTCAGACCTCAGTCTAGCATTGAACCGGGTTTCTAGAACATTTATTGTGACCACAATTGGCCACATCACAAATTATTGGAGTATGGCATTCACCCGATGGAATAGCCCGGTCTATCAGATTTTTACGTGATTGGCGCGGAGTTCAGAGCTTTTGATTTGACCATGAATGGTCATTCGACATCCCGCGGTCAGCGGATTCGGGCCGTGGCGATGCGGCTTCTGATCCCCGTCGTGATGTACAAATCCAGTGAATTGATGCGCTTCTGCTAACTGTCGCGAAGCGTCCTCGATTTGGGCTGAGGACTGCTTTTTAAACTACCATCTGCTCTCACGCGAGAGCGGTCTACTACTAGCACAACAAAGGAGATACACATGAAACTCGGACGTCTTGTCCAAGCCGCCTCTTTCGCAGGAGTGGCAATCGCTATCATGGCGGCCAGCGCCTCTGCGGGTCCCATCACTTTCAACACAACGGCAACCGGCTCTGCAGGCACCGGATTCAACGGTACCGGAAATCTGGCGTTGAACCAGTCGGCCGGCGCGGCTGCGACGCTTGGGTTCGTGGCGGATCCCAACGCCAGCGTCGGCATACCCTCCGGCATCAACTTCGGGAACTTTACTCTGGCGTGTGCGAGTTGTACGGTACAGTCGGGCGGCGTGGGCGCGATTTTCGGCGGTTTCACGTTTGACATGGTCATTACCGATGTCACCGACGGCGCGACCGGGACATTTGTAGGTACCTCGGCGGGCGGTTCGGTGTTTCTCGATCAAAGTACGATTGTGATCGCCTGGGCTCCGGCGCAAATCGGGACCGGCACCAACCATGCATCGAGCGGCAATTTCGGTTCGACGTTTTTCACGACGACACCGTTTACCATCGTGGTGAATCCGACGTCCGGGGCGCAAATCGGGAGCACCACGGTGCAGGGAGCTCTAGGATCCAGCGGCGTTCCGGAGCCGGCGACACTCAGTCTGGTCGGAGGAGCGCTGCTGGGCCTCGCGTTTTTGCGCCGCAAAACCGCGAGCCGCGCGTAGCTCCGCCGGACCAGAGGCCGTGCTTGCTCGCGGCGCTAGCCGGCACGCGTAACATGATCCACGAGAGATTCACGAGGATGCACGAGCCGGCCCGCGGCTCGGGCCATCCCGGCATTGGGTCATAAATTGCCTGTCGTCTGACGAGGAACCAAAATGCCCGTGATAAATATTGTGATTGCACTGGTAGTGATCGGAATGGTGCTGTACTTGATTAATCGCTTCATCCCTATGGCGTCCAGCATTAAGGCGATCCTGAACGTGGTGATCGTGGTCGCTACATCGGTTTGGGTTCTGCAGGCAACCGGGCTGTGGGGGCCCATCAGCAATTACCGGCTTACTCGATGACCCTCGCGAAACTGGAGCCGGCCACCATGAATACGTCCAAATTAATGGCGATTGTTCTCATTGCTCTCGGAATAATTGCGTTTGCCTATCAAGGTATCAGCTACAAAAGCCAAGACCGGATTGTCGACCTCGGTCCGCTCCATGTCACTGCGGAGAAAACCCATACTCTGCCGCTGCCACCCATTGTCGGCGGGATCGCATTCGTGGCTGGAATCGCTTTGCTGGTCTTTGGCAGCAAGAAGTCCGCATAGCCTCGGCTCTAGCCCGATACGTCCGCCTTACCCAGCGCGCGGAATCTGTCAGAACACCCCTACCTGCTGACGTTATCCGGTCATATGACCGGCTACGGTCAGATCCCACGAGTCCTGACTGCGCCCACTATTTAGCGGCAGTCCGAAAATGCCCTCTTTACTCGCATTCGAGCGCGCAACGAGTCTGCCGTGCCAACGGACCCCGGCGTGCCCATTCGAGAATACGAGACTTGCGCGTTTGGATCGCAGAGTTCAGAAACACTCACAAGGAGAATTATGAAATTTTCGAAAGCAGCACCGACCGTACTATGCATGGCGCTTCTGGGCGTAGCAATTTCGCCCAGCGCGAAAGCCGATGAATGGGACAAGAAGACCACCATTACCTTTAGCGGACCTGTCGAGATCCCCGGTGTCCACCTCCAGGGCTTTGGCATCCTGCCAGCAGGCACCTACGTGTTCAAGGTTTTGGATTCGAAGTCGGACCGCCACATCGTGCAGATTTTCAGCAAGGACGAATTAACGATCTACGCCACGATATTGGCGATCCCCAACCTTCGCCTAAAGGCTACCGATAAAACCGTGATGACCTTCCGCGAAAGACCGGCTGGTCAGCCCGAAGCTCTCCGCGCCTGGTTCTATCCGGGCAAGCAATGGGGCGAGGAATTCGTCTATCCGAGGGCTAGGGCCATCACGCTGGCCAAAGAAACCCACACCACTGTTCTTTCGACCTCGGCTGACATCACTCCCGAAGTAGCTGTGGCGGTTAAGACCCCGGCGGAACCGGTGGTGGTTGAGCTCGAAAGAGCGCCTGTGATGGCGGTTCAACCAACTGGCGAGGAAGTGGAAATCGCCCAGGCAGTCACGCCGCCGCCAGCGGTAGAGATCGCACAGGCCGCGCCGGCCGAAACCACGCTGCCGGCAACGGGAAGCTCACTGCCGATGGTAGCGCTCTTCGGAATGCTGGCTTTGGCCGGGGCCTTGACCCTGGGACTGATTCAGAAACGCGCGCTTTAGAAGATTAGCGTGTGACGTGTGAACTGGCGCGCCGCGTGGGCGCGCCGCCCCTTGGGGGGCGGTCGGCGACGCGAAGGAGTTTGCCCAATGCAACAGAAAGTAATCCCACTCTTGGTGCCACCATTGCGGAAAACCCAACCCGAAGGAGCGGGAACCTATCAGACTAAGAAGCGGGGGATGGCGGTGCTCACCACGCCGCTTCTGAACAAAGGTTCAGCCTTCACCGTCGAGGAACGGAAGGCCCTGGGCCTCGATGGTCTGCTACCGCCCGCAATCAGCACGCTGCAGTCGCAAGTCGCCTCCGCCTATCTTCAATACCAGCGTCTGCCGGACGCACTCGGCAAGAACATTTACCTCACGGCGCTGCACGACCGTAATGAGGTGCTGTTTTTCCGCTTGTTCTCCGAGCACTTGCGCGAAATGATTCCCATCGTCAACGATCGCACGGTAGGAATGGCGATGAAGCATTACCATCATGAATGCCGGCGTCCGCGCGGCGTGTACCTTTCTATCGACCAGCCTGAAGGGATTGAGGCGGCATTCCAGAACCTGGGCGCCGCTGCGGGAGACATTGATCTGATCCTGGCCACCGACGCCGAGCAGATCTTTGGGATTGGCGACTGGGGCGTGGGCGGGATAGATATTGCCATTGGAAAGCTGGCGATTTATACCGCGGCGGGCGGGATCGACCCGGCGCGGGTGATTCCGGTGATGATCGACGTCGGCACCGACCGGGAGAGCCTGCGAGGCGATTCGATGTACCCGGGAAACCGGCATGCTCGAATTCGTGGCGAGCGCTACGATGCCTTTATCGATACTTACATCAAGACGGCCGCCCGCCTCTTTCCGCAGGCGGTGCTGCAGCTGGAAGACTTCGCACCCGGCAACGCGCGCCGGATTCTCGAAAAATACCGCAGCCAAAATCGAATTTTCAGCGATGATTTGCAGGGCACCGGTGCAATTACCCTCGCGGCGGTAATATCCGCGATGCGAGTTTGCGGGTTACCACTACGGAATCAGCGCGTGGTGATTTTTGGCACCGGCACTGCGGGGATCGGTATTGCCGACTTCATTCGCGACGCCATGATCCGGGAAGGTTTGTCGGAAGAAGCGGCCAGCCGGCGGTTTTGGTGTCTGGACACCAACGGCCTGCTGACCGATGACATGGGCGATCAGCTCCGCGATTATCATGAGACCTACGCACGCACCGCGATTGAAGTGAAGAGCTGGCGGCGCGACGGCGCCGATGGACAAAGATTGGGGCGCGACGGCGCCGACCGGCAAAGACCGGCTCACGATGGTGCCGACGGCGGCAGTCCGGCGCGCGGCGACTACGACCGGAAGGAATTGCAGCGCGATCGCGCCGACGGAAAAAGATCCACGCATGCCGGAAACTTGGGCGCCATTGGCTTGGCCGAGGTAGTCCACCAAGTGCGGCCGACCATGCTGATTGGAACCTCCGGCAGCGCCGGCGTATTCACAGAAGCGATTATTCGTGAAATGGCATGGCACACCGACCGTCCCATCATTTTTCCGCTCTCGAGTCCCGCGGTCCTCGCCGAGGCTACCCCTGCCGATTTGATCGCCTGGACCGACGGGCGGGCCCTGATTGCTTCCGGTGGCTCATTTACGCCGGTCACTCATAAGGGCATCACCCACGTGATCGGCCAGCTGAATAACGCGATGCTATATCCTGGCGTGGGCTTGGGCGCAATTGTATCGCGGGCCAGGTGTATCAGTGTAGGCATGCTGGTTGCCGCGGCCAATGCGCTATCGAGCCTGGTGGCGGTGCGTCTGGCAGGTGCGACTTTGCTGCCGCATATCGAGGATTTGCGCAGCGTCACGGTGACGGTGGCGGTGGCCGTCGCCGAAGCCGCTGTGCAGGAAGGCCTTGCCGGCGCCAAGCTGGCGGACATCGTCCAGCAAGTGGAAGATGCTATGTGGCAGCCGGAGTACCGCCGGATTGAGGCATCCTAAAAAGAGGCGCTAAGCCATCATGAAACCTGCAGCCCTGGTCGTTCTGCTTGTTGGAGGCGTTGCGGCGGCACAAGCGCCGCCACCCGGAAATGGCCGGGAGCCCGAAGCCTTCCGCATTTCCGTCGAGGTTGACTTAGTGGTTTTGCAGGCTACCGTACGCGACCATCAGGGCCACACGGTTATGGAGCTGGGCCAGAAGGATTTCGAGATCATGGAAGACGGCCGGCCGCAGCCGATCCGCTTATTCCGGCACGAAGACACGCCGGTTACCGTGGGCCTGATCATAGATCACAGCGGCAGCATGAGCCACAAACTGGCGGACGTAACGGCGGGGGCGCAGGCCTTCGTCCATTCGAGCAATCCCCACGATCAAATGTTTGTGGTGAATTTCAACGAAGTCGCTTCGCTGGGCCTGCCCATCGGGATGGGTTTCAGCGATAGCGCGGAAACCCTGGGCACGGCGATCTGGGGCGCCCCCGCGATCGGCGCTACCGCGCTCTACGACGCGATTGCGGAGGGCTTGAAACGCCTGCAGCAAGGCGGCAGCGACAAGAAAGTCCTGATTGTGATCAGCGACGGCGGCGACAACTCGAGCAAGGCCACTCTCGACCGTGTGCTGAAAATGACCGAACAATCGAGTGCCATGATTTACACCATCGGGGTCTTTGAAGCAGACGATCCCGACCGCAATCCCAAGGTGCTGCAGCGTCTGGCCCACGAGAGCGGCGGCGAGGCGTTCTTTCCCACAGAGTTGAGTGAAACCGTGCAGATTTGCGAACGCATTGCACGCGATATTCGGGATCAATACACCATTGGGTACTCATCGATGAACGCCAAGGGCGACGGGACTTACCACAAGATTCGCCTTACCGCCCGGGCAAAAGCCGACGGAAAATTAACAGTGCGCACCCGCGCCGGCTATAGCTCTGGAACCGCACCTGTACCCGCTACGGAACCGGCGGCGAAATGAAAGTAGCGGCGCCGCTGTCCTCTCTGCGTCGAATTGTGCGGTGGTCCCAGGCGGTTTTGCTGGTCATTGCGGCGGGTTTGCTGGGCTACTGTGCATTTGTGCTCACCGATACCTGGAATTTCCAGCGGCAAGCAAGCCGCGCGTTCGACCGGCAGCTGCAGCCCGCCCCGCCGCCCGGCCCTGGCGCGGATCCCATGGGTGGATTGCTGGGACGCTTAGAGATACCGCGCCTGGGGGTCTCCATGGTGGTTGCCGAGGGAACCGACGAAACCACGCTACGGCGCGCGGGTGGCCACATTCATGGAACCGCACTGCCGGGCAGTCACGGGAACGTCGGGATCGCCGGTCACCGCGATACCTTATTCCGGCCGCTGCGAAACATCCGGAAAAATGACGTGATTCTGCTCACTACGCTTGCAGGCGAGTATCGTTATCGTGTCATCACCACGGAAATCGTGAGCCCGTCCGACGTTGAGGTCTTGAGCTCCGACGGACAAGAAGTCCTGACGCTGGTTACGTGTTATCCGTTTTACTTCATTGGGCCCGCACCTGACCGGTTCATCGTTCACGCGGTACGAGTTTGGGGAACCACATGAGCGGGGCTCAGCGGTGTAAAAGCAGTGTGATATACTTCCGTCGTCCCAGGAACTATCGGCGTTGAAGGCGGCGACTTCGTTCTGGCAAATTCGATTGGGCCCTCGCCAAACGCGACAAAGAGGAGTGGTGATGAAAGCGAACAAAGCTCTCAAGCGACTGGCGAAAATCGAGGCGTTAATAGCGGATGTGGCAGAACGCTTTTCAGCCAGTGCGCCTCATTTACGCGATGCGCTTAAGGATTTGAAGTCGGCGGTCGTGAGCGTGAAAGAGGCGGGCAGGATGCAAGCGTCCTCTGCTTCTGCGAAAAAGAAAGCCAAGAAAGCCGCCCCTGCTGCCTTGGAGCCCGAACTAAAAAACACGGCTTTCGAGGTCCGTAAAGCAAGGGGGACCAAGAAACGGGCGCCCCTCAAGAAAGTGGCCAAGAAGACCGGGCCGACGCGAGTAGCTGCGAGTTCTGCGCGGGCGGCGACGGCAGCCTCTGCTCCGGTATCCAAGCCGGCGCCGAACTCAGTAGGGTGACGGAGGCGGCCCACCGCATCGCCCGCGTAGCGCCAATTCCGCGGATCACGGGTGAATCACCCCTGAATCACCCGCTAATTATTGGATTGGCGCGTAGTAACCGCGCCGATAGTAGGTTCTGAGCTCGGCCTCGGCACTTCCCATTAGATTGACCTTGACGCGGCGATACTTGCCATCCCGCTCCGTGTTCGTCGGGGAGTAACCCAACAGATACTGGTTCCGCAAATCCGTACTAACGCGAGCGGCGACGGCGGGTAACTGATCGAGATCGTCGACGCGATAATGCCTGCCGCCGGTCGCCGCAGCCAGTGACTCGAGAAGATCGGGGCCGCGTTGCTCCTCCTCGGTGGTGCGTTTTCGGGTCGCGTCATCGTCGAATATTCCGATTGCGTAGGTCTGCATGTCGGATTCGAGCACTTCCTCCTGCACCTGGTGCGGCGTGAACCGGCTGCGATTGTCGCCGCCGTCGGAAACGATCAGAATCGCCTTGCGAGCGTTTCGCGCATGCCTCATTTGGGCCGAAGCTAAATGAACCGCATCGAGCAGTGACGTGCGTCCGAAGGGTCGGGCACGGAGCACATGGCGGTAGATCTCATCCGGATCGTTGGTGAACGGGACCGTGAGCTTGGGGCGGTCATTGAATTCGATCAAAAAGAATTCGTCCTGGGGATTTGCGGTCTGGAAGAAAGTCGCAGCGGCTTCCGAGGATCGGCGCATTTTGTTATGCATACTGCCGCTGGTATCGAACAGCACTCCGATAGAGATAGGCGCATCGTCCTTCGCAAAATAGGTGATGGTCTGCTCGACATTGTCTTCGCTCA
>Ga0068855_100010002_pt1 | contig 11428 bp, 9 predicted proteins | sample KBSCornC52_FD_66592 | JGI IMG/M metagenome (GOLD analysis project Ga0068855, IMG submission 66592) | Corn rhizosphere microbial communities from Kellogg Biological Station, Michigan, USA - KBS Corn C5-2 | ecosystem: Host-associated > Plants > Roots > Rhizosphere > Soil ... | reverse complement strand
GCGCTGTCGGCATCGATGAAGGCGCGCGGCTGGCGGCTCGGCCGCGACGTGGCGATCGTGATCTCCACCGACGGCACGCACTACGGCGAGGACTTCCGCTACGCGCCCTACGGCGCGGGCGGCGTGGGCGCGCTCGAGGAGACCATGGCGCGCGACCGCAAGCTCGTGCGCGAGACGCTGGGCGGCGCGCTCGGCGAGGATGCGTCGCGCGCGTTCTACACGACCGTCGTCGACCCGGCGAACCCGGACCGGTATCGCGTCACGTGGTGCGGACGTTTCTCGGTCACCTTCGGGACGCTCTTCCTCGAGGAGAGCGCGAAGCGGCTGGGGTTACCGGCTCCGCGCGGCACGCCGGTCGCGCTCGGCGTGAGCGTCGATACGCCCGAGCTCGCGATCCGCGACTTCCACATGGGTCCCACCGCGCCGGCGAACCTCTACCACTTCGTCACTCACCCCGCGGTCGCGTATCGCTAGGAACCCGGTCGAAGACGAGGCAGGTGGTGCTTCCGTACGCGTAGAGCTTGCCGTCGGGACCGGCGAGGCGCCCCTCGGCGACCGCCACCTGGCGCCCCGGATGCACGACCTCTCCTTCGGCGCGGACGAGCGCCACCGCATCGGTGAGCGGGCGCACGAGGTTCACCTTGAATTCGATCGTCGTGTAGGCCTTCCCCGCGGGAAGCGTGGTCTGCACCGCGCACCCCATCGCCGAATCGAGCAGCGTCGCGAACCAGCCGCCGTGCACGGTGCGAAACGGGTTGTAGTGCTTCACCTGGGGCCGGCCCTGGAAGACCGCGAGCCCGTGCGCGGCGTGGACGAGCACGAAGTCGAGCGTCTCGCCCATGGGCGGGCGCGGGATCTCCCCCGCGAGCATCGCCTCGAACATCTGCATGCCGGAGCGGCCCTCGACCTGGTCGGGCCGCGCGAAGCCGGGTGCGCGGGCGAAGCGGTCGCGGACCGCTTTTTCCTCCGCGATCCAGCGCGCGAGCGTCCCGCCGGCGTCCGGCGACTCCGCGTCGGGCATGGTCATGCCGGCTGCGCGGCCGGCGCGACGCGCGCCTCGCGGATCGGCAGGTTCACGATGGCGGCGAGGGCCGCGAGCGCCATGTCCGCGTACCACATCCAGTCGTAGTTCCCGGTGCGCGCGAGCGCGATGCCGCCGAGATACGCGCCGAAGAACCCGCCGACCTGGTGCGAGAGGAGCGTCATCCCGAAGAGCGTGGCGAGGTAGCGCACGCCGAAGAGCTTGCCCACGATCGCGGCGGTGGGCGGCACGGTCGCGAGCCACGTGAGGCCGAGGCCGACCGCGAAGATGTAGAACGTCCATTGGGTCTTGGGCGCCGCGACGTACGCCGCGATGAGGAGCGCGCGCGAGCCGTACATGAGCGCGAGGATGTGCTTGCTGCGGAAGCGCGCGGTCGCCGCGCCCGCGAGGAGGCTTCCCGCGATGTTCGAGAGCCCGATGAGGGCGAGCGACACGCTCGCGACGGAGGCCGGCAGGCCGCACAGGTTCACCTCGCCGGGGAGGTGGGTCACGAGGAACGCGATGTGGAAGCCGCACGTGAAGAAGCCCGCATGGAGGAGGATGTAGCTGCGGTCCTCCATCGCGTCGCGCACCGCGCCCCAGGGACGCGAAGAGACGTGCGCCGCCGTGCCGGCGGGCATCGGGGCGCTCGCGCCGACGGCGCGCACGAGGGGCAAGGCGCCCAGCGTGATCGCCGCGAGCGACCACATCGCGCCCATCCAGCCGATCGCCTGGATGAGGGCCTGGGTGAGCGGCGCGAACACGAACTGTCCCATGGAGCCGCCGGCGTTGATGATGCCCGCGGCCTTGCCGCGGCCTTCCGCGGTGAGGTGGCGCGCGGCCGCGCCGATGAGGACCGAGAAGCTCCCCGCGCCCGAGCCCACCGCGGTGAGGAGGCCCAGCGAGAAGACGAGGCCCGCGCCCGACCCCATGAACGGCGTGATGGCGGTGCCCGCGGCGAGGATGAAGAGGCCGGCCATGACGACCTTGCCCGGGCCGTAGCGGTCGGCGACCGCGCCCGCGACGGGTTGCGCGACGCCCCACATGAGCTGCGAGACGGCGTAGGCGAAGCTGATGGTGGTGATCCCGAGGCCCGTCGCCGTGTTGAGCGGCGAGACGAAGAGGCCGAACGACTGGCGCGCGCCCATCGTCACCATGAGGATCGCCGCGGCCGCCACGACCACGATCGACGCCGTGCGGCGCTGTGCCGCGTCTTTCACCATGGAATTCCCCGTTGCAAGGCAAACGACGGATTCTACGGCGTCGCGGGCGTTTCAAATAATGAAATGCATTTGCGGTTTGCGAACCGGGGGTATATTTGGCCGTTGCCGGCGCGATGCCGCCGGCAACCCGCACCGAAAACCAAAATCGCCCCGAGGAGATCCCAATGCCCGTCGCATTTCCCGCGCCCTTTCGCAGGACGGCGCTCGTCGCCGCGACCGTCGCCGCCGCGGCGCTCGCCGCATGGTCCCCGCAATCCCAGGCACGCGTCACCCGCATCCAGATCCTCAATACCGTCGATCCGGACGCCTCGCTCGGATCCGGCGCGGCCGGCGCGTTGAAACGCATCACCGGCGTCGCGTACGGAGAGCTCGATCCGGCCGATCCGCGCAACGCGATCATCCAGGACATCGACCTCGCGCCGAGGAACGCGAACGGCCATGTCGAATACCACGCGACTTTCCAGCTCATCCTGCCGTCGGATCCCGCGAAGATGAGCGGCCTCATGTGGCACGACGTCCCCAACCGCGGCGGACGCGTGACGATCGTCGCCGCCGAGCGCAACGCCGGCGACGTGGGGCTCTCGAGCGGCTGGCAGGGAGACAACTCCGGCGCCACCGCGCAGACGCTCACGACCAACGATTACGTCGCCGTGCCCGCCGCGATGAATCCGGACGGCTCGCACATCACGGGGACGGTGCTCGGGCGGATCGTGAACCGCAGCGGCGCCAACTCCCAGCCGATCCTCGTGCAGAACAACCCGCTGCCGTACAGGCCCGTCTCTCTCGATACCTCGCAATCGACGCTCACCACGCATACGCACGAGACGGTGGACGGCGTCGTGACCGTCGGGTCGACGATCACCTCCGACAAGTGGGCCTGGGCCCATTGCGACGCGACGCACCCGTTCCCCGGCACGCCGAGCGCGACCGAGATCTGCCTGAAGGACGGCTTCGATCCGACCCTGCTCTACCAGGTGGTCTTCACGGCGCAGGATCCGCCCGTGCTGGGGATGGGCTTCGCCGCGTTCCGCGACGTCGCGAGCTTCTTCCGCTACGAGACGGCGGATGGCGACGGCCACCCGAATCCGCTCGCCGGCCAGATCAAGTGGGCGATCGGCCGCGGCGTCTCGCAGTCGGGGAATTACCTCCGGCAGTTCATCCACCTCGGCTTCAACCAGGACGAGGCGGGCCGCCAGGTCTACGACGGCGCATGGCCGATCATCGCGGGCCGGCGGATCGCGCTCAATTTCCGCTGGGCGCAGCCCGACGGCGTGCTCGAGCTCTACCAGGCGGGGAGCGAAGGCCCGCAATGGTGGGCGACCTACCCCGACCAGGTGCGCGGGCTTCCGCCGCGCGGCATCCTCGACCGCTGCAAGGCGTCGAACACCTGTCCGAAGATCATCGAGCACTTCGGCTCCGCGGAAGTGTGGGCGCTCAAGATGACGCCGGAATGGGTCGGCACGAGCGGGGACCACGACATCCCGCTTCCGCCCAACGTGCGCCGCTACTACATCCCGAGCACCACGCACGGCGGAGGCGGCGGCGGCTTCAACTCGAGCCTTCCCGGCGTGGGCCTTCCGACGAGCGGACCCAGCTGCCCCGGCAACAACTTCGGCACCGGCACGCTTCCCGCGAACCCGGTCCCGCACACGCAGACCGTGAACGCGATCCGCGCGCATTTCCGCGACTGGGTGATGAACGGGACGCTGCCGCCGCCGAGCGTGTGGCCGCGGCTTTCGAAGGCGGGCGGCGACGGGCCGCAGAGCGGGGCGAACACGGTCGGGCATGCGCCGGTCGCCGACCTCGTCGAGGCGAGCGCGCCCGCGATGGGCTTCCCGATGAACGTCCCGGGAATTCCCGCCGGCATCCCGAGCGACTTCATCATGCCGGTGCTCGATTACGACTGGGGCCCGCAGTTCGACGACAGCGACACGTCCGGCGTGCCGACGAACCTCCCGCCGCCCATCAAGCGCGTGATCCGCATGATGGTGCCGCGCGTGGATGCCGACGGCAACGAGATCGGCGGCGTTCCCGTGGTCCTTCGCGACGCGCCCCTCGGCACGTACCTGGGCTGGAACATCACCGCGGGCGGCGCGAAGCCGTTCCACCAGGGCCAGATCTGCGATTACGTGGGCGGCATGGTGCCCTTCGCGAAGACCCGGGCGCAGCGCCTCGCGAACAACGACCCGCGGCTCTCGCTCGAGGAGCGCTACCACGACCACGCGGGCTACGTGCAGGCCGTGAGCGCGGCCGCGGCGAACGCGGTCGCGCAGGGCTTCCTCCTGCAGGATGACGCGAACGACCTCATCGCCCAGGCGCAGGCGAGCGCGGTGCTGCAGTAAGCGGCCCGGAGCGACGCACGGCGCGTGCGGTGCACGCGCCGTTTTTTTTGTTTACCGCGCGAGGCGCACGATCCGGATCTCGCCCTTGACGAGGTCGGGCACGTAGACCGTGTCGCCCATCACGCAGAGGTCCGCGGGACCCTTGAACCCCTTGGCGAGCGTCTGCATCCCGCCTTCGGAGGACCAGCGGAAGAGCGTGCCCGTGTTCCAATCGGTCACGAGGAGCGAGCGGTCGCGCATCTGGTAGAGCCCGTCGAGCCGTCCGATCGGCTGCGACATCTGCGTGATCGCCCCGTCGCGGCCCATCACGTAGATGCCGCGGGGCTTGTCCGCCGACTGGAAGCCCACCATGAGGAGCCCTTCCTTCGTCGGCCAGAGGCCGTTCGGGAAGATCGAGCCGCCTTTCCAGAGCGCGCGCACCTCCGGCTGGACCGAGGCGTCGAGGAAATCCGCGGGCGCCACGCGGAAGAGCTCGTCGTTGCGGTTGTCGCTCACGTAGGCGGCGCCGTCCATCAGCGCGACGTCGTTCGCGAACTCCATGCCGGGAATCTCCAGCCGGCGGCTCTGCTTCGTGACGGTGTCGAAGATCCAGAGCGAATCGATGTCCGTCACCCAGAGCCGCGTGCCCTGGATCCAGATGCCCTTCGGCTTGTTCATCGTGACGTCGAACGCGCGCTTCTCGATCACCGTGCCGTCGGGCGCGACCTTGCTGATGTAGCCGAGGCCGTCCTTCGCCGGGGGCTTGGGCTCCGTGCCGCCGAACTGGCTCACGTAGAGGACGTTGTGCTCCACGTCGCAGCCGACCGATTCGGGGAACCCGAATCCCGTGACCGTGCGTTCCGATGCGACGCGCAGCGGCTGGACGCCGTCCTCGCGCGAGCCGCCCGTGGCGCATGCCGCGAGGAGGAGCGTGATGAAGGCGAGGCATGGGATCGAGCGCATTTTTTTCTCCTTCCGCCGGATGGACGTTCGCGAATGGGCCGATCTTGCAATCAATCCCGCGGCCGGCGCAACTGGCGCGCGGGCCCCATGGCAACCTCGGCCGGCATCAGGCGGGGACGCTCTCCGGCGCCTTCGACTTGAGCTTCCCGAAGAGGCCCTCCAGGATCCGGTCGAAGAGCGATGCGTCGGGCTCGCCTTCGAGGATCGCGATCTCGCCGAGCTTGAGCCGCCGCGCGAGCATCGAGCGCGAGCATTCGTAGACCTTGTTCCCGCGCCGGTCGACGAAGAGGAAATGGCTCTTCTTCGGGCTCACGTATTGCAGCAGGGCGGCCTCGCGGCGTTCCGAGCCGGCATCCGTGAGGATCTCGACCCAGGTTCCGGCGACGATCCCGGCCGGAAGGTGGATCGCCGGGATTCGCGAACGCTTCGCCGGGCGCGGGGCGTCGGCCGCCGCTGCCGGCGGCGGCGCAAGTGCGGGCGCCTCCGGCGCGTCCGTGAAATCGAGATCGTCCGAAGAGACGTCGACCTTCCCCGTGCCGAAAGGGTTGCCCACCGTGACCGGGGACGAGAAATCGAGGAGGTCGGCGTGCACCGCGGTATCTGCCGCAGGCGAGGGCTTCGCCGCCGCCGGGACGGACGGCTTCGCGGAGGCGCCGGGCTTCTCGCCCCGGCGCGGCGCCGTGGGCAGCGGCGCGCGCATCACCGCCGTATGGCACTTCATGAGCTCGGCGTAGAAGGCCGCCGCGGTCGCGTCCTCGATGTCCGCGATGGCGACGCCCACCTTGAGCCGCTTGAGGAGGGACGGGATGGTGCCGGCGAGCTTGCGCCGTTCCTCGGCCGTGCCTTTGGGCGCGACGCTCCACAGGAGCTGGTCGATCGTCTCGACCGCCTCGCTCCACGTACGGCTCGCGGCGCCGTCGCGCGCGTGCACGATCACGAGGTCCTTGATCCACTGCTGCGCGAGGAATTCCACGACGGGACGGGGTGCCTCGGCCCAGGCCTGCACGCGGCTCCGGATCTCGTCCTCGGCGGCGGCCTTGGCGACGGCGAGCGCCTCGGCGCGCTCGAGCTCCTTCTGCGTCGCCTCCATCTGCGCCGCGACGCGCTGGTCGTCCTCCACGAGGATCGCCTCGAGGGGACCGCGCGCCTTGTCGAAGATGGCGGTGTCCTGCTCGTAGCCGTCGACGAGCTCCTGGACGAGCGATTCGATGCGCTGGAAGAGCGGGTTCGCCGCGTCGAAATCCGGCGGGAGCCGCACGCCGATGCGCCCGAGCGTATCGAGCAGCATCCGCGCCGGGTGCGTCTTGCTCGTGAAGAGGTCCTTGTCGGCGATGGCGACCTTGAGGATGGGCAGCTGCAGCCGGCCCACGATCCCCTTCAGGGCGATCGGGATCTTGGGATCCTCGAAGAGCTCGTCGAAGAGCATCGAGACGATGTCGAGCGTCATCGCGTCGACCTGTCCCATGCTCGCGCCGACCTTCGTGCCCTTGATCTCGCGCAGCACGTTCTTCAGGTTGCCGACCTGCGCGAGGATCGGGCCGAGCTCCTGCGCGGCCTCGCCGAGCGCGCCCAGGTTCCCCACCTGCAGCTGCGTGAGGGAGCTCATGAGCTCGGCGCCCTGCACCTGCGGAAGCCCCCCGATGCCCATGCCGGGGACCGCAGCGCCGCGGGCGCCGCCGCCGGCCGCTCCCGGCACGAGCATGCGCGAGAGCATCGCGAACATGTCCTGCTCGTTGCCCGGCGCGGATTGCGGCGCGGCGGCCGCATCGGGCGCCGCCCCCGCCGGGACCGGGGCGGCCGCGCGATCCTCGTGCTTCGCGATGCCGTAGCGGATCCTGGGCAGGATGTTGTTCTCGACCAGCAGCTCGTTCAGCTCCTTGTAGCTCGCGCGGATGGTGTCGAGCACGTGGTCGTCGAAGAGCTTGAGGAGGACCATGCGCACCTCGACGGGCGCGTCGACCTGCCGGCAGGCGTGCTTGTAGGCGTCGCAGATCACCTGCGGCCCGAACGGATTGTCGTCCGCCTCGAGGCTCGCGTCGCCGAGGAGGACACCGACGCGCTGGTCGAGGGCGGCGAGCTCCTCCTCGCAATAGCGGCGCAGCTTCGCCGCCATGTCGTTGAATTTGAGGGTCTCGTTCAGGTCCTCCTCGGCCACGAGCTCGAGCTGGTCGAGGTGGAAATCGGTGAACTTGGTGCCGATGTGCTTCGCCTGGTTGGCGCGCTTCTGGAAATCGGCCTGGTAGCGCGAGCGGAATTGCGCCTCGATCACCTCGCGCTCGCGCGCCGCGAGATCGCGGCTGTCGAGGTAGCGGTTCTGGAGCTCCTCTTCCTTCGTCTTCTCGGCGAGCGTGGAAAGCGCTTCGCCGGCCCCGTCGAACATGAGGCCCATGGCGGCGCAAAGGCGGTCGCGGAAGAGGTCGCGGCCTTGCACGAGGATCGCGTCGAACGCGCTCGACTGCGTCATTTCCGGGGGCGGATGATGAATCGGGGGCGGACGCGATCCTACTCCCTTTCGGGAGAAAAAAAGAAGCCTGCTGCGGCACGGGGCCGAGCAGGCTGATCCTGCAGCTGCGGCGTGTCAGCCGGAGGTCCGGAGGTTGTCGCGCACGTCGACCACGCCGCTCACGTTGCGGGCGATCTCGATCGCGCGATTCTTCTCGGCCATGCTCCCCACGGTGCCGTTCAGCTGGACGACGCCGCGCACGGTGTCGACGTCGATGTTGCGCGCTTTCACCAGCTCGTCGGCGGCCATCGCCGTCTTCACCTTCGCGGTGATCGCCGCGTCGGCGGTGGTCTGCACCGGACCGCGGTGCTCGGAGTAGCCGCTGGAGGCGGTATGCGAGCGCATGTGCTCGTTCCACCACGCGCAGCCGGACATGGTGACGGCGACCAGCGCTCCGGCGGCGAGCGCGATCGATTGGCGTTGGAAGTTCATAGGAGTGGCTCCTTGTCGCTGAGCCGACGTCCGGCTCCTGGGTTGGAGCGGCGGGGCGGGGCGGCTGTTCGCCGCGCGTGTGCGCCGAACAGCCCATGGAGGCCCGTCCGGCCTCGCGGAGGGCTGCGCCCATGGCCCGACCGGCGCGCGGCCGCGCGCGGATACAATGGCGGCCATGAAGCACGCGGTCCTCGCGGCGCTCGTCCTCGCCCTGTGCTTCGCATGCAACATGCTGGGCCGCGGGACCGGCGACACGTTCATCGTCTTCCTCCTGCCGCTCTCGGAATCGTTCTCGTGGACGCGCGCGCAGGTCTCGAGCGTGTATTCGATCTATCTCGTCGTGACGGGGCTTTTCGCGCCGCTCACCGGGATGCTCCTCGACCGCTGGGGACCGCGCTTCGTGTATCCCGCGGGCCTCGCGCTCCTCGGCACCGGATGCCTCCTCGCCGGCCACCTCACGCAGCTCTGGCAATTCCAGGCGTGCATCGGCATCCTCAACGGGATGGGCGTCTCGATGCTCGGCATGGTGCCCGCATCGATGCTCATCAGCCGCTGGTTCCGCGACCGGATGAGCACGGCGATGGGCATCGCCTACGCGGGCTTCGGGACCGGGACCCTCGTGATCGTGCCCCTCGCGCAATACCTGATCGGGCTGCACGGATGGCGCGAGACGTATCGGCTGATGGGGCTCGGGATCCTCGCGCTCCTGCCGCTCCTCCTCGCGGCTCCGTGGCGCCGGCTCGCGGCGGGCCCCGCGCAGGCACCGCGCCGCAAGGCCGAGGCCGCCGAGGAGACGCGCCCATGGCGCGTGCGAAGCGCGATGAAGACGCGCGCCTACTGGCAGCTCGTGCAGGTGTTCTCGTTCACCGCGCTCGCCATGTACGCGATGCTCGCGCAGATCGTCGCCTACCTCGTGCAGATCGGGCTGCAGCCGCTCCAGGCGGCGACGGCGTTCGGCGCGGCAGGGCTCCTCTCGGTCGTCGGCATGATGGCTTCGGGCTGGTCATCCGATCGCTTCGGCTTCCGCGCGACGGCGACCGCGAGCTTCGCCTCGACGTTCGTGGGCATCGCGTTCCTGCTGCTCCTCTCCTTCCGGCCGGCGGCGTGGCTCGTCGTGCCCTTCGTCCTCTTTTTCGGGATCTCGCAGGGCGCGCGCGGGCCCATCGTGACCAGCATCACCGCGCGCCTCTTCCGGGGGCCTTCCTTCGCGACGATCAACGGGACGATCTTCGCGTGCATGTCGATCGGCGGCGCGCTCGGCTCGTGGCTTTCCGGCGTGCTCTTCGACGCGACCGGCGGCTATCGCGCGAGCTTCGTCTTCGCGATGGTGTGCGTCGCGGTCGCGGCGGCACCCTTCTGGACCGCGCGGCCCCTCGGCCGCGTGGGGGCTCCCGCATGAATCGCGCGGCGGGATTCACGTGGATCGAGATGCTCACGGTGATGGCCGTGGTGGCGCTTCTCGCGCTGATGGCGATCCCTTCGCTGCGCGACGGAGCGGTGCGCAGGCAGGTGAAGGAGGGGCTCGCGCTCGCCGACGTGGCGAAGGGCGGCGTGCAGCTCGTCTGGAGCGCGACGGGCGACATGCCCCTCGACAACAAGGCCGCGGGCATCCCGGAGCGGCAGAAGATCGTCGGGAGCCTCGTGAAGGACGTGAACGTGGACCACGGCGCGATCACCGTCACCTTCGGCAACAACGCGTCGAGCGTCCTCGACGGCAAGCGCGTCACGCTCCGGCCGGCGGTCGTTCCGGACGAGCTCTCGGTGCCGATCGCCTGGCTCTGCCACGCGACGCGCGTTCCCAACGGGATGGAGGTTCGCGGACGCGACGAGACCGACGTGCCGCCGGAGTGGCTGCCGGTGGACTGCCGCTGAAGCGCGCTACATGTTCCGGAAGAGCGTCATGTAGGGAAGGCTCACCGCGAGCGTCTCGGGGCGGTTGCGAAGGCGGAGCGTCCCGCGTCCCGATTCGTCGCGCGCGACGGCGGTGATCGCGCGCATGTTCACGATCGTCGAGCGATGGACCTGCTTGAAGACCGAGGGATCGAGGACCTCGAGGAGCTCGCGGATGGGCTTGCGGATGAGCGCCTCGCCTTCCGCCGTCATCACCACCGTGTACTTGTCCTCCGCCTTGAAGTACGCGATGTCCTCCACGAGGACGAGGCGCGTCTCCTTCCCGACGCTCGCGGTGATCCATTGCAACGGCTCGTTCCTCGCCTCGGCCGGAAGCCGCGCGCGCAGCTGCTCGACGATGGCGGCGAAGGCGTCGGCTCCGGCGGCGCCCGGGGCGGCGCGCGTCTTGAGGCGCCGCACGGTCGCGGCGAGCCGGTCCGGCTGGACGGGCTTCAGGAGATAGTCCACGGCGCCGCGCTCGAACGCGTCGATCGCGTACTGGTTGTAGGCGGTCACGAAGACGACCTGCGTCGCGGGGCTCGCCTCGCATGCGGCCGCCGCCACCTCGATGCCGGTGAGGCCGGGCATGCGGATGTCGAGGAATGCGACGTCGGGCTTGTGCGTCTCGATCGCCTCGAGCGCGGAGCCGCCGTCGGCGCACGCCGCCACGATCTCGAGCTCCGGCCACGCTTCGCGCAGGCGCGCCGCGAGCTCCTCGCGAAGGAGCGCTTCGTCCTCGGCGAGGATGGCGCTAGGCATGGGCCTCCTTCGGCGGTCCCGCGACGGGGACCGTGAGGGTCGCCGCCACGCCGCGCGGGAAATTCGCGCCGACCGAGAGCGAGGCGGCCTCCCCGTAGGCGAGCCGCAGCCGCTCGCGCACGTTCTTGAGCCCGATTCCCGTGCCGCCCGCATCCTCGCTGAAGCCGCGCCCGTCGTCCGCGACCGTGATCGCGAGCTTTCCATCCACCGCGCGCGCGGAGATCCACACGGTGCCGCCGGCGGGCATGGGCTCGAGGCCGTGCTTGATCGCGTTCTCCGCGAGCGTCTGCAGCATCATCGACGGGAGGGGGACGGC
>Ga0068855_100009999_pt1 | contig 11430 bp, 12 predicted proteins | sample KBSCornC52_FD_66592 | JGI IMG/M metagenome (GOLD analysis project Ga0068855, IMG submission 66592) | Corn rhizosphere microbial communities from Kellogg Biological Station, Michigan, USA - KBS Corn C5-2 | ecosystem: Host-associated > Plants > Roots > Rhizosphere > Soil ... | reverse complement strand
TTGCGAGAACGACCAGATCACCGCGATCCACGCGATCCGGCATCCCGACAAGCTGGCTCGCATCGAAGCGGTCACGAAGACAGCGGGTGGCGCGTCCTTGCATTGAAGGACGGCCCTCACGCCAGGAATGGCACTCGACCCTCAAGGAGTATTTATGTCCCGCTTCAAACTTCAGCATCACTTCACCGCCCTGCAGCCGCTATTCGCGCTGGGCAAGCAGCTGGACGCCGGCACGCTCGAGCCGGTGCTGCGCGATCTGGTCCTGATGCGTGTCTCGCAGATCAACGGTTGCGCCTACTGCCTTGACATGCACAGCAAGGACGCGCGCGCCGCCGGCGAGAGCGAGCAGCGTCTCTACGTGCTGCCGGCCTGGCGCGAGGCGCCGTTCTACAGCGCACGCGAACGCGCCGCGCTGGCCTGGGCCGAAGCGCTGACGCAACTCGCCGCCCATGACCAGTCCGTGCCGGACGCCCTCTATGAAGAGGCGCGTGCACAATTCGACGAAAAAGAACTGGTTGACCTCACCTTGCTGGTGACGCTGATCAACAGCTGGAACCGGATCAACATCGCAGGGCGGCCGGAAGTCGGCGGCTACAAACCCGGCATGTTCAAGTGATCGAAGATGCCGGGGACGCCCCATGGCGACCGTCAGGCTGTATCGCCATCCGCAATGCGCGAAGTGCGCGCGCATTGCGCGTCTTCATCGCCACCTCGACTGGCTCGGGCGCTTCGAGGATTCCACGGAAACCTCTCCGCTCGGGCCGCTGCGGATGGGGCAGATCGTCGTGCGGGACCTGCGCAGCGATCTGACGCTCGGCGGCGCGGCGGGGTTCGGTCTGCTCTGCCGGCAGATTCCGGCGTACTGGCCGCTCTTGTCGCTGCTGCACATTCCCGCCTTCCGCCGGTATATCGAGCGGGAGACGGGCGGCTGCGGTGAGAGCGGCTGCGCCATACCTTGACCAGCTGGCCGGCTGGCCCGCACCAGCCGGCACTGCGCCATGGCCGGCCGCCGGGCCGCAGCTCAGGGCCGAGCGAGGCTGCCGCAAGCCATTTTGTGATACAGTTCACATTCAATGGGGGTCTTCGGGGGGATATCCGCATGCGTACGCTCCGCTTTGCACGCCAGGGTGCCGGCTTTCTGATTGCAGCCTTTTCCTTGCTGTCGGCGGCGCAAGCCGGCGAGCTCCCGATGCCCAACGAGTCGGTGGTCGCGACGCAACGCGACCTCATTGACCCCGAATACAGCCAGTCCCGCGCGCAGATGGTCTGGTGCGACAAGGACGGGAACCTCTGGCTCGCCAACGTCAACCGCGATACCGGCCTGTTCCAGCCCTCGGACGGCAAGGGCAAGCTGATTGATGCGGAAGCGATGGCGACCGCCGATTTCAAGCTGGTCACCAACGGCCCCGAGTGGGTCAGCACCGCCTACGGCGACCAGATCGTCTACACGAAATTCGTGACGGGCCAGCCGCACACGCTGGCGAACGCCCGTCTCGGCTTGGCCTGGCGTTTGTCCTCGGGGGCATGGTCCCTCAGCATGCTTTCGCCAAATCTCGCCCGCAGTACGCCTTACGCCAGTGCCAATGCAGGCGATCCCCAACCGACCATCAGCTATATAGACCCTTACGGGAACCATTACTGGCGCAATCTCTACGATGCGTCCAGCGAGACCCAGGTTCCGATTTACCAGCCTTCCTACAAGTTCGCCTTGCGCCTGGGACAAGGCCCGCGGGTCGCCGCCTTCGTCGCGCCGGTGAATGGCGTGCAACAGGTATTCATCTACTGGCTGGATACCAATGACGCCGAACAGATCACGTTCGACAGCGGCCAGAAGGATCTGCACAGCCGGCCGTGGATCTGGCAGGCGCCGGAATACGACGGGGCGCTGGTCATGGCCACCGTGGCGGATGACACCGAGCTGCGCATCTACCGGCTGCCGCCGGGCGGATCCAACACCGACTGGCAGTTGATTGACAGCGTCAGCACGCCCGACCACGGTGTCATCAATTCACCGGAACATTTCACGTACAACGGCAAGTCGTACGTCTTCTTCGCGGCGAGCACGGGATCCGAGTCGTATCCGTCCGCGATATTCCTGACCGGGATTGACGCCAGTTCGCCTTCGCTTCAGCAGCTCACGCCCGGCCTGCCGGATCGGGTGCGCAGCGATCCCGAGGTGTTCATGGCGAACGACGGCCCCTACATCTACTACAACCGGGGCACGGTTCCCTCTTCCGACCAGCGGACCTGCCTTGCCTGCAACGAGGGGATCTATCGGACGTACACCTGGCTTTCGCCGGCGCAGTAATCCAGGTTCGGCTTTTCAGCGAACCCGCTCCACCAGCGCGTCCGCGAACGTCTCGGTACTGCCGTTGCCGCCAAGATCCGGCGTGACGCGATCGTGCGCGGCAAGCGTTGCGCGGATCGCCTCGCGCACCCGGGTGCCGTGCTCGACCAGTCCGATGTGATCGAGCATGTCGGCTGCCGCCAGCAGCAGCGCGCAGGGATTGGCGAGGTGCTTGCCGGCGATGTCCGGTGCCGAGCCATGCACCGCCTCGAAGATCGCCGCAGCCGAGCCGATATTGGCGCCGGGCGCAAGGCCCAGCCCGCCGACCAGGCCGGCGCACAGATCGGAAAGGATGTCGCCGAACAGGTTGGTGGTGACGATCACGTCGAACTGCCACGGATTCATCACCAGCTGCATGCAGGTGTTGTCCACGATCATTTCGTTGAAGCCGATCTGCGGAAAGTCCTTCGCCACCTCGCGCGCCACGTCCAGAAACAGACCTGAACTGGTCTTGAGGATGTTGGCCTTGTGGACGGCGGTGACTTTCTTGCGACCACGCTTCACTGCAAGTTCGAAGGCATAGCGCACGATGCGCTCGGCGCCACGGCGGGTGTTGCGCACGATGGACTGCGCGGTCTGGCCGTCTGCCGAAAGCGTCTGGCCTTCCGAGAGGTAGGCGCCCTCGGTGTTCTCGCGGACCGTGATGATGTCTATGTTGTCGTAATGCGCCTTGGTGCCCGGCAGCGTCAGCGCGGGGCGCACGTTCGCGTACAGGTCGAAGCGTTTGCGCAATTCGACATTGAGCGAGGAGAAGCCGCCGCCGACGGGCGTGGTAAGCGGGCCCTTCAGGGCGATGCGATGGCGTGCAATCGCATCCAGCGTGGGCTGGGGCAGCAGCTCGCCGTGTTTCTCCAGCGCGGCCATGCCGGCGTCCACGAATTCATAGGACAGCCCCGCATTCAGCGCATCCAGTACGCGCAGGGTGGCGGTCATGATTTCCGGGCCGATGCCGTCGCCGCGGATCACCGCGATGGTGTTGCTCATGCAAAAACTCCTGATGGCGCGAGCCCAAGCCGCGCAGGCAAACGCAACATTATCGGCGATCGCGTGGCTGGCCGCTACGTTTGCGGGCCCAGCAGCCGCGCCAACGTGCCGTCATGCTCGGCTTTGGCCAGATCGTCGAATCCACCCACGTGGGCACCGTTGATGAAAATCTGCGGCACCGTACGGCGTCCACCGCTGCGTTCAAGCATCACGCCCCGCGCGGCCGGGTCGGTATCTATGCGGATCTCGCGCCAGCTCAGGCCCTTGGCTTTCAGCAGGTTCTTGGCCGCGACGCAGTAAGGACAGATGGCGGTGGAGTAGATTTCGATGTCGGCCATGTGCGGGTGAGAAAGCGAAGGTGGCGCTAAAAGCCTAGCAGCCACCCCGTGCTCGAAAGCGTGCGCACGCTGAACGCGCGGCCTGCAGCACTGTCACCGGAACCGATCCCGCGCTAAGTTGTCGAACATCGAGCTGTCTTTCACCTGATTCCCATGCGCACGCGATTACTGCTTCCCGCCCTCACCTGCCTGGCGCTGGCCCTGCCCGCAGGCGCGCAGCAGCAGGATGTGAATCTGCCCAACCTCGGCAGTTCCGCAGCCGGGCTCATCTCGCCGCAGGAAGAGGAAGCCTACGGCGCCAGCATGTTGCGCGAGCTGCGCTTGATGAACCAGGTGCTGGACGACCCGCAGGTGGACGCCTACCTGCAGTCGCTGGGCTACCGGCTGGTCGCCGCCAGCGCCGATCCCGGCCAGCACTACACCTTCACCGTGCTGAGCGATCCGGAAATCAACGCCTTCGCCGCGCCGGGCGGGTACATCTTCGTGAACTCAGGCTTGATCGCCACCACCGCGAGCGAGAGCGAATTGGCCGCGGTAATCGCGCACGAGCTGGCGCACATCAGCCAGCATCATCTCGAACGCGCCTTCGAGGATGCCAAGAAGAAGGCGCCGTTGTACGCGCTGGCCACGCTGGGCATGCTGATTGCCGCCGGCGGATCGAGCCAGAGCGCCGGGCCGGGCATCCTCACCGCCGGCATGGGCCTGATGCAGCAGGAGCAGATCGATTTCACCCGCAAGGACGAGGCGGAAGCCGATCGCGTCGGCATCGGCACCCTGGCCAAGGCCGGCTTCAATCCGGATGCGATGGCGGACTTCTTCAACCGCATGGCACGCACGCTGCGTCCCGGCGGTGGCGATGGCGGCGAATATTCCGGCGACGCACCGCCATTCCTGCAGACCCACCCGGTCACCAGCGAACGCATCGCCGAAGCCAAGGCCCGCGCGCACGTGCTCGCGGAGCAAAGCCGCAATTCGCTGCAACTCGCTTCCGCCGCCCCGGTGGATCACGTGTCGCTGCTGCCGTTCGTGAAAAACCCCGCCGCGCTGGTCAACGATCCACCGACTGGAGACGACGGCGAATATGCGCTGATCCGCGAACGCGTACGCGTGCTGTCCGCACAGGATTTCAACGACCTGGTCGCGTATTACGCGCGCAACCTGGCGCGTGGCGGCGATTTCGTCACCCCCGCCCACCGCTACGGTTACGCGCTGGCGCTGCAGCGCGCCGGCAATGCGCAGAAGGCGGTGGAGATTTTCGGCCAGTTGCTCGCGGCCAATCCGGGCAGCAGCACGCTGCAACTCGGGCTCGCGGATGCCGAACTCGCCGCCGGTCATCGCGCCGAGGCGCTGCAACGCTATGCAACCTTGAGCGCGCAGTCGCCGCGCAATCCCGCGATTGCGCTCGGCTACGCACAGGCGCTGCTCGCCGATGGCAAACCCGACAGCGCGCGGTTGGCACAGGAGCAGCTGAAGCCGCTGCTGGATGACGAATCGGAACCGGAGTTGTATCGCACCTACGGCCATGCCTCGCATCTGGCCGGCGACGACATCCGCGCGGGCGAAGCCTATGCGGATGCCACCTTCCTCTCGGGTCGCCCGCAGGACGCGCTCGGGCAGCTGCAGCGGCTGACCGAGCGCAAGGATCTGGATTACTACGCGCGCGCGCGGATCGAGGCGACCATCGCGCAGATCACGCCGATCGCGCTGGAGATGCAGCGGCGCAACCTGCCGCAGGCCGGCGACAAGCCGGATAACGGCGACGGCAGCCAACTGGGATTCCACGCCTGTGGCGGCGAATCCTGCCAGCAGTTCTGATTTCATCAAGTCCAGTGATGGATGGCCCACCTTTGGCGATGGCGACAGGACGATCACGCATTCATCCAGGGCTTCACTGACCGCTGTCATCGCGCTGTAACATCGGCACGCTGCAATGGCGGCGTGACGGCAACCCGACAGAGCGCATGCGCAAACGCATCCTGATCGTCGAGGATGAAGCCTCGATCCGCGACATGGTCGCGTTTGCGCTCCGTCGCGCGGACATGGAACCGCTGCACGCGGCCGATGCGCGCGCCGCCCAGCACGCGATTGCCGAGCAGATTCCCGATCTGATCCTGCTGGACTGGATGCTGCCCGGCACCTCCGGTCTGGAACTCGCGCGGCGGCTGCGCCGCGAGGAAGCCACCCGCGAGATCCCGATCATCATGCTGACCGCGCGCGGCGAGGAAATTGACCGCGTCAACGGCCTGGAAGCCGGCGTGGACGACTACGTGGTGAAGCCGTTCTCGACGCGCGAGCTGCTGGCGCGCATCCGCGCGGTGCTGCGCCGCACCCAGGGCGATGACGGCAGCGGCTCCATCGAGATCGGCGCGTTGCGCGTGGACGGGCCTGCCCATCGCGTGTACGCCAATGGCGAGCCGGTGCAGATCGGCCCGACCGAATACCGTCTGCTGCATTTCTTCATCACCCATCCCGAGCGTGTGTATTCGCGCGCGCAACTGCTCGACCACGTGTGGGGCGGCAGCGTGTACGTGGAAGAGCGCACCGTGGATGTGCATATCCGCCGACTGCGCCAGACGCTCGAACCTCATGGTCTGGACGAAATGGTGCAGACCGTGCGCGGCGCGGGTTACCGGTTTTCGACGAGCCCGCAAGCATAGCGATGATAAACGACCCGAACCTCGCTCGCGCGCGGCGGCTGGCCCGGCAACTGCGCGCGCTGCGCGGCGCCGCCGGCCTGCTCCCCGATGCGCTGGTACTGCTCGATGCGCAGGGATGCGTGCTCTGGAGCAATCGCGCGGCGCAGCGGCTGCTGGGGCTGGACCGCAGCGACCGCGGCTCGCCCCTGAGCGAGCGCGTGGGTTCCGCGCAGCTCGATGCGTGGCTGGCTTCCGGCGCCCGTGACGAGCTGGACGAAGTGGCGGCGCCGAACGCGCCCGACGTGCACCTGTCGTTCTCGCTGATTCCGCTGTCAGACGGCCAGCACCTGCTGCTTGCGCGCGACATCAGCGCGCTGCTGCATCTGGAGCAGGTACGCCGCGACTTCGTCGCCAACGTGTCGCATGAACTGCGTACGCCGCTCACCGTGATCCACGGCTATCTGGAGTTGATCGAGCCCGACGACGTACCCGCACTGGCGCCCATGCTCGGCGAGCTGCGCGCGCAATCCAAGCGCATGGGCCAGATCGTCGAGGACCTGCTCACGCTGTCGCGTCTGGAAACGCAGCAGCATCTGCGCGAAGAGGAAGTCGAGATCGCGCCGCTGCTCGCAACGCTGGTCAGGGAAGCCGAAGCGCTGAGCCAAGGGCGACATGCGATCACCATGGAAGACAAGGCGCACTGCAATCTGCTGGGCTCGCCGCGCGACCTGCACAGCGCGTTTTCCAACCTGGTCAGCAACGCGGTGCGCTACACGCCGGAAGGCGGACGCATCGCGATTCGCTGGCAGCGCGAACTCGACGGCGGTGCCCGCTTCAGCGTCACGGATACCGGCTACGGGATTCCCGCGCAGCACATTCCGCGTCTGACCGAGCGCTTCTATCGCGTCTCGTCGAGCCGCTCGCGCGAGACCGGCGGCACCGGCCTCGGCCTGTCCATCGTCAAGCACGTGCTGGCGCTGCATCAGGCACGGCTGGAGGTGGCGAGCGAACCGGGCAAGGGTTCGACCTTTGCCTGCGTGTTTGGAAAGGAACGGGTGCTGGCACCGGCCGCTTAGTGAAGCTTCTGCACGATTCATCCATGCTGCGTATCATTGGCCGCGCCTTTTCGCCGTTCGAGACGCCATGAACCGGATTCGCCTGCTCGCCACCCTCGCCCTGCCCCTGCTGACGCTCGCATTCGCCGCTTCCGCTGCCCCGCCGGCGCCAGCATCAGCTTCGAGCGCAGCCACCCCGGCCATCGTGCATCCCCTGGTGAAGCTGCATACCTCGATGGGGGACATCACCCTCGAGCTGTTTCCGGACAAGGCTCCGCGCACCGTCGCCAATTTCCTGCAATACGTGAAGGACGGCTTCTATGAAGGCACCGTGTTCCATCGCGTGATTCCCGGGTTCCTGGTGCAAGGCGGCTTGTACACGCGCCAGTTGACGCCCAGGCGCACGCGCCCGCCGATTCCGGATGAGGCCAACAATGGCTTGTCCAATCTGCGTGGCACCGTCGCCGCCGCACGCGGGCCGGATCCCGATTCGGCCACCGCGCAGTTCTTCTTCAACATCGTGGACAACCCGCGCCTGGACTACGTGGGCAACCAGAGCGGCATGACCTGGGGCTACGCGGTATTCGGCAAGGTCGTGGACGGCATGGACGTGGTGGACAAGATGGACAACCTGCCGACCGGCCCGCAGGGTCCGTTCGTCGGCGACGTGCCGCGACCGCTGCCGGTGATCGAGAGCGCCAAGGTAATCGGCGATGCCGCGCAGCCGACCGCAGAACCGGTGTCGCCAGCGGCCGGACAGATTCCCGCAAACACGCAGCCCGCGAAGAAGGCCAAGAAGAAAGCTGCGCCGGTGAAGCATTGATGGGCAGGGCACCGTTCGCGCTGAGCGTAGTGAGCGCAACGAACAAAATCGAGGCGCATTGTCCTTCGACTCCGGTCCCGTCTTCGTCAAATAAGAGACCTGCGCCCAGGGCGAACTGCGGATGGTGGTGACGTGACCACACTGTTCATCTCCGATCTGCACCTCGACGAAGCGCGACCACGTGTCGTCGAGCTGTTCGAACATTTCCTCGCTCATGAGGCACGGCGGGCCGATGCGCTGTACATCCTCGGCGACTTGTTCGAAGCGTATATCGGCGATGACGACGATTCGCCGCTGCCTGCGCGAGTGGCCTCAGCGCTGAAGACATTGAGCGAATCCGGCGTGCCGGTGTCTTTCATCGCCGGTAATCGCGATTTCCTGCTCGGCGAGGATTACGCACGACGCGCCGGCATGAGTTTGCTCGCCGACGGCGCGGTCGTGGATCTTTGCGGCACGCCCACCCTGCTGCTGCACGGCGATACGCTGTGCACGGACGATGCGGCCTACCTCGCCTTCCGCAAGCAGGTGCGCGACCCGGCGTGGCAACGGCAATTCCTCTCCCAATCGCTGGCCGCGCGCCATGCCTTCGCTCGGCAGGCGCGCAATGCCAGCCGCGAGCACACGTCACAAGCCGCAATGACGATCATGGACGTGAATCCGCATGCAGTCGAAGCCGCGCTGCACGCCGCGCACGTCACCCGCATGATCCACGGCCATACCCATCGGCCGGCAATCCATGACTTCGCACTGGACGGCGCGCCCGCGCAGCGCATTGTGCTCGGCGACTGGTACGAGCAGGGTTCGGTGTTGCGCGTGGATCCGGATGCGGTCGAACTTACGGCATTGAAGTAATTCGGAGAACATCATGCAATTGGTCGGTCTGCTCGATTCCCCCTTTGTGCGCCGCACGGCGATCTCGCTGCGCCTGCTCGGCATTCCTTTCGAGCACAAGCCGCTGTCGGTGTTCCGCGACTTCGACGCGCTGCGCGCGATCAATCCGCTGGTAAAGGCGCCGACGCTGGTGTGCGACGACGGCATGCAACTGGTGGATTCGACGCTGATCATTGACTATGCGGAAACGCTGGCCGGCCGGCGACTGCTGCCGAGTGCACCGGAGCCGCATCGCCGCGCCCTGCGCTGGATCGGCGTGGCGCTGGTGGTATGCGAGAAGGCCGTGCAGGTCTACTACGAGCACAAACGCACGACGGATCGGCAGGATGCGGACTGGACCGCGCGCGTCAGCGGACAGCTGCAATCCGCGTGCGCTTTGCTGGAACAGGAACTGCGCAGCGTCAACGCGGACGGCTGGCTGTGCGGCGAGGCGCTCACACAAGCCGATGTCACGTTGACGGTGGCATGGAGCTTCGCGCAGCTGGTTGCGGCCGAGATGGTGCCGGCCGCGGATTACCCGAAACTCGCCGCATTTGCCGCGCGTGCCGAGCGCCTTCCGGAATTCCTCGCGTTTCCGGTGAAATAGTTCCGCGCGGCGAGGCGTGGAAGGACGAACCGGTAAGCACAGCCGCAGGGCGGGTTTTAACCCGCCATCAGCCGATCCGGTGGGTCAAGACCCACCCTACACCACGCCGGATGCCGCGCCGATCGCGTCGCACAACCGCTCGACCGCGATCACTTCCAGATCGCCGATGCGCATCTTCTTCGGCGCATTGGCCTTCGGCACGATCGCGCGACGGAAGCCATGCTGCGCGGCTTCCTTCAGGCGTTCCTCGCCGTTCGGAACCGGGCGGATTTCGCCGGACAGGCCGACTTCGCCGAAGGCCACCGTCTTGTCCGGCAGCGGCTTGTCGCGGAAGCTCGACAATACCGCGAGCAGCACCGGCAAGTCCGCCGCGGTCTCCTGCACGCGAATACCGCCCACCACGTTGACGAACACGTCCTGATCGTAAACCGCCGCGCCGCCGTGCCGATGCAGCACCGCCAGCAACATCGCCAGGCGATTCTGTTCCAGGCCCAGCGCGACGCGGCGTGGATTGCCGAGCGACGATTGATCCACCAGCGCCTGCACCTCCACCAGCAGCGGGCGCGTGCCTTCGCGCGTCACCATCACCGCGCTGCCGGAGGTCGGCTGCGGATGCGCGGACAGGAAGATCGCGGACGGATTGGGCACCTCGCGCAGGCCCTTGTCGCCCATCGCGAACACGCCCAGTTCGTTGACCGCGCCGAAGCGGTTCTTGAACGCACGCAGCACACGGAAGCGCGAACCGATTTCGCCTTCGAAATACAACACCGCGTCCACCATGTGCTCCAGCACGCGCGGGCCGGCGATGCCGCCCTCCTTGGTCACGTGGCCAACCAGGAACACGCAGGTGCCGGTTTCCTTGGCAAAGCGCGTCAGCTTCGCGGCTGATTCGCGCACTTGTGACACCGAACCGGGCGCGGCGGTGAGCCCCTCGGTCCAGATGGTCTGGATTGAGTCCACCACCAGCACGCGCGGCTTTTCCTTCTGCGAGTGCTCGAGGATGCGCTCGACGCAGGTTTCGGCCAGTGCACGCAGCGGCTCCAGCGCGATGCCGAGCCTGCGCCCGCGTGCGGCGACCTGCGCCAGCGATTCCTCGCCCGTCACGTACAGCCCGGGCAGCGATGCGCCGAGCGCACCGAGCGTCTGCAATAGCAGCGTGGACTTGCCGATGCCCGGATCGCCACCGACCAGCACCACCGAACCTTCGACCAAACCCCCGCCGAGCACGCGATCGAGTTCACCGATGGTGGTGGGGTGGCGCGATTCGCTCTCGCCGGCAATTCCCGCCAGAAGTTGCACGCGCGGGGGCTCCGTGCCGGCGCCGGCGTAACCGGCATTGCGCGCGCCACCCGCGGCGGCAGCCTTCGCCGGTTGCACCACGAATTCCGACAAGGTGTTCCAGGCGCCGCAGGCGTCGCACTGACCTTGCCACTTGGGGTATTCCGCGCCGCAATCGGCGCAGACATAGGCGGTCTTGGCTTTGGCCATCAGTGACCGTCCTCGGCAAACAACACGCGCCGGGTTACGCCGCAGGTGAGTTCGTAGGAGATCGTTCCGGCATGGCGGGCGACGGTTTCCACCGGCAGATCGGGGCCCCACAGCGTTACCGCGTCGCCTACTCGCGCATTCGGCGCGTTGCGCAGGTCGAGCGTGATCAGGTCCATCGAGACGCGGCCGACGATCGCCGCTTGCGCGGCCCCGATCAGAACCGGCGTGCCCGAAGGCGCGCTGCGCGGATAACCGTCCCCGTAGCCGATCGCGGCCACGCCG
>Ga0068855_100009997_pt1 | contig 11432 bp, 9 predicted proteins | sample KBSCornC52_FD_66592 | JGI IMG/M metagenome (GOLD analysis project Ga0068855, IMG submission 66592) | Corn rhizosphere microbial communities from Kellogg Biological Station, Michigan, USA - KBS Corn C5-2 | ecosystem: Host-associated > Plants > Roots > Rhizosphere > Soil ... | reverse complement strand
CGACGACTCCGCTGGGCAAAGCCCAGCTCCGTCAACGCGCTCCGACCCGCTGGCTGCGCCGGGCCTGCGCCGGCGTCGCTCAGGCGGCGCGCAGGCGCGCCAGGCGGGCGGGCGCCGCCACGGCGTGGCGCACCAGCGCGCCGAACAGCGCGCCGCCCCGGTCGGCCAGCACCTCCGACCCGGAGACGCGGGCGGCGTACAGCTTCTGCACGCGGCGATCGAACAGGATCAGCGACAGCCACAGGTTGGCGGTGCGCGGCGCGTACAGCATGGCCGCCAGCCGCGCGTCCAGCGCCAGCTCGCGCCCGACCACCGCGCGCGCCACGGCCGGACCGTAGTCGGCGAAGCGAAAGTCGCCTGACGCCAGCGCGCGCGCGATCGCGTCGGCGGCGATCGGGCCGTGCTCGAGGCCCACGGCGATGCCCTCGCCGGTCAGCGCGTCGATGCCGGCCGCGTCGCCCACACAGACCAGGTGCGGCGCCGCGATCCGCGCGCCCGAGCGGAACCGCCAGGCCGGCCAGCCGCGGGCGCCGTCCGGCAAGGTCACGCCGTAGGCGGCCAGCCCTTCGCGCAGCAGCGCCTCGATCTCGGCGCCCGACTTCTTGATCGAGGACGCCTGGACGGAGCCGGCCTTTCCCGGGCGAAGTCCGTCGCGGGAGGTGCGGAACCCCTTGGGTGTTCCGCGGCTGGGCGTGTGCATGGCGCCGACGTTGAGCCGCCCGCCGGGCGCCGGGAACAGCCACAGGTACCCGCGCAGGCCGCGCGCCATCAGCGAAAAGTCGTAGATCATCCGCCCCGCGATGGTGCCGGCCAGCGCGGGGGGCGTGTCGACCTCGGCCTGAAACAGGCGCAGCGGCGGACGCCGGTGATCGTCGGCCGCCACGGTCTTGCGGACCTTGCTGCCGGCGCCGTCGGCGCCCACCAGCACGCGCGCGGTCAGGCGCCGGCCGCGCGTGGTCTCGACCAGGACCTGCCCGGCTGCCGGGTCGACCTGGAACGCGGCCATCCCCTCGCCCGCGATCACCTCGACCCCGCGCGCCCGCGCCTGCTCGACCAGGTCGGCGTCGAACTCGCGCCGGCGGACGATGTCGACGGGCCGCTCCATCGCCACGTCGTGGCGGCGCGAGCGGTAGACGATGCGCCCGGTCTCGCAGGGGACGCGCGGCACGCGCACCTGCAGGCCCAGGGCCGCCATGGCCGCGTGCGCGTGGCCGGTCAGGCCGCCGCCGCAGGGTTTGTCGCGCGGGAAGCGCGCCTTGTCCAGGCACAGCACGCGTCCCGGCCCCAGGCGCGACGACAGCGCCACGGCGGTCGCCACGCCGGCCGGACCCGCGCCGGCGATGATGACGTCCGCGTCGGTCAAAGCTGCGCGGTCACGGTGCCGCCGACGATGACCTTGATGTGCCCGGTCGGAACGGGCGTGCCGGGCGCGATCACGACGGTCGTCGCGCCGATCACGTTGAAGGGGGTCGACACGTTCTTGGTGTACATCTCGAACACGGCGTCGGCGTTCGAGGTCTTCTGCACGGCGCCGCTGGGGGTGGTGCCGGCGGGAATGGACGGCACGGTCCCGAACAGCGTGGCGCGCGAATCGTGGGGATCGGTCACCCCGTCCGGCGCCAGGTAGATCTCCATCGGGGGCAGGTCGACGTTGAGGGTGTTCTCGCTGACCTGGTAGGTGATGCTGCCGATCGTGACGTCCAGCAGGCTGTGCCCCGGGAACGTCGCCAGCGCGCCGACCTGCATGGCCAGGTTGATCGACGAGCTGGTCGACTCCGGGATCTGCGGCTCGCAGCTTCCCGTGTCGCACACCGTGGGCGTGGTCTGGCAGTTCCAGCCGGCCGTCATCGCCGCGGTGCCGCAGCAGTCGGCATCGGCGCCACACGGAATCGACGGGAAGGTCGCCCCCGCCGCGGCCGGCGGCAAGTTGCCCCACATCGACGTGTCGAAGCTGTAGGTCTGCTCCGGCAGGTCGAACGTCAAACGCGTGATGTTCAACGAGCAGCCGATCAGCACGGCGCCCACCAAGCCTCCGACGACCCGCAGCGACGTCCGCATGACGATCACTTTAACACCGAGATCAGCCGGTCGGCGGCGCTCCAGGGATCGAGTGTGCGATCCGCCACAGACGCAATCGTGTGCGACACCGGGTCACCTGCCGTGGCGCCGCTCAGAGCTGCCTGTAGGCGGGCCCGCAGCGTGTCGGCGGCCACGGCCGCCACCTGGCGCGCCGCCTGGCGTTGCCGGCGCGCGGCGCGTTCGGCCGCGGGCCGCTGCCGCAGCGCCTCGAGCGCGGCGACCAGTTCCTCGATGCCCGCTCCGGTGGTGGCGGTGGTCTTCAGGATCGGCGGCGCCGGCCGGGCCGCCAGGGCCAGCATGGCCATCAGGTCGCCGACCGCGCGATCGGCGCCCTCGCGATCGCCCTTGTTCACGACCAGGACGTCGGCGATCTCCAGCAGGCCCACCTTCAAGGCCTGCACGTCGTCGCCCAGGCCCGGCGCGGTGACGACCACCACCGCGTCGGTCGCGTCGGCCACGTCGAGCTCCGCCTGCCCGGCGCCCACCGTCTCGACCAGGATGACCGGGAAGCCGGCGGCGTCCAGCACGGCCACCGCCGCCGCCGTCGAGCGCGACAGGCCCCCCTGCTGCCCGCGCGTGGCCAGCGACCGGATGAACACGCCCTCGTCGAGGACGTGCTTGTGCATGCGCACGCGGTCGCCCAACAGCGCCCCGCCCGAGAACGGGCTGGAGGGATCGACGGCCACCACGGCCACCCGCTCGCCGCGCGCGCGCACGGCGGTCACCAGCGCCGAGACCAGCGTCGATTTGCCCACCCCCGGGCTGCCGGTCACGCCGACCAGGAACGCCTGCCCGCCGCGCGGGTAGATGGCCCGCAGCGCCGCGCGCGCGCCCGGCAGGTCGTCATCCAGCGCCCGCATCAAGGCCGCGGCGGCCCGCAGGTCACCGCCGCAGATCGCCTGGACGTCCCAGCCCGGCACGCGCTCCGTCAGCCCGTCTCGGCGGCTTCGCGCAGGAGCTCGCGGGCGATGACCATCTTCTGGACCTCGTCGGTGCCCTCGCCGATCTGCGCCAGGCGCGCGTCGCGCAGGTAGCGCTCGACGTCAAACTCACGGGTGTAGCCGTAGCCGCCGTGGATCTGCACGGCCGCGTTGCAGGCCTTCACGGTGGCCTTGGCGGCGAACAGCTTCGCCACCGACGATTCCGTGGTGGTCCGCATTCCCTGGTCGACCATCCAGGCCGCGCGCCAGACCAGCAGGCGCGCCGCGTCCAGCTCGGTCGCCATGTCGGCCAGCATGTGCTGGATGGCCTGGAAGTCGCCCAGCGGCTTGCCGAACTGCACGCGCTCCTTGGCGTAGCGCCGCGAGGCCTGGAACGCCGCGCGGCCGATCCCGACCGCCCAGGCGCCGATGCCGATGCGCCCCTTGTCCAGCACCTTCAGCGTGTCGAAGAAGCCGTTGTCGATGTCGCCCAGCCGCTGCTCGTCGCCGACGGTCACGTCCTCGAACACCAGCTCGGTCGTGTCGGAGGCGCGCAGCCCCATCTTGTGGATGATCTTGCCGGTCCGGAAGCCGGGCATGCCCCGCTCGATCACGAAGGCGGTCAGCCCCTTGGCTTTCTTCTCGGGCGAGGTCGAGGCCATCACCACGAACACGCCGCCCACCGACCCTTGCGTGATGAAGGTCTTCGAGCCGTTGATGACCCACTTGTCGCCCTGGCGCACGGCGCGCGTGCGGGCCGCCCCCGCGTCCGAGCCGGAGCCCGGCTCGGTCAGGCCCCAGCCGCCCAGCACCTTGCCGCTGGCCAGGCCCGGCAGGTACTTCTGCTTTTGCGCCTCGTTGCCGGCCAGCAGGATGTGGCCGCTGCACAGCGAGTTGTGCGACGCCATGGTCAGCCCGACCGATGCGTCGGCGGCGGCGACCTCTTCCAGGGCGATCACGAAGTCGTGGCACTTCATGCCGGCGCCGCCGTAGGCCTCGGGCACCTGCATCCCGAGCAGGCCCATCTCGCCCATCTGCGGGATCACCTCGTGCGGGAATCGCTCTTCCTCGTCCCAGCGGCGCGCGTTGGGGACGATCACCCGCTCGCACAGCTCGCGCACGGACTTCTGCAGCACGCGCTGCTCGTCGGTCAGCTCGAAATCGATCATGGTTTGTTCTTGCTCGCGTCCTTGTAGCGGTCTTCCGGTCCGGCCGGCGCGTAAATCTGCAACATTTCGGTCTTCTCGGTGAACCTCACCGCGTGCGGCTGGCCGCCCGGAAGGAACAGCGCCTCTTCGGCGCCGAACGGGATCTTCTCGCTGCCCACCGTCAGCTCGCCCGCGCCCGACAGGACGAAGATGATCTCGTCGCCGGCGTGCTGATGACGCGGGACCTGCACGCCCGGCTCCGCCTCCAGCCTGCCCAGGTAGAAGCCCTGGTCGCCGGTCTCGGCCGGCGCCAGCAGCGGCGTCGCCTTGGCCCGGCCGCCGTAAAGCGGCAGCGCGCGCTCGCCCTTGACGCTGCCGACGATCAGCTTGTCGCCGGGCGGGTTGGCCGGCTTCGGCTCGTGGATGACCACGAAGGCCGCGCGACCGGCCGGGTCCTTGGGATCGCGGTAGACACGCTCGGGACCGGGCGGCACGAACAGATCCAGCAGCACCGCCGCCGACTGCCGCCCCATGTTCTCGAGCGCGTGCGGCATGCCGCCGGGGATGTAGACGGCCATCCCCTCGTCCAGCTTCTCGGGCTCGACGCCCGCGCCGCCCAGCACGCGCGCGTGGCCGCGCAGCACCACCAGCACCTCGGCGCCCGGGTGCTTGTGGAGCGCGATCCGGCTGGCGGGGGCCACGGTCAGCTGCGTGAGCGCCGCCTTCTGCGCGTGCATGGTCGCCTCGTCGACCAGCAACTTCACCGAGAACGGCGGCGCCGGCGGCGGCGAGCCCGCGCGGTGCTTGCCGCCGGGCGCCGGGGGCCCATGCTCGGGCGCGTCGGCGACCTTGATCGAGAACTGCGCCGCCTGCCCCTCGAACGCCAGCGGCACCACCACCGTGCTGCCCGGATCGATGCCGGCCAGCGTCCAGGTCAGCGCGGTCGCCTCCAGGCAGGCCACCAGCACGGGCGACTTCACCTCGTCGCGCGCCGGCTCGGCGTGGGTCACCTTGCCGCCCGCGCCCACGTCGACCGAGAGATCGATCTTGCCCGACACGTCCAGCGTGTCGGCCAGCGCGCGCTCGAAGCAGCGGTTGACCTCGGCCCCGTGCGCCACCAGCGCCGACTGCAGCACGTCGGCGACGCGCGCCTCCTCGGTGGTGTCGAGCGCCGCGTTGGCGCCCTGGGCCCGCGCGCCGACCAGGGCGGTGGCCACCAGCAGAGCCGCCAGCGACCGGGTCACGCCGCCGCTCCTTCCACGCGCGGGCGCAGGTCGCGCTCGATCCAGTCGACGATGGCCTGCGTGGACGTGCCGGGCGTGAAGATCTCCGCCACGCCGTTGGACTTCAGGGCCGCCGCGTCCTCGTCGGGGACGATGCCCCCACCGAACAAGACGACCTCAGGGGCGCCGCGCGCGTCGAGCGCGGCCCGCACCGCCGGGAAATGAGTCATGTGGGCTCCGGACATGATGGACAGCCCGACGGCATCGACCGACTCTTGAACCGCCGCGGCCGCCACCATCTCGGGCGTCTGGTGCAGGCCGCTGTAGATGACCTCGTATCCGGCGTCGGCCAGGCCGCGCGCCACGACCTTGGCGCCGCGGTCGTGCCCGTCCAACCCGACCTTCGCGATCAGGATCCGGAGTTTGCGATGAGGGCGATCCACGGCGAAATTCTATCAGAGTCCCGGGGCTTGACGCTGCGGCGACCCCCGCGCGCTAATAGCCCGGTGAGCGCCGCCGCCGACGTCATTCGTGTGGAGAACCCGGCCACCGGGCAACCGCTGGGTGAAGTTCCGCCGGCGGACGCCGCCGCCGTCGGCGAGGCGGTGGCGCGGGCCCGGGGGGCCCAGCCCGGTTGGGCTGCCCTGCCCTTCGCCCAGCGGGCCGGCGCGCTGCGGCGCTTCGCGCGGGCGCTGCGGGACGACGCCGAGCTGCTGGACACGCTGGTCGCCGAGAGCGGCAAGGTCCGCTACGAGGCCGAGCTGATCGAGCTCTTCTACACCCTGGAGCTGACCCGCTACTTCACGGGCCGGGCCGGGCGGCGCGCGCTGGCCGACCAGCTCGCGCATCCGCTGATCTTCTCGAACAAGCGGGCCCGGGTGGTCCGCCACCCGCGCGGCGTGGTGGGGGTGATCGGGCCCTGGAACTTCCCGCTGCTCAACAACTACGCCGACTGCGTGGCCCCGCTGGTCGCCGGCAACGCCGTGGTGCTGAAGCCCTCCGAACGGACGCCGCTGACGTCGCTGCGGGTGGCCGCGCTCTGGACGGCGGCCGGGCTGCCGGCGGACGTCTTCCAGGTGGTCGCCGGGCGCGCCGAGGCGGGCGCGGCGCTGACCGCGGCCGTCGACATGATCTTCTTCACCGGCAGCCAGGGCGTGGGGCGGCAGGTGGCCGCCACCGCGGCGGACCGCCTGATCCCCGCCGTCCTCGAGCTGGGCGGCAAGTCGGCCATGGTGGTGCTGGCCGACGCCGACCTGCCCCGCGCCGCCCGCGCCGCCGTCTGGAGCGGCTTCGCCGGCAGCGGCCAGGTCTGCATCCGCACCGAGCGGATCCTGGTCGAAGCACCGGTCGCCGACGCCTTCGTGCAGCTCTGCGCGACCGAGATGGCGCGCCTGCGCCAGGGGGCGCCGGGCGGCGACCCGGAGGGCCAGGTGACCGTCGACGTCGGCGCCATCACCTTCCCACCGCAGATCGAGCGGGCCGAGCGCCAGATCGCCGACGCCGTCGCCCGCGGCGCGCGGGTGGTGGTGGGCGGGACGCGCCGGACCGATCTGGGCGGCCAGTTTTTCGCGCCCACGCTGCTGGCCGACGCCACCACCGACATGGCGGTCATGCGCGAGGAGACCTTTGGCCCCGTACTGCCCGTCATGCGCGTCGCCGACGCCGACGAGGCTGTGCGCATCGCCAACGACTCGCCCTTCGGCCTGTCCGGCAGCGTCTGGTCCCGCGACGTGAACAGGGCGCGCGCGGTCGCGCGGCGGATCCAGACCGGCAGCCTGTGCGTGAACGATGCCCTCTTCAACTACTTCTGCGTCGAGGCGCCGCTCGGCGGCGTGAAGTCGAGCGGCCTCGGGTTCCGGCACGGCCCGGATGCCATCCGCCAGTTCTGCCGGACCGAGACCATCGTCGAGGACCACCCGCTGCTCGGCTGGCTCTCCCCGTTCCTGGGGCGCCAGCTGATGTTCCCCTACCGCGCGCGCACCCAGCGCCTGCTGCGCCGGTTCATGCGCCTGTTTTACTGAGTGACGCGCTCCGCGGCGCGGATCCGCTCGATGACCCCGAACAGCTCGTCCAGGTCGATCGGCTTGCGGACCGCGCCGTCCACCTTCAGCGCCTGGGCTTTCTCTTCCATGCGGCCGTCGGCGCTCAGCAGCACCACCGGGAAAACCGACAGCTCCGGATCGCGCATCTGAGCCATGCGGAACTCGGAGCCGCTCATCCGCGGCATCATCAGGTCGAGCAGGATCAGCCCGGGATGCAAGCCGCCGCGCAGGACCTTCAACGCCTGCTCGCCGTCCGCGGCGGTCTGGACCTCATACCCGCGATCGCGCAATGTCTCGACCAGAGCCTCGCGCACATCGTAATCGTCTTCGACGAGTAAGATCGTGAACGGGGCCACCGGCAAATTGTACTAGAAGGTCCCTGGCGTGATCCGCTTTTGCTGTACAAATCGACTGGAGTCGCTGCTGGACGCGCTGGCGGACGCCGTCGGTGGCGAGCGACGGAGCCTGTTCGATCCGATCTCGGTGGTGATCCCGAATCCGCTGGTCGAAGCGTTCGTCAAGCAGGGGCTGGCGCGGCGGCTGGGAATCGCGGCGCACGTCGATTCGTCCTTTCTGCGGGGTTTCCTGTACGAGGTGGCGCGCTCCAGCCGCCCCGACGTCGAGCTGGTCGATCGCGACCGCGTCGAGGGCGAGCTGCTGGCGATGTTCCATGATCCCGGGGCGCTGGCCGAGCCGGCGCTGGCGGCGGTGCGCGACTACCTGAAGGCGGAGGGCGACGCGCTGGATCGCAAGCGCGTGCAGCTGGCCGGGGCGGTGGCCGCGCTGTTCGACGAGTACACCTTCACCCGCCCCGAGATGCTGGCCGCCTGGCGCGCCGGGCAGTCGGTGGCCGACGTCGACCCGGCGCTGCAGACCTGGCAGCGCGCGCTCTGGCGAGCGCTGCATGGTGCCGGCGGCGTGCTGGCGGCGCGCGGCGCGATGACGCTGCCCGAGCTGTTCGCGCAGACACCCGAGCGCGACCTGCGCGCGCCGGCGGCGCACCTGTTCGGGATCTCGTACGTGGCGCGCCTCTACGGGCCGATCTTCGCCAAGCTCGGCAAGGTCACGGACCTGTGGGTGTACAGCCTGAGCCCCAGCAACCTCGATCGCCTCGACGAGCCGGAGGGCGGCGCGCTGGACGCCTGGGCCCGACCGGGCCGCGAGAACGCGGCCATGCTGCTGGAGCTGGCCGCCGGCGACGCGGACGCGCGCTTCGTCGATCCGTTGGAGACGGGCGGCGGCGCGCTGGCCGCCCTGCAACGCCGCGTCCTCGATCGGCAGACGTCGGCGGCCGCGCCCATCGCGGCGGATGACACGCTGGTCATCCAGCCGGCCGCCGATGCGCGCCGCGAGCTGGAGGGGATCGCCGCCGAGATCTGGGCGGCGGTGCGCGCCGACCCGACCCGGTCGTTCGCCGACTTCGCGGTGGTGGTGCCGCCCGCCGCCGCGGCCACCTACCTGCCGCTCGCCCAGGAGGTCTTCGACGCGGCCTCGCGGTTGCCGTGCACCGTGCTGGATGTCCCGCGGGCGGCGGAGCGGCGCATCTTCGCGGCGGCCACGGCGCTGCTCGAGTTGCCGCTGGGCCAGCTGGCGCGCCCCGACCTCTTGCGCGTGGCCATGCACCCCGCCGTCGCCCGCCGCTTCCCGGACGTCGACCCGGAAGACTGGCTGGCGCTGTGCGAGGACCTGGAGATCGTGCGCGGCGCCGATCGGGCCGGGCAGCCGCGCACGTACCTGGAACGCGACCGCATCAGCTGGGACCAGGGCCTGCGCCGCCTGGCGCTGGGCGCGTTCCTGTCCGGTCCGCGCAGCGGAGAAGAGGCGCCCTTCCTGCTGGACGGCGAGCCGCTGTTGCCGGCCGAACTGTCGGCGGCGGCCGAGCCGGCCGGCCGCGCGCTGGGGCTGCTGGCGCGCGAGCTGATCGCGTACGCCGACGCCGCCCAGCGCGCGCCGGCGCCGTTCGCCGAGCACGCGGCGCTGCTGCGGCGGGTCGTGGCCGAGACGATTTTGCCCGCGACGCCCGAAGAGGAAGCGGCGCTCGGCGACCTGTTCTCGGCCATCGAGCGGGCCCAGGCGGCGGTGCCGCCCGCGCTGCCGATCCGGTTCCGGGTGGCCAGCGACCTGATCCAGAAGCGGCTGGGCGACGTGCCGCGCCTGGGGCGGCCACCCGAGGGCGTGACGGTGGCGTCCTTCGTGCCGATGCGCGCCCTGCCCTTTCACACCCTGTTCGTGGCGGGCCTGGACGAAGGGGTGTTCCCCTCGCCGGCCGGCTGGGGGGCGCTCGATCTGCGGGCCGGCGGGCGGCGCGCCGGGGACGTCACGCCGCGCGAGCAGGACCAGCACATGTTCCTGGAGACGCTGCTGGCGGCGCGGCGCCGGCTGGTCCTGTCCTACGTGGCGCGCGACCCGGTCACCGGCGATCCGCGAGCGCCCGCCTCGGTCGTCGAGGAGGTGCGCGCCGCCCTGGGCGGGCCCCAGCACGAACGCGCGCCGCGGCCGGTTCGGCGGCACGCCGACGACGCCGCGGTGGCGGTGATTCCGGCCGCCGCGCGAGAGCGGCGGGCCGTCGCGCTGGGGCAATCGCTGCGGCGCGCGGCGGGCGGGATCCCGCAGCTGCCGCTGCTGGGCGAGCTGCGCGCCGCGCTGGCGCCCGGCGTGTGGCCGCGCCTGGCCGGCGATCTGGGGTGGCAGTCGCCGCCGGAGCTCGCCCCCGCGGCCCGGTTGCGCCGCGCGCTGACGCTGGCCGACCTGCGCCGGTTCCTCGAGTGCCCGCTGCAGGCCTCCGCGCGGGTCCTCTTGCCGATCCGCGACGACGGCGACGCGGACGTCGACGCGGAGGCGTCGCTGCGCGAGCATGAGCCGCTGGACGAGTCGCGCCTGGAGACGGTTCCGTTCCTGCGCGAGCTGGCCGCCGACCTGCTGGACGGACGCAGCGACGACGCCGACGGTGAGGACCCGATCGCGCCGGCGTACGATCGCGCCGCCGAGCTCAAGCGGCTCGACGGGATGCTGGCCGATGGCCTGTTCGGCCGCGCCGCCCGCGATCGACACCTGCGCCTCCTGCGCTGCTGGCGGGAGGGCGTCCGCCTGGCCACCGGGCCGCTGGTCGGGCCGCCGCGCCACCTGTGGCTGGGCGGCGCGCCCGAGCACCTCCGCGCGCCCGCGCTGGCCGCCGCCATCGACCTGGCCGTCGACGGCATCGGGTCCGTGCCGCTGGGGGGCCGGACCGAGCTGGTCGCCGTGCAGGCCGACGGCACCCGCGCCATCCTGTCGCTGATCGCGTCGGTGAACCCCCGGACCGACTGCCCCGAGCGCGACTTCCTGGCCTCGTTCTTCACCCACCTGGCGCTGACGGTGCTGGACGGCGAGGCGCGCCCCAGCCGCGCCCTCACCTTGCGCCCCAAGGACGACGGCACGCCGCGCGCCGACGAGCGCCGGTTCTCGCCGGTCACGCCGGACTCCGCGCGCGCCGTGCTGAGCGCGCTGGCGGGCGAGCTGGTGCAGAAGGTGCACGCCTACTTCCTGCCCTGCGAGGGGGTGTTCCACCGCAAGAAGAACGAGGGCAAGCCGGGGAGCGTGCGCGGCTCGATCCTGTTCCTGCGCGACGACAACTGGACCCGCTTCGCGTCCGACAGCGGGCCGGTCCCCGACCCGCGCGACTACCCCGTCCCCGACGAGAACGAGGCCGAGCAGATGGCGGCCCGGCGGTTCGGCGCCTACTTCGCCTGCATCGCCGACGGGCAGGCCGCGGGCGGCGCGAAGCCGGTCAAGAAAGGGCGGCGATGACCGCGCCCGGCTTCTACCCCGTCCCCGACGAGCTGGCCCGCATCCCGCGCGATCGCGCGGCGGTGGTCGAGGCCTCGGCCGGCACCGGCAAGACGTTCCTCATCGAGCATCTGGTGGTCGATCGCGTGCTGCGGGGCGACGCCCGCCTGGAAGAGATCCTGGTGGTGACGTTCACCGAGCGGGCGGCCGCCGAGCTGCGCCGCCGCGTGCACGGGTTGATCCGCGCGGTGGCCG
>Ga0068855_100009995_pt1 | contig 11432 bp, 12 predicted proteins | sample KBSCornC52_FD_66592 | JGI IMG/M metagenome (GOLD analysis project Ga0068855, IMG submission 66592) | Corn rhizosphere microbial communities from Kellogg Biological Station, Michigan, USA - KBS Corn C5-2 | ecosystem: Host-associated > Plants > Roots > Rhizosphere > Soil ... | reverse complement strand
TAGTAGCGGAAGAAATCCGGCAGCCGCGACAGCTGCGCGCGGGTTTCGTTGACGGGACGGCCGTTGTTGAGCGTCTCCAGCCGGTACAGCGTATCGAGATTGGCCTCGAAGGCGTCGGCGAGGCGATTGACCAGCCGCGCGCGGGCGCGCGTATCCATGCCGCCCCAGGCCTTGCCTTCAAAGGCGGCCCGCGCGCTCTTCATGGCGCGGTCGACGTCTTCCTTGGTCGAATTCGGAATTTTGGCGATGACGTCGCCGGTGGCGGGATTGCGCACATCGAGCATCTCGCCGGAGCCGGCCTCGACCTCGCGGCCGTCGACGAAATTGCCGTGGATTTCCACCTCGATGGCGGCGGGCTTGGACGGAATGTTCATGCTTCCCTCCCGTCGACGATGACGGCGTTGCGCTTCAGCGCCGGCAGCACGCGCTTTTCGGTCTGCGCAATGTGCGCCTTGATGATGCGGGCGGCGGTTCGCGCCTCGCGCCGCTGCATCGCCTCGATCAGGGCGACATGCTCGGCGACGAGCTGCTTCGGATCGTGGCCTTTGACGTTGGCGACGCTGACACGCACCAGCCGGTCGGCCTGTCCGATCAGATCGCACAGCGCCGCCGCCATCCGGCGGTTGCCCGAGGCGTGCGCCAAGGCCGAATGGAACGCGCGGTTATAGGCGATGAAGTCTTCATGGTTGCCGGCAAAACGGCGAAACTCGTTGAGCGATTTCAGGACGCCGTCGCTGGCGTTCTCGATCGCCTCAGCCACGCAGGCCGGCTCCAGCGCGAGCCGAAACCGCAGCAGATCGCGCGCATCTGCCAGCGAGATCGGATTGACGCGATAACCCTGGCGCGGCTGCACGGTGACGAGATGCTCGCGCTCCAGGCGCAGCAGCGCTTCGCGCACCGGCTGGCGGCTCACGGCATAGCGCTCGGCGAGATCCTGTTCGCGCATATCATCTCCGGGCGCGAAATGGCAGGTTAGAATATCAGAGCGGAGGCTTTCGTAGACATTATCGCGTAAAAGCATCGAAATTCCTTCTATCGTGCTTCCTATCTTGCAGTCGTGAAATATCACGTCAAGACCTAAAGGCTTGAATTTCGGGCATTTTGATTTATCAATTGCCGCATAGGCGCGCTAAAAAGCGCCTGAGGCGCATTGAAAGTGAGACCGGGATGGATCGGCTATTTGCAGGCGGCACCGTCAACGCAGCACAATCCGGCGAAGGGCCGCCGCTGTTCCTGTTCCACTCGCTGCTGTCGGACCGCACGAGTTTCGACGCCATCGTGCCGGAACTGTCGAAGACATTCCGGGTGATCGTGCCCGAGCTGCCGGGCTTCGGCCGCTCGCCGGCGGTTGGCGGCGGATTGGTCGCCGTTGCCGATCGCATGGCCGAGGCGGTCAAGGATGCCGCCGGCGACAACGACGCGATCGTACTCGGCAACGGCTATGGCGGCTTTGTCGCGCTGCAAATGGCGATCCGCCATCCCGGCATCGCGACCAGGTTCGTACTGGCCGATTGCGGTGCGGCGTTCTCCGAACCGGGCCGCGAGGCCTTTCGCAATATGGCGGCAGCCTCGAAAGCCAAGGGCCTGTCGGCGATTACCGACGTCGCGATGCGGCGCCTGTTCGCGCCGGAGTTTCAGGCCACGCATCCCGACCTGATGACCGATCGCCGCGCGGCGTTCCTGCGCACCGACATCGATGTATTCTGTGCCGCTTGCGACGCGCTGGCGAGCCTCGATCTGCGGCCGGAACTTGGCAGGGTGACAGTGCCCGTGCTGGTGCTGGTCGGCCAGCATGATGAGGCGACGCCGCCACCGATGTCGCGCGAACTGGCGGCCGGGCTGCCACAGGCGCGTTTCGAGATCGTTCCGGGCTGCGCCCATGTACCGCAACTGCAGTCGCCGCGGCTGTTCCTGGACGTGATCGGCGACTTTCTGCCGGCGTCCTCTTCCGCGCCGGCGTGAAAGCCATCGCCATCGAAGATTGCCGACAATTTGAGCAGCAAGCCGCCCGTTACCGTTCGACCTTGGCATGCTCCGTGCCTAGTCTCACCAGGGTGGAGATCATTGGCATGCGGGCGATACTGGACCATTGCGGCAGCGGAAACCGGCGCGAAATTCCGGCGGGCACGGACTTCATCCACGAGGGCGGCAAAACCGGGCACCTGTTCGTGCTGGTCGAGGGCAAGGTCGAAGTTATCAAGGGCGACAGCGTCGTTGCCGTGATCAGCGAGCCCGGCGCGGTGTTCGGCGAAATGTCGCTGCTGCTCGATCAGCCGCACACCGCGACCGTCAAGACCGGCACCGATTGCGTGATCGTCGAGATCGACGATGCGGCGTCGTTTCTGCGCGACCAGCCCCAGGTCGCGCTTCTGGTGGCCCGGCTATTGGCGCAGCGACTCAATATCGCGACGACGTATCTCGCCGATATCATGCACCAGTACGCGGGCCACGGCTCCCATCTCTCGATGGTCGGCGAACTCTTGCAGAGCATGATCAACTTGCCGCCGTTGCAGGTCTCGCCAGGCTCGGATCGGCAATCCGATCCAAGGATGTGAGCCAGGAGGGAACGATCCCGATCGGCGCGGCAGGCCGCTTGAGCGGCGCCGTGAGGTCGATCGATTGTATGGCTGCCGCCGACAGCCAGAACGCCGCGCCGTCGTCGATGTCGAGCACGATATAGACTGGCGGCCGGCCCGGCTGCAGGCCGGCATTGAACACCCAGGTGTCGCCGAGCCGATCGAACCAAGAACCATCCGGGATGAACGGCGACTGGTGCACATGGCCCGAGATCACCATCGACGGCTGGTAGCGTTCGATCCATTGCACCAGTTCGACGTCGCCGAAGAACCGCTTGCCGCCCCAGCTGGTCGGCGAGTTCGCCGGCGGCGCGTGGTGCACCCAGACCCAGCGCTTCAACCGCTCTGCGGCGGCGTCGCGAAGCTGGTCCTCGATGCGCTGCTTGACCAGCGGCCCGTCCCACCACGGACACACGGTGAAGAACGTATCGCCGATGGTGAGATTGTCGCCGTCGCAGGCGATGCCGAGTTCACGGACTTCGCCGACCCAGCGCGAAATCTTCTCGCCTTGTGGACTGCGTTCATCGAGGTCGTGATTACCCGAGCACAGGATGACGCGGGTGTGCTCTGACAGCAGCGACAGATACTTCTTCACCACCAGGATCTGGGCGCGGAAATCCACCAGCGAGCCGATGTCGAGCGCATCGCCGGCGAAGATGACGAGATCGAATTCGGAGGCGGCCGCCAGCAGCCAGTCGAACTGCGGCAACGAATAATGCAAATCGGCGACAACGAGCGCGCGCATAATCGATCAGATCCAATATGCCTGCAAAATGAGCGATCCGGTTCGGATGCCATTCAAGCAGATGGATTCGAGCAATATTTGTGCCGTGGCGCGCTCGATCAAACGCGACACATGCCCGCAGACAGGTGCGGGCTCCTTGTGCGGTCAGACCTTCGCCACCGCGTGCGGAAACACCACTTCGATCAGGGTGCCGGAGCGTCCGCCGGTCTTGATCTGGAACTTGGCGCGGTTGGCTTCGACCAGCGCCTTGGTCAGCGACAGGCTGACGCCGCTGTCGGAGGTCTGGTCCGATGGCGCCGATGTCCGGAATGGCTCCAGCGCCGCCGCGACTTCGTTGTCGTTGAGGCCGTGGCCGGTGTCGCGGACGCGGAGCATCACCTCGCCGAAATCGGACAGCGCGGTCGAGACGATGACCTGGCCACCGGCATTGGCGAGATGGATCGAATTGCCGATCAGGTTCAGCGTGATCTGGCGCAGCGCACGCGCGTCGGCGACGACGGGCGGCAGCGTATGCGCCAGCGAGGTGCGGATGATGATGCGCTCGCGGTTGGCCTGCGGCTGCATGACTGCGACGCAGCTCTCGACCAGTTCATTCAGGTTCTGGGTGGTGAAGGCGAGGTCGAGCTTGCCGGTTTCGATCCGCGACAGGTCGGACAGGTCGTTGATAACAGCGATCACGCGTTCGCCGGATGCGCGGATGTCCTTCATGTATTCGACATAGCGCTCGTTGCCGAGCGCGCCGAAGCGTTCGCCGATCATCACTTCGGCAAAGCCGATGATGGCGTTGAGCGGCGTGCGCACCTCGTGGCTGATGCGGGCCAGCACGTCGGCTTTGGCGGTGCCGGCGCGCTCGGCCAGCCGCCGCGTCTCGCGCAATTCGTTTTCGGTTTGCCGTGTCTGCGTCAGGTCGCGGAACACGGCGAAGAAGTTCGGGCCGTCGGCGCGGGTGCGGCCCATCGTCATCGACAGCGGGATGATGCCGCCCTTGCTTTCGCGGCCGAGCACGTCGCGGCCGTGATCGAGCAGGCTGGCGACGCCTGACGACTTGATGCCGGCGAGATAGTCGAACACCGCGTGCTGGCTCTCCAGCGCGAACAGGTCGGCCAGGTTGCAGCGGGCCATTTCGTCGCCGTCACGGCCGAACAGCGCTTCGGCGCTGCGGTTGGCCGAATTGATATTGCCCTCGGCGTCGAACATCACGATGCCTTCGGCCGTGGTGTCGAGGATGGCGCCGAGCTCCTCGGCATCGGCCTGACCGACCGGCGAGGGCTGGTCGATGACGGACGGTTCGGCGACCAGTGCCTCAATGACCAGGCTTGTTTGAACAGCACTTGTTTGAACAGCACTTGTCTGAACCGGGCTGGCGTGCGCGATCGCAGCGGCGACCGCCTCGCCTTCATGGCGGGTGCCGGAGAAGATCAGCGCCAGCGCGGAATCGCCGTCCCAGGAGATCGTGTAGAGGCGGGCATCGGCCGCCGCCGGCGGTGAATGTGCGTCCGAAGGCTGGCTTGCCGAAATCGTTACCGGCGTGCCGGTGTCCGAGGTCGAGGAGGCGCTGGAGACGCCGGGCTCGACATAGAGCGCATCGAGGCCGCCGGCATCTTCCAGCGCATGCAGGGTCGGATAACCCATCTGGGTCAAAAAGGCCGAGTTGGCGTAGAGCAGGCGATCGAGCCGGTAGATCAGGATGCCGACCGGCAGCAAATCGAGCAGCGGCTTGTCGCGCGTGGCTTCGCCGCGCGCCGGCGGCTCTGATGGCGCCAGCCATTCGGGGGTCTCGGCGGCCGGTGCTTCGTGTGTATGTGTGCTTTGGCCTTCGTACATCGCCACCGGGGCGGGTTTTTCGACGACGGTATCGTCGAAGCCGGTGACGTCGGACGTTTCGGTGCCATCGGTGTCGAGCCGCGCCGACAATTGCCGCGCCAGTTCGTTGAAGGCGCTGTTTTCGACCGGGGTCAGCGACGGCGTCTTCGCTTCGCCCAGCGGGCGGAACGGCAACACGTTCTTCGGCGTCTCCACGGGCGTTTCCGCCGGGATTTCCGCTGATGTATCCGCCTGCGTTTCCGTGTGGGTGTCCGTCAGCGTGTCGGCCAGCGTGTCGGTCTGCGCGTCCTTGGGAGGTTCCACGGGGGTGTCCAAATCGGTTGGATGTGAAGTCTCGGTCGCACTCTCGTCAGGAAATTTCGCGAAAGAAGATGACGCCACGTCGGCTGGATCGGGAGAATCTTCGCGCTCGACGTCATCAGGTGGCGCGTCCGGTGCGGGGCCGGCCTGGACGATATCCGCCGACCATGGCGGCGGCGGGGCCGCGGGTGGATGGCCACGCTCGGCCATCAGTCGGGCGAGGGCATCAAGATCGCGGCACACGCCGAAGCCGCGGTAACCGTAAAAATTCCGCGCGGCATCGAACACCGGCAAGCCCGACAATTCGACCGGCAACCGGCCGCCGCCGTCGACTGGCCAGTCCAGCACAATGCCGCTCCAGGTCGCGCGGGTGGCAAGCGCCCGTGTCACCTGGCCGTCGGGATCGAGGCCGGACGTCTCGGCGATCTCGCGCCACGGCCGGCCAGGGTCAGCTGCGGTGTGCGGCCCGATCAGGCGAATGAATTCGTCTGATGTAAACGTGAAGCGGTCGTCCTGATCCACCCGCCACGTGAAGCGCAGCGGCAGCCGCTGCGGGACAGGAAACGGCGCGTCGGCAGATGAAGGCGCCGTGGCGGACGTGGCGATCGCTTCGGCATTTGCGGGCTCGTCGGCAACGGCTTCGACGTACGGCGACGGCTCATGCACAGGCAGTTCGATCGCTTGTGTTACTTCCGGCGTCGCGTCGGCATGTGGCGTCTCGCGCGGCGTGGCTTCGACATGCGGCAGATCGAGTTGCAGCACGCCTTCCAGATCGGGCTCGGGCGGTTCGTCGGCAATGACAGGCTCCGCAACCGCTGCAGCCGGCGGCTCGTCAAAGGCGTCGAACAGCGCCAACTCAGCGGGGGCTTCGATCGGTTGCGGCGACGATGGCTCGGCGCTTGCTACTGGCGGTGCTGGGGGCGACGGCTCCACGTGCGCAGCAACCGCAGGCGCCTCGGCCGGTTTGGTTTCCGGCTGCGGCGCGGCGACAGGTCGTTCGCGGACGACTGCCGGCGCGCCGGCGGCAATCAGAAGGCCATGGCTGCCGTCGTGAAAATCGATCCGCTGAAAGCCGCAGGTCGCGAGCATGCCGGGCGCGGCGCCAAATCCTTGCAGCCGCTCCAGCCGTATCGCGCCGCTCGCCGACACCCTGCCCGCAAGCCGGGCGACCTGCCGGCGATGGCGGTCGGCCGGTCCGAAAACTCTATTCGCAAGTGCTGCGCCATCGGCCGCGCCGAACACGCCGGCGCCCGCCGGATTGGCCCACAGGATTCGCGTGCCGTCTGATGACCACAACCAGACGGGCAGGGGGCTCGCCGCATAGGCCGCCAATCGCGGATCGCCTGAGGTCTGCAACTGGAATTCCGCAAAATTCATCGCAACTATTGGACCGTCCGGGCCTTGGAATGGCTGTCAAAACGCTGACAGCCTTAATGGATTGTGAGTATCGCAAGCGGGGAGCGGCAGGTCCACGGCCCGGCCGGCCCGGCAGGGGCCAAAGCCGGGATAACCTTAACCTGGTGGCCGTAACCCAATTTGGCTGAACCGTTGAGGCACCTGCGGCGTTGGTTGTTGCAAACGGCCGCCAGAGGTCCACGATGGGGAACCTTTGGACACACTCATACCGGCGAGGCCGTTCAGCGATATCCAGGTGCTCCAGGTTTTCCTCCAGGTTTTCCTTGGGCCAACGCAACAGGAGTGCACCATGAGCGATGATCGTTTCGAGATCCCGAAGGAACTGCGATCGATGGCGGAAGCAAGCTTCGATCAGGCCCGCAAGACGTTCGAGAAATTCGTGGCCTCCGCGCAGGCGACTGCGGGCACGATCGAGGAGCGCGGCGCCACGGTTCGCGCCGGAGCCAAGGACATCGGCGCCAAAGCGGTCGCCTATGCCGAACAGAACGTGCAGGCCTCGCTCGACTATGCGCAGTCGCTGCTGAAGGCCAAAGATTTGACCGAGGTGATGCGACTGCACAGCGAATATGTGCAGGGCCAGATGCGATCGCTGGCGCAGCAGGCGAGTGAGATGGGCCAGATCGTCAGCAAGGCCGCGATGGACGCGGCGAAACCCAAAAACTGAATAGCCAAGCCCGCCCGAGTTGCCCGGAGAGGGCCCTGCAACCGTTGGGTAGCCGGGCGGGAACCTGCATCCTGTCCGCGTCGCATATGTGGCATTGCACCAGAAATTGCTGTGCGTTGCACAAATTTGACATGATATGGGTGTTAGTTGGGCAAGCCCATGGATGGGCGCTTCCGTGAGTTTGTGTACGTGCTCCCTTCGGTATTCAGATCGCTCGCCGGCCGCCCGCGAGGGAGAGACTCGTTTAAACCCCATTGTGAAGGATGCATGCCGTGACCAACTCCACCGATCCCTTCTCCGCCTCCATCATCCCCTTCGAAGTCCCCGAGCAGATGCGTGCATTCGCTGAAAAGGGTGTTTCGCAGGCCCGCGACAACTACGCCAAGTTCAAGGATGCCGCCGAGACTCATAACGGCACCATCGAGGCGGTGTTCACCACCGCCAGCAAGGGTGCCAGCGAGTACTCGGCCAAGGTGCTCGAGTTCTTCAAGGCCAACACCTCGTCCTCGCTCGCCTTCGCGCAGGAATTGTTCGGCGTGAAGACCCCGGCCGCCGCGATGGAGCTGTGGACCGCCCACACCAAGCAGCAGTTCGAGACGCTCGCAGCCCAGGCCAAGGAGCTCGCCGAGCTCAGCCAGAAGGTCGCCAGCGAGGCCGTCGAGCCGATCAAGGCCTCGGCGTCGAAACTCTACAAGCCCGCCGCCTGATAATTCCGGCTCGAATCAAGAAAAGCCCGGGCGGATCGCCCGGGCTTTTTGCTGTCCTGATGTGTTTTGAGACGATTTTGGCGGGCTTTTGGCCGGTTTACCTCGTCTGCACGTGAACGCGGATAGCCTTGCGAACGACCACAATCGGTGGCTCCGCGGCCTTGCCAAAGCAGTGCGTTGCACCTAGTTTCCGCGGAATTCGCGACCCCCTCAAGGGGGCCTCGCAAAGGATGCAGTTGTAGCTCAGTTGGTTAGAGCGCCTGTCTGTGGAACAGGAGGTCGGTGGTTCGAGCCCACCCAACTGTACCACCCGTGCCATCCGGCCCGTCCAATAACCCGACCTAACGCGACACTTGCGCTGTGACGTGTTGCGCACCCCTGCTTGCCAAGGTCCGGCGGTTCACCCACAATTCCGGGAATCATTGCCTTGAATCGTTTCCTTGGGGGGTAGATGCCGTTTTTTCGGATCAGTAATTTCGGGTTCGGCTTGATGCTGGCAACGGCGTTTTCGGTTGCGATGTGGTCTACCGCCGGACAGGCCTATACCCCGGAGCAACAGCAAGCCTGCACCAATGACGCGTTCCGGCTCTGCAGCGCCGATATTCCCGATGTCGACCGCGTCACGGCCTGCATGGTCCGCAACAAGTCCCAGCTCTCGCCGGGCTGCCGCGCGCAGTTCAGGCCGGATCCCGAGCCGATCGTCGACGCCGGCGCGCCCACCAATATCAGACCCGTGGCGCGCAAGCCGGCCGCCAGCAAGGCGCGGAAGCCGGCACCCAAGAAACCTGTAGCCAAGCCTGCGAAAAAGCCGGCGGCGACCTGACGGGATCGCGCCGTTTCAAGCCCTGCTTGCGCGACAGACTGACGCCTTGCGGCGTTGTGACCGATGAACATCTTCAGGGACGCAGGAGATGTTCATGAACAGCCATCAACAAGAGCTCGACCGGCATTTCGCCTGGTTTGAAGCCAAGCTGCCGCCGCGGCCGGCGACGTTCGTCGCCTGGCTGCGCCGGCCGTCGTCGCGTTATGCCAGGATTCCGCTCGCCCTTCTCCTGATCCTGGGCGGCATCTTCAGCTTCCTGCCGGTGCTGGGAGTGTGGATGCTGCCGCTCGGACTCCTTTTGTTCGCCCAGGACGTGCCGGTCCTTCAGAAGCCGATGGCACGGATACTCGGGTGGATCGAACGCAAGTGGATCGAACGCCAGCGCACAAAAACCATGCAATAACCGGCTCAAGCCGTTGCGAAGACTCCTCTTCCGGTTGTATCGCACCGCACGGTGTGACTCAAAAAGCAGCCTTGTTGGCAAATCAGTGGCTTCATCGCGGCAGGCTGCAAATTTTTCTTTAACGAATCAGCGCGCTGATTCATTTTCGTCTCCTGGGGTCAATCTGGAGGCCAAGGTATGAACGTCATAGTTTTTGCTTCGCGTAAGGGGGGCTCGGGAAAAAGTACCCTGGCTGCTCACCTCGCTGCCCATGTGCATAAGGCAACGAAACCGATTCTGCTGATCGACGCCGATCCGCAGGGATCGCTAACTCTCTGGCACAAGTTGCGCGGTACCAACGAACCGCCGATCAAGGCTGCGGTTAATTCCGTCAGCGGCATCATCGCAGCGGCGAAGCGTGACGGCGTCGAATGGGTATTCATCGACACGCCGCCGAACCTGTCGGCCGTCGTCGACGACGCCATCCGCAATGCGACGATGGTGATCATTCCGGCGCGGCCCGGTGTGTTCGACGTCAACGCGGTGCAGGAAACCATTCAGACCTGCCGTTCGGCGCGCAAGCCCTATGCAGTCGTGATCAACGGCGCGCCTGCCGAACGTGACGGCGCCGAAAGCCGCATCGTCGCCATCGCGCGTGAAGCGCTGACCAAGTTCCGTGCGCCGGTGTGGAGCGGTCAGATCACCAACCGCGCGGATTTGCTGATGGCGTTGAGCCAGGGTGAAGGCGCCCGCGAATATTACGCCGAAGGCCGCGCTGCTGCCGAGATCACCCGGCTGTGGGCCGCCATCGAACGTTCGATCAAGGCGATCCGCGGAACGGCGTCGGCATCGGGCGCCATGCACAAGCAGGCGGCGTAACAACGCCGTCAGGTTTGGACTTCAAAAGACGCGCGGGCTCCGCGCGTTTTTCCTTTGCGTGAGAATGCCGTCATTCCGGGGCGATGCGGAGCATCGAACCTCAGATGCGCAATTGCGCATCCGAGGCTCGCGCTGTCGCGCGCCCCGGAATGACGGTAAGCGGTCTTACGCCACCATCAGCACGTAAAACACGACAACCGGCGACAGGGTCAGGATCACCGACCAGATGCCGACCGCCCACAGGATGTCCTCGGTCGTATAGCCCTGTTGCTCAGGGATGGTGTTGTTGTTTTCGAAGTTCACGACGCGCCCCCGCGTTTTGTTGTTGCGGCGATATCGATACGCGCCTCGCTTTAAAATCCCGGTCGCATTTTCGCTGGCATTTGACCTCAGGTGCTACCGCCGATTAACCACCGCGGCGCTGGCGCTTGATCGACCCGCTATATGACTGATGGAATCGACGATATCCGCGGCATGACGGCGGGCGTTCGCTCGAACCGGGTGGTTAACGCCTGATGACCGCGAAGCTTCGAAGTCGAGCAATGCCTCGCCGGCAACTTTAAAATCTTGCGCGTAGGAATATCCCACAAGAAAAAACGGGGGGATACCAATGTCCAGCGATAACAAGAAATATCCGGTCTGCGAGCACGCCCAGAGAATGCACGACGTGCTCCTGGTGTCGTCATTTACGGTCTGGGCGATGCTGCTTGGCTTCGCGCCTGTCATGACCTACCGGCTCCTGGTGAGCTGATACGATCTTCTTCCTCTCGCCGGTTCGCGGCGAGAGGAAGCTCATTTCAACGTTCGCGAATCAGGCCCGCCGCAACAGCAGCGGCGGCCTGCGCCGCGCGATTTCGGCATCGAGCCGCGTCGCGAGTTCCTCACTTACCTCCACCATCGGCAATCGAACCTCGGCACTGTCGATCAGGCCGTGGCGCGTCAGCCAGAACTTGGCCGGCGCCGGGCTCGGCTCGGCGAACAACAGCCGCGTCAGTTCGGTAATCTTCTCCCAGCACTCGAGCGCACCGTCGCGGTCGCCCTGCTTCATCAGCGTATGCACCGAGGCGAAGGCCTCGGTCTCCAGATGCGCCGACAACAAGATGCCGCCGTCGGCGC